>OGRT01000395.1_pt1 | contig 50657 bp, 43 predicted proteins | sample 1553581 | NCBI WGS metagenome assembly OGRT01 (sample SAMEA2580113, study PRJEB22360) | human gut metagenome | biome: human gut; feature: human-associated habitat; material: faeces | place: Denmark | collected 2008/2010
CAATCGGATTCACAGACAAGTGAGTGGTATAGTTATTTCGAAAACGATGTACTAGGTTACTCCACATTCTGAACCTGTTCTCTGATCTTCTCAATCTCTGTCTTCAGATCAATTGCTATATTGGAGATAATCAGATCACTTGATTTCGACAAAATGGTATTTGCCTCACGGTTCATCTCCTGTGCCATAAAATCAAGCTTGCGTCCGATGCCTTCCTTCTCCTCCAGCATCTTCTTCATTCCCTGGATATGGCTGTGGAGACGAACAGTCTCCTCATCGTTGCAGATCTTGTCGGAGAACAGGACAACTTCTGCTGCAATACGGGAATCTTCGATCTGAGAATCCTCCAGAAGCTCATGAACCTTGGCTTCCAGCTTCTCTCTGTAAGAATCCACAACCTCCGGAGAGCGGGCTTCTACCTGACTTACCTTCTCATCAAGAGCATCCAGCTTGGCGATCAGGTCGTTCTTCAGATTCTCTCCCTCTCTTGCACGGGACTGGGCAAATTTCTCGCAGGCCTCACGAAGCGGTGCTTCCAGAACTGCCCATAATGCGTCCTCATCTACAGACTGCTCCTCCATAGTCAGCACGTCCGGATAACGGGAAAGAGCTCCTGCCTTCACATCGTTCTCAAGGCCAAATTCCTCTGCCATCTGACGGATATATGCAAGATATTCTCCTGCAAGCTCCTTATTATACTTCAGTGCGCCACAGCTTAAGGTGTAGTCCTCATATGTGATAAACACATCCACTTTACCACGCTGCATATAGGTCTTCATAAGATTCCGGATCGCGCCCTCAAGGAAAACCAGCTTCCTTGGCATTTTGATACTCAGATCCAGATATCTGTGATTGACGGATTTTAACTCAACGGTGATTTTCCGCTCTTTTGTAATCACCTCGGCCCTTCCAAAGCCGGTCATACTTTTTATCATAGTAATCTCTTTCTTTATTTTTATTCCGAATACTGTCTGAAAAGAGTACCATTCCGCATAACAGAATCGTCTCTGATATTCAGGCAATAACTCTACGCAGGTTACCGTTCACAGTTGCCTACGCATACAGATTTATTATAGTTCATTCTAAAACCCTAGTCAAATCCTTTTTTTGCTGTTATAATAAAGTCTGCATGTCACGGTTACTGGTCACGGAGCGACCGGTAACCTGTCAACAGAAAGGAGTTTTTTATGGCTTTTGACGGAATTACCATTGCTGCAATGGTTTCTGAATTAAATAAAAATCTCTCCGGGGGACGCATTAACAAAATTGCCCAGCCGGAAAGTGACGAACTGCTGATCACCGGAAAAGGTGCAAATGGTCAGAAGCGTCTGCTTCTCTCCGCCAGCGCCTCCCTGCCTCTGATCTATTTTACAGGCAAAAACCGGATCAGCCCTTTGACTGCTCCTAATTTTTGCATGCTTCTCCGCAAGCACATCGGAAGCGCCAGGATCACTGCGATACGCCAGCCTGGTCTGGAGCGTGTTGTAGAATTTGAGCTGGAGCACCTGAACGAACTTGGTGATGTATGCCATAAGGTTCTCATTATGGAACTGATGGGAAAGCACAGCAACATTATCTTCTGTGATGATAATAATATGATCCTGGATAGTATCAAGCACGTATCCTGCAACGTAAGTTCTGTACGTGAAGTTCTGCCAGGACGTCCTTATTTCATCCCCCACACTCAGGACAAGCTGGATCCTCTTACCATTTCCAGAGAGGATTTCATGGAAAAAGTATGTGGCAGATCCAATGCTGTCTCCAAAGCTCTCTATCAGACGCTTACCGGTTTCAGCCCGGTAATGGCTCAGGAGCTTTGCTATCGCGCTTCCATTGATGGAAATGATGATGTCCAGACATTAGATGAGAATACCAGAGAGCAGCTTTATACAGAATTCACCCGTTTAATGGAACAGATCCGGAGGGAAGAATTTACCCCGGTTATTGTTTTCAAAGGGGACGAGCCGGTTGAGTACGGTGTTCTTCCTTTTTCCCAATATGGAGAAGGCTTCACCACCCGGACCTTTGAATCTGTGTCAGAGATGCTGGAAACCTATTATGCCTCCCGCGACGTGATCACCCGTATCCGTCAGAAATCTGCGGACCTCCGAAAGATCGTCCAGACTGCCCTTGACCGAAACCGAAAAAAATTAAGTCTTCAGCAGAAGCAGATGAAAGATACTGAAAAAAAGGACAAATACAAGGTTTACGGCGAATTGATCAACACCTACGGCTACGGTCTGGAAGAAGGCTGTAAATCCTTTAAGGCTGTGAACTATTATAATGGAGAAGAAATCACCATTCCTCTTGATCCTACCCTGACTCCTCAGGAGAATTCCAAGAAGTATTTCGATCGTTACGGTAAGCTGAAGCGTACCCAGGAAGCTCTGGAGGTTCAGATTGCAGATACCACCAGCGAGATCGAACATCTGGAATCCATCTCCAATGCCCTGGACATTGCCGCTGAGGAGAGCGACCTTTCCCAGATCAAGGAAGAGCTTATGGAATACGGCTATGTGAAGCGCCACTACGGAAATAAAAAAGGTGCCAAAATGCAGGTGAAATCCAAACCCTTCCATTATGTTTCCAGTGATGGCTACGATATTTATGTAGGAAAAAACAACTACCAGAATGATGAGCTGACCTTTAAATTTGCCACAGGAAATGACTGGTGGTTCCATGCCAAAAAGATGCCGGGCTCCCATGTTGTGGTAAAGACAAAAGACGGCACACTTCCGGACCGCACCTTTGAAGAAGCAGGAAATCTTGCAGCCTTTTATTCCAAGGGACGCACTGCACCAAAGGTAGAGATTGATTATCTCCAGAAAAAGAATGTGAAAAAGCCGGCTGGAGCCAAACCGGGATTTGTAGTTTATTATACAAACTATTCTCTGATGGCTTCACCAGATATTGCAGGAATCCAGCAGTTATCCTGATTGTAACCGTTTTTCCCTCTTTGCATTTTGCATACAGCCCTAAATTTGCAAAACGGCTGCTCTGCAAACCGCAAGCTGCTATCTATATATACCGGAGCCTGTTTCAAGCACGCTCTGATTTAAGAACAGGAGTTATCTATGAGTATTTTAAATGTTGAACACCTTACCCACGGCTTTGGTGACAGAGCCATTTTCCATGATGTTTCCTTCCGTCTTTTAAAAGGAGAACATATTGGCCTGGTAGGCGCCAACGGAGAGGGAAAATCCACCTTCTTCAATATTGTAACTGACAAACTGATGCCGGATGAGGGCAGGATCCAGTGGGCAAAAAATGTCCGCGTAGGTTATCTGGACCAGCATTCTGTCCTCGCTCCTGGCATGACCATCCGCGACGTGCTGAAATCTGCTTTTTCCTGGCTTTTTGAACTGGAAGAACGAATGAATACCATCTGTGATTCCCTTGGTGAAGCCTCCCCGGAAGAAATGGAAGTTCTTATGGAGGAACTGGGAACTATCCAGGATACCCTGACCATGCACGACTTCTACGTAATTGATTCCAAGGTAGAAGAGGTTGCCCGGGCACTTGGTCTTCTGGATCTTGGGCTTGACCGTGATGTCACAGATCTCAGCGGCGGACAGCGTACCAAGGTGCTCCTTGCCAAGCTGCTTCTGGAGAAACCAGATATTCTTCTTCTGGATGAGCCCACCAACTATCTGGATGAAGAGCACATTGCATGGCTGAAACGCTATCTTCAGGAATATGAGAATGCTTTTATCCTTATTTCCCATGATATTCCGTTTCTCAATGATGTAATCAATATCGTTTATCATATGGAAAATCAGGAGCTGAACCGTTATGTAGGCGATTATGACCACTTTCTGGAAGTCTATGAAGTGAAAAAAGCTCAGTTAGAGGCGGCTTATCGCCGCCAGCAGCAGGAAATCAGCGAATTGAAGGATTTCGTTGCCAGAAACAAGGCCCGGGTTTCCACCAGAAATATGGCAATGTCCCGCCAGAAAAAGCTGGACAAAATGGACGTGATCGAACTGGCTGCCGAGAAACCAAAGCCGGAGTTTCATTTCAAACAGGGACGCACCCCAGGCAAATACATCTTCGAGACAAAGGATCTTGTGATCGGATATGACGAGCCCCTTTCCCGCCCTCTCACCCTTTCCATGGAAAGAGGCCAGAAAATCGCGCTTGTAGGTGCCAACGGAATTGGAAAAACGACTCTTCTGAAAAGTATTCTTGGTCTGATCCCATCATTGAAGGGAACCAGGGAATTAGGGGACAATCTGCAGATCGGATATTTTGAGCAGGAAGTAAAAGGTGACAACAAAACTACCTGTATTGATGAGATCTGGGCAGAATTCCCGTCTTATACCCAGTATGAAGTACGCTCCGCACTTGCAAAATGTGGTCTCACCACCAAGCATATTGAGAGTCAGGTCCGTGTGCTTTCCGGCGGTGAGCAGGCCAAGGTCCGCCTTTGCAAGCTGGTAAACAAAGAGACAAATGTCCTTCTTCTTGACGAGCCTACCAACCACCTGGATGTGGATGCAAAAGAAGCTCTGAAGGAGGCACTAAAGGAATACCGTGGAAGTGTGCTTCTCATCTGCCATGAGCCGGAATTTTATCAGGATGTGGTTTCACAGGTGTGGGACTGCAGTAAATGGACAACTAAGATCCTGTAAATGCTATACTAAACTTATTATTTTATAAATAAAACAGCATCCGGACAGAATATTTTTCTTCATAATTCTGTCTGAATGCTGTTTTTATTTCATATATAGTGATGTCACTTGCAGCAGCATGTCCATTTAGAATAATTTGTCATTCTACTATATCTCATTCTATCAGTTCACAAACTGAATGATTCCGGATACCTGCTCGTATGCACTATCCCAGTCCTGACCACTTGCCAGTCCTTTTACTTTTCCCTTAATCGTTACTCGCTTGGAAGCCGCATATCCGGAAGCATCTGCCTTGATTCCCTTATTGGTTGTGAAGTCATGCGTACCCCAGATCTTATCTGCATAATATTTGCCGTCAGCCTTCAATTCAATATTGCTGAATGTGGCATTTACAGAATCTCCGTTTAATCTTGCAGAACCCTCTACGCGAAGATAGACAGTTGTGTTTGCAAGACTGCTGTTTTTAACTGTTTTGGCAAGTTTGCCGTTGATGTAGCAACTGCAGGTTCCGTCTTTTTTCACAGTCAGCATTACATGGTAAGTCTTATCTCTGGCCGCTTCCTGAACCCAGATATAGTTCTGACCGCCTGCACCATTGTGGGCTACATTCTCGATCATGAACCATGCCTTACCTGTATAGGGAGCTCTTGCATGTTTGTCATACTGGATACCAAAGCTTACTGCAGAGGTCGCCGTGCAGGCAACCAGCTTCGCATGGTAACCGGAACCGGAACCAGAAAGTACCATATCCGTTTCAATGGTATATTCGGAAGCTGTATTTGCAACAGTGGAACCTGTTGCCGTGGTATTTCCGCCGGCAGTATCCGGTTTCGTTGTGGTTGGCACCTCATAAACAATTTTCAGTCCTTTTTTGTTATAGGAACTTACTTTCTTTCCTTTGTAGGCTTTTACTGTGTAGTAGTATGTAGTTCCACTCTTCACTTTTTTATCTGTGTAAGATGTTTTGGAACCGCCTTTCACAGTTTTGATTTTTTTCCAGGAACTATTTTCTGTCTTACGCATAACATAGTAGCCTGAAGCGCCTTTACTCTTTTTCCAGGTAATTTTAACACTTTTGTTTACACGTACCACCTTGGAAAGCCTCGGTGCTTTTAATGCTGCTGCCTGAACCGCCTCTGCTTTTCCAAATGAATAAACCGGAAATACAAGCATAAAAGCAAGTAAAAACAGCATAATCTTTTTGATTCCTTTTCTGTTCATAATATTCCTCCTTCTTTCCTCATATGAACTTCCATCATAAAAGACGGAGAACTTCTTCAAGAAATTCTCCGTCTCATTATACTACTTATTCATCAGCAGCGTCAACCTTACTTGCCCTTGCTTCGATCTCTTTCTGCTGGATATCACCAGGAGCCTGCTCATAGCGGGCAAACTCGTAGGAGAAGTCACCACTTCCACCAGTCATGGAACGAAGATCTGTGGAATATCCATAAATCTCAAGAAGAGGAACGTCAGCTTCAATAATGGTATTTCCGTTATGATCCGGATTCATTCCAAGAACACGGCCGCGGCGCTTATTCAGATCGCCCATAACGTCACCTGTATATTTATCCGGAACTGTAACCTTCATGGAAACGATTGGCTCTAACAGTACCGGAGAAGCATCCATGAAGCCTTTCTTGAATGCAAGGATGGTAGCCATCTTAAACGCCATCTCTGAGGAATCTACCGGATGATAAGATCCATCATAAAGAGTAGCCTTTACACCAACTACCGGATATGCTGCAAGAGGTCCTTTCTGAACACATTCCTGAAGGCCCTTCTCGACTGCCGGGAAGTAGTTCTTCGGAACTGCACCACCAACAACAACCTGCTCAAATACGTATGGAGTCTCCATATCGCCAGACGGCTCAAAACGCATCTTAACATGTCCATACTGTCCATGTCCGCCGGACTGTTTCTTATGTTTGCCTTCTACGTCAGAATTCTTGCGGATGGTCTCGCGGAATGGAACCTTCGGTTTGGAAAGCTCTACATCAACTTTATAACGCTCTTTCAGCATGCTGACAATAACATCAAGATGCTGATCGCCCATACCATAGATCAGACTCTGACGGTTAGCACCATCGTTCTCAACACGAACAGTCCTGTCTTCGCTCATGATCTTGGCAAGAGCCTGGGAAATCTTATCCTCATCCCCCTTGTTCACAGCCTTAAATCTCTTATAGGTATAAGGTGTGGAAAGAATTGCTTTCGGATAAAGAACCGGATTCGCCTTGGTGGCAAGGCTGTCACCAGTCTGAACACTGACTAATTTGGCAATTGCACCGATATCACCTGCATGGAGCTCTGGAACTTCGATGGGCTTGGAACCCTGAAGAACATATAATTTATTCAGGCGCTCTTCTGTGCCTTTCTCAACATTGAGAAGGGTATCATCAGATTTGATAACACCGGAGCAAACCTTGATCAGGGAATACTTGCCAAGGAATGGATCCACGATGGATTTCCATACATATGCTGATTTTGCTTTAGCGAAATCGTAATTTGCTTCAAAAATCTCGTTGGTCTTCTGGGAAATACCGTTGCAGGAACGTTTGTCCGGGCTTGGGAAATATCCGCAGATGTCGTCCAGAAGGTTGGATACGCCGCGAAGATTGATCGGGGATCCCATGCATACTGGAACAATGCTTGCATCCTGTACATTGGCGGCAAGTGCTGCGGAAACTTCTGTAACGGAGAACTCGTCTCCCTCAAAATAACGATCCATGAATTCCTCGCTGGTCTCTGCTACAGATTCCATCAGGATATCATGATACTTCTCAAGGTACTCATCCAGATAAGAAGGAATCTCGCACTCTTCCTTCTGTCCCTTGTCGATATATTTTCTTCCGGCCTGCTTCACAACGTTAACATATCCCACGAACTTGCCATCCTCACGGATCGGGAAATGCAGCGGGGCAATCTTCTTGCCATAAAGCTCGGTAAGCTGATCTACTACCTTACGGTAACTTACATCGTCCACGTCCATATCGGTAACGAAAATCATTCGCGGAAGTTTATACTTCTCGCAGAGATTCCATGCCTTCTGGGTACCAACCTGTACCCCTGCCTTACCTGATACTACGATGATTGCTGCGTCTGCAGCGCTGACAGCTTCCTCAACTTCTCCTACGAAGTCAAAATATCCGGGAGTGTCCAGAATGTTTACCTTGTTCTTCTGCCACGGGACCGGAATCAGAGATGTAGTGATAGAGAAATGTCGTTTGATTTCTTCTTTATCATAATCACTGACTGTGTTGCCATCTTCTACACGGCCTAAACGGTTGGTCAAGCCGGCAAGATATGCCATTGCTTCTGCCAGAGTTGTCTTTCCAGCACCGCCGTGTCCTAACAGCACTACATTTCTGATTCGGTCAGTTCTAAAAACGTCCATATGTAATACCTCCCTGTTTGTCTAATATGTTCATATTTTACTAAATATTCAGAAGAATTTCAAGTATTTTCTGGGATTTTGACGGTCTTTTTTCAAAAAAGTTTAGATTATTTTGTCATTTCTGTAGGAATTGACAATTTGCGAGGAATCTCGTACAATATCATAAGATAATTTTTCACTTTAACGAAGGAAAGGAAACGACATTATATTATGAAGACAATCGGTTTTATCGGTCTCGGTCTGATCGGCGGCTCTATCGCCAAGGCCATCCGGAAGTACCATCCGGATTACCACATTCTGGCCTATAACCGCAGTAAGGAAGCACTTGCCTCTGCCATCAGCACCGGCATTATAGATGGTGTCTGTGAGGAAATGAAGGATCCACGCTTTGGATCCTGTGATTATGTATTTTTATGTGCTCCGGTAGAGATCAACCTGGAGTGCCTTGCATATCTGAAAGAGATCCGCCAGCCAGGCTGCATTATCACAGATGTGGGAAGTGTAAAGGGAATCATCCATCAGAAAGTGGATGAGCTGGGAATGACAGACTGCTTTATCGGCGGTCACCCTATGGCCGGTTCTGAGAAAACCGGTTTCGACCATTCCAACGAGCGCATTCTGGAAAATGCATACTATATTCTTACCCCGGGCGGAGAAGTGGGACTGGAATATATTTCAGATTTTACAGAACTGATCAGTTCTCTTGGTGCTATCCCTATGGTGCTTACAGCTGAAGAGCATGATTTTATTACAGCAGGTGTAAGCCATCTGCCCCATATTATTGCTTCTGCCCTTGTAAATCTGGTAAAAACTCTGGACAACGATGCCGAATATATGAAGACCATCGCAGCAGGCGGTTTCCGCGATATTACGAGGATTGCCTCCTCCTCTCCCGTTATGTGGCAGCAGATCTGCATGGAAAACCATGAGAACATTTCCAATGTTCTGGACGACTATATCCGCATGCTGATCCAGATCCGCTGTTCTGTAGACAACTGTGCTACAGATGGGAAGGAGGCAGATGCTATTTATCAGATGTTTGCAAGCTCCAGGGATTACCGTGATTCCATTGATGTTGTGGATAATGGTCCTATCCGCAAGGCTTATGTGCTTTATCTGGATATTGCAGATGAGGCCGGCGGAATCGCTACCATTGCCACCATCCTTGCCATGGATAAGATCAGCATTAAGAACATCGGAATTATCCACAACCGTGAATTTGAGCAGGGTGTTCTGAAAATCGAATTTTATGAAGAAGACGCTATGGAAAAGGCCATTGCACTTTTGAAAAAGCGCAATTATATTGTTTATGAGCGATAACCTGCGTACCGACAGTTGTTTATTGGATACATTACAATTAGTTTTTCAGACAAACTCTGTATCAATACAGCAAATATGAAGTAAACGCCATATTGACTCGTCTAATTCTTTATAAGTAATATAGTCGATACCTGTTTTTGCTGTATTAAACTTTATATTTAAGGAACGATTATTATGGAAATAAAAAAACTTACAAATCTCCACGGAGAACTTACAGTCCCAGGCGACAAATCCATCTCCCACCGTGCCGTCATGTTCGGTTCCCTTGCCAAAGGAACCACAAAGATCACCCATTTTCTGGAAGGAGCTGACTGCCTTTCCACCATCTCCTGTTTCCGCAAAATGGGCATTGATATTGAGAATAACAGCGGAGAAATCCTGGTTCATGGAAAAGGACTCCACGGATTATCTGCCCCTGTTGATATTCTGGATGTTGGAAACAGTGGCACAACTACCCGCCTGATTTCCGGTATTCTTGCAGGACAAAATTTTGTATCGGAGCTTACCGGCGATGACTCTATCCAGAGCCGTCCCATGAAACGGATCATGACGCCTCTCCTTTCCATGGGCGCTGATATTGCAAGCATAAAGGGAAATAACTGTGTTCCCCTTCGGATTGCAGGTCATCCTCTGAAGGCCATTCACTATGATTCACCAGTTGCCTCTGCTCAGGTAAAATCCTGTGTACTTCTGGCGGGAATGTATTCTGACGGAATTACCAGCGTCACCGAACCGGTTCTTTCCAGGAACCATACAGAAATCATGTTAAACTACTTTGGAGCTCAGGTAACTTCTGAGGGAACTACCGCTTCCATTGCTCCGGAACCATCTCTTTTTGCCAGAGAAATTACAGTACCCGGGGATATTTCTTCTGCTGCTTATTTCATCGCTGCCGGACTTCTGGTGCCAGGCAGTGAGATTCTTCTGAAGAATGTGGGAATCAATCCCACAAGAGACGGACTGCTCCGTGTGTGCAAAGATATGGGGGCTGACATTACGCTCTTAAATGTAAATATGGAAGGAGAGCCTACCGCTGATCTTCTTGTTCGCACCAGTTCTCTTCATGGTACAACTGTTGGCGGAGAAATTATCCCGACGCTTATTGATGAGATTCCGATGATTGCAGTTATGGCTGCTTTCGCAGAGGGAACTACTGTGATCAAGGATGCAAAAGAACTTAAAGTAAAAGAATCAGACCGTATTCTGGTTATGGCAGAGAACCTTTCCCGCATGGGCGCGGACATCACGCCAACAGATGACGGCATGATCATTCATGGTGGAAAACCGCTGCATGGGGCAGAGATTGACTCTTACCAGGACCACAGAGTGGCTATGTCTTTCGCTGTTGCAGGACTGCTCTGTGATGGACCGCTCTCTATTAAGGGTGGAGATTGTGTGAAGATTTCTTATCCGGAATTTTATGAGGATCTATATCGGTTAGGGGAATAATCTGAACCTCAGGAACTTAAATGAGAACAATTTTCGTTACTGTGAACGGAGTGAGAAGTAACCATTTTTCCATTTAGGTTCCTGTTTTTTTGCCTTTTTAGATGTGCATTTCTCTTATTTTATGTTAAATAATAGTCAATGTTAGTTTAGTGTAACTGTCATATTTTGCCAGATTATATGCTTATATTTTCTTTTAAAATATACATATTGCACATTTTGCCATGTATTAATTTCTGTGCAATTTTAAAATTCGTTTTAATCTCATTTCTATATTGATATTCTTTTAACGATTTCGACGAAGTTAAAAAACTTTCCGTTTTCCTCTTTTTTTCTTCAAAAAAATAACGTATAATCCCACTGTAAGTTGAGGAACACTAAAAAACAAACAAAGCGAAAGTGAACAGCCCAGACAAAAGAGCGGCTGCCACAAGAAAGGAGCCAGAAATAATGAAAATTTTATTTTACGGAACCAAAAATTATGACGAGCAGTTTTTTGAAAAACTTTTACCTGAATTTCCAGATATTAAGATTAAATTTATTGAAGCAAATATCCATGAGGAGACCGCTTCTCTTGCAAAAGGCTATGAAGCCATCTGTGCTTTTGTAAATGCAGACCTTGGCGCTCCTGTTATTGAAGAATTACATCAGCAGGGTGTAAAACTAATCCTTATGCGCTGCGCTGGTTACAATAATGTGGATCTTAAGACAGCTCACAAATATGGCATAAAAGTTCTGCGTGTTCCAGGGTATTCTCCGGAGGCTGTTGCAGAGCACGCAATGGCGCTGGCTCTTACAGCTAACCGTCACACTCACAAGGCCTATATCAAATGCCGTGAGAACAACTTTACTTTAAGCGGTCTTATGGGCGTGAACCTTTACAAGAAAACAGCCGGTATTATCGGTACTGGTAAAATTGGTCAGGCTATGGCAAGAATCTGCAAGGGATTTGGAATGCGGGTCATTGCATATGATCTTTTCCCAAACAAGAATCTTGACTTCCTGGAATACGTTTCTCTTGATGAGTTGCTGGCTACCAGTGATCTGATCAGCCTGCACTGCCCGCTTACTGACGAAACCAAACATATTATCAACGAAAAGACAATTGCCCAGATGAAGGACGGAGTTATCCTTGTAAACACTTCCCGTGGCGGTCTTATCAAGACGGAGGATCTGATTTCCGGTATCCGCGACCATAAGTTCTTTGCGGTTGGACTGGATGTTTATGAGGAGGAATCTGATTATGTATTCGAAGATCTGTCTGAGAGCATCATGCAGACTTCCCTGATCCAGAGACTTCTTTCCTTCCCGAACGTAACCATGACTTCCCATCAGGGATTCTTTACAGAAGAAGCGCTCACTAACATTGCAGAGACAACTATGGAGAATGCGCAGGCTTATATCAATGGAGATGAGCTGAAGAACGAGGTTCTTTCATAATTCATAAATCACTATAGAAAATACGGTGTTTCAATGCATAGGTATTGAAACACCGTTTTTCTATTTAGTTGGTTAAAAGTTCTTCAGGAGGGACGCATTTGGACAATGTGTATTACTCACTCGCCGGCGCAACGCTCCAGCGAACTAATCGCTAACTGCGACTAATGCGTTCGGGAGAGCCCTCACGCATAAGTCTCCGTAAGCGCTGGATTTCGCTTCCGCTAAGAGCGCGCCTAAAATGGCTCGCTGGAGTAATACACATTGCCCAAATGCTGTATGTCGGCTGGAACTTTTCAACACACTAAATAGGTATTTATTCTGAATATCTTTCCCTAAGAAGTGCAATTTCTCTTGTCCAACCCTCATCATCATTAGGCGTTTCCAGAATAAAAGGCTTTCCCTCCAATGCCGGGTGCCGGATGACACGGACAAGGGCATCAAGACCAATCTGGCCTTCCCCGATTCTGGCGTGGCGGTCTTTGTGACTGCCAAGAGGGTTGAGGCTGTCGTTCAGGTGGATGGCTTTTAAGTGGTCGAGACCGATGATGCGGTCGAATTCAGTTAATACACCATCCAGGTTGTTTACAATATCGTAGCCGCCATCCCACACATGGCAGGTATCCAGGCAGATTCCAAGTTTATCGCGTTTTTCTACAAGGTCCATGATGGCACGAAGCTCCTGGAAATGGCTTCCCACCTCAGAGCCTTTTCCAGCCATGGTTTCAAGAAGAACTGTAGTGGTCTGTTCTTCAGTAAGAACTGCATTCAGCACTTCTGCAATCTTCTGAATTCCAACCTCTATTCCCTGTCCCACATGGCTGCCTGGATGGAAATTATAATAATTTCCTGGTGTGGCTTCCATGCGTTTCAGATCATCCGAAAAAGTATTTCTGGCAAAATCCCGCAGATTTTCTTTGGCCGCGCAGGCATTTAAGGTATAAGGCGCATGCGCCACGATTTTGCCGAATTCATGCTCCCTGGCAATCTCCTGAAACTTCGCCACATCTGCAGGGTCAATAGCTTTGGCATTCCCTCCTCTTGGATTTCTGGTAAAAAATGCAAACGTGTTGCCGCCATTTTTTACAATCTGGCGTCCCATGGCTGCGTAGCCTTTGGATGATGAAGTATGATTTCCTATATATAACATGTCGTTTTCCCTTCTTATTTACTATTTTATTATGAAAATCCCGTACGGTAGCCAAAAATGAGCCATGCTTGCACGAGCGAACTCTTGGATATCGAACGGGCTAGACCGTATGAGTAAGTAGGGCGATGGCCCGGATTACGAATGCGGTCGGCAGCTGCGGGAGCGCCATAGGCGCGAAACAGCTGACTCTCAGGCACTCCTTAAGTACATCCTATATATTTTAGCATTTCCCCCTTCTTTTTCAAGATATTTATTGACGAAAACCCATTTTATTCTTATACTGTTAAAAGGTGTGCTCTTCTGTAAAAAAGACTTTTGTCCCATACTTTTTCACAGAATTCATACATAGAAAAAAGGAAGGAAATCAACATGAAAGAACGTGAAAAGTTTTCATCCCGGCTTGGATTTATTCTCATTTCAGCCGGCTGCGCCATTGGAATCGGCAATGTATGGCGCTTCCCTTATATAACAGGACAGTACGGCGGCGCAGCATTTGTACTGATCTATCTTCTGTTCCTTGTAATTCTTGGACTGCCTATTATGGTTATGGAATTTGCTGTCGGACGTGCAAGCCGCAAGTCCGCTGCCAGAAGCTTCCATCTCCTTGAGCCAAAGGGCACCAAATGGCACCTTTACAGCTATGGAGCCATGCTTGGCAACTATATGCTGATGATGTTTTACACCACTGTAGGCGGCTGGATGCTGGCTTACTTCTTTAAAATAGCAAGCGGCACCTTCACAGGTCTTGATACAGAAGCGGTAGGAAACGTATTTAACACCATGCTCTCCAATCCTGGAGAAATGACCTTCTGGATGGTAATCGTAACTGCATTCGGTTTTGGTACCTGCTGCATGGGACTGCAGAAAGGTGTTGAACGTATCACAAAGGTTATGATGGTATGTCTTCTTACTATTATGGTAGTTCTTTGCGTTAAGAGCTGTACGCTTCCAGGTGCCATCGAGGGTATTAAGTTCTATCTTCTCCCGGATTTTGGCCGTCTGAAAGAGAACGGACTGCTTTCCGGTATTTATGCCGCTATGGGACAGGCATTCTTCACCTTGAGCCTTGGGATCGGCGCAATGGCAATCTTTGGAAGTTATATCGACAAAGACCGCAGCCTTATGGGCGAATCCATCCAGATTGGTATTCTGGATACTTTCGTGGCACTAATGGCCGGACTTATTATTTTCCCGGCATGCTTTGCTTACAATGTAAGCCCTACACAGGGTGTTGGACTTGTATTCGTAACACTGCCGAACATGTTTAACCAGATGATGGGCGGTCGTTTCTGGGGCGCATTGTTCTTCATCTTTATGACATTCGCAGCCCTCTCCACCATCATTGCAGTATTTGAAAATATCTTAAGCTTTGCCATGGATCTGTGGGGCTGGAGCCGTAAAAAGGCAGTTCTGGTAAACGGAATTGCAATCTTTGTTTTATCCATGCCATGCGTACTTGGTTTCAACGTATGGAGCGGATTTCAGCCTCTTGGCGCAGGAAGCACCATCCAGGATCTGGAGGACTTCATTATCTCCAATAACCTGCTTCCGCTTGGAAGCCTTGTTTACCTGCTGTTCTGCGTAACCCGCTACGGATGGGGATGGGACAATTTCATCAAAGAAGCGGATACCGGAAACGGCATTAAATTTCCGAAGTGGGCACGTCCATATCTTATCTATGTACTGCCGCTTATTGTACTGTTGATTTTCGTAATGGGTTATTACGATAAATTCTTCAGATAAATATTATTGTAATGTAAATCAAAGGCAAAAGTTCACAGGGCTATTCACTCAAAACATGACCTATGGATTTTTGCCTCAATGTTTATACGGAACAAACACGTCGCCTGTCGCGACATCATATACAAAAAGCCATATGAGGATAGACGTATGCAAAAGAAAAAGAATTTATACAAAAAATCCAAATATTACCGCCAGCGCCAGAAAAAGATCCAGCAGATCTGCATAGCCGCGGGTGGTGTCCTGCTGCTGGTGGTACTGATCCTGATCGTCCGGGGATGTGCAGGAAAGACAAAGAGTGTAAACTCTTCGAATGTAACCAACGCAACCGACGAAAAGACAACTGGTTCTGCTCTTTCTTCTGGCAGTGAAAAGAACGATTCTTCATTTGCCGATGGAGCTAAGCAGACTGCAGAATCTTCCAGTGACAGCTCAGATTCATCTTCTGATTCCGAAAGCAGCGATACTGTTTCAACAAAATCGAAGCACGACACCCCAGTCACCCTTACTATAAGCGTTGTTGGCGACTGTACCCTTGGTACAGATGAAGCCTTCGATTACAGTACCAGCCTGAATGCATATTTTGAAAATTATGGAAAAGAATACTTTTTACAGAATGTAAAGAGTATTTTTGAAGCAGATGACCTGACTATCGCCAACAATGAAGGAACCTTCACAGACAGCAGCAGCCGCGAGGATAAAACCTTCGCATTCAAAGCCCCTGCATCTTTTGCAGGAATTTACTCCAGCAGTTCTGTGGAAGCGGTAAACACAGCCAACAACCACAGCCATGATTACGGCGAGCAGAGCTTTCAGGACACCATGGACGCCCTGGATGCCCAGGGAATTGTTCATTTCGGCTATGATGAGACGGCCGTAATGGACATAAAAGGGGTAAAAGTAGGTCTTGTGGGAATCTATGAGTTATACGATCATCTAGAGCGTGAACAGCAGCTGAAAGACAACATTGCCAAGGTGAAAAAAGATGGCGCAGAGCTGATCATCGTTATCTTCCACTGGGGAAACGAAAAAGAAACCGTTCCAGACTCCAATCAGACCACACTTGGGCATCTTGCCATTGACCTTGGCGCTGATCTGGTGTGCGGACATCATCCTCATGTACTTCAGGGAATTGAAGAATATAAAGGAAAGAATATTGTATACAGCCTTGGAAACTTCTGCTTCGGCGGAAACAGCGCCCCAAGTGACATGGACAGTATGATTTTCCAGCAGACCTTTACCATCTCAAACGACGGCGTAAAAGCCGATAATGTAACAAATATCATCCCATGTTCCATCTCCTCCGTCTACGGCTATAACAATTACCAGCCAACGCCTGCTGAAGGGGATGAAAAGACCAGAATTATGGAAAAAATCCAGGAAAGAAGCTCCTGGATCGGATAGAAAAAATATGTTATTCAGCACCCCCAGAGTGAAAACTCCGGGGGTATTTTTTGATTATAATATCAGCATCGCATCCCCAAATGAAAAGAACCGATACTTCTCCTGCACTGCCACCTCATAGGCATGCAGAATATTCTCTTTTCCAGCCAGTGCAGATACCAGCATAACCAGTGTGGATTCCGGCAGATGGAAGTTGGTGATCAGACCGTCGATCATCTTAAATTTATAGCCTGGATAAATAAAAATCTCTGTCCAGCCGCTTCCAGACTTCAGAACACCATCAGCGCCAGTTGCAGATTCCAGTGTACGGCAGCTGGTAGTTCCAACTGCGATCACACGGCCGCCATTTTTCCTGGTATCGTTGATCAGCTTCGCCTGGTCTTCTTCCACAATGTAGAATTCAGAATGCATGTGATGCTGCTCCACATCATCTACCTTAACCGGACGGAATGTGCCAAGACCTACGTGAAGAGTTACATGGGCAATATTTACCCCTTTGGCTTTCACCTGCTCCAGAAGTTCCTTTGTAAAATGCAGACCTGCTGTAGGCGCTGCTGCAGAACCTTCATTCTTTGCATAAACAGTCTGGTAGCGATTCTTATCCTTTAATTTATGAGTGATATATGGAGGCAGCGGCATCTCTCCCAGCTGATCCAGAATCTCTTCGAAAATACCCTCATAATGGAACTGGATCAGACGATTCCCCTCGTCCACCACGTCAATAATCTCTCCCTTTAAGATACCATCTCCAAAAGTGATCTTAGCACCTGGGCGTGCCTTTTTACCTGGTTTTACCAGGCATTCCCAGATATCGTTCTCTCTTCTTTTCAGAAGAAGGATTTCGATCACTGCACCAGTCTCTTCCTTGTGACCGTAAAGTCTTGCCGGAATAACCTTGGTATCATTGATAACCAAAGTATCACCTTCATTCAGATAGTCCAGTATATCCCTGAAATGGCGATGCTCAATACTGCCATCTGCCATAGAAAGATGCATCAGTCTGGAAGAACTTCTGTCCTCCAGCGGATCCTGGGCGATCAGCTCCTGAGGGAGCTCATAGTAAAAATCAGATGTTCTCATCTTTGGATTCCTCCTCTTTCCACTGCTTTTTCAGCTGCCGCACAAAATTCCATTCTTTGTTGGTGAGATCTGCCTTTTTCAGCAGATCCGGGCGCCTTCTGGCTGTACGAATGATAGACTGCTCTCTGCGCCACTTCTCTATATTTGCATGATGACCGGACATAAGAACCTCCGGAACCTTTTTACCATGCCACTCTTCCGGGCGGCTGTACTGGGGATATTCCAGAAGATTTCCTGCAAAGGACTCGGTCTCGCCAGACTCCTGATTGCTGAGCACGCCTGGAACCATGCGGGAAATAGAATCCATCATAACCATGGCCGGAAGCTCGCCGCCTGTAAGCACATAATCTCCGATAGACACATAATCCGTCACAATTTCCTCCAGAACCCGCTCATCAATCCCCTCATAGTGACCGCAAAGGAAAACCAGGTCTTCCTCTTTCGCCATGTCTCTTGCCATCTGCTGATTAAACACCTGTCCCTGCGGGGTGAGATAAACCACACGGGGGCGCTTCCCGGCTTTTTCAGCAATCGCTTCATAAGCCAGGTAAACCGGTTCTGCCTGCATCAGCATTCCAGCACCGCCGCCGTAAGTATAATCATCTACTTTCTGGTGCTTGTTAAAAGCATAGTCGCGGATATTTATGGCCTCCACAGAAAGGATTCCTGCATTAATGGCACGCCCTGTAATGCTGGTGTTCATTCCATTCCGGATCATTTCCGGAAAAAGGGTCAAAACATGGAAATTCATTTACAAAAGTCCTTTCATCAAATGTACCGTCATCACATTCTCCTCCAGATCAACGTCAAGGATGCATTCCTTGATTGCCGGGAGAAGTACCTCCTGATGATCCGGAAGCTCTACTACGTAAACATCATTGGCTCCTGTCTCCATAACATCTTTCAGGGTTCCGAAATGGGTGTTGTCCTCCAGAACCACTTCCATGCCAATCAGGTCGCCGATGTAATATTCATCTTCATCCAGATCCTGGGCTTCTTCTCTGGGAACCCACAGGTCTCTGCCTTTGTACATTTCAATATCATTTATATTATCAATCCCGTTAAATTTCAGGATCACAAGATTCTTAAAAAATTTCACGTTACGGATTTCCAGCTTTTTCATCTCTCTGCCGGCATCCAGAATCACGTATTCAAGATCCAGGAAACGCTCCGGATCTGTGGTAGGGAATACTTTTACTTCTCCCCGCACGCCGTGAGTGGTGGTAATTACTCCAACCTTTAATAAATCTTCCATTCAAAACTCCTCTACAAAAAACGAATATGTCTGCCGTCCAGGACTTTCATAAGTAAAAACAGGAGCCATGTCTCCACAGCTCCTGCATCCATATATCTTGCTTATCATTGCAGAATATCTACAATCACTTTTTTGCTGCTTTTGGAAGAAGCCGCTTTTACTACGGTACGGATGGCCTTGGCGATTCTGCCCTGACGTCCGATCACCTTACCCATATCAGATGGTCCTACCTTCAGTTCGATAACAACAGCGTCATCCTTTTCTGTTTCGGTAACGACTACTTCGTCCGGATTTTCAACAAGAGATTTTGCAATTACTTCTACTAATTCTTTCATTACACACCTCCCTGATCCCGCCCCGGAGCATATTCAAAAAATGCCCTCATCTGGACGTCACAGAAATACCCCCTGAAAATTGCCGGTTACAGTTCACGACTTTCACAGGAAATACTGTGCAGTCTGAACCATTCTGGCAACCTCTAAGATACTCCTTAAATTATTTCTCGATTCCGGCCTGTTTGAGGATCTTAGCAACAACTTCTGTAGGCTGAGCACCGTTTGCAAGCCATTTCTTAGCTGCTTCTTCGTCAACCTTGCATACGCTTGGCTCCTGGTTCGGATCATATGTTCCGATCTCTTCGATACATCTTCCGTCACGTTTGCTGCGGGAATCTGCAACAACGATTCTATAGTAAGGTGCTTTCTTCTGTCCCATTCTTCTTAATCTGATCTTAACTGCCATTTTAATTTTCCTCCAATTTACTTTCTCTTTATTAGTTAATTTAATTATTTTATGTTAAAAAGGGAGCTTAAAGCCGCCTCTTTTACCACCCATTTTGCCGCCGCCCATGAGACCCGGCATCTGCTTCATCATCTTCTTGCTCTGCTCAAACTGCTTCACAAGGCGATTGACTTCTGCAACATCCACACCTGCGCCTCTGGCAATCCTGTTCTTACGGGAAAGGTTCAGGATTCCTGGATTGGAACGCTCCTGTGGGGTCATGGAAAGAATAATGGACTTGGTTCTGTCCATTGCTTTCTCATCGATCATGCTCTCCACATCTTTCATCTTGCTTCCCACACCAGGGAGCATGTTCAGGATACTGGAGATTCCGCCCATCTTATTCATCTGTTCAAGGCTGGTAAGATAGTCATTGAAATCAAAATCCATCTTCTTCAGCTTCTTGGACATCTCCTGGGCTGCTTCCTGATCTACGGCTGCTTCTGCCTTTTCGATCAGGCTCATTACATCTCCCATACCAAGGATACGGGATGCCATTCTCTCCGGATAGAACTGTTCCAGATCGGATAACTTCTCTCCCATACCTACATACAGGATTGGCTTGCCAGTTACGGACTTGATGGAAAGAGCTGCACCACCACGGGTATCACCATCCATCTTGGTCAGGATCACTCCATCGATTCCAACCTTCTCTGCAAAAGTCTGGGCTACATTGACTGCATCCTGTCCGGTCATGGCATCTACTACAAGGACTGTAGCATCTACCTCAATATTAGACTTAATATCAGCAAGCTCCTGCATCATATCCTCATCGACATGAAGACGACCTGCTGTATCAATGATCACTACATTCTGCTGATTCGCCTTAGCATGTGCAACAGCCGCCTTGGCTATGTCTACCGGGCTCTGTTTATCACCCATGGTAAAGACTTCTACACCTTGTTTCTCACCGTTTACCTGCAGCTGAGTGATCGCTGCGGGTCTGTAAACGTCACAGGCTACCAGAAGAGGTCTCTTACCTTTAGACTTGATCTTACCTGCAAGCTTGGCTGCCGTAGTGGTCTTACCAGCTCCCTGAAGACCTGCCATCATAATGACAGTCAGATCATTGCCAGGCTTGATCGGAAGCTCTGTAGTCTCGCTTCCCATAAGATTAACCAGCTCTTCATTTACAATCTTGATGACCATCTGGCCTGGGTTCAGTCCGTTCATAACGTCCTGTCCAACTGCACGTTCCTGTACAGATTTCGTGAACTGTTTCACGACTCTGAAGTTAACGTCTGCTTCAAGGAGTGCCATCTTAACTTCTTTAAGAGCAATCTTAACATCCTCTTCGGTCAGACGGCCTTTGCTTCTCAGCTTCTTGAATACATTCTGAAGTTTATCTGTTAAGCTTTCAAATGCCATGAATTATAACTCCTCTAAAATCACATTGGATATTGCCTCAATATCATCAGCGTGATATCCGGATGCAAGCTCATGTATCTTCTGTACCTGTCCCCGGATATTCACAAACTTCTCCACCAGATGCAGCTTCTCTTCATATCCTTCCAGCGCCTTGTCACAGCGTCTGATCATATCATGTACGCCCTGACGGCTGATATTCAGTTCCTCTGCAACCTCACTTAAAGAATAATCCTCCAGAACTACACTCTCGTAGATCTGCTGCTGTCTCTTCGTAAGAAGCTCTCCGTAAAAATCATAGAGCAAAGTACGTTCTACAAACTTTTCCATTCGTTATCACCTTGGGTATCATACCGTATTTTGTGGTGTGTGTCAAGTGTTTTTTCTTTACATTGTATATACTATTTATATGTCCAAATTTATTATACGCTATTTCTAATTATCTGCCCTTATGTTATACGATAAAAGCTGCCGAGCCTCCAGCAGAAAGGAGGTGAATTCGATGGATAATGTTATTGCTCTAATCCTTGTCCCTGTCGCAGTAAATGTAATTAGCTACTGCATTTACAAATGGCTGGACAGAAAAGACAAATAGGCAGCATAACAGCCTAAGGCATAAGCCACCTACATAAACGGAATAGAAAACCCCGGAAGTCTCGCACACCTCCGGGGTTTTCGTTTGCTTTCGATGGACTATTGCTCTAATCCTTAGCTACTATTAGCATATGCCATAACCAACGAAATGTCAACTTAAAATCCACATATTTTACTGAATTAAAATCCACATATTTTACTGAATCAAACTATCATCATCAAAATAATTAATTTTCATAGAAGCCTTTACATCCCTCAGAGTCTCAGCTGCCTTTGCCTCAGCCACCTTACTGCCCTCTCTTAAAATATCATAGACATCCGGAATGCGCTGCTCCCACATTTTACGGCGCTCGCGGATCGGGCCAAGCTCAGCCTGAAGAACGTTGTTCAGGAACTTCTTAACCTTAACATCTCCAAGTCCGCCTCTCTTATAATGGTCTTTCAGCTCGTCCAGGTTCTGATAATCCGGAAGAAATTCCGGGAAGTATTCTGGTTTGCAGAAAGCATCCAGATAAATAAATACCGGATTGCCATCAACATTTCCCGGATCCTGAACACGAAGATGATTCGGATCCGTGAACATGGACATAACCTTCTTCTTAACCTCATCTGCCTCATCGGAAAGATAGATACAGTTTCCAAGAGATTTACTCATTTTTGCCTTACCGTCAATACCTGGCAGACGCAGGCACGCCTTGTTGGAAGGAAGTACGATCTCCGGCTCTGTAAGCGTCTCACCATATACTGTGTTAAACTTGTGTACGATCTCTTTGCACTGCTCCAGCATAGGAAGCTGATCCTCTCCAACCGGAACTGCTGTTGCGCGGAAGGCTGTAATATCAGCTGCCTGGCTGATAGGATAGCAGAAGAATCCAACCGGAATGCTGGCTTCGAAATTACGCATCTGGATTTCAGATTTCACAGTAGGGTTACGCTGAACACGGGCTACTGTAACCAGATTCATATAATAGAAAGTAAGCTCTGTAAGCTCCGGAACCATGGACTGGATGAAAATTGTGGATTTGTCCGGATCAATCCCGCAAGCCAGATAATCAAGTGCTACCTGGATAATATTCTGACGAACCTTCTCCGGATGCTCTGCGTTATCAGTAAGCGCCTGGGCATCCGCGATCATAATATAAATCTCGTCATAATTTCCGGAATTCTGAAGCTTTACACGCTCAGATAAAGAGCCCACATAATGTCCCACATGAAGACGTCCTGTAGGGCGGTCTCCTGTTAAAATTACTTTTTTCATAGTTTGCTACTCCTTATATTCACCGCCATGCCGGCCCTTTTGTAAAACCAACACAGTTGTATTTATTTATAATCAATTCAGCAAACACTCCCCATTTTTTACATGAATATGCAACACACATCATATAGACTAACTTTATTCATACCATTTGTGATGTCGCTTCAGTTATTAACTGCAAGGTAGGGAAATGCTTCTGTTTTTCAATTACAGACTTGCGCGAATTACCTTCGGTCTGCATCCGGCAGTCTCCAGTGCTTTCACGATCTGATTCTTATGGTCTGTACCAAACGCCTCCAGAGTGATCTTCAGTTCTACAGCTGCATTACGGTTTGTGCTTACAAACTGGTTATGATCCAGCTTGATAACATTTCCCTGATTCTCTGCAATAATAGAAGCCACACGTACCAGTTCACCAGGCTTATCCGGGATAAGAACAGACACCGTAAAGATTCTGTCACGCTGGATCAGACCATGCTGTACTACAGAAGACATGGTAATCACATCCATATTTCCACCACTTAAAATGGACACAACCTTTTTATTCTTGAAATCAAGATGACGAAGCGCAGCCACTGTCAGAAGTCCTGAGTTCTCAACGATCATCTTGTGATTCTCTACCATATCCAGGAAAGCAACGATCAGCTCATCATCCTCAACCGTGATAATTTCATCCAGATTCTCCTGGATATATGGGAAAATATGAGAGCCCGGAGTCTGAACTGCAGTACCATCTGCAATGGTGTTTACATGAGGCAGTGTAACAACCTCCCCTTTCTCAAGAGAAGCCTTCATGCAGGCTGCACCTGCCGGCTCTACACCGATTACTTTAATATGAGGATTAAGAAGCTTGGCAAGTGTGGATACACCTGTTGCAAGTCCGCCTCCACCGATTGGTACCAGAATATAATCTACAAGAGGAAGCTCCTGAATGATCTCCATAGCAATGGTTCCCTGTCCGGTAGCAACTGCAGGATCGTCAAAAGGATGAATAAAGGTATAGCCCTTTTCTTCAGCAAGCTCCAACGCATAAGCACAGGCCTCATCATAAACATCACCATGAAGAATAACCTCTGCGCCATAACCTTTTGTACGCTCTACTTTAATAAGCGGTGTAGTGGTCGGCATTACGATCACGGCCTTCACACCGTATTTGTGTGCTGCATATGCCACACCCTGTGCATGGTTTCCAGCGGAAGCTGTGATCAGGCCTTTCCCCCTCTCTTCATCGGAAAGAGTACTGATCTTATAATAAGCTCCACGCACCTTATATGCACCTGTTCTCTGCATGTTCTCTGGTTTGAAGAAAACCTTGTTTCCAGTGAGTTCAGAGAAATAACTGCTCTTCACCAGCTTGGTCTCCTGGGTTACCTGCTTAACTATTTCTGCCGCTTCTTCAAAACTCTCTAATGTAAGCATTTTTATTTTTCCTCCTGTAGTCTGTGGGGTTAGTTTTCATCCGGACGAATATCAAACAACGCATCCACAAAAGAATTTGCATCGAATTTCTGTAAATCGTCAATGCTCTCACCAACGCCGATATATTTCACCGGAATATCAAGCTCAGACTGGATTGCCACCGCAATACCACCCTTGGCTGTACCATCAAGCTTGGTAAGAATGATACCGGTTACATTTGCCACTTCTGCAAACTGTCTTGCCTGCACAAGTGCGTTCTGTCCTGTCGTTCCATCCAGAACCACCAGAGTTTCCAGATACGCTTCCGGATATTCCTTCTCCAGAATGCGGTAAATCTTGCGAAGCTCTTCCATAAGATTCTTCTTATTATGAAGTCTTCCTGCGGTATCACAGATCAGAACGTCTGCATTGCGGGCCTTGGCTGCTGCCACTGCATCATAGACAACTGATGCCGGATCTGCTCCATCCTGGCCGCCAATGATCTCCACTCCTGCCCGGTTCGCCCACTGGGTCAGCTGTTCCCCTGCTGCTGCACGGAAAGTGTCCGCAGCACCAAGAATAACCTTTTTGCCCTGGTCCTTCAGCTTGCCGGCAAGTTTTCCAACGGAAGTTGTTTTTCCAACACCATTGACACCGATCACAAGAATAACGGATTTACGGTTTTCAAACTCGTACTCTGTGCTGTCTACCGTCATCTGCTCCTTGATGGTATCAATAAGAAGCTGCTTGCACTCCTTGGGATCCCTGATATTTCGGATTTCCACCTGGTCTTTTAATTTGTCCAGAATGGCTGTGGTAGCATTGATTCCAATGTCACCCATGATCAGGATTTCTTCCAGTTCCTCATAAAAATCATCATCTATTGTTGAATAGCCGGTGAAAAGAGAATCAAATCCTGCCACGATGTTGTCTCTTGTTTTTGTCAGGCCACTGACAAGTCTTTTAAAAAAGCCTTTCTTTTCCTCTGCCATTTCCTCTCCTCCTTTTACTGCGTAAGCTGGTTTTCCACAAGATCAACGGAAACCAGCGTGGAGACTCCTTTCTCCTGCATGGTAATACCATAAAGCCTGTCTGCGGCATTCATAGTACCACGCCTGTGTGTTATTATAATGAATTGCGTGTTCTTCGTCAACTTCTGAAGATAGCCTGCGAAACGACCTACATTCGAATCGTCAAGTGCCGCCTCGATCTCATCAAGAAGACAGAATGGCGACGGCTTCAGGTTCTGGATTGCAAACAAAAGTGCAATTGCAGTGAGTGCCTTCTCTCCACCGGAAAGCTGCATCATGTTCTGAAGCTTTTTGCCCGGCGGCTGGGAAATAATGCGAATTCCTGCTTCCAGAATGTCCACGTCTTCCTCAAGCTCCAGAGTGCCCTTACCGCCTCCAAACAATTCCTTGAAAGCCTTGTCAAACTCTCTCTGGATATCCTGGAATTTCTCCGTAAACTGTTTACGCATTCCCTCATCCAGTTCCTGGATAATGTTCTCCAGCTGCGCTTCTGCGGTTTTCAGATCCTCATACTGTCCGGAAAGGAAAGCATGACGCTCTGAAATCTCCTTATATTCCTCAATTGCATTTACATTAACGTTACCAAGCTTACGGATTTCATCCTTCACCTGGGCAATTTCTTTCTTCATGGCTTTCAGATCGTTCAGCTCTTCTTTTTTGTACTGAAGGGCATTGTTCGGGGTGATCTCATACTCATTCCACATGTAGGAAATCTGAGATTCCCTGTGCTCTTCCAGCTTCTCGATCTGGCTTTTCAGACGGTAACACTCTTTGTCCAGAAGTGAAATCCTGCCGGACAGCTGATCCCGCTTTTCAAAAAATGCCTTGTGGCTGGCATTTTTTTCATCCTTCACACTCTGCCAGCTCTCCATCTGAGCCTTTGCCTTGGTTTCATCCTCTTCCAAAGTCCGGATCACTGCCTCCAGGTTCTCTACAGACTGGCGCTTTCTCTCATTCTCTTCGCCGCCAAGCTCCAGCGTTTCATGAATATCTGCCTCCTCCTGGCGAAGAGCTTCCATCTCATGAGTCAGACGACCCAGAGTCTCTGCTGCGAAGCTTTCTTTCTGCTGGGCTGTACTTGCTTCCAGACGAAGAGCCTCCAGTTTCTTGGAAACCTCCTGCTCCTCAGCCCTCCAGGTCTCTAATTCTTCCTGTTTATTCTGGATAAAAGTCTCCAGTTCTTTCTCATCCTGCTCAGAAGCCTTCAATTCTTCGTCAATCTTGCTGTGATCAGCCTCTGCCTCCTCGATCTGACGGCGGATTTCCATCTGCTCTCTCTGAATCTCTCCATAGCCAGCCTGGATTTCCTTTGTCTTGGCCTCTACCTGGTTAATGTTCATCTTCGCAGTGTTCTGGGCAACATACTGCTGACGCAGTTTTTCCTGCAGATCTGCAATGGTGTCACGCATAACATTACGCTTGCTTCGATTATCATTAATAGCCGTCTGCATGTCATCCATGTCTTTTCGAAGAGCCTTCACACTGGATTCCAGTTCTTCGATCTCACGGCGGCGGCCAAGAAGATTGCTGTTATTCTTAAAAGAACCGCCTGACATAGAACCGCCCGGGCTGAAGGATTCACCCTCCACAGTTACCATACGAAGACTGTGCCGGTACTTTCGCGCAATGGCAATGGCATTGTCAATGTGATCCACCACGAGCACGCGTCCCAGAAGATAAGTGGCAAGTCCAGCATACTCCGGACCTGTAGTTACCAGTTCACTGGCAAGCCCGATCACTCCCGGCTCCTGCAGTGCATCCCTCTGGGTAAAACCACTTCTGGTATTGATACTGTTAAGTGGAAGGAACGTAGCGCGGCCGAAACGGTTTTTCTTCAGAAATTCGATCATCTGCTTGGCCGTCTGTTCATTGTCTGTGACAATGTTCTGAATACTTCCGCCAAGAGCCGTCTCGATGGCGATCTCATACTCCTTATTTACCTGGATCAGATCTGCTACAACACCCTTAATTCCTGGTACCAGGTCCTTCTGTTCCATTACACGGCGGATACTGTTTCCGTATCCGTCATAGCGCTCTGTAATATTTTTCAAAGATTCCAGCCTGGAAGCCTCACGGTGATATGCGCTCTGGCCGATTTCCATCTGGCTGTTCTGTTTCTTTAATTCATCTGTAATTTTATGTACTTCATTATCCAGGCGCTGACACTCTGCATTCATATCCTGGATAAGTGTGGTAATTCCCTGAAACTTCTCCTTTGCCCTCTCCAGCTCGCTCTGCTGCTGGGCTTCCTCTGTTTTCAAATGAAGCTGTCTCTGACTGATTCCCGCTTTACGGATGTCGATCTGCTCCATCATGGTATCGAAACGCTGGGCTTTTCCTTTGGTAGTGGCACGGGTATTGAGAAGCTCGATGATCTCGTTCTTGCCATTCTCCACTGCCTGAGAGCACTCTTCGATCTGTGCCTGAATATTGGAAATCCGGTCCTCTTCTGCCTCCTGGCGCTTCCTGGCTTCCAGAAGAGCTGCATGGAGCTGGGATTTCTCCGCCTCCTGACTCTCCAGAGATTCCTGGCGTTCCTTCAGATCCGCCTCAATGGTCTGCAGACGGCTCTTGTAATGCTCTTCGCTCTGCACTCCGGACAAAATCTGTTCCCGGAGTACCTTGGTCTCACCATCCAGTTGCTGCCTGCGGATTGCCTTATTCTGCGTCTCTTCACGCAGCTGATCCATCTGGGAATTCAACTGTTCCAGTTCCTCTTCCAGACGGTCATATTCCACTTTTGTCTGCTCGTAGGCCTTCTGATTCTCCTCCAGCTCCTCAGCGGCCCTGGTATTCTTGGTATCCAGCTCTTTTAATTCACGGCTGGTCTCCTCGTTTTCCAGAAGAAAACTGTTCACATCCAATTCCCGCAAAGTGTCTCTTTTGGCAAGATAAATTCTGGCTGTCTCGGACTGGCGCTCCAAAGGACTCAATTGTCTGGTAAGCTCACTTAAAATATCGGTAACACGCACCAGATTTCCCTGTTCGTCCTGCAGCTTCTTAATGGTAGTTGCCTTTCTTCGCTTAAACTTTACGATTCCGGCAGCTTCGTCAAAAAGCTCACGGCGCTCTTCCGGCTTACCGCTTAAGATCTTATCGATCTGTCCCTGCCCGATGATGGAATAGCCCTCTTTCCCAATACCGGTATCGTAAAACATCTCATTAATATCCTTCAGACGACAGGCACTTCCATTAATAAGATATTCACTTTCACCGGAACGGTAAAGTCTTCGGGTAACCGTAACCTCATTAAAATCAACCGGAAGCTTGTGATCGCTGTTATCCAGAGTAATGGCAACAGAAGCAAAGCTAAGGGGCTTTCTGGTCTCCGTGCCGGAAAAAATAACATCCTGCATGTTTCCGCCTCGAAGCTGCTTGGCGCTCTGTTCTCCAAGGACCCAGCGGACCGCATCACCTACGTTGCTTTTCCCACTGCCGTTGGGGCCAACGATTCCCGTAATTCCATTATGAAATTCGAAATTGATTTTCTGTGCAAAGGACTTAAACCCGTGCACTTCAATATTTTTTAAATACATGTATTCGAATCCTTGTTATTATTTTCTCATCTTCCGGATAGCCTGGTAAGCAGCTTCCTGCTCGGCAGCTTTCTTGGTATGTCCTACTCCGGTACCCATCACATGACCGCTGACAAGCACATCCACGGTAAAGCTTTTATTGTGATCCGGGCCTTCTTCTTTTATCAGATGGTACTCCACAAGATGGGTTCCCTTCTCCTGTACGATTTCCTGCAGGATGGTCTTGCTATCATAAAAGAGCTGTTTGTTCTCAAGATCGTTCAGAATGAATTTCAGAACAAACTCCTTTGCGCTAGCAAAACCACCGTCCAGATAGATAGCTCCAAGCAGAGCCTCTGTTGCATCGGAAACAATAGAGTCACGGTTTCTTCCACCAGTCATGTCCTCACCTTTTCCAAGGAGCAGATACTGCGGCAGTCCAAAATCTCTTGCACAATAAGCAAGACTGGGTTCGCAAACCAGGCTGGCTCTCTTCTTGGTCAATTCGCCCTCTGGAATCTGGGTGAACTTCTTATAGAGAAAATCACTGCTGATCAGCTCCAGAACTGCATCTCCAAGAAACTCCAGACGCTCGTTGCAGCCTGCCTTACCAAGCTTCTTCTCGTTTGCATAGGAACTATGTGTCAGTGCAAGGATCAGAAGGTTCCTGTTCCTGAACTCATAACCGATCCGGTTCTCCAATGCTTTTAACTTTTTTTCCATGATAAACTTCCTTCCCTCTGACTAGCTGGCAGACCCCCGGCAGGTCTTTGCCGAAGAGTCTGCTGCAATGCATGGATGATCATGCTTTTTCTGGTGTCTCTTCCACCATATGGGCAGCGATTTTCTCATTGATCTTCTGCTGTCTGAACTGAACACACTGAAAAATAGCGTGGCGGATTTCAACCGCCCTGGCACTGCCGTGTGTCTTCACAACCAGTCCCTTAAGACCCAGAAGAGGAGCTCCGCCGTACTCACTTGCATCAAATGCCTTCATGGTTTCTTTGACGGCCGGTTTCACCAGAAGAGCTCCAACCTTGCTGCGGGTGTCTTTCATAAGGCCGGTTTTAAGCATCTTCATAAAGGTACTTCCAAGTCCTTCATAAAGCTTCAGGATCACGTTCCCGACAAAAGCCTCGCAGACAATCACATCTGCATAACCAGCCGGAATATCCCTTGCTTCAATACTTCCAATAAAATTGATCCCCGGGCATTCCTTCAAAAGAGGGAACGTCTCTTTCACAAGGGCATTTCCCTTCTCCTCCTCTGCACCAATGTTTACAATGGCAACACGAGGGTTCTTGATTCCAACCACGTCTTCCATATAGATGGAACCCATCTTCGCAAACTGTACCAGATGCTCTGGTCTGGCATCTACGTTCGCACCGCAGTCAATAAGAAGTGACACACCATTCTGGGTGGGAATCAAGGGTGCCAGCGGCGGACGCTGTACTCCTTTGCTTCTTCCTACGATCACCTGACCACCTACTAAAATAGCGCCTGAGCTTCCAGAGGAAACAAATGCTTCTGCTTCCTGCTTCTTCACAAGATTCAGTCCTACCACAATGGAAGAATCTTTCTTCTTACGGATTGCCAGAACCGGAGGCTCTGCTGTCTCGATCACCTCTGTGGTATTCACGATCTGGATTCTTTCCTTGGGGTAATTCTGAAATTTACTCAGCTCTTTCTCAATTACATCCTGCCTGCCGGTAAGGATCACATCAATGTCTTCCCTCTCGGCAACAGCCTCTACAGCTGCTTTCACTGGTTCTGCCGGAGCGTTGTCTCCGCCCATGGCATCTACTACAACTCTAACTGTCTCTGCCATATTTTTCTCCTCTTCGGATATTCTTCAATACTGTAATCTGGTAATGTGAAAACATCCATTATAAACGGGATACGCAAAACACAGCCCTGTTCAACAGCTCCGCCATACCAGAGCATGTTTGAAAAAGGCTACAAGGTACACTATCCCGAATAATACTATTCTACTTTATCTGCCCCCTCTTAGTCAATAGGGAATCAAAGAAAGGTTTCGGACCCAAAGACTGTGGTTGACGAAGCTTCCAATCTCCGCTATACTCTCACTGGGAGCAGATAGGTGCCGGTGTGCCTCCTGGTCTTCAAAACCAGTGTGGGGCGCTAATCCCGTCCCGGATGGGTTCGATTCCCATATGTTCCCGCCAAAAACGTACCCAACTTTCCATTCTTACTCTTCTCATTGAGACCGGTCTGCCTGCTGCAAGTTTCGTTTTAACACTCTTCCTCCATTTTCCATAACTGTAATCCGCTCTCTGTCAAACCTCTCCAGCAGTATGATCGCACATTTACGGGATATTCCCAGACGGTCACGAAATTCTCCAGTCTGGATCATACCCTTTTCTTCATATAACAGATACGCCATATCCAGAGCTTTCTGCCGCATTTCCCAGTGCATATAATGCTTCTCGTCAAACCGTACAAGAACACCGTCCCGCACCATGGCAAAGAACACTTCTGAAAAATCCCGCTCACCGGAAAATACTTTCTTCACTTCATCTGTCAGCGGAGGCATAAAGCCCGATTTCAGATATAATTCCTGCAGCTGCAAAAAGACAGAATTCCCACATATTTCTTCTGTTATTTTTCCTGAAGCATGTGCTTTTTTTCTTTCCTTTCCGGTACATGCACAATGAACAACAGCATCTGCATTCTGTCTTTTTTTCCTTTTTACCCCATTGGGATTCAGCACAACTCCACCGCCGATGGTTTCTACTGGCGAATAAAATCTTATAACAAAATGATCCCCTGCTTTCATTGCCGTCATCTGCTCCATCCGAAGCTGGACTACGGCCTCTTCACCGGGCTTCAGCACTACTCTGTCAAACAGAATTATTTTACACACCAGTTCTGCTGCCCCATGATAAAGATGAACACGGGTACCGCTTTTTAAAGTACGCTGTCCTGACTTCAACAGCTGCAGCCGTACATCTGCTATCATGGTACCTTCCATACTTCCTGCTGCTGCCAGAATTTCTCCCCGGGAGATCTGCTCTTTTCCAATCCCCGGAAGGTTCACTGCCACCCGCTGTCCCGGAACAGCTTCGGATACTTCCTGACCATGCACCTGAATCCCTCGAATTTTTACCCTTTCAGTTCTGGGATAAAGCATGGCGTCATAATTCAAGCCTAAACTGCCATCAAGCAGCGTCCCGGTCACTACAGTTCCAAAACCCTTTAGAGAAAACACACGATCTATGGGCAGGCGAAACGCAGATGCTTTTGTCCCCATTCTGCCTGTGCAGCTGTCACCTTCTTTTTGGGAAGGCTTCTGATTTCCCGTGTTTTTTCCGGCTGTGCACAGTTTCCACAACACCCTGCGCAGTTCCTCAATCCCACGCCCATCCACAGCACTGGTCACTACCACATCCGCATTTTCCAGAAACGTTCCCTCTGCAAATTCCCTGATTTCCTGGTCAAGTCCCTTTTTCCATTCCAGGTCACCTTTGGTGAGCACAAGCACACCCTTTTGAATACCAAGCAGGGAAAGTATTGCCAGATGTTCCCTGGTCTGAGGCATAACTCCCTCATCTACTGCGATCACTACCATGGCAATATCAATTCCGCCAGCTCCAGCCAGCATATTCTTTATAAACCTTTCATGGCCTGGCACGTCAATAATCCCAGCTTCCCTGCCATCCGGAAATTTCAGAAACGCAAAACCATTTTCAATTGTAATCCCCCGCCTTTTTTCCTCTGCCAGGCGATCCGTATCCGTGCCTGTCAGCGCCTTGACCAGCCAGGTTTTACCATGATCAATATGTCCGGCAGTACCTATGATCCTGTGCCTTTTTTCTTCCATATCTTTTTCACGCCCCATTTTGTTCGAACACTCCCACTATTTCATTTCCAAATAAACAGCGCGAAGAAGCCACTTCTCCGCGCCATGTTTATGTTTATAACAATATTGTCTTTTTTCTGTTGTTTAGAAATATAATTCAGCTATTTAATAACATTATTCTACAGTAACAGATTTCGCCAGGTTTCTCGGCTTGTCCACATCCAGGCCCTTCGCTACGCTGACATAATATCCCATCAACTGCAGCGGAACAATTGCAAGGCTGGTTGTGAAATACTTCTCCGTCTTGGGAACATATACGGAGAAATCAGCGGTATCCTCAATACTGTAATTGCCATAGCTGGTCAGTCCCATCAGATAAGCACCACGGCTCTTTACCTCAACCATATTGCTCAGTGTCTTCTCAAAAAGATCCTTCTGGGTCATCACACCGATCACCAGAGTACCATCCTCTACAAGGCTGATTGTTCCGTGCTTCAGCTCCCCTGCTGCGTAAGCCTCAGAATGAATGTAACTGATCTCCTTCATCTTCAGGCTTCCTTCCATGCTGATAGCATAGTCAATTCCGCGTCCGATGAAGAAAATATCATGGGCATTTGCATACTTGCTTGCAAACCACTGGATACGCTCTTTATCATCCAGAACACGGCTGATCTTGTCCGGCAGGGTCTCCATCTCAGCAAGCAGACGGGTCACTTTTCCCTCCTCAAGCTTTCCCTGGACAAAAGCACTCTGGATAGCCAGCAGATACATGGCGATCAGCTGGGTGCTGTAAGCCTTGGTGGTGGCAACAGAAATCTCAGGTCCTGCATAAGTATATAACGTATAATCGCTCTCTCTTGCAATGCTGGAGCCTACAACATTGACTACACTAAGTACCGGAACATTTCTATCCTTGGCAAGACGAAGGGCAGCCAGGCTGTCTGCAGTCTCTCCAGACTGGGAAATAATAACCACCATGGAATCCTCCACAAGGATCGGATCACGGTAACGGAACTCAGAAGCCACATCCACCTCAACCGGGATCTTCGCCATGGATTCGATCACATATTTGCCAACCATACCAACATGGTAAGCAGAACCGCAGGCGATGATATAGATTCTCTTAAGAGAAGCCAGCTTCTCATCTGTAAGCCCTGTCTCAGAAAAATCAATGTGTCCCTCTTTTACATAAGCGCCAATGGTGTCCTGAACAGCCTTCGGCTGCTCATGGATCTCTTTCAGCATAAAGTGCTCATAGCCGCCCTTCTCAGCAGCAGCTGCATCCCACTGGATCTCCACAACGTCTTTCTCAATCTCTTCACGGTCGATATTGTAGAAATGGATCTCATCACGGGAAAGCTCCGCAATTTCAAGATTGCCGATATAATAAACTCTTCTGGTCTGATCCAAGATCGCAGGAACATCAGAAGCGATAAGGCTTCCGTTCTCGCTCTTTCCAATGATCAGCGGACTGTCCTTGCGGGCTGCAAACAGTTTGCCCGGATAGTCCTTGAAAATAACACCAAATGCATAAGAACCGCGGATACGGAGCATTGCTCTGGAGATTGCTTCCAACGGGGTTCCGGTTTTCTTATAGTAGTAATCTACCAGCTTCACAGCCACTTCTGTATCTGTCTGTGAATAGAACGTATAACCGGAACGAAGAAGCTTCGCCTTCAGCTCCTGATAATTCTCGATAATTCCATTATGAACAAGTACTACGGACTTATCATCTGTACAATGAGGATGGGCATTTGTCTCAGAAGGCTCTCCATGAGTCGCCCAGCGGGTATGACCGATACCGCAGGTACCCGGTACGGCTGAACCGCCGTCTGTCTTCTCGATCAAAGTTTTCAAACGCCCTTTCGCCTTTACGATTGCGATCTTATCAGTTGCCTCGTTTCGAACTGCGATACCTGCTGAATCATAGCCTCTGTATTCCAGCTTGGAAAGGCCTGTCAGCAAAATCGGTGCCGCCTGTTCATCTCCTACATAACCAACAATTCCACACATAAAATTTCCTCCTCAGTCTCAGTCTTAATCATTCTCCTCGTTTTTCTCCTGGCCAGCTGTCTTCTGCCATGCCTCAACCCCTTCTGTATTTTCCTTCTGGAAAAGGATTTTGAAGGTAAGCATCAAAAGCTTCAGATCCAGCTTCAGAGAATAGGTCTCAATATAGGTGAGATCCAGTTTCAGCTTATCATAAGGTGTCGTGTTGTATTTACCATAAACCTGGGCATAACCGGTAAGTCCGGCCTTCACTTTCAGGCGGTAATCAAATTCAGGGATCCTCTCGCTATACAGTGCAGCAATTTCCGGCCGCTCCGGTCTTGGGCCTACCAGAGACATATCACCTTTCAGGATATTAAAAATCTGTGGCAGCTCATCGAAATGGATCCGGCGGATAAGCTTCCCGACCGGTGTGATCCTGTCATCCTCTTTCTTCGCCAGCTGGGCACCCTTCACTTCAGAGTCCATTTTCATGCTTCTGAATTTCAGGATCATAAAGATCTGCTTATCCTTCGTAAGACGCGGCTGCTTATAAAAAACAGGACCGCCATCATAAAGCTTAATAGCAAGTGCGATCAGAATCATAAACGGAGATGCGATCACCAGCCCTGCCAGGGAAAATATAATATCCACAATTCTTTTGAAAAACAGCTGCTCTGCTGTCAGACGCAGGTTTCTGGAAAGAAGAAGCGTGGTATCAAATAAATGAATATCGTCTGCATTCCGGAGCATAATATCAGAAAGCTTCGGAATAGAATAACAGCGGATATCCTTCTCAAAGCAGTATTTCAGGAGAAGATTTCGTTCGTGGGACGGGATATCCCCGATCACAACTGCTTTATATCCGTTGATCTTCTCCTTGATCACGTCAAGGCCAAGGGAAAGGGATGCCATCTCTTTAATGGCATATTTATCCTCTCTGGTCTCAAACTTATTCCTTAAATCTCCCGGATTACGTCCGCCATAAATCATCAGCATCTGTCTGGGCGGATACAGTCTGGTGTACACATAACGCATACCAACCACCCATATGACAACGATCACCAGGTCAATCCCCATCATAGCCAGCATAGGTGTCAGATGCTCTCCCAGACGCCAGCGGCCGATCAGGCACAACTGTAAATAGGTAATAAAATTCACGCAGCACACAGACAGGATCTGGGAATAGATTACTTCAAATACCCGCAGATAACCCACCTTAAAACCACCGTAAATTTTATAAAAGAAGTATATCATCAGCACATACAGGCCAATGACTACCTGATTGCCTCTGTCAAAGCGTCTGCCGATGACCTCCTTGTGGGCATAAAATTTATACCAGATATAGGCGAAAAGCAATGTTTCAATAGCTATGATCACCGCAGACGCCAAAAACATGATCAGTCTCTTATATCGTTCGCGATTTTCCATTTTTTCCTCCAGTAAATTTCCTCTGAAATCTATACGTTGTATAAGTATAGCACAAAAAATCCCAGAGGAAAACGATTTTTTTCGTCACCTTATTTTGCCCAAAAATGACAGAGCAGGTTGATATCCAGACCAAACCGTGATAAAATCAGTACATATTGTGGTAAAGCAATATAGTATTTATACAATATGATATTTTATAATGTGAAGTAAATAACAGATTCTGAGTTTTGTCAATATGTAATTTTCAGAGTGATGGTTTACAGGTACTGTTCACTGGTAATGTTCTGCAAGATATTTTGGGGAGCATTACCAGTGAACAGCTGCGAAGTATACCTCGGTCTGCAGAAAGGAATCAATGCGTCATAATCAAATTTCCAGACAGAATAAAAATAAAAAAATAAAATATCTCGCCATAGGACTTGCCGCCGGCGTTCTTGGCATAGGCTCAGCTGCAGGTGTTCTCACTTCTGCCAACAGCCATGCTGTGACCCGGAGCGCATCCTCTTCCACACAGGATACTGACCAGATTACTTATAAAGGTGTTACCTATGTTCCGAAAGGGAATCTTGAGACTTACCTTTTCGCCGGAATTGATTCTCCGGATAAGGTAACCGAGATCAAGGAATACGACGGCACCGGTCAGTGTGATGTGCTGCTTGTGCTTGTCCGCGACAGAAGCACAGACACCTGCAAGTTTCTCACCATCGACCGGAACACCATGACTCCGGTGAAGAGCCTTGCAGATGACGGCTCTTACATAGATACCACAGAATGCCAGATTTCCCTGGCACACGCCATGAGCCTGGATCATGAGACCCGTGCAGAGAATACTGTGGATGCAGTTTCCACGCTCCTTGGCGGTCACAAGATTGACGGCTTTGCAATGGTAAACATGAGCGCCATTGAAGTGGTAAATGATATGGTTGGCGGTGTCACCGTCACCATCGAGGATGATTTCCCGGACAGTGACACACTGATCAAGGGACAGACCGTAACTCTGCACGGTAAGGACGCTGAGCGCTTCATCCGTGAGCGCAAGACCGTTGCCGACGGACTGAACGAGAACCGGATGAGCCGTCAGGCCCAGTACGAGGAAGCTTTCAAGCCTGTTTTCCAGGCGAAATGCAGTGAAGATAAGACGTTCCCGCTGGATCTTTATCATGCACTTGAGGACTACATGACTACCAACATCAGTGCCAAGAAGTTTTCCCGTCTTGCCCTTCTTCTTTCCGATGAGAAAGAGGAGGAGAAAGTATCCATAGAAGGAACTGCCGACTTCGACGAGGATGGCTGGCAGACTTTCACTCCTGATCCGAACAGCCTTCAGGAAGCGATCCTTTCGCTTTTTTATAAGGAAAAGAAATAATTTTCCTGTTAGAAAATAAATCGTAGAAGAGAAGATTCTAAACAGCTACAATAAACAAAATTAAGGAGACCCGACATGAACGAAGAACTCACAAACGACGAGGTGGAAATCGACCTTGTGGATCTAGGCAACGTCTTGTTAGACAAATGGCGTTATCTGCTGATCAGTCTTATTGCAGGCGCTGTACTTCTGGGTGCGTATTCCCTTTTCTTTATCGCACCTACCTATGAATCCACAGCCAAGCTTTACGTAGTATCTGCCTCAGACGATTCTGTAGTCAATTTAAGTGACCTGAATCTTGGTACTTCCCTGACTGCAGACTATGAACAGCTGATGCTCAGCTATCCGGTACTAAACCGTGTTATTGACCGTCTGAATCTGGATTCTACATCCGATGAACTGGCTAAAGCTTTTTCACTGAACAACCCAAGCGATACCCGTATTCTGGAGATCACCGCTACTTCTACCGATCCGCAGATGGCTATGGATCTGGCTGAAACTATGGCTGAGGAAGCCATTGATTATCTCCCGGATACCATGAGCACACTTGCTCCGAATCTGGCACAGCCTGCCAAACTTCCTGAGAGTAAAGTGGCTCCAAGCTATACCAAGTTCACCATAATCGGTGCCCTGCTTGGACTTCTCATCTGTGCAGCATTCTTTATTGTAAAATATCTGATGGATGACACCATTCATACTGCAGATGATATGGAAAAATATTTTGGGCTGGTACCTCTTACCACTATCCCTGACAGCGATCAGGTAATCGATCTGGATGAGGAGCAGCACCGCAGACGCGGCAGAAAGAGAGGTCGTACGAAATAATGAACCAGCTTAATGTAAACCTTCCGGAGCTGCCCTATGCAGTTTCCGAAGCGATGAACCGACTTCGTATTAATATTAAATTCTGCGGTAAAAATACCCGCAAGATCCTTTTGACCAGCTGCCAGCCTAATGAAGGTAAGAGTACCATTTCCTCCTACCTGTGGAAAATGCTTGCAGAAGCAGGATTTCCTACTGTTCTGGTAGACGTTGACCTTCGTAAATCCGTTATGAAAACACGTTTTCAGATGGACTACGACGATGACACTACTATGGGACTGAACCACTATCTTTCCGGTATGGCAGAATATGAGGACGTTATATACAGTACCAATATTCCAAACGGCTATATGGTTCCGTGTACACAGCTCCTTGAGAATCCTTCCGCTCTTCTGGAAGATGTTCGTTTCAAAGAGCTTCTGAATACCCTTTCAGAGAATTATCGTTTTGTTATTATAGATTCCCCGCCGCTTGGCAGTGTATCAGATGGAGCGCTTATCGCTTCTCTGTGCGACGGCGCAGTTCTGGTTGTACGTGCTGGTACCACACCGCGTACTCTGATCAAGCAGTCTCTTTATGAGATCCAGCAGTCTGGCTGCAAGCTCCTCGGTACAGTTCTGAACCGTGCCGATGTAAAGGGACGTGCTTATGGCAAGTATGGCTATGGAAAATACGGTTATGGTTATGGATACGGCTATGGTTATGAGCCTAAGGATAAAAAAAACAGCTCTGACTCCGCTGCTGCAGATAAGAATTCTACCGGAAAATAACCGTTTGTACTATTTTTACCGGCTGTGAACTTTATTCACAGTAATCCAACTTCCGGATAAACGGGTCTGCGTGGGGAGACCGTTTATTAAATACATTAAATTAAGAAATAGAGGGTGTTACCAATGAAATCATTCAAAAAAGTAGCTGTGACTATCCTGGCTGCAGTAATGATGCTTCTCATCAGCACTACTGTTTTTGCAGCAGATTCACCTGTAAAAACATCTTTCAATGCTTCTCTTACCAAGAAAACTGTAACTTACACTGGTAAGAAACAGCAGCCAAAGGTTGTAGTTAAGAATGAAGCTGGAAAAACAATCAAAGCTAAATACTACACAGTAAAAGTTAAAACATGTAAGAATGCCGGAACATACAAAGTTACCATCATCGGTAAAGGAAAATATGCCGGATATACACAGACTCTTACTTACAAGATCAAAGCTAAAACTCAGAAGGTAACCTTAAAGTCTGCTGATAAATATACTGTAAAGGCTTCTGCAGTTAAGAAGAGCAGCAAGACTCTTAAGAAAGCTATCAAAGTAACTAAGAAAACTGGTAAAGTTTCTTACACAACAAACAACTCCAAGATCAAAGTTAACAAAAACGGTAAGATCGTAGTTGCTAAGGGAACCAAGAAAGGTACCTATCAGGTAAAAGTTACTGTTAAAGCTAAAAACTACAAGACAGTAAACAAATACATCACCGTTACAGTTAAATAATTCTGGTGTATAATAAAAAACAGCTCTCTGACCACGCAGGGAGCTGTTTTTTTATTGTTACTGATTTTCGCCTCACATATTATTCTCAGCTCAGGCGGCTGACCTTCTGGCGATACTCTTCCAGGTTGTCTTCGTCAATATAGCCGATACTCAACAAATATAAATTAAGCGCTTGTGTAAAATCCACCGCAGTTTCGGCACCGTTTAAAGCAAAATCCAGATCTATAATCTTCTTCTCCTCTTCCTCCGTGCAGTCTACAATCTGAAATTGAACAGAGCATTGCTCTATGTCATAATTCATCGCAAGCAATATTTCCTTATCACCCTTGCAAACAGACAATTCAATTTCACGTTCCACCACCTGTTTCAAATCCAGTCCATAATTTAATATACCGCTATTTTTTACATATTTGATATCATCGGCCTGTAAAATCAGCTGAAGTACGTCCTGTATTGTTTCCATCATTTTCTCTCACATCTTTTCTTTATTTCCACAGCTGTTTGCTGCTTCAAATTTCTATTCTCATAATAGCACGGAAACAGGAGCTTCACAAGTTTTATCTGTCTGTTTTTATCTAAAAATTTCGAGATTTTTTACTCTGTATTTGTCACATTCCAGATTTACTGTGCAGGTACTGCATCCGTTACAACAACCATAGCTGGCGGCCACCCTATGTCTACAGTATCATCAATAACTATACCGTCAGAAATATCCTTATATTCCGCCAGTATAAAATCAATTGCATTTTGTTCATCGTTTTCTTTGGGTCTATTTTTCAGCATAGCATTAAATGTATTTTTCATCATAGTTTCTCCTCGCTATGTTTACTTGAAATCTTCTAACTCCGATAATGATAAAATACTGTAAAACCAGGAATTTTAATATTTCTGAAATTTCTCAATCACACACTCATGCAGTTTCGTCTTCTTATCGTAATTAATACCTGCCAGCAGCAAATCCCCATGATAATCTTTTAGCACCTCACTATACTGCTGTCTCTTAATCTGGGCAATTGCTCCGGAAGCATTTTTATTCCATTTAAGTTCAATTATGGCTGCAGGTTTGTCCAGATGAAGCTTCCTGATGCACTTTATCGATTCCCTTTGCCACTGTATCACTGTCCATTCTCCACAAAGCTTCCAGCAGCTTTCTAGAATTTTCTACAGAGTCAATAACCTCAGGCCACTCCATAGTGCTGATTGCATTTATATATTCCTGAGATACTTCTTTATTGGGAATATAGACAGTTTTATCCGGCCAATGATAGCTCAAATAGCCAAGGTGGACCAGAAGGGTCAATACATCATCTTTTCCCTGAAAAGTCGCCATATCATTCGAAAAAGTTCCCGTGTTAATCTGTACCTTATCGCCTCCAAGCATTTTTATGACAGAATCTTTTAGGCCATCATAATTCAATCTAATATAAGTTTTAAGTGCTTCATAGGTTTCTGTCTGATTCCAGTAATTATCAAACACCCCACTGAGCATTGCATCCACTACAGATTTCGGGCTATACATGGAATAAATCTTTTTCTGATTCTCTTCTACTGTTATCAGTTCGTAGCCATCATACCAGGCCTTTGTTTCCTCAAAGCTTCTCTTGTACCGGGCACACAACATTTTTACTTCATCTTCTGTAAAACCAAAGAATTCAGCCATCTCACGGGGATTTGTCATAGAATACTCTGTGAACATATTCAAAGCGGAATGAGAACCATATTTTTTTATGGGCAAAATTCCTGTCATATATGCCAGCGCAACATAATCCTGATCCTTCAGCCACACTCTCAAAAAATCAAGATACTTCTTCTGTGCCTCTCTATCCTTCTTGTATTCCCGGAAAAGACAATCCCACTCATCGATCAAAATCACAAAAGGGCATTTTGTTTTTGCAAAAATATCCTTCATCACCTGTATCAAATCTTCAGAATCCCGAAAGTGCAGATTTCCATAAGCATCTAACAAATCAAACAGTAAATACCGCTTCAATCGTCCCAGCATCTCATCTACACTGTTGGTAACGCTCAGGAATTCCTGCATATTGATTTTGATAACATCATATTGGTTTAAATGGTCTCTATATGTGATTGCTCTGCTGATCCGCAAACCGCCAAACAAATCATCGCTATTTTCTTCTTTCTCATAATATGAAGCAAGCATATTAGCCGCCATAGACTTTCCAAATCGTCTTGGGCGGCTGACACATACATATCTCTGCTCTGTACAGATCAATTCATTTGTTCTGGCTATCAATTCACTCTTATCCACATAAATCTTGGACCTCAGACTATTGCGAAAAGAAGCACTTCCAGGATTCAGATAACTTCCCATATTACACACACTCCTGATAAAAAGTTCCACAGTATCAATTGCTTTTGCTTGAAATAATGATACCATGGAACTACAAAAAAATCTATAAAATATGTGCTTTTAAACCATTAGCGTATACGTCTCGTTTTTATATCTTTTTAATCAATTCCATACTCTTCCAAAAGTTTCTGGCGAAAAGCAGGATCGTCAAGGGCACGCTTTCCTCAACTTCTTTTTCTATCTTCATTCCAGTCATCTCCTCCATTACACGGACAGCCTTCCTGTCTACATTTTCAAATGACGCATTCGCATTTACTTTTCAATCAAATTATCAACAGAAATATTATCCTCAACATTCAAATCAATCCCCAAACCTAGATTTGAATATCTGTTTTGTCTTTCAAAACAGATTTTACCCTCTGACTCCTCTATTTTTTCTGTTTTCCAATTGTCAACCAGGAAGTATATTTCATTATTTTCGTCCATCAGGTTCGAATAAGTAATTTCCAAGCATGATTCCACTTCCATATGCAATGTAACAGCCTCATTAACATTATTGTATCTTAATACCTCATCTATAAGTTTATTAACTTTAACTACATTATCCAAACTTCTTTTTGTTTCTATAACACCTAAAGAATTTCCACTTATATGTGAAACAATATAATAGTTTTCTACCGGAATTTTTGCCTCAAAAAAATCAAGATTTTTATCACAAAAATCACATTTTATATAGGTAATAATTTTCGAGCAATAATTATTTATTCGTCCCTCTATATTTGAAATCTCAATAACCTCATTAGTAACAGTGTCTGACTTATTATAATATTCCAAATTTTCTTTTACTTGAATATTTGGCAAAAAGCTATTTTTAGTTAATTCTGTTTGCAATTTACATGTCTCATATGCTCTCCAAGCAACCAAAAGACTCAATATACTTATTATAATTGGAATGTAGATATGCCATTTTACTTTTTTCATAATTCTTTTTTATTACATTTTTCTGATTTATCGTCTGATTCTGTATCATCTCAATTAAATGCCGGGTAATAAGCGGATGCATGCTTGCCTCAATTTCATCCACTACCAGTACAGCTCCAAAATCTATTGCGTCCATCCAAAGATCAATTCTGGAAAAAAGCGCTGGGTACCACAGACTCCTGTCCAAGCAGTAAGGTAAATTGAATTACCATATAAGCCCTCCTTATATGGTAATTATTATATTGTCTCTTTATCTTATGATTTACATTTGGTGATTTTTGTTGGTGATATTGTAATGTATATTTTCTGCTCTCGCCCCTCCGGTTGCTCTGACTTTTTTAAAAATGAGCTAATATTTTTTACGTACTTCACTAATAAGTGTCTGATTTTTCTCTTTTACCAACTGTAGTTTCTCACCTAATTGATTTTGCATTTTGCGATCAAGCCGTTTTCCCATATAGCTCACATATGTATTTTTAAAATCAATCCACGCATCATTAAAATCATTATATTCTTTTTTAAAAACTTTTAAGTCAAACTCATTTGTATCATAATATCGGACAATATCCAATATCACACTCTCAAAAATGCCAATACTATTTCCTGCTACACTTGAATCACGCATTGCAGCAATATTTGTTTGAACGAAAGTATCGTTTAATTCTTGCAATTTATTCCAAAACTGTTTTAATATATCATCTCGTATGTCTTGTCTTTTATTATATCTTTCAATTTTTTTACTTAAAATTTTTTGAAATGCAAAAACAATAATCCCATTACAAATTATTGGAACTAGCAAAACTATCCAATCTTTAGTACTCATTATCATTCCCCTCTTATAAGGTTATTCTATCCCTTCAAGTTTCAGCACCTTAAAACTCTTATCTCCTAACTATTTCCATTATGCCACAGAACCATCCGAAACACCAGTAAAACCACCACCACATTCCGCATAGTTTTGATGCAGCCATAATTTACAAGTAACGTAGCAATATTTTGTGCTTCCTATGCAAAAACGGAGACATATGCCTCCGCTTTTTAGTATATTTCCTTTGCCTGTGTTGTTTTCTCCACTCTCTTTATATTTTCCTATTATTTCTCCGATTCTAATCTGGCAAGTTTTTCACGCAATTCTGCAAGCTGCCTTTCTGCCGCATCTGCGCGTTCTTTCTCTACATCCGCCCTTTCTTTCTCCGCATCCGCCCTTTCTTTCTCCGCATCCGCCCTTTCTTTCTCTCTTTGTGTATTCTTTCGTTCAGCCTGTATGTCCATCTTCTCCGCATTTTCAAATAAGATTCCCATACCCTGCCCTCCAATCTCGCCCATCAGTTCCCGGGCTTCTTCATTCGGCACATTCATCTTTTTTTAGCAGTGCCCACAGTACTTTTATAATGACTTCCTTTATCTCATCCGATGCCTGGGCGTATGCAGTGTCCACAAATTCTCTTGCTTCTTCTGTAAACCTTTTCCAGTCCTCCGGATTTTGTATCTTATTGATCAGCATTACAAGAGCCATCTCGTCTCCTTTTTTGCTGAGTTCCTCATTCGTATATTGCTGCACACTGACTACGTGGTATTGAAAATCGGGTATGTATTCGCTCATTTCTTCCGCGAACTCTATCCGGTCTTTCAAATGCAGGCCTGCCGTCCACTTTTCTTTCCCTTCATAATAGACAAAGGGAATGATCAACGGATATCTGAATGCTTTTCTGCGATTTGCATCTTTCTTTTTCTTATTCTGCTCCATCCGATAGTCGTACCAGATAACACTCATGTAACGAAAAAGCTGCATCGCAACGTCGTAATCTACTGCACTTTTATGCTCAATCAAGGAGATCACATAAATTTCCCTGTCTGGTGTCCCATCTGCCTGGTGCAGGCATACCTTTTTGATGGTGTCTGATTCAAATTCGATTCCAAGAAACGCATGGTACCGTTCTGTTACGTCTTCGATATCTTCCGGTCGCACTCCAGCCAGCATCTGAATTCCTGTATAATTACTTAAAAACTGACTCGTCAGGCGATTATTCTTGAAAATCTCATGTCCATTCACATCTCTGATATGCGATGTAACATCATAATCTATGTGCTTTTCTCTTTTGCCCTGTGACTGTAATTCTTTCTTCATCGTACCTCCATACGGAAAACAAAATCACAGACAAAAGATATTTACAAGTTAAATTTAGCATATTTAATGCGTATCAGCAAGACCAAAAAACGAACAATTTTCCATACTTTTCTATTATATAATTTATCTTGTATACACTTTTCCACCGGACCACGACCAGACGGAAGCCCCATTCCTTACGCTCCTCAACAACAACTTTTTGTAAGTGCCTCAAAACATGGCGTAGTGCAATCCAGTAATATTTTAAATTATAACTCGTCTTATACCCATCACCGCCGCCCAGCACACGCCGGACGGCGGCATCCACGGCATCCAGCCGTTATCCGGCCACATACCCATTTTCTTTAATTACATTCACAACCATATCCTCATACTTCTGGCAGATTCCTTCAGGCGGCCTTTCGCCTTTACAATTCTTATCTTGTTCTCCCCTTCCCGAACGGCAAGACCGGCTGAGTCATAGCCGCGGTATTCCAGTTTCGACAAACCATTCAAAAGGATGGGTGCAGCCTGGGAAGGGCCGATGCAGGATACGATTCCACACATAAAATTTGTTCTCTCCTCTATAGCTGCTTAATCAATTCCATACTCTTCCAAGAGTTTTTGGCGAAAAGCAGGGTCGTCAAGGGCACACTTTAGGTCGTCGATGCGGTTGTCATTCAAGAGAGCTTTGGTAAGTCGTTGCTCATGCTCTGCGCCAATCTGGATTCCTTCAGACCTTCCAGCAGCACGTCCCTCTGCTAATCCAGCGATTCGCCCCTTTTCCTCAATGCCCTGAATCGCTTTACAAACATTCACCTTTTCTCCCTCGACTTCTTTTTCAATCTTCATTCCAGTCATCTCCTCCATTACACGAACAGCCTTCCTGTCCATAGTTTCAAATGCATCATTTCCTTTCACAAGCTGACTCAGTTTCTCCGTATCTTTTGAATACTTTATAAACTGCATCACTTCCCGGAAATTAGAAGTAAAATGTTCCAATACTTCTGTGTCCTCCATATACTCTTTTGTGATGATATCCTTTCTTCCCATGGATTTCACCACCTTCTATGATTTGTTTTTCAGAAGAGCTTATGTAAGTTTGAAACTCTTATGATGTATATAGGATAGCATACTATTTCCTTTTCTGGAAAAAAAATATATTGGAAAAGTATGAAATCCAACAGCTAGCCCTAAGTATGTGATTTTCATAAGTGCCTCAAAACATTGTAACTCCAATGTGAACTTCCAGAAATTTTCCGCCTAAAACTCGCACCACAGCCTCAGCTGTAGTGCATTCCTTGTCTATTCCTTTATTTCTCTCTCAGTTTCTTCCACATTCAGGAAGTTCATTATCTCCTCATAAGACCGTCCACTCTTAACAATTGCTGACAGGATTTCATCCTTTCTTATCGCATCCCGTTTGTCCAGTCCCTTCAGGGGGGCTCCCTTCAGGGGGTCTGCACCCACCGTGGCTGCTTTATGGCTATTTTAAACATATATAATCTTGATGCTCTTTCGCATATAGATTAATCTGCACTTCTTCTGCACAATCATTTATCATATTGTCCCCTTTCATTTCTTTACAAGCAAACATAAAGTCAGGAGCTGCTACGACCACATTATCTGCTTTTTCGAGCCATTGCAAAATCATTCTAAGGAATGGACTTTCTTCTCTCCACAAGCTATCCTGCAACCCAATTATTCCTGAGTACATGATGTGGATTCTCTTAATTGCCAATAATTCCTTCTGACGGTTCTCTCTAAAAATGCAAATGATAGTTCTCATAGGAACGATAATTTCCATTCCAACCGCATTAAGTCCTGGCATCCTATACCAGTAATTTAAATGCGCCCGATTAAGCAAACCGGCAATAAAATTTTTATCCGAACTAAAAGATGCTCTTATTTTCCCACCCCAACCAACATAGAAAGAACTTTTCTGCGGTCTGGCACACACCATAGTGCATTGATCAAACCTACTCATAAATGGAATTTTTAATTGCTGCATTTCTTCCACCACAGCCACAGCTTCTTTATATTTCATATTTGCCACATAAAGCTTTAAAATGGTATCGTATATTTGTATTTTTGCATACTGAGGTGCTTTTGTAAGCATATACCGATTCCATGCAATACGCTCTTCATAACCAGAATAATCCGCAATATTAATTTTAATAGCCTCCTCAAGTTCTTTCGCCAGGGTCATATCTCCTTTGATCTGATCATAATAAAGTGAATAAAGCTCCATAGCTTTAAACTTATCATTCCAATCCAAAAGTTCTTCCCGCACACAATCTGCATAAAACTGCGGCTGTTCATATGAAATATCAGGCGGATCTGCCATAAGCTGATCATACAAATGATTATATTCTTTTCTTTTTTTATTTCGAATCAAAAAGCCCTTCATGATTCTAAATGAACCATCATAATCCTTATGTTCCTCAAACATTTTAGAAAATTTCTTATATGCAGCCTCCATATTACCGTATAATTCATCGACAAATCCTATATTTTCAGCATCTTGAAAATACTCCTGGGGATATTGCTTTCTTAAATCCTCATAAAACTGAATGCTTTTTCCAGTTATTGCGACATCAAGTACCATTTGAAATATACGTCTGTCTTCAATAGGGTAATCTTTTTGCGCATGTATTATAAGTGCATTGCAAAGGCGCACATATTCAGCTGGATTAATATGGTGAAACAGTTCAATTCTGCCATATACACAACGATATTCAATATAGCTTCTATCTTTGGGATTCAGCTTTTTTAACAAATCGTTTCCCACAATATGGTGATATTCAGCATCCGTTTCCGCTTTTAACATCCAAATATAATCTTTATCCGGCAAATATTTTTCATATTTATTGTAAAAATCATAAAACGTAATATATTCCTTCAACCAATATAAAGTCTGAAGATAGGCAAAACCACTTTTCTCAACAAAACTGTGAACAACCTCTTCATCTGAAAAATTCATGATATACTGAAAATGAATCTTCGCCTTAAACAAACACTCCACATCAATCTGATATTTTTTTGGATTTTTCTCATAGCGAAGCTCAGTTCTCGCCAATTCGAAATAATTATTTGCCAATTCCTCATGTATAACCATTAAATCATCCAGTTCACTTGCACGCAATAAATATTCTATGGCCTCTTTATGTTCATGAAAAAGCTGTCCTGATGCAAGCCCAAGCCAGTAATAAGCTACGCTCTCAGATTCCCTGTCCTCATAATCTTTAAGATTTAAAAGATTATATGTATCTGGATTAATATATTTTTTCTTTAAGCCAAGATATGCTTCACGATATCTTTTATTTTCTTCATCACTTCTTGGCGATTTTGTATAGACCGGAATCTGACCACTAATATGATTGGCATCCGGCAAAAATTGTTTATAAACTTTTATGATATCCAGCAGTAGTTCTGATAGAATTCTGTTCCTGCCATTATTTTCAAGAACTTCTATTCCTTTATCAAATTCCCGTAAATTGCAATACAGTTGCCCCTGCATAAAAGAAATTTTATTTCTATTTGCATATATTTCCTTATCTTCATATACACTATCCAGCAGTTTGACTGCTTCAGCATCTTTACGCAGTACTCCGTAATACCATAAAAGTCCGCACACAATATTTATTTTAAAAGCTACTGACTTTGATGCAAAATCCTGCTTCTCGTATTCAGCATAATAAAGATCATACAATTTGGTTGCCTGCTCGCTGTTTATCAACTGCTTTCCCTTCTCAATAATTTTCTTTTCAAACAGTTGCATATCAAATTTCTTATTGACTGGCAGTATCTCTACAGATGCACTATTTACATCTATATCTCTTAATTTAAAAATATTCTGAAGGCAATCCCTTATTCCATCTATGTGTCCCTTTTTTGACGCATCATAAAATACAGTCTCAATTCCATATTGGGTTTTAATTCGCTCAATTTTTTCAGCATTTTTATCTGCTTCACTTTTATCAAACAGAATAAAATGCTGCGCCTGGTAGTGATGTAAAATCTTATCAAATAATTTTTGGATATATTTATCCTCAAATGAAAACCCCATAAATAAAAATGTAAAGTGGGTTCTCATATGCTCAAATTCAGACTTGAAGCTATCGGTATTATAAAGTTTCTGATAGGAATCGCGTGACAACACAATACTTTCAGGTCTGCTTATCTCACCATGTAATGGAATTACTACATGATCATAAGCTGAATAAGCAAACTGATTAATCTGTATATTTTCCAGGTCTTCGAGGCAAAAAGTTCTTGCCTCAGCAAAGTCATTTATATACTGATCATAGTTTGTGGTCATGTAACGAATTTTTGAAAATAAAGCCAGATCCCGATAATTATTGTCAACTGAATTTGAATTTTCTTTCGCCTCGGTCATGCTCTTTGCAATGTATTCCCGAAGCATTTGATCAGATACACCAGCTTCCAGAATAACATCTGTAGCATCTAAATATTCATTACGATCCAGACATTTACGGATACATTCTTTTTTCTCATCTGATACTGAAAAATAATCAGCTGATTTTTCTATTAATTCCCGCCAACTCGGTAACCCCATTGGAATGGATAGTCCACTGCCAACAACAGGAATTAAAGTAACTCTGGAGTAGCACTCCTGAAGAATCTGTATATTATCCATAGCGGTTCCCCCATGTTTTTGCCTATATACCTTTTTCTGCTTCGTTTAATCCAACAATTTTCCTTCTCTATACGACCATTCCAGATAATCCGGATTCTGGTAATACAAATCCGAGTTAAAATTTGATATTTCATCACTTATAAAAGAGTTGAATATATTAATCAATTCCTGCACTTCATTTCCAGGCTTTGCACAATCTTCTATCATGATGCTATAAAGCTTTCCAATATCCAGGAAACTTGGCACTGAATATTTGCAGGCTGATATTGTATCGAAATTTCCATTTTTTATTTTATAATAGGAAATAACCTCATCTCCAACCTGCTCAAAGCTAAGACAATGATCTACTTCAGCATCATGCAAAAGCTTCTCCACACCTTTTCTGCCAATCGCACTCACAATATCCCCACGATGATTCAAAGTTTCTCTTGCAATATATTCGATCAATGCACATACATAAAAGTAATCGTTTCGTTCCTTCTCAGTCATAAATTACCTCACTTTTTACAAATTTCAAACAATTAAGGGCAGATAATGTATGAAAACTAATCTGATGAGTCGGATACTTGAATTCTGCCAATGCCCAAAACTGTTTTCTGTTAATTCTTCCAGCCAGGAAATCGTTTACATAGTTCCAAACCGTATCATTCGCCATAGGACCTTCTACAATATCATAATTATGAGTTACACTGCTTCTGCATTTTGCAATAAAATCAAGCCATTCATCTGATATCTCTGGGAATTTCAATATATTTAAACTTTCATTTGGCTCATATTCGTAAAAATTAATTATTGGTTCACCAATTCCACGATTTGCCCAACGTATAGCCTGGCGTAGTGCAATCCAGTAATATTTTAAATTATAACTCGTCTTATACCCATCAC
>OGRT01000402.1_pt1 | contig 50084 bp, 40 predicted proteins | sample 1553581 | NCBI WGS metagenome assembly OGRT01 (sample SAMEA2580113, study PRJEB22360) | human gut metagenome | biome: human gut; feature: human-associated habitat; material: faeces | place: Denmark | collected 2008/2010
AATGCTTTCTCTTAAAGCTGGCAATTACTTTATCATCTTCCCTAACAACTATCTTTTTATCATGATAAACATTGTTTACTCTCATAAAAACAGTAAGAGTATCTTCAATTTCCTTTATATTTAATCTTTGAGGGACTGTATAGTTTATATTTTGACCATTTTTTATATTTAAATATGCTTCATTATTTAACTGCCCCTTAAGATACTTAGCAGCACATCTTCCTGCTCTTTTAGCTTCTTCACTAACAAAATCCACTAAATCATGGACATGTAATACATTACCACAAGCAAAAACTCCTTCCATTGATGTTTCCATACTCTCATTAACCATTAACCCATTGGTTCTTTTATCTTGCTCTATACCAGCCTTTGATGATAATTCATTTTCTGGAATAAGACCAATTGAAAGTATTAAAGTGTCACATTCGTATCTTTTCTCTGTTCCTGGAATAACTTTTTTAGTTACTTCATCGACTTTGCTAACAACAACAGCTTCTAATCTGCTTTTTCCTTCTATATTAGTTATTGTGTGGCTTAAATATAGAGGTATATTGTAGTCATTTAGACATTGTTCTATATTTCTTGGAAGCCCATTTGCATATGGTGAAAGCTCTATTACTGCCTCTACTTTTGCCCCTTCAAGAGTAAGTCTTCTCGCCATTATAAGACCGATATCTCCTGAACCCAAGATTACAACTTTTTTGCCGACCATTGTATTAGTTAAATTTATATATCTTTGCGCAATCTTGACACAGTTTCTAATGTACTACGTCATTTTTTCTCCATAAAAAAAGAAAATCAAAGCGTTTCTAATTTGTAATGTTATTGCTGCCCAAGAGTATGGTAGCAAGGAAGTTTTCGTTCCATCAACACCTTTGAACAAGACGGACGGGACGGAAAAAATTGTAGATAAGAGTCTTTAAATAATTCTTTTTAGTTTCTTTGGATTTTGTCGGCAATCCCAGACAGCAACGATCTTTATAATATTCTTTTCTATACGATATATTAATTTATAATGCTTACAGGCAACTAAAGAACGATAATTCTTCGGATTTTCTTTTAATACATCTTCTTCTTTTCCTGCTAATGGGAAAGTTAATAAAGTATCTGCCGTATCAAGAAATTCATTATATACTTTTATTGCAGCCTGTTCATTTTTCTTAGCCAAGAAATCATAGATTGTATCAAGATGCTTGACGGCACGTTTCATCCATCTTAGTTTCATTTGTTGCATAACGGATGCTTTTTGCGCAACTGTTCAGTTGTGTAATACCGATTGTGACGATCATCGTCTTCCGATAATTCGATCTCTTCTTTCAGCTCTTCCACTGTAAAGCGACAAGGTGTATCTATATTCCTCTGCCTTATTTTACGCAAATAAGCAAGTGTTTTCCTCATCAACTCTTCGTTATCCATGATAGAGGCTATTTCTGTCAATATGGATGTTCTTAACTCGATACTTGTCATAATGGTAATTATTTTTGTCAATCACAAAGATAATTATTATTTCCGTTCCCTGCATGTCAAAGAGTCTTGTTTTGGAGACAAAATATCACTACATTTGTCACCCATTATATTAAGGAAGGAAATAAATGATCGATCAACCTACCATAGACCGGATACTTGACGCTGCAAACATTGTGGATGTTGTTTCGGAATTCGTTACCCTGCGCAAACGAGGGATAAACTATGTAGGATTATGTCCTTTTCATACTGATAAAACGCCCTCGTTCTACGTCTCTCCGGCTAAAAATATATGTAAGTGCTTTGCCTGTGGCGAAGGTGGTACGGCCGTTCACTTCATTATGAAGCATGAACAGCTGAACTATTTCGATGCCTTGCGTTATCTGGCCAAGAAATATAACATCGAGATACAGGAACGGGAACTGACCGACAAGGAGAAGCAAAGGAAAAGCGACCGCGAAAGTATGCTGATCGTCAATAGCTGGGCACAGCAATACTTTACCACCCAACTATACGAACATGTAGAAGGGAAAACGGTCGGACTCCGTTACTTTGCCGAACGTGGGTTCCGTGAAGACACCATCCGTAAATTCCAGTTGGGTTACAGTCTCGACAAGCGCGATGCATTATACAAGGAAGCAACCAAAAACGGTTATAAGAAAGAGTTTCTGGAAAAGACCGGTTTGGTTATTGCCTACGACAATGGAGGAGTCAATGACCGTTTTCGCGGCCGTGTGATATTTCCGGTACATACGTTAAGCGGAAAAGTCGTAGCCTTTGGCGGCCGTGTGCTCAAGAAAGACGAGAAAACAGCCAAATATGTCAACTCTCCGGAAAGTGAGATTTACCATAAGAGTAATGAACTTTACGGTATCTATTTCGCCAAACAGGCGATTGTCAAGGAAGACCGTTGTTTCCTGGTGGAAGGTTATACCGATGTAATCTCCATGCATCAGGCAGGAATAGAGAACGTGGTTGCCTCCTCCGGTACGGCTCTTACACAGGGACAGATACGGCTTATACATCGTTTCACCAGTAATATAACCGTATTATATGACGGTGATGCCGCCGGTATCAAAGCCGCCCTGCGCGGTATCGACCTGCTGCTGGAAGACGGGATGAATGTGAAAGTGGTTCTCTTGCCGGACGGTGAAGACCCCGACTCGTTTGCCCGCAAACATAATGCCAGCCAGTTTTCCGAATTTATTAAACAAAGCGAAACGGACTTTATCCGTTTCAAAACCCGTTTATTACTGGATGATGCGGGAACCGACCCGATCAAGCGCTCGGCGCTGATTACGGATATTATCCGTACGGTTGCCATCATCCCCGATAATATTGCCCGTTCCATCTATATCCGCGAATGCAGCGCCATGATGGAGATAGACGAACAGGTCTTGCTGAACGAAGTCAATAAGATCCGGTTAAGCAAGGAAGAAAGGCAGAACATGCAGGGACAGGTAACTCCCCCGGTATCCAATACGATGAGTATGATACCGGAATATCCGGACCTGCCCGGTTACCAGCCGGTTGCCGGGGACAGTTTTCTGCCACCGGATGATACCGTGCCATTGCCGGACGATTATATGCCTCCACCACCCCCACCGGAAGAATATCCGATGGAAGAAACCGGGCCTATGGATGTTCCGCCTCCCGATTATCCGCCGGCACAACCGCCACAGACGGTTCAACCAGTACAACCGGTACAAACAGGCCAGCCGAAACGTTCGCCTTACGAGGTGTACGAACTGACGTTACTGAAATATATCGTGCGGTATGGCGAACAAATCCTTTTCGATTATGTGGATGAGGAGACAAACGAACATATTGTGATGCGTGTGGCCGAATATATCCGTTACGACCTGGAGCGTGACGACCTGACTTTCTATACCCCGATCATTAAAAGCATGCTCGACGAAGCCGCAGACAAATGCAAGACCGAGGGATTTATTGCCAGCCGTTATTTCCTGGCCCATCCGGACCCGAACGTAAGCCGACTGGCCGCCAACCTGATCAGCGAAAAGTATCAACTGAGCAAGTATCACAGCAAATACCGCGAGTTGGAACAGGAACAGGATAAACTGGACCAGTTAGTCACCCGCGAAATATATGCGATGAAAGATGCCTATATCCTCCGGCAGATAAAGGAGACACAACTGGGCATCAAAGAGGCGCACGCACAAGGAAATGAAGAAAAGGTGTTCGAGCTGATGAAACAACTCACACGCCTGAATGAAATAAAAAACGTATTGAGTAAGGAATTGGGAGAACGTATCGTATTAAAAATGTAACAACTTATAGCCTATGAACTTTTTGGAAACGGAAGATGTGGTTAAACAATATGCCAATCATCTAGCCCTGAACAAAGTCAGCATACAGGTGCCCGAAGGGAAAATATTCGGGTTACTCGGACCAAACGGTGCCGGAAAAACCACGCTGATTCGTATCATCAACCGCATCACCGCCCCCGACAGCGGCACCGTCCGTTTCAACGGACGCGAATCGAGACCGGAGGATATTTACCAGATCGGTTATCTCCCGGAAGAACGGGGATTGTATAAAAAGATGAAAGTAGGCGAACAGGCCATCTATCTCGCCCAACTTAAAGGACTGTCTTATTCCGAAGCCCGGACCCGCCTGACCCGTTGGTTTGAAAAGTTCGACATCATGCCCTGGTGGAATAAAAAGCTGGAAGAGTTATCGAAAGGGATGCAACAGAAAGTGCAGTTTATCATTACCGTTATCCACGAACCGTCACTGCTTATCTTCGACGAACCGTTCAGCGGTTTCGATCCGGTGAATGCGGAAAGGTTGAAACAGGAAATCCTGGAACTGAAAGAGAAAGGACATACGATTATTTTCTCTACCCACAATATGGCTTCGGTGGAAGAGATATGCGATAACATAGCCCTGATCAACAAATCGCAAGTGGTATTATCAGGAAATGTGGCAGAAGTCAGAAACCGTTTCCGGAACAATACATTTACATTACGTATCTCATCCGATAGTGTCCTTTCAAACGTTCCGTCGGATACCTTCACGCTGCTTTGCGAAAAAGAACAAAGCGGAATACGCGAACTGCAAATCCATAAAGCCGACGGGATCAGTAATTCCACTTTACTGTCTACTCTGTCCGAACAGGTCGAAATCCTGTCGTTTGCAGAGGAACTTCCCTCCATGAATGATATATTTATTAACACCGTATCGGGCACAAACATCCCACAGGCATGAATAAAATAGGACTTATTATCAAAAGAGAATATCTGCGCCGGGTAAGCAAAAAGTCGTTTATCCTGCTTACGCTTCTGACACCGTTTTTGTTTGCTGCACTGGTATTCGTACCGCTATGGCTATCGACAATCAAAGGGGATGAAGTACGTAACGTTGCCATCATCGATACGACCGGGAAATATGCCTCGCTGTTCGAGAATAACGAGAGTTTTCATTTCATCCACAGCGATAAAACGTTAGACGAATATCGCCAGGGTGAAGATAAGGAGGTATTCGCCTTCCTGAGTATCACAGACGATTTGCTGAACAATCCTAAAGCAGCAACCCTTTACTCAGAAAAACAGGTTCCGGCCGAACTGAGCCGTTTGGTCAACCAGACACTCAGCAAGCAGTTGGAAAGCGAAAAACTCGCCTCTTTCAATATCCCTAACCTGAAAGAGATCATCCGGGAAAGCAAAATCAATTTCAACGTACAGACCATAAAATGGAGTGAAGACGGAAAAGAAAGTGCTTCATCGGCAACCGTCGCTTCGATCATCGGGATGGTATTCACGTTCATTATCTATATGTTTATTATGATGTATGGTGCAATGGTGATGCAGGGGGTTATGGAAGAAAAGACCAACCGTATCATTGAGGTGATGATCTCGTCCGTTCGTCCGTTCGACCTGATGATGGGGAAAATTATCGGTATCGGTTTTGTTGGTCTTACACAAGTATTCCTATGGGGGATTATCACGACCATACTGGTCAGTGTAGGAGGTTTTATGTTCTCCGGTGGAGTCGATGTGGCATCCCTGCAAGCTGGGCCTCAAATGGGGATGATGGATGCAAATGCTTTAGCCTCTTCTTCCGGGAATGAAATCATGGGAATCATCAATTCAATCAATATTGCAGAAATCGGTATCTCTTTTATTATCTATTTCATTGGAGGTTATATGTTGTATGCATCCATATTCGCGGCTATCGGCTCGGCGGTAGACAGCCAGGAAGATACCCAGCAGTTTATGGCTCCGGTCACGATCTTTATGATCTTTGCATTATATGCCGGAATTTACAGCATGGAGAATCCGGACGGACCACTGGCATTCTGGTGTTCGATGGTTCCGTTCACTTCACCGATCGTCATGATGGTACGTATTCCTTTTGAAATTCCTTTATGGGAAAAGTTATTATCGGTCTCTTTATTGTATGCTTCCGCCATCGGCATAGTCTGGCTATCCGCCAAAATATACCGGGTAGGTATCCTGATGTACGGTAAAAAACCGAGTATCAAGGAAATGGTGAAATGGATTAAATATAAATAAGATGGAAGCGACAATATCACTTATATTAAGCCGTCATGGAGAGACGGAAGAGAATAAATTGCGTATTATGCAGGGACAGATGCCCGGGCATCTGTCTGAACTAGGTAAACAGCAGGCGGAACAGTTGGCCGACCTGCTGGAAGAGGAAGAAATCGACGTTATTGTCAGCAGCGACCTGGCCCGGAGCTACGACACCGCTATGGCTGTTGCCCGCCGCAAAGGATTGGAGCCTGTCCGGACACCGCTGCTCAGAGAAATGGATTGGGGTATCTATACCGGAAAAGTGGCCAATGAAATGGATTTCAAGAATCTGCCGGAAAGCGTGGAAAGCGTGGAGGCTTTATATAAAAGAGCCGGAGAGTTTCTGCAATTCCTGCAAACGAACTTTCCGGGAAAACGTATCCTGGCTATTGGGCACGGAGGTTTCAACCGTGCCATTATCGTCCGTATAGAAAAAAGGCAGCAAGAGGAAATCCTGAAGCTGCCAATCATGAAAAACACAGCTTGCCTGCGCTTTTCACTCTAAATGATATTTACTTTACACCTGGGGCTGCACGACACTGAATGTACCGGATGCTTTGCTGACCAGTTTATCGTCGCAATAAATCTCACATTCACTGAAATGGACGTGCCGTCCCGGTTTGATAACCGTTCCTCTCGCGATCAGTTCCTTTCCCCAGGCAGCCCTTAAAAAGGATACTTTCAATTCGGCTGTCAATACGTCTTTATCGAGCGGCGTCATCGTATAGGCTGCAAAACCGGCTATCGTATCTGCCAAAGCCGCCAATACACCACCATGAATAACGCCGCTATATTGGCGTTGTTCATCATGCAAAGGCATACGCGCCTCAACGATCCCATCTTCAACAGTAGTGAACTGTACCCCCAAATGATTCACATAAGGGTTTGTCTTCACCCTGTCGAGTAATCTTTCTTTTACTTCTGCATTCATTATTTTTACTCAATTAGTTGGTTTCTTTCTAGCGGATAGTAATCTTACAATCATCCAGATTGTCGATAATAGCCAGGCTTTCCACATGGATACCCGACTCACGCAAGGCTTTTCCTCCATCCTGAAAGGCTTTTTCTATAATAAAGCCCATACCGGAAATGGTTGCACCCGCCTGCTCTGCCAGATCAATCATTCCCAGGGCAGCATTACCGAAAGCCAGAAAATCGTCTATAAAAAGAATATGATCGTCTGCCGTCAGGAAGTTATTACTGATACAAACCGTATAATCACGGTCTTTCGTAAAAGAATGGACTACCGTACTCAGCATGTTCTCCATCGTCTTCGGTTGCTTCTTCTTTACAAATACGACCGGCAACTGCAAAATATATCCCACCATAATAGCCGGAGCAATACCGCTGGCTTCGATCGTTACAATCTTATTAATATGTTCGCCTTTAAAACGATTGATGAACTCTTCGGCAACCTTGTACAGAAGCATCGGGTCCATCTGATGGTTAATGAAACTATCGACTTTCAGGATACCTCCCGGATAACATCTGCCATCTTGCAGAATACGCTGTTTAAGTAATTCCATGTGTTTTATTCTGTTTTATCTACTTGATCTTCCTTTACTCTTATCAAAACATTGGCTATGATAGCTGTTAATCCGCCAGTTGTTATACCTGAAGAAAAGATACCTTTAATCGCTTCGGGAGCCGTTTTCAGAATATCGGGCATCAACTCGACACCGAGTCCCAACGACAAACTGACTGCCAGCACCAGCGTAGCTTTCCGGTTGATTTCCTGTGCGGCAATGATACGGATACCGGCCGCTGCCACCGTACCGAACATCAATAAAGTCGCTCCCCCAAGGACCGGATCGGGCATCAAAGAGAAAATAACCCCGACAACCGGAAATAACCCCAACAGGATCAACATTCCGGCAATATAATAACCGACATATCGGCTGGCAACACCTGTCAACTGGATAATCCCGTTATTTTGTGCAAAGATAGAGTTTGGAAACGAATTAAAGACACCTGCGACGAAAGAATTCACGCCATCCGCCAACACACCGCCGGATACACGTTTCAGATACCCCTCTCCTTCAATCGATTTACCGGAAATCATGGAGTTGGCAGTAACATCGCCGGTCGCCTCGATCGCAGTAATCAGGTAGACCAGCCCAATCGCAATAAAGGAAGATATATTAAAATCCAACCCATACTTAAAGGGTACCGGAATATTAAATCCACTCAAATTTTGTGAAGCGGCAGCGCTCATATCCACCATGCCCAAAGCAAAGGAGAGTCCGTAACCGATACACAGCCCAAGAACAATCGAGCTCATCCGCAGGTATTTATTCTTACAACGGTTGAAGAACAGGACGCTCAACAACACCGTCGCCGCCACTCCCAGATTCTCCAAACTACCGAACGTTCCGTTATCCATCGCTGCAAAGCCACCTCCGCAGGAGACAACCCCCACTTTAATCAAGCTCAAACCAATCAGCAAGACAACGATACCGGAAACTAACGGTGTAATGATAGAACGCATATACTTAAATGTACGGCTGATAATCATCTCGACCGGAGCGGCAGCCATACAAACACCAAAGATAAGCGGCAACCCGCCAGCCAGGCCGGCAGAGATGATCGGTCCGATAAAAGAAAAACTCGTACCCTGTATACAGAGCAACCCTGCCCCTACCGGACCAATCCGCTTACATTGTATGAAGGTCGACACACCGGAAGCAAAGAGAGCCATCGACACCAAAAATCCGGTTGTTTCGAGATCCAGCTTCAATGCCCCCGCAATAATCAAAGGCGGAGTAATGATTGCGACAAAAATGGCTAATAAATGCTGCAAAGCGGCAAATAACGTCTCCTTTAAAGGCGGACGGTCATCGATGCCATAAATCAAATCTGTTTCTTTTACCGGGATAATAGTCTCTTCTAACTCCTCTGTGTTAATCTTCATCTTTACTTTATATATTGATATATTCTATTACAGTTTCAAATCCTGCAAGGTCTCGCCTTTGGCATTCAATACACGCAATGTCATTTCCTTTCCTTTCTTCTGAAGGACCATCACTGTGGCACCGTCCATCCGGTATCCTCCTTCCACCATAATAGGGAAGTTGTTACCGTTGGCAGTACCTTTCGGATAATAGGCATGGCGGTGTGTATGCGCATTGATACAAATATTGAACGGTGCTTTTGCCAGCAGCCCTCCCCATAACTCCAAACACGGATTATAACGATCCACCTCCTTACCATAAATAGGTATATGATGGATTAAGACACGTTTTGCAGCCTGTTTGAATGGTTTCGAGGCCAGTTCTTCTTTCAGAAAACCGACCTGTGCTTCGCGCAAAGCCGAAAAATCATTCAAGCCATAATATACCCAGTGGTCATCCGGTTTGTCTTCGCCACAGTCGAGCATAACGATACGGGTATCGCCCCAGTTGAATGCTCCATACGTTTTATCACCTACATAATCGAACAAGCTACGCAGCCCGATTGAGTAAGCATTTCTAATCTCATGGTTGCCACGCAAATAAAAAACGGGTACATCAGCAGCACCGACCGTCTCGTTCAGTTCCGAAAGGAAATGAGTCGCTTCGTCATGATCTTTCGGGTCATCGATGCAGTCACCATTAAAGATCACAAAATCATAGTCTACATCCTTCACTTGTTTGTATAGGGCTTGTAATGTCTCAGAATGTTTGTGCAGGTCGTTGAAGATAATAGTCGTAAAATCAGCATCGGAAGAAGCCGGTAAGGTGAATGAATGGAAATCGGAAACAGCCGTTTCGCCGAATACTTTCTTATAGGCCTGATAAAGCATAATTTCCTGTGAGCAAACACGGTAATAATATGTCTTGCCTGGTTCCAGATCGTTCAGTCTTACTTTATTTTGCAAGTCATTGCAAATAACCTGTCCGTCCACGATCGTACGTGCTTTTTTCAACTGGTTCTTATCGGTTCCGTATTCCACCCAGCTATAAGCAGGCACCGTTGTCTGCCACATAACCGTGATACCGTTTCCTACCGGGTTCTGTAAATAAGGTTCTGTACGGAATATCTGTGCGGCAGGCTGCATAAAAGCAATCTCCGCCACAATCGGACGATGATCGGAGGCAGCCGGCTCATTCACGACATAAGCAGAAAGGCGGGTAAATGCCGTTGTGTCCTTGGCATAAGCAGCGATATAATCGATTGTTTCCGTAGGTTCGTCGGCCGGGAAAGTCGGTTGCTTGGTGTTTGTCAGGATAACGAAATCCTTTTGAACCTCCTGTATGACTTCCGAATCAGGATGGGCATTGAAATCGCCGGCTATGAATAAAGGCTTATTGGCTTTTGCCGCTTCCTTACGGATGATATCCAAGGAGGCCAGACGATCTTCCCCTGTCAGCGACAGGTGGGTGCAGCAATAAATATATTTCTCAAATTCAACGATCAGCAAAGCACGTTCTTCCTCTCTTCCCGGAAGAGCCAGATAACGGTAACTAAGCGGTTTCTCTTTACTCAGCATCCCAATGCCGTATTTACCGCCGTCATAATTTATTGCGGGAGCATAAACGGGAAACATAAGTGTCTTATCAGCCAATACACGCAAGATGTCGGTCTGGCCGCTTCTGCCCGTTACACTGTCCACTTCCTGAACAGCGACAACATTCGGACGCACCTTATTGATTACATCAGCCGTACGTTGAATATTGGAGACATTATCCAATCCTCTCCCGTTACGGATATTATAACTCATGATACGCAAGGAGTTATCCTCCCTTGCCCCTTTCTCCTGTGAATAAATATTACATAACGGCAATAACATAAAAAGTATCGCCATGAACCTACTCCCGTGTCTCATCTGTTTATTATTTAGTGATTAACAGAGGACAAAAGTAAGAAAAAGGAATGATTTTCCCTTTAGAGGTAGGTCTAATTTCATTTAGAGGTAGGTGTAAATCGATTTAGACGTACCTCTAAATTCATTTACACCTACCTCTTTTCTCAAAAGGTATGGTAGAAAAAACGAGAATGTTCTAAATATCCCGAAATTATTCTCCCATTATTTCTTTCAAATCCTGTTCGAACTGTGCAATATCTTCACCGGTCGTATCCCACGAAGTAACCAGGCGGGCCTCGTTATTTTCTTCGTTCCACATATAGAAGAAATAACGGTCCTGCAATTTCTTCAGCGGTTCTGCCGGGATGGTGAAGAATATCTGATTGGTTTCAACCTTCTGGGTAAACTGTATCTGGGGATATTGTTTGAGTGCCTCAGCCAGTTTAGCTGCACTGATATTGGCTTTCATCGCATTTTCAAGCCAAAGGTTGTTTTCAAGATAAGGAATAAACTGTGCAGACAGATAACGCAACTTGGAGGCCAACTGAGCCGATTGTTTCCGGTAATACTGCAAATTCTCCGTGATCTCAGGACGGAAGGAAACGACAGCCTCCCCCATCATCATTCCGTTTTTGGTCCCCCCAAAACTCAGGATATCCACGCCGGCATCTACCGTTACCTGTTTCATCGAACAATTCAGATATGCACAGGCATTTGCCAGACGGGCACCGTCCATGTGCAGATACATATTGTGGGCATGCAGCAAATCGGCAATGGCTTTTACTTCTTCTACCGTATAGACCGTTCCCAGTTCAGAAACCTGGGAGATATAAACAGCTTTCGGTTGGGAATGATGGCAAACGCCGAAGTTATGCAAACGCGGTTTTATCAATTCGGGAGTAAGTTTGCCGTCGGTTGTCGGAATAGTAACAACCGCACAGCCGGTCATCCGGGCCGGAGCTCCGCATTCATCTACATTAATATGTGCCGTCTCAGCACACAAAATACTGTTGAAAGGACGCGTCACAGCCTGTAAAGCCACCGAATTAGCACCGGTACCGTTAAAAACAAAGAACGGAGAGGCTTCTTCACCAAATATGCTTTTAATCTTTGCCACTGCGGCACTTGTCCAGGGGTCGTCGCCATATCCGATTGCGTGATCCTCATTTGCTTTTATCACAGCCTCCATTACGAATGGATGGACGCCCGAATTGTTATCGCTTGCAAAACTTCTCATTGTGTTTTAGTATTTTGCGGCAAAAGTACGGATTTATTCATTAATATGTCATTTTTATCATCTATATATTAAAAAAGAAGAGGCCTCCAACCGGAAGCCTCTTCTTTTTATTAACTTGTTTATTAGAATATTAACCACTAACTCAGGCGAAAATCCTTCAAAACTTTCTGCAACTCCTGGCGGGCAAAGAAGATACGGCTCTTTACCGTTCCCAGTGGTACATTCAATTTGTCAGCGATCTCATTATATTTATAGCCACTTAAAAACATGGAAAAAGGAACTTTCAATTCATCATTCAATCCATTAATGGCTTTTGTGATTTCCTGAATCTGATAAGCTCCGTCCGGAGAATCAAATCCCGAATCATTCACGACGTCCAAATTATACAAATCAACACCCTGATCAACAACGGTTTGCGTACGAACAATCTTATGATAATTGTTTATAAAGATATTACGCATTACGGTCAAGACCCAGCCTTTAAAATTAATATTGTCAACAAACTTTTCCTGATTGTCTAAAACCTTCAGCGTTGTGTCTTGCATCAAATCCTGGGCGTCATCCCGATTTGCGGTGAGCATCAATGCAAAATTCATCATGTTTTCTTGCATGCTCAATAATTTTTTCTGAAATTGCAACGCATTCATATTACTTACTATTTATAAAAGGTTAATACCGGTTAAGTATAGCCCCTCACTATTGAGAGACAATACAAATGTAGGAAATATTATTGATACTGGATGACGCTTTGAGGAATATTAATATTAAAAATCGTAACTTAATATATTTATAACAAATTCAGCTGAAAATGAACAGCTTTTACAAGTTTACAACTTGAAGAATTTCAAAATTTACAAGTTGTATGTTACAATTTTCAATTAAGTATAAAAAGTATAGCTAATTAGATAAAATGATGAAAAATTCAGGATTCTTATTATTACTGTTATTTATAGCGATAACAACCTTTAAATCAACAGCTAAAGAACAAAAACTAGTCTATCAAATCGACATAAAGAAAGAGATTGATAATACTACCCGCTTATACCTTCGTAACGGATTGGAAGAAGCGAAATCATTGGAGGCCGATGCCGTTCTTCTTCATATGAACACCTATGGAGGATTGCTCGAAGCAGCGGATTCAATGCGTACCGCAATCTTGTACAACCCTGTTCCCGTCTACGTTTTTATCGATAATAATGCCGCTTCGGCCGGAGCGCTGATATCGATTGCGTGTAAAAAAATCTTTATGAGGAAAGGCGCCAACATCGGTGCCGCGACTGTCGTTAACCAAACCGGAGCCGCTTTGCCTGATAAATATCAATCATACATGCGTTCGATGATTCGATCGACAGCCGAAGCACACGGAAAAGATACGATCATCCAGGGGACGGATACTACATACAGATGGAAAAGGGATCCGCTGATAGCCGAAGCCATGGTGGACGAACGTGTCATTGTTCCGAATCTGATCGACTCGGGCAAAGTGCTTACCTTCACTGCCGACGAGGCACTGGAATGGGGCTATTGCGACGGCATTGCGGAAACACCCGGTGAAGTGATCACAAAGTATCTGGGATACAACGATTATGAACTGAAGACATACGAACCGTCCTGGTATGACGACCTGAAAGGTTTCCTGATGAATCCGATGTTGCAATCGCTTCTTATCATTATTATTATAGGAGGTATCTATTTCGAAATGCAGACGCCGGGACTCGGCTTCCCGTCGGCAGCCGCCATCGTCGCCGCGATTCTTTATTTCGCTCCTTTATATATGGACGGACTGGCACAGAACTGGGAAATACTGGTCTTTATCATCGGACTACTGTTAATTGCAGCGGAGATATTTATCATCCCGGGATTCGGTATAGCGGGCATCAGCGGCATCATCTTTCTGGTTGCCGGATTGACACTCAGCCTGCTGAATAATACGGATTTCAACTTCGAAGCAGTTTCTTCCAAAGAAATCGGAGAAGCGGCATTGACCGTCCTGATCGGATTGGGGCTGGGCTTCGTGCTGATGATCTGGTTATCCAACAAAATCGGGACAAAAGGTATGTTCCGGAAAGTAGCGCTCCACAAAGACCTTGAAGACGCCCACTCCTCCCCTTCATTGACTCCGCTGATCGGGAAGGAAGGAACAGCCTTCACCGTACTTCGTCCTTCGGGTAAAGTAATGATCGACAACGAACTCTACGATGGTGTATCGGATTCCGGCTTCATTGAAAAAGGGACAAAAGTGAAAGTGGTCCGTTTTGAGAATGCACAGGTATATGTGGAAACCTCCGATCTATAACGCCATCTTATCGTTGCCGGGCACCCGTTGATAAAAAATACGTTTATCAACGACCACATATTGCAGGGCATCGATCGCCAGCAAATCGCTCAGAATATTTTTGGCCGTGTAATAATTTACATGGCCAATACGGCAAAGCTGACCTGCATTGATATAAGGATATTGCTCCAGGTAAGAGAACAGGCGCTCTACCGGCTTGCTGATCTTCACCAGTGTCCCGTCTTTCCGGCGCTTCTTCTCCCACGAAAGAACCAAAATCTCATTTGCCAGGATATTCTCGTCGGCTACACGGATATAGGCTTTATACTTATCCTCTTTATCAGGCGCCAGATGAGGTTTGTCCGCACTGGGCGCTATATAGATTTCCAAAACGGTTTTCCCGTTTATTTCCCAGCGGGTAGCCTCGAAAGGGACTTCCGGCTGAGTGTACATTTTAGATGCAGCCTCAATCATATAATATTCTTCCTCACTGTGGACACCGGAGATATTCCCATTGTCTTTCACCCCAATCAGCAACCGACCGCCATCGGTATTGGCAAAAGCAGACAAGGTGCGGGCAATCTTCTTACTGTCGCTCACTTCGAACTTAAAATCGAGTTGTTGATGCTCGCCCTGTTCAATCAATGCTTCTATCGGATGTTTCTTCTTCATTTTGGCTCATTATTTGACCTGCAAAATTAAAATAAATGTCTAACTTTGCCAACCGAAAAAGAGTGAAAGCATGTCACAGATCCCTTCATTAATTTCAGACCTGGCAGTAATACTGATTTCTGCGGGGCTTGTTACTTTGCTTTTCAAGAAATTAAAGCAACCGGTCGTACTTGGCTATATTGTTGCCGGAATTCTGGCAGGACCAGCCATTAAAGAAATCCCTACCGTTACAGACGTAGAAAGTATCCGTATCTGGGCCGACATCGGTGTCGTATTCCTGCTTTTTGCCCTGGGACTGGACTTCAGTTTTAAGAAACTGATGAAAGTCGGAGGCACCGCCGTTATCGGAGCAGTCACCGTCGTTATCGGGATGATGACGTTCGGCTATATCACCGGATTGTCGCTCGGCTGGGGGCACATGAATAGTCTTTTCCTGGGCGGAATGCTTTCCATGTCGTCCACGACAATCATATTCAAGGCTTTCGACGATATGGGGCTGCGCAACCAACGGTTTGCCGGAGTGGTGTTCGGGATATTAGTGGTGGAAGACTTATTTGCTGTCCTGCTGATGGTTTTGCTTTCCACACTTGCCGTCAGTAAACATGTCGAAGGGATGGAGTTGCTCGACAGCGTGATAAAACTGGGGGTATTCCTGCTCTTCTGTTTTGTAGTCGGTATTTACCTTATTCCTTCTTTCCTGAAAAGAGCACGGACTTTCCTCAATGACGAAACCCTGCTGATCGTCAGTATCGGCCTATGCCTGGGGATGGTCATGATCGCGACTAAAGCCGGATTTTCTTCTGCACTTGGCGCTTTCGTGATGGGGTCTATCCTTGCTGAGACAATCGATGCAGAACATATAGAACATATCGTAAAACCGGTAAAAGACTTGTTCGGAGCCATTTTCTTCGTTTCCGTCGGCATGCTGATCGACCCGGTATTACTTTGGGAATACAAAATACCGATCCTGATACTGACACTGGTCGTCATGGTCGGACAGATACTTTTTGCCACCTTCGGCGTACTATTATCGGGACAGACTGTCAAAGTCGCCATCCAGTCCGGTTTCTCGCTGGCACAGATCGGTGAGTTCGCTTTTATTATCGCCTCTTTGGGACTGACGCTCAAAGTAACGGATAATTTCCTTTACCCGATCGTTGTGGCCGTATCTGTCATAACGACCTTTTTTACGCCCTATATGATACGTATGGCCGAACCGGCTTATAAAATAGCTGAACGAGTCATCCCGGCAAGCTGGATGAGTTTTCTGGAACGTTATTCTTCTGGCTCCAACACGATCCGGCAGAAAAGTGCCTGGGACAAACTGCTGAAAGCATTGGTGCGTATCGTCGGCACCTATACGGCTGTCACGCTGGTACTGATCTTTATCTGGTTGCAATTCGTCGCTCCGTTCATTATCAATCAGCTACCGGGACTGCAAGGACAAATCATTTCCCTGGTTCTGATCCTTCTCCTGATCTCACCGATGCTGCGTGCCATCATGATGAAAAAGAACCATTCCGTAGAATACCAGCAATTGTGGCACGACAGCAAATATAACCGTGGTCCGTTGGTTTCCCTGATTGTGCTCCGTATTATATTATGTATAGGGCTCGTCATGCTGCCGATCGCACGCCTGCTGAACACTGCTGTCGGAATAGGGCTCGCCATCGCAGCCACCGTCATAGCCCTGGTTATCTTCTCTAAGCGGTTGAAGAAGCAGTCGATCCTGATGGAACGCCATTTCTTCACAAACCTGACGGCACGTGAACTGGAGAACGAACGAAACGCTCCCATCAACCAACGGTTCGCCAGCCATCTGCTGGAACGCGACCTTCACCTGGCTGATTTTGAAGTGAAGCAAAACTCCCCCAGTATGGGCAAGACACTCAAAGAACTTAATTTCAGGCAGAAATGTAATGTGAACATCGTTACTATTATCCGGGGAAGCAAGCGTATCAACATACCGGGAGGAAACGAACGGCTTTATCCGTTTGATAAGCTGGTCGTAGTCGGTGCGGATGACGACCTGGCCCATTTCCGTCAATACATAGAGGAGCGTTATAAAGAATCGCTAAATAACCTCCAGGAGACTAAAGAGGTGAATATGGAACAATTCTTTATCAGTGAAGGCTCCGGACTTATCGGCCGGACTATCCTTGAATCCGGAATACGCGATAACTCCGGCTGCCTGGTGATCGGTATCGAACGAGATGCCCGTTCAATCAAAAACCCGCCTCCAACAACCGTATTCGAGCAGGGAGATATTGTATGGATCGTCGGCGAACATGAGAAAGTGCTTCGTCTCAGTGAGGGTAAAACAGTAAAATAATTAACTAACGAATAAAAACAACCGGAGTATGAAGTTTATAGGAATAATACCGGCAAGATATGCCTCCACCCGCTTCCCGGGGAAACCTTTGGCCGACATGGCCGGCAGGCCCATGATACAGCGTGTGTATGAACAAGTGAAGGATGTACTGGATGCCGTTTGTGTAGCCACCGACGATAGCCGTATCGAAGCTGCCGTGAAAGCATTCGGCGGAAATGTCGTTATGACTTCCGACCAGCACCGGAGTGGCACCGACCGTGTTTACGAAGCCTACACTAAAGTTGGACAAGGATACGATGTCGTTGTCAATATCCAGGGAGACGAACCTTTCATCCATCCGGAACAGATCGAGACGTTAAAAGCATGTTTTACTGATGTCGGCACGCAGATTGCCACACTGGTAAAACCATTCCGTCCGGACGATGACTTCGAAACGACATTATTCAATGCAAACTCACCGAAAGTCGTTCTCAACAAGAATAACGAAGCAATGTATTTCAGCCGTTCCATCATTCCTTATATGCGCGGCAAAAATTACCAGGAATGGTTACCCAACCATACGTATTACAAACATATCGGTTTGTATGCTTACCGGGCCGATACGCTGAAAGAAATCACCCACCTGCCCCAATCACCACTGGAGCTTGCCGAAAGCCTGGAACAACTCAGATGGCTCGAAAACGGCTACAAGATAAAAGTCGGCATCACCCAGCAGGAGACAATCGGTATCGACACGCCTGAAGACATGGAGAAAGCACTTGCTTTTCTCAGCCAACAGCATGGCTGAACGCAGTAAGCGCCAGCAATACCAGTAAAAGTCCGGAAGTGACAGATACAGACCATACACTGATCTGCATATACCGGACTTTCTTAAACTGCGTAGCCACCAACACACAAGCCAGCATGATAGCCGGGAAAAATGCCGGAAGCCATGCCTGTGGATATTGATATGCCTGTTCTTCTGAAAGTGAGTACAGTTCTTTCAGGAATTCAGGCAGCACAGTACCCGTTATCAACAGCAAAGCCCAATACACCCAATGCTTCTCTCCTATTTCCGCCTCGTACAACAGTACAAGGATTACAAAAATAAACAACCGGCTCCCCACCATACAATAAACCGCAAACAACAAAATAAACCCCGTCACCCAGGAGAGCCATTTTACCTTTATCTGTATATAACCACAAAATATATACAAAACAATAACCAAAGAAAGAATAGAATTCAAATGATAATAAGGACTACAATAGGTTCCCCACTCCATAACTACCGGAAACAGAGCATACAAAGGAGCCATATCCCCTACATTGAATTTCCGCAGAATAAATAAAGAAGCCCACCATTCCAGCATCAACACGGCCGTAATCAAAACAGCCCCGCCACCGACAGGAACAAACAAAGACGTAAGTACTTTCGCCATTGAACAAGCCAGCCATGCAGGTTTCCCCCAATAGCCGACCAACACTTCCGGCAAACTCGCAACACTTACCACCTCTTCCTTCAGGAACAAATGATCCGAATCAAAAAACTGGAAAAAGATAACGCATAGCAATGCAAAGAGTCCAGCTACCCTCTTTTGCAAAAGCTTTTCTTTCTTATCCATCAGTGAACTATTTTTATACCTATTAAACTCAAAACGTAAAGCCGGTACTTGCTATTCCTACCGGATAAGTCGTCAACGTAAGCATAATCATCAATAGTTGACTTATATATCAATAGTGCAAATATATAAATATTTTAATACAACGCACACCACATTTCTTCAAATTCAAGCGATTGTACAAAATATACAACTTATTGCATAATCCGGACACAAAAAAAGGCGTGCCTGAGTCTTTTCCGGACCGGCACGCCTCTCTTTTATTTATCTTGCAGAAAAAGCTGTTATCTTTTCTTTTTCTGATCCTGTTGTTTCTTCAACTGCTCCTGCTGCATACGCTGCGCTTCTTCCAGACGTTTCATGAAACCTGATTTCTTCTGAGGCTTCTTCTTGTTGGCTTCCAGCTTAGCCAGCAGCTTATCTTCATTAATCGTATAACGGAACACCAATGTCTGAACAATCGTGATCAGCGTAGAAATGAAGTAATAGTAAGTCAGACCCGATGCATACTGGTTGAAGAATACCAGGAACATCAGCGGCATCATATACATCATCGCCTTCATACCCGGCATCTGTTGCTGTCCGGTATTGGTCATTTCCATATTATACTTGGTATAGATAACGTTGGTGATTGTCATCAGCAGACAGAACAAACTGATGTGGTTACCAAAATACGGAGTGATAATAGGAATGTATTTGTTCCAACTGAAAATAGCATCGTATGTTGACAAATCGTGCGCCCAAAGGAAACTCTGGTGACGCAGTTCGATTGCCGACGGGAAGAACATGAACAAGGCGATCAAAATCGGCATCTGCAACAGCATCGGGATACAACCTGCCATCGGGCTTGCCCCGGCTCGGCTATACAATTCCATAGTTGCACGCTGGCGTTCCACCGCTTTATCCTGTCCCGGATATTTGGCATTAAGCTCTTCCACCTGCGGACGAAGCACACGCATCTTCGCTGACGACATATATGATTTATATGTCAACGGGAATAAAATCAGTTTCACGATAATCGTCATCAACAGGATGATCAGACCGTAACTCTTGATATATTTACCCAGGAAGTCAAACATCGGAATGACGAAATACTGGTTCACCCAACGGAAGACACTGGCACCCAGCGGAACCAAACGTTCCAGATCCAACTGCTGGTCCGAAGCAACCCCTTTGTCATACGATTTCAGCAACGGATAGCTGTTCGGTCCGAAGAAATAACGGAAAGTCGTTGCCTCATTGCCTCTCAGGTCAAAAGGAACGGCTGTTGTAGTCTTAAACTCTTTAACGATACCGTCTGCCTCAACCATCTTTGAATCGAAAGTGGCGCTTTCAAAACCTTCATCGGCAATCATCACCGTCGAGAAGAATTTATCTTTATAAGCAATCCATTTCAGACGGCCCGACACCTTCTTGTCTTCGCTCTTGCTTTCGCTCAGCTGCTCCACATCATCGGACAGGAATTTATAATACAAGGCAGTATATCTGTTTTCATATTTGATACCCTGTTCCTGCTGGCGGATTTTCTGACGCCATACCATATCCAAAGCAGTCGTACTCGGAGCCAGGACACCGTTCAGGCCCGTTCCCTTAATATCGAACTGAACCATATAATCGTCCGGCTTGACTGTATAGATAAAGTCCAGTGAACTGCCTTCACCTGTATTCAGTCGCATCACCAACCGGTTCGGGTCCTGTGTTTTCACCGGAGTGAAATACAGGTCGGCTGTGTTCAATACGCGGTTGGTTGCTGTTACCAGGGTAAAGTCAAGCGAAGCCTCTTTTCCTTCAAACAGGATGACCGGCTTATCATCATACGTTGTATAATCCTTCAGGCGGGCATATGAAATACGTCCTCCCTTATTACTGATATGCAGTTCGATCAGATCATTTTCCAAAACAGTTACATCATCTGTACCTGTCATTGCTTCAGCGAATACACCGAAACTGCTCTTCAGCCGGGCATCTCTCGCAGAATCCGGCAAGCTATCAAAAGAATTATCGGCAGTGCTTTTGCTGTCTTCGCGTTGCAACTCCGCCTGTTTAGCCAGTTCGATCTGAGCGATCGAGTCCTGATAACGGCGCTGGGCTTCCAACTGCTCAGGCGTCGGTTTGTTAAACCAGCTGAATGCAAATAAAACAATACCAATAAGCAGAAAACCAATTAATGTGTTTTTATCCATCTATAACGTTGTTATTTATTATCAATAGCGGCTTTCACAAAGCTCACGAAAAGTGGGTTCGGATTAACTACCGTACTGTTGTATTCCGGATGGAACTGAACACCAACGAACCATTTCAACGCAGGAATTTCTACCACTTCCACCAGACCGGTTTCCGGATTCTCGCCTGCACATTTCATGCCGGCTTCTTCAAACTGTTCGCGATACTGGCTGTTGAATTCGAAACGGTGGCGGTGACGTTCCTGGATATGTTCTTTTCCATAAGCCTCATAGGCTTTGGAACCTTTCTTCAGGATACAGTCGTAAGCTCCCAGACGCATAGAACCTCCCATATTGGTAATGTTCTTCTGTTCTTCCATCAGGTCGATCACCTTAAACGGCGTATTCGGCTCCATCTCGGTCGAATTGGCATCCGTCATACCCAAAACGTCGCGGGCAAATTCAATCACCATACATTGCATACCCAGGCAGATACCCAGGCAAGGCACATCGTTTTCGCGGGCATATTTCAAGGCAGCGAACTTTCCTTCGATACCGCGCTGTCCGAATCCCGGAGCAATCAGGATACCATCCATGTCCTTCAACTGTTCAGCCGCATTGGCTTCAGTCAGTTTTTCCGAATGGAACAAATGAAGATCCAGTTTGCGGTCGTTGTAGATAGCAGCCTGCAACAATGATTCGTCGATTGACTTATAAGCATCCTGTAATTCCACATATTTACCAACCAGACCGATCTTAACTGTTTCGGTAGCATCCGTCTTTTTCTTCAGGAACTCTTTCCAGGGTTTCATTTCCGGAGTCGGCCCTACTTCCAGTCCCATCTTTTTCAGGATAGTTACATCCATGTTCTGACGCTGCAATACCAGCGGAACTTCATAAATAGTAGGAACGTCGACCGACTGCACTACAGCGTCGGCGTCTACGTTACAGAACAAAGCAACCTTGCGGGTAATATCATTACTCAGCAAATGTTCGGTTCTCAAGACCAGTACATCCGGCTGGATACCCAGTTCCTGCAACTGTTTTACAGAATGCTGTGTAGGTTTCGTTTTAAATTCTTTCGCAGCTGCGATATAAGGTACATAAGTAAGATGTACGCACATACAGTTCTTACCCAGTTCCCATTTCAGCTGGCGAACGCTTTCGATGAAAGGCAGCGATTCGATATCGCCTACTGTTCCACCGATTTCCGTGATCACAAAGTCAAACTTGTACTTCGATCCCAGCAGCTTCACATTTCTCTTGATCTCGTCGGTGATATGAGGAACAACCTGCACAGTCTTGCCCAGATAATCGCCCTTGCGTTCCTTATTTATCACACTCTGATAAATACGACCTGTCGTAATATTGTTCGAGCGTGTAGTCGGAACATTCAGGAAACGTTCATAATGTCCCAGGTCCAGGTCCGCTTCATGTCCGTCTACGGTTACATAACATTCACCGTGCTCATAAGGGTTCAATGTACCCGGATCGATATTAATGTAGGGGTCAAACTTTTGGATAGTAACCTTGTAACCTCTCGCCTGAAGGAGTTTACCCAATGATGCAGCAATAATTCCCTTACCTAAAGAAGAGACTACGCCGCCCGTAACGAAGATGTACTTTGTATCTGCCACGATAGTAATATTTTAATTGTCTTTAATTGCTCACTCGCATTTCAAAACTGCAAAGTTAGTCATTTTCATTCAGACAGCAAGTGTCTCGGATATTTTTTCAAAGCACATTCATCCGCATTCCGGTTTCCCTATTAGTTCAGATTGTTATATGATGTGAAAGATTAGTAGATTTCATACTTTTTATCTAATTTCGCACCGTAGATACTTAGTAGATTGTAAATAAAAAGGAATTATGGTTATCAAGAGATACTTCATTCTATTTTCTATACTTTCATTATTGACAAACCTGGCAAATGCACAGGAAGTGACAACTATTACCGGAACCAATCTTAAAGATACAGTACAGAGTAATACGGCTGATACTATCTCAATGATTGAAATCGAAGATCTGGACCTGGATAATATCATAAGCCTGCGGGCACAATTCGAGAAACAAAACCAGTCATATTCAGCACCGGTCACACCGAATGAAAATCTGCTTCGCTTCCTGAAAAAAGACGAAGTGGAACTGTCGGACGAAGCCATGTACTGGGCACGTCTGGTGCGCGATGCTTCCACTATCTTCGACGCGAATATGACATTTCAGGATACAGTCATAGCAGACCCGCTGTTTTTACCGCTCATATTCAAAGGGAAACTCCTTCCGAAAGATCTTTCCTTCTACGATGAAGATGCATGGAAAAATAAAATCGATATCCCGCAACCTTTTATTCAGGACACCATATTTAAAGAAGAGGTGTTCAGACAGCAGTTCCGCGAGAAAGCACAAAGAAATATAGAAGCCAACCATCCTGAATATTTCCGTTATTCAATGAGGGATCTACCTCAGGACAAAGTAGTTGCCAAAGTGATCAGAAAGCCGACCTACCAACCGGACCTGATCAAGGTAGAAAGCGAAGCAGACTTCAGTGACGTGGATGCACCGGTAAAATTCATTCCCGAAAGACGTTACTGGACGTCACATTTCGAAAGTTCTTTACAGTTTGCTCAGAATTACATCTCTCCGAACTGGCATAAAGGGGGTGTAAGTACGCTGAACCTGACCAACCGCGAACTGTTTACATATAATTATAATAAGGAAAAGATAAAGTTCGACAATTCACTGGAAATAAAGAACAACCTGTATACCGCTCCCAAAGATACTTTGCGCGATTACAAAGTCGGAGATGACGTGTTCCGTATCTACAGTAACTTTGGTTATAAGGCATTCAACAAATGGTACTACACACTGGATCTTGACTTCAAAACCCAGCTTTTCAGCAGTTATGCCGAAAACCAGAACGTTAAACTGGCCGGACTGCTCTCACCTTTCAGTATTAATTTCGGTCTTGGTATGAAATACGACCTGGATAAAACGTTCGCGTCGTCCAAACACAAAAAAGTAACGTTAAGTGCCAACCTTGCACCGTTATCTTATACGTACGTTCGTACATTAGATAAAGACATCGACCTGGGCCGGCATTTCCAGAAGAGAGACGGAGAAGAAGAGTTTCCTTACAAACAAAGCCTGTTCGGTTCTACCGTCAACGCAACTATGACATTCCAGTTCAGCCGGAATATCATCTGGTATTCGCGTTTCTATTACATGACAGATTATAAGCGTATCCAGGGAGAGTTCGAAAACCGTCTGAATATGGCAATAAGTCGATTCTTCTCGACTATCATCTCGCTGAACTTACGTTATGATGATGGTATCTCCAAGCATGAAGACTTCGACAGCTACTTACAGATTAACGAGTTGTTGAGCTTTGGCTTTAATTACAAATGGTAAGCTGAACACGATTATTTCTGTAATAAACTTTGTTAATCGTGACATAATATCCAAATAATCCTTACTTTTGCCCCTGATTTTGCAATGTCGAGATTACAAACATGAGTGAAAGTATCAATCACAACGGAATAATAGAGAAGATCGATGGCAATGCGGTCTTTGTCAGAATCATTCAACAATCGGCCTGCTCCGGTTGCCACGCACAAAGCATGTGCAGCGCATCTGAAAAGAAGGAAAAGATCATTGAAGTGAACGACAATAACCCCGGCAGATTCCATGTGAACGAAGAAGTAACCCTATGTGGCCAGAGTTCGCTCGGCCTGCAAGCGGTTTTTCTGGCCTTTGTGCTTCCTCTGATTGTTGTAGTTGCGGCGATTGTAGCAGGAAGCTGTTTGCAATGGGACGAAACAACCAGCGGGTTAACCGGTCTATTACTACTAGTTCCCTACTACAGTATATTATACTTTTTACGCGAGAAACTGAAAAGAAAATTTATATTTACCTTGAAAAAACTTAATTGATCAAATATCATGATTTTAATTGCCGTTATTTCATTAGGAGCCATTGGAGCCATCGGCGCAGTATTCCTCTACGCCGCCTCCAAGAAGTTTGAAGTATACGAAGATCCTCGTATCGCAGAGGTCCAGGAGGCATTGCCCGGAGCCAACTGCGGAGGTTGCGGTTACCCCGGTTGCGGTGGTTTTGCGGCAGCCTGTGTAAAGGCCGATTCACTGGAAGGACTGCTTTGTCCGGTCGGTGGCGCCGAAACAATGGGTAAGGTCGCATCCATCCTCGGTATGGAAGCTGCTACAGCCGAACCAATGGTAGCAGTTGTCCGTTGCAACGGAACCTGCCAGGCCCGTCCGCGTACCAACCAGTATGATGGCGTAAAAAGCTGTGCCATAGCATCCTCTTTGTACGGAGGCGAAACGAACTGTACGTTCGGTTGCCTGGGTTACGGCGACTGCGAAAGTGCCTGTACCTTCGACGCCATCCACATCAATCTGACAACCGGACTACCGGAAGTGGACGAGGACAAATGTACTTCATGCGGAGCCTGCGTCAAAGCTTGTCCGAAAAACATTATCGAACTGCGCAAAAAGGGACCGAAATCACGCCGTATCTTCGTCAGCTGTGTAAACAAAGACAAAGGAGCTGCTGCCCGTAAAGCATGTGCGAACGCTTGTATCGGTTGTGGTAAATGTGTGAAAGAATGTCCGTTCGAAGCAATTACGCTCGAAAACAACGTGGCTTATATCGACTACCGCAAATGCCGTCTGTGCCGTAAATGCGTAGCAGTATGTCCGACCGGAGCAATTCACGAATTGAACTTCCCGCCCCGTAAAGAAGCCGCCCCTGCTGTGGACGCCGACAAAGTAAAGCCAGTAACGCCTAAAGCTGCACCGGCCCCTAAAGCCGAAGCACCGACAAAAGTCGAAGTTGCACCGGCAACAGCGCCTGAAACAATAACAAAAGAAGAAACAACTCAAAAATAAAAATCTAATAGTATGCTAAGGACATTTCGAATCGGAGGTATACATCCACCCGAAAATAAATTGTCTGCCGGGAAGAAAATAACCGGACTGGCTATACCCAAGCAGGTTATTATACCGCTAAGCCAGCATATCGGGGCTCCTGCCCAGGCTGTGGTAAAGAAGGGTGATACGGTTAAAGTAGGTACGCTTCTCGCCAAAGCCGGAGGTTTTGTATCGGCGAATATCCACTCGTCGGTATCCGGTAAAGTAAACAAGATAGATAACGCTCTCGACGCAAGCGGATACAAACGTCCCGCTATCTATATTGATGTGGAAGGTGACGAATGGGAAGAGTCGATCGACCGCAGCGAAACGCTCGTGAAAGAGTGCCCGCTTCCTTCCAAAGAGATCGTAGACAAGATCGCCGCAGCCGGTATCGTGGGTCTGGGTGGTGCGACATTCCCCACACAGGTCAAACTGATGCCGCCTCCCGGAAGCAAAGCCGAGATCATCATTATCAATGCCGTAGAATGTGAGCCGTATCTGACTTCCGACCATTCATTGATGATGGAGAAGGCAGAGCAGATTCTGGTCGGCGTTACGCTGTTGATGAAAGCTGTAAATGTAACAAAAGCAGTGATCGGTATCGAAAACAACAAGCCTGACGCCATCGCTCATCTGAGTAAACTGGCTACAGCCTATAAAGGTATCGAGATTATGCCGCTGAAAGTACAGTATCCGCAAGGAGGTGAAAAGCAATTAATCGATGCTGTGATTCGCCGTCAAGTGAAGAGCGGTGCACTGCCTATTTCCGCCGGAGCTGTAGTACAAAATGTAGGAACTGCTTTTGCAGTGTATGAAGCGGTAATGAAAAACAAACCTTTGTTTGAACGCGTCGTTACCGTGACAGGTAAAGCAGTTACCAATCCTTCCAACTTCCTGGTCCGTATGGGTACGCCTATCAGTGCACTGATTGAAGCTGCCGGTGGTGTTCCTGAAAATACAGGAAAGATAATCGGTGGCGGCCCGATGATGGGAAAAGCCCTGATTGCTCCGGAAGTACCGGTAACGAAAGGTAGTTCAGGCGTATTGCTCCTGACAAAAGAAGAGTCTGTCCGCAAACCGATGCGCGACTGTATCCGCTGTGCCAAATGTGTCAGCGTTTGTCCGATGGGCCTCAACCCTACCCTGCTGATGAATGCAACAGAATTTGCAGAATGGGATTTGGCCGAGAAGAATTATATCACCGACTGTATCGAGTGCGGTTCTTGTAGTTATACCTGCCCGGCCAACCGTCCGTTGCTGGATTATATCCGTTCGGGTAAAGGAAAGGTAATGGGTATCATACGGGCACGAAAGTCATAAAAACAGAGCAATATGGAAAATAATTTAATAGTATCTCCTTCGCCCCATATCCACGGCGGCGATAGCATAAGCAAAAATATGTATGGTGTACTGATTGCCCTTGTTCCGGCTTTCCTGGTATCCCTTTACTACTTCGGGCTGGGTGCGCTGATCGTTACTGCAACATCGGTCGTAGCCTGCGTCCTTTTTGAATATCTGATCCAGAAGTTCCTGATGAAAAAGGAACCGACCGTATGTGACGGTTCGGCTATCCTGACCGGTGTACTGCTGGCATTCAACCTGCCGTCGAACCTGCCTGTATGGATCATCCTGATCGGTGCACTAGCAGCAATTGGTATCGGTAAGATGTCGTTTGGCGGACTGGGTAACAATATCTTTAACCCGGCATTAGTCGGACGTGTATTCCTGCTGATCTCTTTCCCGGCACAGATGACGATGTGGCCGGAAGTCGGACAGCTGACAGCCTACACCGACGCAACCACCGGTGCAACTGTTTTATCACTGATGAACGAAGGGGCACTCGACAAGTTACCTACCCTGGTAGATATGTTGTTAGGTAAGATGGGCGGTAGCCTCGGTGAAGTAAGTGCACTGGCATTGCTGCTGGGACTCGTTTTTATGTTATGGAAAAAGATTATTACCTGGCAGATTCCGGTTTCTATCCTGCTGACCGTATTTGTATTCACAGGTATTATGCACCTGGTTAATCCGGTACAATACGCAAGTCCGTTCGTTCACCTGCTGTCGGGAGGTCTGATGCTGGGAGCCATCTTTATGGCAACCGACTATGTGACTTCGCCCATGAGTAAGAACGGTATGCTGGTCTACGGTGTCGGTATCGGTATTCTGACCACCGTTATCCGTTTGTTTGGTTCTTATCCGGAAGGTATGTCGTTTGCTATTCTTATTATGAATGCATTTACCCCGCTGATCAACAGTTATATCAAACCTAAACATTTTGGAGGGAAATAAGCATGGCAAAACTAAAATCAACATTACCCAATATGCTCTTGTCGCTTACCATCATCTGTTTGGTTGCGGGAGCGATATTAGCCGGAGTAAATATGTACACCACCGGCCCGATAGCAGCCTCCAAAGCTGCTGCGCTGGAAGCTGCTATCAAAGCTGTTACACCCGAATTCGACAACAAACCGTCGGAAGACGCTTATATGGCAGTTACAGGCGACGGCGATTCTCTGAAAATCTATCCGGCTACCAAAGGCGGAGAGTTCGTAGGTGCAGCTGTCGAAAGTAATACAAAAAAAGGATTCAGCGGCGAGATCAAAGTGATCGTCGGATTTGATAAGGAAGGCAAGTTATTGAACTATTCCGTATTACAGCATGCGGAAACTCCCGGCTTGGGAGCCAAGATGCAGGAATGGTTCAGTACGGACAAGAATAAACAAAGCGTTCTGGGACGCAGCCTGTCCGCCGGACCATTAAAAGTAACTAAAGACGGTGGCGACGTGGATGCTATCACAGCAGCAACCATCACCAGCCGTGCATTTCTGGATGCGGTGAACCGTGCTTACAGCGCATTCGCCGGAACTGACGGAGTAACCGGTGCAACAACCGCTAACACTAACGAGGGAGGAAACGACAATGAGTAATATGAAAGTATTGATGAACGGTATCATCAAAGAGAACCCGACATTTGTCTTGTTGCTGGGTATGTGTCCAACTCTGGGAACAACTTCTTCAGCACTGAACGGTATGAGTATGGGACTGGCCACCATGTTCGTTCTGATCTGTTCCAATATGGTTATTTCAGCCTTGAAGAACCTGATCCCCGACATGGTACGTATTCCGGCCTTTATTGTCGTAATCGCTACATTCGTAACCGTGGTGCAGATGTGTATGGAAGCATTCGTTCCAGCTCTTTACGCCAGCCTGGGATTGTTCATCCCGTTGATCGTTGTAAACTGCATTGTGCTGGGACGTGCGGAAGCATTTGCCGCTAAAAACGGTGTGATTCCTTCCGCATTCGACGGATTAGGTATGGGACTCGGCTTTACGCTGGCACTTACCTTGCTGGGAGCAACCCGCGAACTGTTGGGAACAGGTAAACTGTTCGGTCTGACACTGATGCCCGAACAATATGGTTCGCTGATCTTTGTATTGGCTCCGGGTGCCTTCATCGCGCTGGGTTACCTGATTGCTATTGTTAATAAATTGCGTAAAGCCTGATATTAAAAAACGAAAGATATGGAATATATACTAATATTTATCGCAGCCGTATTCGTCAACAACGTAGTGTTGGCGCAGTTCCTGGGTATCTGTCCGTTCCTGGGCGTATCGAAGAAGGTGGAAACGGCAGCCGGTATGGGTGCAGCAGTAACATTCGTGTTGACAATCGCAACCATCGTTACTTTCCTGGTGCAGAAATATATCCTGGATAAGTTCGGATTGGGCTTTATGCAGACCATCAGCTTCATCCTGATCATCGCCGCACTGGTTCAGATGGTCGAGATCATCCTGAAAAAGGTTTCTCCGGCTCTTTACCAGGCACTTGGTGTATTTCTTCCGCTGATCACCACCAACTGCTGTATTCTGGGTGTCGCCATCCTCGTAATACAAAAAGAATATAATTTATTGGAATCTGTTGTATATGCAATATCAACAGCTATTGGATTTGCGCTAGCTTTAGTTATCTTTGCAGGGATAAGAGAACAGTTGGCTTTGACACGTGTTCCCGAAGGTATGAAAGGTACCCCTATTGCGCTGATAACAGCCGGTTTACTGGCAATGGCGTTTATGGGATTCTCCGGAATCGTATAATTTAATCTAAATAGAGACTAGCATGAAAAAGAAAATCTTAGTAGCAGGTGGAACCGGATATATTGGCTCACACACTACAGTTGAGTTGCAGAATGCAGGTTATGATGTTGTTATCATCGACGACCTGTCAAACTCCAATATCGAAGTGTTGGATGGCATTGAAAAGATCACAGGTATCCGTCCTGAATTCATCAAACTGGATTTAAAAGATAAAGAAGGAACCCGCGAAGCATTGAAGGCTCATCCGGGTATCAACGGTATCATCCTTTTCGCAGCAAGCAAAGCTGTTGGCGAATCGGTTCAGCAGCCGCTGAAGTACTACCGTAACAATGTTGTTACGCTGGTAAACCTACTAGAACTGATGCCGGAATTTAATATCGAAGGTATTGTATTCTCTTCCTCCTGTACCGTTTACGGACAGCCTGATCCCGAAAACCTACCTGTAACAGAAGATGCCCCGATCAAACCGGCTACTTCTCCTTATGGCAACACCAAACAGATCAACGAAGAGATCATCCGCGATACTATTCACGCAAACGCTCCGTTCAAGAGCATTATCCTGCGTTACTTCAACCCGATCGGTGCTCACCCGAGTGCAGAAATCGGCGAATTGCCTAACGGTGTTCCCCAGAATCTGATCCCGTATCTGACACAGACTGCAATCGGTATCCGCAAGGAACTGAGCGTATTCGGTGACGACTATGATACACCTGACGGCTCTTGTATCCGCGACTATATCAATGTAGTCGACCTGGCAAAAGCACACGTAATCGCTATGGACCGTATGCTGGGTGGTAAAACAGAAGAGAATGTTGAATATTTCAACCTGGGAACCGGTAACGGTGTAACGGTGTTGGAACTGATCAATACATTCGAAAAAGCTACCGGTGTAAAAGTTCCTCACAAAATCGTAGGCCGTCGCGAAGGTGATATCGAAAAAGTTTGGGCTAATCCGGAACGTGCCAACAAAGTATTGGGCTGGACTGCTAAAGAAACATTGTCTGACACATTGGCTTCTGCCTGGAAATGGCAGGAAAAACTGCGCGAACGCGGTATCCAATAAAAGAAAAGTCTTTTTTAAATAAGCATGCCGGAAGATTCTCCAGAGATTTCTTCCGGCATTTTTCTTGATCCCCACATTGCAACCGAAACTTATCAACGAAACGTCAACTGAGCTTCAAAACCAACATAAGACATCAAAACAGGCTTGTTGGAGGACCGGATTCGTCAAATAACAGAAAAAAACATACATTCCTATTGAATTATAACGTTTTTTCCATCTCCATATATATTTTTTATCTACTTTTGAGGATTCCTTTCGTAACAGACAGATGATTTGTTATATAAATGGTGATAAAAACATGACAAGCGAATATAAAGAAAAGTTACAAGCGTACGGAGTTAACCTGGACAGTGCATTAAACCGCTTCATGGATAATGAACAGTTTTATGAAAGAATACTTTCCAAATTTCCTATGGATGAAAACTTCATCCTGATGGAAAGAAGCCTCAATGAGAATAATATTTCCCTGGCTTTCAGATATGCCCATACATTAAAAGGTCTGGCGGCTACGCTTGACCTGACAAATATATCGGACATATTGATCCCGATGACGGAAAAACTCAGAGCCGGAGATACTGAAGGTATACAAGACCTGTTTGATCAGTTGAAAGTACAGTACAAACTAATCTGCGACCTGATTACCGAACACAAAGCAAGATAATAAAACAAACTGCATGGATAAGAGGCTTACATCAAATAAATCATTGGCTAACTACCAATACCTCATGGATACTATCTGGACTATCTACCTGGAGGACGGAAGTGTCGAAATACAGAAAGACTCCATGATTCCGGAGTTGGAAAATACGAAACATGATTACGTCATTCTCAATAACACGATAAAGAATGATGTCTATCCGCCTGACCATATTTTATGGGACGAAACAGTTTCGCTTGAAGCCTTCCATAAAATGATAGCCGAAGGATGTTTCCACAAAAAATTCGACATGCGTTTCTGTAACAAACATTTCGGTTTTGAATGGCACGAAGCCTTTATAGATATCTTGACTAACAAAGAAGGCATACCCGACAGGGTTGTCCTCTCTAGCCACAATGTTAATGATTTCAGGAAATCACAAATCATTGAAACAGCCGTAAAAGCAGAATACGACTATGTGATTTATATCGAAGCATCTAAAAACAGTTATGTCATGTACACTTCCGGTACGGAAAGCGAAACTCCTCCTCCGGTAGCCAGCAGTAACTATGAAGCGGTAGTTGCAGAGTACAACCGACAGTATATGGAACCGGAATTTTGTGATGCAATGACCGAGAAAATGAGTATCGCCCACGTCGATCCGATACTGCGACAGCATGGAGAGTATATTTTATACGGCACCATGATCGAAAACGGTGAAAACCGTGAAAAGAAAATGCGGTTCAGCTACTTCGACAGGGAACAAAACATCTGGCTGATGACCAGGACCGATATAACTGAAATCAAGGAAGAGAGAAAACAGAAGTTATTGTTGCAGGAAGCCCTACAGAGCGCAACTGCCGCCAACCGTGCCAAGTCAGACTTCCTGTCGCGAATGAGCCATGACGTACGTACTCCCATAAATGCAATCGTGGGTATGACGGCAATAGCCGGTCTTCATATGAACGACCAGAACCGCATAGCTGATTGTCTGAAGAAGATAACCATATCTTCCAAGCTCCTGCTCAACCTGATAAACGAAGTACTGGATATGTCGAAGCTCGAAAGCGGTAAGATCATGCTGACGGAAGAGACATTCAAACTCGATGAACTGCTGGAAAGTTTATTTATCATGGTGCAGTCGGCCTTTGAAGCCAAAAAGCAAAAGTTAGTAATACACAGCAAAGTAAAGCACGAATGCCTGATCGGTGACGTACAACGCATACAACAAGCACTGTTGAATATGCTGACAAATGCAATCAAATATACCCCGGACAAAGGACTAATACAAATTTCAGTCGAGGAGAAACCTTCCGTTTATAACGGTTATGGGCAATTTGAAATAGCCGTCACGGACAATGGCATAGGAATGAAACCTGAATTCTTAAGCAAAGTATTCGAGCCGTTCGAACGGTCGGACGATAAAGCCATCCGTAATATCCAGGGTACCGGACTCGGTATGGCGATCAGCCGTCATATCGCCCAGATGATGAACGGCGATATTCTGGTAGAGAGCGAATACGGGAAAGGCTCCAAATTCACCATGAGATTCCATGTCAAACTGGGAGGCATGGATGAATACGACAACAATCTATTAATAGACCTGCCGGTATTGGTTGTGGATGATGATGATGTATCCTGCGAAATAGCCTGTGAAAATCTGCAAGAATTGGGAATGAAGCCGGAATGGGTTCTTTCCGGTCAGGATGCCGTACAGAAAGTAAGCGACGGGAACAAGTATTTTGCAATCATCATAGACCTGATGATGCCCAACATGAATGGCATTGAAACAACCTACAAAATACGGGAATGCGTAGGACCGGATATTCCTATCATCATCATTTCGGCTTACGACTATTCCGGCTACGAAATCGAAGCCTTGAAAGCTGGGGTCAACGGTTTCATCTGTAAGCCTATCATGAAGTCCAAACTGTTCCACCTGATGAAAAAGTTTGCCACAAACAAAAAAGAGGAAGAAGAGGTCACTATCGTACCATCTACCGTCACCTCTTTCCCAGGCAAACGGATACTCGTTGTGGAAGACAACGAGCTGAATCGTGAGATCGCTTATGAATTGCTACAGGAAACCGGTGCTGAAATTGAAACAGCCAGCGACGGACTGGAAGCCGTAAACAAGGTTGCGGATTCTCCTGAAGGATATTACGATTTCATAATCATGGATATACAAATGCCTGTCATGGACGGTTTGGAAGCCACCCGGCAAATCCGCCTTCTCGACCGGCAAGACACCAAAGACTTACCGATCGTAGCTATGTCGGCCAACGCTTTTGCCGAAGACGTACGGCTAAGCCTGGAAGCCGGAATGAACGAACATATCGCCAAGCCTATAGAAATAGACAGGCTTTACAGTGTTATGGGAAAGTGGTTCCGTTGAATACCCCCAACCGGTTTATTTCAACAGCGCATCGATAGCTTCACGCCAATCTTCCCCGTTTTGGGGTTGGTAGGTGATGAAGCCCAATGTGTGTCCTACTTCAATATTGCTTTTACCATCATCCACAAAGAGCGTCTCTGCCGGAATCAGTCCGCTGTCTTTGATCATATAGTCAAAGATACGCCGGTCAGGTTTCGTTACGCCGACTTCATACGAGGTGTACATTTTGTCAAAATAGGCACCGATCGGACGACCTGCCGGAGTAAACTCGTTTGTCCTTGCCCACCCTTCCTGGATGATGGGATTGGTATTGCTCAACAGATAAACATTGTAGTGCTCGCGAAGTTTCAACACATAATCGAGCTTATATTGAGGCGTATCGGCGATAAATCCCAGCCAACCGGATTTTATATCTTCATACGTCAGGTCCTTCCCCGTATGCTCCCGAAGCTTTTGGCAAAACTCGTCAGCACTGATCGCACCATTTTCCACTTCCAGAAAGATCCCTTTCTGCTCATAAGGATCCAGCAACTGTTCCGCATCCTCCACGCCGATCTCTTTAAAGCGACGAACTGCCTGATCATGATCCAGGTCTATAAAAACTCCTCCTAAATCAAATACAATGTTTTTAATCTTTGCCATAATTATCTCTTTTTACATCTATCTTTATCTCTACTTCCTGACAAAGATAAGCATAATAAGTGTAAAGCAACAACTATTCGAATGCCTGCAACTGTTTTGCCTAAGATACTTAGTACCCAAGTGTAAACCGCTCCTGATGATGCTTTTCCTGTTCCAGTTCATCGATCATGGCTACAGCGAAATCTTCTACGGAGATGTTGCTATCCCCACTTTCATCGACAATCAGTTCATCTTTTCCCAGACGGAACTTTCCGGTACGCTCTCCCGGAGCCATATTAGCCGCAGGACTCAGGAAAACCCAATCCACCGACTTTTCCGGCAACAACAAATCGGTATAAACCTTTGCCATCCCTCGTATTCCCGGTAAAAGTTTCTTGGGAACGTCCGGTTCATCCATCAGTTGACGACCGGGAGCCACCAACAAACTGCCTGCTCCGCCAACCATCAGGAAACGATGCACACCGGAGTTGCGAACGGCACAAAGGATAGAGCCATAGCCTTCCAGTGTCTCTTCATAAATATTAGGATTCGACCAGCCCGGATTAAAAGCACTGATCACCGCATCCGACTTAGCCAGTTCGCGGGATAAAAAGTCCGTATCGGTCACACTCCCTCCCACGACTTTCAGATGCGGATGGATTAAAGTCAGTTTCGACGGATCTCTGACGATGGCTTTTACCTGATGCCCTCTGCCTAATGCTTCTTTCAGAATAGCGGATCCGACATAGCCGGTCGCACCTATGATAACTATTTTCTTCATGACTGTATGTTGTTTGATTACTTTCTATAGAACAACATACAATGGCAAACTGTTCCCGTGCCTGACACGGGATCGCAAAGGCACCGCCCATATATCCTATTATCAATCGATACAGACAGCCCTTATGCGGCCCCGTGTCAAGTACAGGGACTAGTTACTTTTGAAATACTTTCGTCGATTTGATCATAACATCCCGGATAGGCCGGTCATTCTTATCCGTTTTCACCAGCGACATTTTCTCTACGATATCGAAACCGTCCACCACTTCTCCGAAGATCGTCACGGAACTATCCAGGTGGGGTACTCCGCCAACCGTCTTATATACTTCGCGCTGTTCGGCAGGAATAACATACGGCCCCAAGTCAGCCAATGTATCCTCCACCATCACCAGAACACGGTTTGTCAGTTCCGTTTCCAAAGAGTCGGCAGCCAGTGCCGGTTCTTCTTTCTTCAACCGGTCCAAAAATTTATAATATAACCAGTTACGGCGAATCTGGTTGATCCGTGCCTCTTTCTCATCCAGTTCGGCATCGGTATGTTTCTTCCCCTGCACAAAACAAAACTGGGTTCCGGCCGATGCACGTTCGGGATTTACATCATCGCTTTCCTTGGCATCGATCAGAGCACCTCGTTTATTGAAATGATTGGGAAGTATCTCGGCCGGAACGGTATAACCACCATCACCGTCTCCATACAAAACGCCCGGTTCATGAGCTTTGCTGGTCGGATCACCGCCTTGCACTACAAAATCTTTAATGATACGGTGAAATAGCATCCCCTCATATTCACCCGACTGGCACAATCGGATAAAGTTATCACGGTGCAAAGGAGTGTCATCATACAACAGGACAGTAACATCTCCCATAGTCGTTTTCACTGTCACATAAACGGGTTTCGAAGGGTCCAGCGGTTTATCGCCACAAGAGACCAAAGTAAACAAGACGAGTAAAAAGGCGAATAGTTGTTGTTTCATTTCGATTAGAATTTAATAAAAAACTTGCAGCAAAGATAAGTATTTATACATCTGTGAGAATAATCCTTATCATACTTTTATTATTAGATATCCTGACAAGGTCAATGAGTAGACAGAAATAACTTAGTCTGTGTAGAACTACGTTATTATTGATGGCAAAGATATAAATTAATCGTTACAGCCAAAGCTTTATATTCAATTAATTCATGATCTATTAAAAAATATCGTTTATCCTAAAAGTTTTAGCTTGATTCTAAGAAATTAATTATAATCCACGAAGTATATAAGACGATTATCGTCCGGTTTGTCTTTAGTTCTACACAGACTAAAACATTACTGGCAATGAAGCTCAAGGATTTAAATATCATACTCTATCTTTTTAGAAAGATTCTAACTTTTAGCTTAAAAAAGGGAAATAAAGGGATAATTTCTACTCATATTCTACCCAATTATATACAATTATTTTCTTATTAACAACATAAATTTAACAGTATGCAAAACACATTAAAAGGTTGGTTAGCCGATAATACGGTTACCACAGACAACAAAGACGACAAAATCCTTTTGCTCGAATCATCCGGCAACATCGGACTTGAACAAATTTATAACGAGATGAAAGAGGAAGATACGGGACTTCGAATGGAAACGATCGTACACGTCGTTACCCTCTTCCTTCGCGTTGTTATGCGCCTGATATTAAACGGATACAGTGTAAACACAGGTCTTTTCCGTGCTGTGGCACAATTTGTCGGAGTGATTGATAAAGGACAATGGGATCCAAAAACGAACTCAGTCTACGTATCATTTATCCAGGAAAAGCTTCTGCGCGAAGCGATTGCTAAAACTAAAGTAGAAATACTCGGTACGAAAGCAAACGTAATGTATATCCTTGAAGTAGAAGATCGCAAAACCGGTTTGAAAGACGGGACAGCTACTCCGGGACGTAACTTCTTCGTTCGTGGCTCGCACCTGAAAGTGGTCGGTTCAAACGAATCAGTCGGTGTAACTCTAACTGATAGTAAAGGTGTTGTCAGAAAATTGGAAGATGACGAAGTAAGCATCAACAAACCGTCAGAACTTACCCTCTTGCTACCAGCCGACCTGGCAGATGATACATATACACTGACAGTATGCACACAATACAGTCAAAGTGCACAGCTACTGAAAGAACCCCGCAGCGTAAGTACGACTATTGTAGTGGGTAACGGTGGTGGAAGCGGAGACCGTCCTGAGATAGAATAAGCCTGGTCGCCTTTGCCTTATCACGCAAATACCCTTTGCGCGGTAAGGCAAAGACCTTTTGCGTGAGCGGGCAAAGCTTGTTTGCTTGCTCAAACCCTTAAATTCATTTAAAACAGATATAACAATAATAGATAATCATTATGCAGAAAATTTTCATTTTACTTTTTACCTTCCTGCTTGTACCGGTTGTGGCATCGAGCGAAATAAAACAGCTTACTACTCGACTTGACTTCAGAGATACACCTGAAACAACTGATCAACTGGATCAATATGGATATAAATGGGATAAAGAGAACTTGACTCTTACTTTAAAGGGACTGAACATGCTAATTGAACCCATAGAAAATAATTATAATAATTCAGCTATTACGTTACCGGATAAAGCGATAGTTAAATTGATCGGAGAAAATACAATTACACATAATGGTAATTTTCCGGAACAGAATTATCCTTATTCTTCCATAAGGCAACTATTTGCCGATAATACTTTGAATATAACAGGCGAAAACAATGGATCACTAATATTAAAAGGAAATGCTACCAATGCTAGCAATGCAGGCTATCTAATTGAAAGCAGCTATATAAATATTAGTAATGTGACAATAATCGCCAAAGAAGGCTTAAGCTATAAAAACGCTATCCACAGTTACAAATCAATGCAAATTAATGATAGTAAAATTACGATAGATGATTGTGGTGAAACGGCCTTTTATGGTAATGATGCTAACAAAGCCTCTACAATCAAAAATAGCACCATAAAGGTTCTTAAATCGGGGAAAGCCGCTATCAGAATGAATTATGGAGATCTTGCGATTGAAAACAGTAGTATTGAAATCGGGGAAACAACACAATCTAGCCATGCCATCTCCGCAAACAAGATTACAATTTCCAATAATAGCAAAGTGACTGTGGATAAAGCCGGATATACAGGAATTTACGCCACCAAAGATATTTCTATTAATAACTGCGACATAACTATTAATAAGACGGGGTATGCCGGGCTTTTCGCCGGAGAAAATATTTCCATATCCAACGGGAGCATGGTAACAATAAAAGAAAAAACACCTCACCACGCAGTAGTAGTTAAAGCCGGAAATGATCAAGCCGGAACAATAACGGTTGACGGGAGTACACTTCTCATTAATGATTCTGAATTAGGCGGAATTACTGTACGGACTAACAATGCAAGCAATAAAATTACTGTTAGTAATAGTTATATAGACGTACATTGCAGTAGTAGTACCTACAAATGTTTCAATGTAAATGACGGACAGGAATCAAAAACAACCATCACCAATTCATTCGTATGGGAGAAAGATGGTGATGTTGATGCTAAAAAGACCGGTACCATTTACGGAGAATATACTTTAAATGAAGATCTGACTATCCAACAAGATGAAGTTCTTGTAATATCCCAAAATGCCCAACTAACAACCAATCACGCACTAACCAACAATGGAGAAATGCAAATCAGGGAAAATTCGACTTTCAAAGGTAGTGGGACGTTCATCGAAAATAATGAGGGAACACAAATTGTTGAAACACTAACAGAAGATATGATTTCAGTTCCACAGGATCTGAAGTATACCGGAGAAGATCTTTCAACGGTAGCTAATTCAGCCATCAATCTTTCAATGTCCATTCTCGGAGAAACAGTTCCGTTAGAAGCAAACGACTGGAAGTCTACAATTGAGCCGACAGAAGTAAAAAATGCCGGAACATATACCATAAAATATACGAAAGAGGAAAAAACGGTATCAAAAACGTTTGAGGTTGCAAAAGCTGACAAGGCTGAATTTGCTACTCCAGAACTTGCAGGTTCCGTTACTTACGGAGTTCAATTATCTACTATCGATTTGCCGGATGGATGGAAATGGGAAAAAGAAACAGATATTCCAACAGTAACTAATAGCGGTTATTCTGCCATTTATACAGTCAAAGATTATAACAATTATAACTGGACAAAAATTGAAGGTTACCAAGAAGATAAACAGGAAGTAACACGAAACATCACGGTTAGTGTAACAAAAGCAACAGGGGATGCAGCAACCGATTATACCGAACCATCCGGCTTATCTGCCATCTATGGCCAAACACTGGCTGATGTAATATTACCCGAAGGTTGGACATGGGATGCCCCGGAGACATCCGTAGGTAACGTTATTACAAATCCAAACTCATTTGTTGCAACATTTACTCCGGACGATCTGGGTAATTATGAGGTATTCAAAAAAGAACTTCTCGTAACTGTCAACAAAGCTGATTTATCAGTAACCGATTTTCAGTTTGAAGCACCAAACCCGGAAGAGCTGGTTTATGATGGAAATAAAAAAGCTGCAAACATAATTACTTCACTTATCGACAACGATAAAATCACAATTAAATATAAAGAAAATGCCAGTGATAATATAACATCAGAAGCTCCGACAGAAGCTGGTACCTATACCGTAATAATCGATGTTGCGGAGAGTGATAACTACAACAAGGTTACCGACATGACAAACGAAGACTGGACATTCACCATCATCCCCGTCTATACAATCACCATCGATCCGTCAATTACTAACGGTACAATTAAAGCTGACAAGGAAACAGCACAGGCAGGCGAAACTGTCACATTAACAGTGAGTCCTGCTACAAATCACCAATTGTCCACTTTATCTTATAGCTGGACAGAAGGTTCGGTCATTCTCACGGAAACCACCATCATAATGCCAGCCGGAAATATAACAGTAACAGCCACATTCAGTGCAATACCTGTTACACCTCCTGTTCCTACCTATTATACTGTTACTCTCCCTGCTATAGAGGGTGTCACCACCGATCCGGCAGCAGGCAGTTATGAGATAGAGAGTTGGGATAGCTTCGGCTTCTTCCTTACGCTCGCCGAAGGATACCAAAAAGACTCGCAGCCGGTAGTAACCGCTGACGGTAAAACGCTCGTCCCACGTATTTCAGACGGCAAATACATCATAACCAATGTTATTAATGATACTGACATCGAAATCACCGGCATCATTAAGGACATTGCTACCAGCAACGAGCTGCTCCCATCCGATTTCCATATCACGACGTCCAAAGGTCTACTACTGGTCACCGTCCCCTACGCTACCAGCCTATATCTCAACGAAATCTCCGGTCGCCTGATCCTCACGCGTCTCCTTTCGCCCGGCGATAATCGCTTCGAAGGGCTGGCTGCCGGTATCTATATCCTGACAATAGACGGCAGGCCGGGACAGAAGGTTCTATTGAAATAGAGGAAATAAGCAAAATATACTTATTCCGCATACACCAACATCCGGCACCGCTTGCAATCGAAATGCAGGCGGAGCCGGGTGTCTCTATATAAAAGATAATAAGGTTCCTTATAAGGTGACTTCTCTTTCTGATACGTCGGACACCATCCCATGCTATACCGCAAACAATGCTTCGTAAACATCAACGGTACATCTTTCTCCGGCTTTAACTCGAAAGCTTCGGCAACCGACTCTACCCCATGCGCCTTATAAAAAGCTTCCGCCCGGCTATTTGATACATTCCCCAGATAAGTCAACTGGCGTTCCGGAAAAGGAACCTCTTTCGCAGGTTCAACCTTACGCGAGAGTTCACGCTGATAACGGATCATACGATCTGACTGCAACTTCTCTACGGCCTTGCGGCGCATATCTGCCAGAAGGGACGACGGGACGAACCAGTTTTCACTCATCCCTATATGTACTTCCGATGCTTCAAACGGCGTGTTCCCCAACTTGGCAAGTTGCGTCCGAATATTGTCGGCCTGGTCACGACGTGCCAGCTCTTTATCGAACGGCTCGGTCAGCATCACACGTGCTCCCGTTTCATCTTCCATCACCAACGTAAAACCGAAAGGATTGTCCAGGAATTCGATCTTTACAGCCAGCTTACGCTCGGCAGAAGGTTTCGCCAACTGCTTTTCAAAAACCTGGTCAAAGTTACGATACAAAGGCGTCTTAGGCTTTATATCCGGCATATCCAACGGAAAGACACGGTTCGCCTCTACCCTGTTGACACGAAACCCTTCCAACTCACCGCGGCTATTGAAGAATACCAAGCCATCCCCATTATTCAGTTGCTTCACTCCGGCGATGGTAAACGAATTGCCTTTCAGCTCCTTGACGGTTCCGACAGGTTCACCTAACGATTTCGGAGTATTGAAAGCTGTTATATCTTTTGTACGTTCATGCAGGAAGAAAGGAGTAAATCCCCGGTTGAAACTTTTCTCGGCTACCGGCTCAAACTCATAGGTACTTTTCCCTGCTGAAGCACGGATATATTCGGGTCGGCGCGTCAATATAGCATCCAGTTTCTTCCGGTAATAAGCCGTTATATTCTTTACATAAGTGACATCTTTCAAGCGCCCTTCTATTTTAAAAGAAGAAGCACCCGCATCCAGCAGGGCTTCCAGTTGGTCGGAACGGTTCATATCCTTGAGTGATAACAAATGTTTGTTATGAACGATCTCCGTCCCGTTCGCATCCACCATCGAATAAGGCAGCCGACAATATTGTGCACACTCTCCCCGGTTAGCGCTTCGCCCGCTCAAAGCCGCGCTCAGATAGCACTGCCCGCTGTAACTCACACATAATGCCCCATGCACAAAAACCTCCAACGGGACAGAAACCTGTTCCGATATGCAGCGAATCTCATTCAACGACAATTCGCGCGCCAGAACCACCTGTGTAAAACCGGCTGCCTCCAGGAACTTCACCTTTTCAGGCGTACGGTTATCCGTTTGTGTGCTGGCATGCAGCGGGATAGGCGGCAGATTCAAGCGAGTGATCCCCATGTCCTGTACGATCAGAGCATCGGCTCCTGCCTGATAGAGTTGCCAGATCAGTTGCTCCGCTTCCGGCAATTCTTCTTCCCGCAGAATGGTATTTAAAGCCACATAGATACGGGCATTATATAAATGAGCATATTCACAAAGAGCACGAATATCCTCCAACGTATTTCCGGCAGCGGCACGGGCTCCAAACTTCGGTGCACCGATATACACGGCATCAGCCCCATGATTAATGGCTTCAATACCACAGTTCAGATCTTTAGCCGGCGATAGTAATTCTATGCGGCGGGGTTTTATTGGCATATTGTTATTTCAGATTTATCAATCACAAACTCCCCAAATTCTTTATATCCTCAATATTGAACGGAGTTGCCTGGTAAACGTAATAGTTCAGCCAGTTTGTAAACAACAGGTTCGCATGGCCACGCCAACGGACTACAGGGCCCTGGGCCGGGTCGTTGTTGCGGTAATAGTTGTGGGGAACGGAAATGGGAAGACCTTTATTCAGGTCGCGGATATATTCATCGCTCAACGTATAAGGCGAATATTCGGAATGGCCCGTAATATAAAACTCACGTCCGCCGCGCGACATCGCCATATAAACGCCCGACTCCTCGCTCTCCGAAAGAAGCGTCAACTCCGGCACCTTCCGGATATCTTCGCGACGTATTTCGGTATGACGGCTGTGAGGCACATAAAACTCATCATCGAACCCGCGGAATATCGGCAAATAAGGCTCACGCAACGTATGCCGGAAAACACCGAACATCTTTGCCGGCAAATCATATTTAGGCACACCATAGAAATGATACAATCCCGCCTGCGCCGCCCAACAGATATATAATGTAGAGGTTACATGCGTACGCGCCCAGTCGAAGATCGTCGTCACCTCTTCCCAGTAACTCACATCTTCAAAAGGCATCTGTTCTACCGGAGCACCGGTAATGATCATTCCGTCGTAATAATCTTTCTCTATATCGTCGAAGTCTTTATAAAACTCCTGCATATGTTCGATCGGAGTATTCTTTGGGGTATGGCCCTTTATCTTCATAAAGTCCAGCTCCACCTGCAAAGGGGTATTACTCAACAGACGGATCAGGTCTGTCTCAGTCGTGATCTTCAACGGCATCAGGTTCAGTACCACCACACGCAGCGGACGGATATCCTGGGATGATGCACGCAAGGAATCCATCACAAAGATGTGTTCCTTTTTAAGAAGCTCAATAGCGGGTAAATTCTTTTGTAAATTTAATGGCATTGCGATTCCTCTCTTTATTGTTTTTAGGAATACAAAGATAGAAATAAGTTAGCAGTTAACGTTTTTCCTACTGAAAAAAGTACCTATAGGCTCTTTAGTAAATAACCCATAGGTACACAAATATATCAGAGTCTTTCTATTTAACTACTGTATTTCTTCTGAGGCAGATGTATATCCTCCTCCCAGCGCTTTATACAGATAAACCACCGACAGCAGTTCATCCAATACCGCTTTATTCAAACTGATCTGGGCATCCAGGTAACCACGCTGGGCGTCCAGTACATCTATATAATTGGTTACACCATTGATATACTGCAATTCCGCCAACTTTAGATATTTCCTCGAGGCTGCTTCCAGTTTTTCCTGCGAGCGACGGATATCTTTCGCCATATGGATCGTAACGATTGCATCGTTCACCTCCTTGAAAGCACCGATCACGCTTTTCTGGTAACTGTACACCTCCTGCTCATAACGGGCTTTGGAGGCTTTCAGCTTTGCCTTGTTCTTCCCCATTGCGAAAAGAGGCTGAAGCAAATCGCCTGCCAGGAACCATGCCGGACTTTTCAACAGGTCGCCCAACTCTTCACTCTCGAGACCGAAATTACCGGTCAGACTGATCTTCGGAAACAGATCGGTATAGGCTACTCCTACTTTTGCATTCGCTTCGCGCAACTTCAACTCAGCCTGACGCATATCCGGACGGCGTTCCAACAGAGCCGAGGGCAGTCCTACCGGCAAAGCATCCGGCAAATGTTGCTGGTCGAGAGACAGGCCGCGGGGGATATATCCCGGATATTCGCCTAACAACAGAGACAGGTCATTTTCCTTGATCTTTACCTGGCGCTCCAACGAAGGGACAAGCGTCTCGGTACGGGCAAGCTCCACCAAAGCCTGGTTATAAGAAGTCTCGGAAGTCAGGCCACCATCATAGCGGAGTTTAGCCAGGCGAACCCCTTCACGCCGGGCTTCCAATGTCTGGCGGACTATAGCCAACTGACGGTCGAGAGCACACAGTTGATAATAAGCGGCCGCCACTTCGGCAACCAGTGCCAGCTGTAATCCTCGGCGCGCCTCTACCGATTGCAGATAGGCAGCAACGCCGGCTTCGTTTGCCCAACGGAGGTTACCCCACAAATCCAACTCCCATGAAAGGGTCAGCTTCGCCCCGTATTCGGGATCGGGTTTAGGATTATCGCCTCCATAATTCAACCGTTCTTTCTGGCTGTAAATGCGCGCACCTATTTCCGGAAACTGGTCGGCAAATGTGATACGTTTGGCAGCGATCATCTCCTTGATCTTGGCGGCTGCAATCTTCATATCTTTATTATTCTCCAGGGCAGTCGTAATAAGCCGTTGCAAAGTGGTATCGGCGTACAGGCTTTCCCAGGGAATACTATCCACGGAAAGACTGTCGGCACCGGCCTCCAGTTCAGCCGGAAGGTTCAACTCCGGACGGGCATATTTCTCTCCTAGCTTACAGGAAGAAAAAGAGAAGGTAATAGCCGACGCAACAACCATAAAAAAGAGCATCTTCTTTTTAGGTATTATCCGCGCAACACGATCCATCCGCAGCGTTCGTTTGATCTTATAAATCAGAACAAAGAAGAACGGTACCAAAACAATACCTACCGTAATGGCCACCAACATACCAAAGAACACCCCTGTACCGATGCTATGGCGTGAGGCTGATCCCGGTCCACTAGCCAACACCATCGGAAGCATACCTAATACAAATGCCAGGGAAGTCATCAGGATCGGACGGAAACGCATCCGCGCCGCATGGATAGCAGCCTGAACAACGTCTACTCCGGCATCGACCTGTACTTTGGCAAATTCGACGATCAGGATCGCATTCTTCGCCGCCAGCCCGATCAGCGTGACAAGCCCGATCTGGAAATAGACATCGTTATGTAACCCGGTAGCCCAAATTCCCAGATAAGCCCCCAAAGCGGCAACCGGCAAAGATAAGATAACTGCGATCGGAACGATCCAGCTTTCATACTGTGCGGCCAGAAACAGGAACACAAAGAGGAATACGAGTGCAAGGACCATGCCTGTCTGTCCGCCGGCCTTCTTTTCCTGATAAGACAGACCGCTCCATTCCAAACCTATGTTATCGGGTAGATGTTCGCGTGCAATCCGTTGCATGGCAGCCATGGCTTCACCGGAACTATAGCCGGGGGCAGCCACTGCACTGATGGCAGCTGTCGAGAACATATTGAACTTCTTGATCGTACCCGGTCCGGTCGTATAGCTCGTCGTACCCAAAGCGGTTAACGGAACCATCGAACCGTTTTGTGCACGGACAAAGAACAGTCCTATATTATCACGGGTAGCGCGATAAGGGGCTTCTGCCTGGATATATACCTTATATATACGGTTGAACATATTGAAGTCATTCACGTAGACGGAGCCCAGATAGGCTTTCATCGTCGAGAAGATATCCGTCAGAGGGATACCCAGGAACTTTGCCCGGTCACGGTCTACGTCAAAGTATAGTTGCGGAATCTCCGGTTGCAGGGCGGAAGATACGCCGGTCAGTTCGGGAGCTTTCGACGCATATAGCATAAATGTATCGGTGGCGCTTACCAAATTTTCCCAACTGGCTTCACCGCGGGCTTCCAACTGCATTTCCAAACCTCCGCTTTCTCCCAGACCGGGTATTACCGGCGGACGATTCAGATAAGCGAGTATCTCCGGATAATATTCAAATTCTTTACGGGCCACAGCCATCACATCTTCAACACCCATGCCAGAAGACTTACGTTCTTCCCAGGGTTTCAAAATAACGGTAAGCGTGGAGCGGCTTTGCGAAGTTCCCACACGGGTACTACTTCCCGTCACGTTCTGGACGTAAGCGACAGCCGGTTGTTTTTCCAGAAATTCTATCGCTCTGTCGGTTACTTTACGGGTACGCTCCAATGTCGCACCTTCGGGCATAACTAATTCCACTGTAAAAAATCCCTGGTCTTCCTCCGGGATAAAACTGGTAGGAATAATCCGGTTCAGTACAAAGATAAAAACAAGTACCATACCGAATCCGGCCAGGATTCTTTTGGGATTAGTGATCGCACGGGTCAACAAATGGATATATTTATTATTTCCTTTATGCAGCCATATATTGATCTTCCGGAAGACGAAGTTTTTCTTCCCTACAGTCGGACGTAATATCAAAGCACACATCGCCGGGCTTAATGTCAAAGCAACGACAGTTGACAACAATACGGAAACCACTATCGTTATAGAGAACTGACGGTATAATGCTCCGGTAATTCCACTCAGGAAGCTCACCGGAACGAATACGGCTGCCAATACCATCGATGTTGCAATCAAAGCTCCCGATAATTCACGCATCGCTTTATGGGTGGCTTCGCGGGCTGTAAGCCGTTCTTCATGCATGATACGTTCCACATTCTCCACTACGACAATCGCATCGTCGACCACAATACCGATCGCCAGGATCAGTCCGAGCAAGGTCAGCATATTTAGGGAGAATCCCATGATAAGCATAAATCCAAACGTCCCGATCAATGATATGGGAACAGCGATAGTCGGGATTAAAGCGGCACGCCAGTTCTGTAATGACAGGAATACAACCAGTATAACCAGGAACAAAGCCTCAAATAAGGTTTTATAAACTTCATGGATAGACTGTGATATATATTCGGTCATATCAAAAGGGAACTTATATTCCAGCCCTTCCGGGAAGTTCTGACTGATCTCTTTCATCGCTTCTTTTACATTCGTTGCCACTTCCAGAGCATTGGCACCCGGTAGCATATAAATACCCAGGATAGCCGCATTCTTTCCGTTTATTCCACTCTCCGTAGAATAGGAAGAGGCTTCCAAAGATATTCTCGCGACATCGCGCAAACGGACAATCGATCCATCAGGATTGGCACGAACAACGATATCTTCAAATTCTTTTACCGTAGACAGACGTCCGCGGGCAGTGATCGGCAAAGTGATATCCACGTCGATAACCGGCTGTTTACCTAATTCTCCGGCAGCGGATTCACTGTTCTGTTCTTTTAGGGCAGCCTGGATATCTTTTACCGTCAGTCCCATATTAGCCAAACGGTCCGGATATACCCATATCTGCATACCATAGTAACGGCTACCGATATTGGAGACACGTCCCACACCCGGAATACGGCGAAGTACGTCGAGCACATTGATCGTTGCGAAGTTACTCAGATAGATTTCATCAAAACGCGGGTCATCCGAACTCAGGCTTAACGTCATCAACTGGCTGGCCGATTGCTTTTCCACGGTGATACCATTCTGAACAACATCGGAAGGCAGGCGCGATTCAGCCAGCTTCACACGGTTTTGTATTTCCACAGCAGCAAGGTCAGCATCAGCAGAAACATCGAATGTGACTGTTATAGTCAAACCTCCGGAGTTCGTACTGCTGCTCTGCATATAGATCATACCCGGAGTACCATTCAGTTCCTGTTCGATCGGTGTTGCAACAGCCTGCGACACCGTCAAGGCACTGGCTCCCGGATAAGAGGCACTGATCTTCACAACCGGAGGCGTGATCTGAGGATACTGGTCCACCGGTAACATCATCAATCCTATAACCCCGACAATAACGATCAATAAAGATAGTACGGTCGAGAATACGGGACGGTCTATAAAGAATCCCGGCTTCATTCTCCTGCCTCCTCTCTATATGCTTCAATGGCTTTGTCATCCCCTGCCTGAACCGGACGCACCAGCATACCAGGAACTAATTTATGATAGCCTTCGATAACTACTGCTTCATTTTCTCCCAGACCGCGCTCAATAACAATGTTATTTCCGATTTCAGGTCCTGTTTGTACAAAACGCTTTTCCGCTACATTATCACGCCGAATAATATAGATGAAGACACCGCCTTGTTCTATGGAAATAGCTTTCCGGGGAACCACGATTGCCCGTTCACGTACATCTAATAATAGTTTTACGCGGGTGAACTGTCCGGGAAGCAATTTCTGATTCGGATTAGCCAATTCTGCACGTACACCGAAAGTTCCTGTTTGAGGATCTACAATCGGATCGGCAAAGTCGACTACGCCTTTGACCGGATATTCGGAATTATCGGCCAGCGTCACGGTTACAGTCGGCTGCCAGGAACGGGTCGTATCCTGCTCACCGAACTTAATGTTACGGCGTTCGGCACGCAGATAATCCAATGCAGTCATTTTGAAGTCGACCAATACTGTGTCACTTTTTACCACGGCCGCTAATTTGGAGTTAACACCGGGACCAACCAGAGCGCCGACATCGACAAAACGCTCACTGATATATCCGGCAATCGGTGAAGTGACTGTTGTATAACCCAGCTCCAGTTGTGCCTGATCAAGGTCAGCTCTGCTCATTGCGATATTTGCTTCCGAATCATCCAGGGAAGCTAATGCGTTATCAAGATCCAACTGGCTGGCCGCATGCTGTTCGTACAACGGCTGTAAACGCTCTACATCTCTTTTGGCTTTTGCCGCCTGAGCTTCGTTCTTCTTTAACTGTGCTTTCGCTTTCTCTACGCGTGCCTTATAAAGTGCTGAATTTATTATAAACAAAGGTTCATTTTGTTTCACCTGTTTACCTTCTACAAACAGCATCCTTTCCAGATAACCTTCTACGCGTGCATGTATCTCTACATAACTTGCGGCACGAATACGGCCTACATATTCACCAAAAATTTGCACATCTTCTTTCTGAGGCTTGTCAACTATGACAAGGGGACGCAACGGCTCTTCTTTTTTTCGACATCCTGTTGCCAACATTAAAAGGGCGACTAATACGATACCTCCTTTTACTAATCTTTCTCCTACCATTACTAATATCTATAAATGACATTTAAATTTTCTATTGTTCTATCTCTATATTGTAAGAATGAAATAATCGTACCATTGTTCAATACAATCCGTTAAAAAACGCTATATCCCTAAATACTAACCATATAAATAAACAACCAAATAGAACAACTTCTTTATTAAAAACGGGGTTCGTAGAATTATTCCACAGACAAATGCTACATAATCCACAAAACAAATATAAACCAAATACAAATAATGTATTTATGGATAGTCAGAGTCATCAGCTATAAATGCAAAAAGGAACCAACCTTTCGATTGATTCCTTTCATTTGTTTGGAGTTCTTGACTCTAAAACGGCGGCTATCTACTCTCCCACTTTTACGCAGTACCATCGACGT
>OGRT01000408.1_pt1 | contig 49462 bp, 45 predicted proteins | sample 1553581 | NCBI WGS metagenome assembly OGRT01 (sample SAMEA2580113, study PRJEB22360) | human gut metagenome | biome: human gut; feature: human-associated habitat; material: faeces | place: Denmark | collected 2008/2010
GGCAGCCAGGCGCAGGGCGCCTTCGCTATGGACGCCCGCCTGCGTGGACAGGTGAATCTCGACCCCGGGAATCGCCGCGCGCAACGCGCAGGCCAGACCGGCATCCGCCACGATCAAGGCATCGGCACCCAACTCATGCGCATGCGCCCCCAGCGCCACCGCGTCGGCCAACTCGTCATCGAACACAAACACGTTGAGCGTCACGTATACACGCACGCCGTGCGCATGCGCCACGACGCAGCCGCGCAAAAACTCGTCGTCGGTAAAGCCGTGTGCGCTCACGCGGGCGTTAAACCCGCCCAGGCCCGCATAGATAGCATCGGCGCCCGCTGCAATCGCCGCGAGCATCTGATCGAGTCCCCCGGCAGGCGCCAGCAGTTCGGGCAGCGCCGCCTCGGCAGCCCCCGGCTCTTTATCGCATTGTCCGCTCGGCCCCATCGTCCGAATCGCCATCGGCAAACTCCTTACCAACAAGGTATGCATTCACTCTGAAAAATGCCGTCATCCAGCATACACGAGGCCTTACGCGCCTCGTTTGGTTTATCGTGTAATAACTTATGTCCATCCTGTCCCAGCGGCGTATCCGCCGCGCGGCACGACATACCTGGAGGTCAATATATGGGTCCTCGCCAACGACAGGGACGCAGTCGTTCCAAGACGCATGCCCTGCCCATGATCCTGCTCTCGTTCTTGGGCTTTTTGCTCATCGCGGGCGTAGCGTTTGGCATCGGCATGATCGGCAACGTCAATCGTTGGCTGTCCGATCTGCCCGACTATACCGACGCCAACGCCTATCTGGTGAGTGAACCCACCGAGATCGTCGATTGCAACGGCAACAAGATCGCGAGCTTCTACACGCAAAACCGCAAGTCCGTCACCAAGGACCAGGTCTCTCCGTACGTGCTGCAGGGCACCGTCGACGTCGAGGACGAGCGCTTCTACGAGCACGGCGGTATCGACCTGTGGGGTATCGCGCGTGCCGCCGTGGCAACCGCCTCCGGTGGCCACGAGGGCGCATCGACCATCACCCAGCAGCTGGTACGCAACACCATCCTGCAGGAGGAGCAGTTCGATTCGACCATCGAGCGTAAGGTGCGCGAAGCCTATATCGCCATCAAGATGGAGGAGATGTACTCCAAGGACGAGATCCTTATGATGTACCTCAATACCATCTATTACGGCCACGGTGCCTACGGCATCGAGGCCGCAGCCGAGACCTATCTGTCCAAGAGCGCCGCCGATCTCACCCTGAGCGAGGCCGCGCTGCTCATCGGCCTTCCCAACTCGCCTTCGCAGTACGACCCCACGGTCAATCCCGATCTGGCACTGTCTCGCCGCAACAAGGTTCTCGACAACATGCTGCGCCTGGGCCACATCACCCAGGAGGAGCACGACGCCGCGCAGGCAGAGCCCATCACCCTCAACGTAACCGAGATTTCGGGCAGCGGCGTCGACGTGTATTCGCAGCCCTACTTTGTCGCCTATGTTAAGCAGCTGCTGGAGCAGGAGTTCTCCACCGACGTGCTGTTTAAGGGCGGCCTAACTGTCAAGACCACCATCGACCCCACGATGCAGCAGACTGCCGAGGAGGCCGTGCGTGCCCAGCTCGACACGCTTTCGCTCGACGGCCTGGACATGGGCATGGTCGTCGTCGACCCCAAGACCGGCTACATCAAGTGCATGGTGGGCGGCTACGACTATAACGCCGACGAGAACCACGTGAACCACGCCACGGCCAAGCGTCCTGTGGGCTCCACGTTTAAGGCCTTTACGCTGGCCACTGCCATCCAAAACGGCATGAACCCCAACGTCACCCTCAACTGCAACTCGCCGCTCAAGGCCAAGGGCACCACGACCGAGGTGCAAAACTACGCCAACCAAAGCTACGGCACCATCACGCTCAAGCAGGCGACGGCATACTCCTCCAACACCGGCTATATCCAGGTTGCAGAGGCTATCGGCAATAACAAGATCATGTCGCTCGTCAAAAAGCTCGGCATCGATCCTTCTAAGGACAATATCGAGGACGTTCCCGTCATGACGCTCGGCACCGGCTCCATCTCGCCGCTCGAGATGGCCGCGGCCTATGCCACGTTTGCCAACCGGCGGTTACTATCGCCAGCCGATCGCCATCACCGAGATTGATTCGCGAACCGGCTCGGTACTGTACCAGCACACCGATAACCCCACACAGGTGCTCTCCACCGGCGAGGCCGCAGCAGTGACCGACGTCCTGACCGGCGTCATGCAGGGCAGCGGCACGGGTGCCGCCGGCGCTCTGAGCGTGAACCAGCCCTATGCCGGCAAGACAGGTACCACCGACAACACCACCAACCTGTGGTTCTGCGGCTACACCCCGCAGCTGGCATGCGCCCTGTGGACCGGCTACTCCGCAGGTGAGATTCCCATCCAAAAGTACGGCACGGACCTGCTGGGCGACAGCACTAACCTGCCCGTCTTTAAGAAGTTCATGAACACCGTCCTTGCCGGCACCAACCGCGAGGAGTTCCCGACGGGCACTGCCCCCACGTACAAGAACAACAACGTCTGGAAGTTCTACGGCACCAGCAACACCAAGAAGTCGTATAGCGACACCGAGGACAAAGACGAGGAAGAGACCACGACTACGACAACCACGACTACGACCACGACCACCGAGACCACGGGCGGCAACACCACGGGTGGCACCGGAACGACCGGCGACTCGACCGGCGGCGACGGTAGCAGTGGCGAAGGCGGCGGCGAGGGCGGTTCCCCCACTCCAACGCCTACGCCCACGCCCGATCCCTCTACGGGTCAGTAAGAACCCAGCCATAGCCAAACAAAGGCGCCCGAGCAGATCAAATGCTGCTCGGGCGCCTTTTTGTCACGAGAAACCTCGTACGCGCCTCAACACGATGCGACAAAAAACAGGGCGCCGACCATCGCCGACGCCCCATAAAAGTCGCTATATGCGCCCGTGCGGCACTATCCTCACGCGCCACCTCGCCTACTTACGAGAGTTACTCAGCTTGTTGATGAGGGCCTCCAGGCGCTCACCATCCTCGGCGGTCTGGGCGATAACCAAGATGGTGTCGTTACCGGCGAGCGAACCGAGCACGTCGGGCAGCTCGGCCGCATCGACCGCGGCGGCAATGCCCGAAGCGGTACCGGGCTGGGCCTTGATCATAACCAGGTTGTCAGTGCGCAGAACGCCCGTTACCAGTTCGGAAACCATACGCTGCAGATGCAAGTCCTCGGCCAGAACATAGATACCCTCGGGAAGCTTGCGCAGACCCATATCGGCAATGTCGCGCGAAACGGTTGCCTGTGTGCAATCGAAACCCATAGCGCGAAGCTCGTCCACCAGCACACGCTGCGTGCGAACATCCTTGTTGCGCACGATATCTCTGATGGCATCCTGGCGCCCATTGCGTTTTTTAGCCATACAAAACCTCACTCCATAGATGGCGGAGACAATCAATCAGTAATTGAATAGTTTAGCGCTATTTGATGGTATTTGTGAATAAGAACGCATTTCGAAACAATTCCATGCAAGATTGTTTCGAACATAGCCGTCTTAAGCAGTTTTGACGCCCGTCCGGTTAAAAAAAGCGGCCAGGTGCGTATACATCACGCAACGCGCAGGCTTGGCACTGGCAATCGGTCCAAACAACAGGCCGAGTCCACGATGGTTATCCTTGAGTGCCGCGGCCATCTGACGAGTTCGAGATGCTTCGAGCATATCACGCATTCGAGCGGAACGCTCAATTGAAGAAACCCCATGCGGGCTCAAGCACAAATTTTCGATGCAGGCGACCAGCCCGGCGAAGTAAAACATATGGCTCGCAACCTTTAGCTGCGTGCCATCGCTCACCTCTGCAAGCGAATCAGTAAGCTCGTCGAGCGCCCGGGCGTCATCGGTAAGCTTGGCAAACAATGTGGGGTCAAAAGCATCTGTAAGCTGTGGCGCTACCGCATGGAAACAAGCGCCAACGCACCCGGATATGCGTTGCGCCTGCGAAAGGGCGCATGTCATAAACCCAATCGAGCGAAGCGCACGGCCGCGCGACAAACACGTCTCGAACAACGAGCGGCTGTACATCACACCGGAAGTCTGGGCAATCAGGCCGCCGGAAATCATCTGAGACAGACCAGCCGCCAAAGAAGCACGGCCATCGATCGCAAGAGAGCTGGCATCCAGCACGCGCGAATGGCGCTCACGATGAGCGTCATAGCGGTCGAGCGATGCTGTGGGAATCACCATGTCTGCCGCAGCATCGCACGCAACATCGACCATCTTGGAAAGGGACTGTGGGGCAAACCACTCGTCGGCGTTCATGGCAACAATCTGCAATCCACGCGAGGCGGCAAAACCGGCCCTGAGACATGCCCCGCGCGCCGAATCCTCGACGTCAATCAAATCGATGTGAATATCCCTGTCCGCGGCAACTTCGAGCGAATGGCGCACGCCCGGCGCAACGTCGCGACAAACCACGACAATTTGCAGGTCATAGAGGTCTTGGTTCTGGACGCTCTCGAGCGCACGCATCGCATAGCTGGGCGAACCCTCAACAATAAGGATCACCGAAAGTCGCGGATGCGAACCACGTCGAACCAAGTTTTCCGTCCTCTCGACAGCGCCAAATCAAACCGTCGTTCATGGTACACCCGAGCTATAAAAGCAACGAGCCGCCTAACATGTTGCACGTCAAGAACAGATGTTGCACACGCGCAGCTCACACACAGTATGTGCCAGGTGCGAACGCACCGAGCACTCCCCTAGTCGAGCACGACAAGCTCGGCGGGATCGTAATCCACGCCCATAAACGTAAGGCCGCAGGCAGGCGCCGTGGGACCCGCAGCGGTACGGTCGCAGGCATCAATGACCTCGCGCATCCATTCGGGATCGCGACGATGCATGCCAATCTCCACGAGCGTGCCTACAATGGTGCGCACCATCGAGTGCAAAAACGCGTTACCCTCGATAGTGAAGGTCAGGATATCCTCGCCAAAAGCGACCTCGTGGCCAAACTCGGCACGCATCACGCAGCGGTGCGTGGGCTTGCCCGCGGCAGAGGCGACCTTACAAAAGCTCTTAAAGTCCTGCTCGCCCAAGAGCGCAGGGCACGCGGCAGCCATGGCATCGACATCCAAGGGGTAGCGATGCCACCACACCGCACCGCGCGAGAGCACGGGGCGCGCGTCGCGATCAGCAATACGGTACGTATACGTACGGGAACGCGCATCAAAGCGTGCAGAAAAGCCCTTACGGGCCTTGTAGACCTCGTTTATGGCGATATCTTTGGGCAGCAGCGCATCCATAGCCCTCAGCCACCTACGGTGCGTCAAAGCCAGCTCAGCGTCCGTTACGGGCACACTAATGTACTGGGCCACCGCATGCACGCCGGCATCGGTACGCCCCGCACACGTCAGGTCGATCGGGCGGCGCAGCAGCGTCTCGATAGCGCGGCGCAACTCGCCCGCAACGGTCGTCTGGCCCGGCTGCTCGGCAAATCCGCTATACGATGAGCCGTCATAGGCAACACGGAATACGAGCGTGGCATCGAGCTCTGGAATCGAATTGAAATCAGACGGCGCGGTCATGGGCGCTCCCAACAAACAATCAACGGTATCGCGACAAAAAAAGAGGGGTACGCGAACGTACCCCTCGAATATAGCCTATGCAGACGGATTGTCTACTCAGCGGTCTCCTCAGCAGGAGCCTCCTCGACAGCCTCGACCTTCTTGGGAGCAGCGGCCTTCTTGGGGGCCGGAGCAGCCTTCTTGGCCTTAGGCGTGCAAGGCTCGGTGACGAGCTCCATGATAACGATAGGAGCGTTGTCGCCCTTACGGTTACCGAGCTTCAAGATGCGGGTGTAACCGCCGTTGCGGTCCTGCCACATGCCCTGGGCAGCCTTGTCGAAGATCTCGGCAACGAGCTGCTTATCGCCGAGCTTGGCGATGGCCAGACGACGAGAGTGCAGGTCGCCCTTCTTGGCCCAGGTGATGATCGGATCGACGACCGAACGCAGCGCCTTAGCGCGGGTCTCGGTGGTCTTGATGCGGTCGTTCTCGAAGAGGGCCTTGGCCAGGCTCTTCTTCATGGCCTTGGTGTGGCTCGCATCGGTGCCGAGCTTCAGGCCCTTCTTAACGTTGTGACGCATGGTCTAGTTTCTCCTCAAATATGCGAAGCATTAAGCCTTCAGGCTCAGGCCCATGGACTCAAGCTTGTCCTTCACTTCCTCGATCGACTTAACACCGAAGTTACGGATGTTGAGCAGATCGTTCTCCGAGAACTCAACGAGCTGACGGACCGAGTGAATGCTGGCGCGCTTAAGGCAGTTGTAGGAACGGACGGAAAGGTCCAAATCCTCGATCTGCTTGTCCAGCTCGGCGTTGTCGTTGGTGACCTCGGGAGCGAAGATCGAAGCCTCCTCCTCGACCTCGGGGGTCTCGGCAAGATTCATAAAGGCAGCCATATGCTGGTTGATGATATTGGCAGCCTGAACCACGGCGTCGCGCGGAGCGATGGAGCCGTTGGTCTCGATCTCGAGGACAAGGCGGTCGTAGTCGGTGTGCTGACCGACACGGCAAGCCTCAACGAGCTTGGCGCAACGGGACACCGGCGAGTACAGCGAGTCGACGTGGATCACACCGATGGGATCGTTGTCGCGCTTGTTAGCCTCGCCAGAGACATAGCCGCGGCCATAGCCGATGCGCATGCTCATGGTGAGATGGCCACCCTCGGTGAGCGTAGCGATGTGCTGCTCGGGGTTGACCAGCTCAAACTCGGACGGAATAAAGAAGTCCGCACCGGTGACCTCGCAGGGGCCGTCAACCGAAATGGTGGCGGTCGCCTCGTCGGTCGTGCCGAGAGCCCTGAAGACAAGACCCTTGACATTCAGGACGATGTCGGTGACATCCTCGACCATGTTAGGGATGGTCATGAACTCGTGCTGCGCGCCATCGATCTGAATAGCCTCGACGGCGGCACCCTCGAGCGAGGACAGAAGAACGCGACGAAGGGAGTTACCCAGCGTATCGCCGTAGCCACGCTCGAGCGGCTCAACGGAGACACGAGCAGACGTCTCGTTAATCTCTTCGACCTGAACCTGAGGCCTAATGAATTCTGACATGTATTACCTCCAGCCTCAGCAGCCCGGATGGACTACTTAGAGTAGAGCTCGACGATGAGCTGCTCGTTGATATCACCGCTGATCTGCTCACGCGTCGGCAGAGCGAGCACGTTACCAGACAGCTTCTCGATATCGACCTCGAGCCAGCCAGGGACCTCGAAACGCTCGGAGGAAATCAGAGCCTCCTTGATGGGGAGGAGGTCACGGAACTTCTCGCCGACAGCGACGACGTCGCCGGCCTTGACGCGGTAGGACGGGATGTCCACGCGCTTGCCGTTCACGGTGAAGTGACCGTGACGGACAGACTGACGAGCCTCTTTGCGGGTGCGGGCGAAGCCAAGACGGAAGACGACGTTGTCGAGGCGAGACTCAAGGATGATCATGAGGTTCTCACCGGTGACGCCGTTCATCTTGCGGGCCTTGTTGAAGTAGCCGTGGAACTGCTTCTCCAGAACGCCATAGATGAACTTGACCTTCTGCTTCTCGCGCAGCTGCATGCCGTACTCAGATTCCTTGCGACGGCGCTTGGGCTGACGGATAGATTCCTTCTTGCTGCTGTAACCGAGCTCAGCGGGATCGATCCCGAGCTGACGGCAGCGCTTAAGAACAGGAGTCCTGTCGATTGCCATATTGATACGATCCTTTCAGTTACACGCGGCGACGCTTCTTGGGGCGGCAGCCGTTGTGCGGGATGGGGGTCTTGTCCTGGATGCTCGAGACCTCGAGGCCAGCAGCCTGGAGGGAGCGGATGGCGGTCTCACGACCGGAGCCGGGGCCCTTGACGAAGACGGAAACCTTCTTCATACCGTGCTCCATGGCCTGCTTGGCAGCAGCCTCGGCAGCCATCTGGGCAGCGAACGGCGTGGACTTACGGGAGCCCTTGAAGCCCACCTGGCCAGCCGACTTCCAGGAAATGACGTTGCCCTGGGGATCGGTGATCGAAACGATCGTGTTGTTGAACGTAGAACGAATGTGAGCCTGGCCCACGGAAATGTTCTTACGGTCCGCGCGCTTCAGACGGGCAGCGCGAACGTTCTTCTTAGCAGTAGCCATCTATCTAGCGCTCCTTATTTCTTCTTCTTAGCACCGATCTGACGCTTCGGGCCCTTGCGGGTACGAGCGTTAGTGTGGGTGCGCTGGCCGCGGACCGGGAGGCCCTTGCGGTGACGAAGGCCGCGGTTGCAGCCGATGTCCATAAGGCGCTTGACGTTCTGGTTGCGCTCACGGCGGAGGTCGCCCTCAACCATGATCTGGTTCTTGTCGATATAATCGCGGATGGCGTTAACCTCATCCTCGGTGAGGTCCTTAACGCGCGTATCCACGTTAACGTTGCACTCGACGCAAATCTTCGTCGCAGTGGTGCGGCCGATGCCGTAAATGTAGGTCAGACCGATCTCAACGCGCTTCTCACGCGGGAGGTCGACACCATTAATACGGGCCAACGTAGTCTCCTCTCTTAACCCTGACGCTGCTTATGACGGGGGTTCTCGCAAATGACGAGGACCTTGCCATGGCGCCTAATGATTTTGCACTTATCGCACATCTTCTTGACCGAAGGACGTACCTTCATCGTTCTTCCTTTCGGTAGCGCTCAAACTACTTCCCTACTATCTACTCGCCCAGCCGCAGGCGTTTAAAACTATGGCTGGTCTTCACACACAATCCGACCGTAGGTTGAGCTAAGCCTGCAGTCGGAAAAGGAGTGCGTGTATGCGTGCCGCTATTTATAGCGATAGGTGATGCGGCCGCGGGTCAGGTCATACGGGGAAAGCTCCACGACAACCCTGTCACCGGGGAGAATACGGATGTAATTCATTCGGATCTTGCCAGAAATGTTGCACAGAACCGAATGACCGTTCTCGAGCTCGACCTTAAACATGGCGTTGGGCAGCGGTTCCTTTACCGTACCCTCGAGCTCAATTGCGTCTTCCTTCTTCACAAGCAATCATCTTTCTCTAGAAAACGACAGCGATTGAGTATTCTACAATACGCGTGCACGTATCGTAATATCTTCGTAATGGCTCCACAACTAAGTGGAACCTGTTACATTTCTCCGCCCTGGAGCGAACACCAGGATCCTTGTGCGTCGGTGGTGAGAATCACCGGACCGTCATCGGTGATGGCGACGGTGTTCTCGTAGTGCGCGGCGGGCAGGTGGTCGTTGGTCGTAACGATCCAACCATCGGAGCCCGTGCTCACATGATTGGATCCCATCGTGACCATCGGCTCGATGGCAATGACCATACCGGCTTGGAGACGAACGCCCCTCCCCTTCTTTCCATAATTTGGAACGTTGGGGTCCTCGTGCATCACATGGCCAATACCGTGCCCCACATAATCGCGAAGCACGCCATAGCCGTGTGACTCGGCGAGGGACTGGACGGCATAACCAATGTCCCCAATATGGTTACCGGGAACAGCCTGCTCGATTGCAGCCTTAAGGCAATCGCGCGTAACCTCACACAGGGCCTTGGCCTCGGGCGTAGGGGTGCCGACGAAAAACGTCCAAGCGTTATCGCCGACCCAACCGTCGACAACGGCTCCCGTATCGATGGAGATGATATCGCCATCACGCAGGATCATGTCGGGATTGGGAATACCGTGTACCACGGCATCGTTAATCGATGCACAGATGGTACCGGGGAACCCGCCGTAACCCTTAAAGGCCGGGGTGCCACCATGCATGCGGATAATCTGCTCCGCAAGCTGATCAAGCTCAAAGGTCGAAACACCAGGGCGAACCATGGCTCCAACGTGGCGGAGCGCCATCTTAGATAGCGCTCCTGCCTTCTTCATCTGCTCGATTTGCGTTGCAGACTTAATCTTGATCATAGACCGAGAGCCTCTTTGACATCCCCGTACACGGTCTCGCGAGCCTGGTCACCGTTGACCGACTTGAGCAGACCCTGGCCACGATAGTAGTCGACGAGCGGACTCGTGGACTTCTCGTAGACGTCGAGACGGTTCTTGATGGTCTCGGGCTTGTCGTCGTCGCGCTGATACATCTCGCCACCACACTTGGGGCAGGCAGCATCGGCAGCGGTGCCGGTGTAACCGCAGGCGCGGCAAGTGCGACGCGAAGACAGACGGTCGATGATGACCTCGGGGGCCACGTCGACCAGAAGGGCGCAGTCGATCTCGCGACCCATGGCGGAGAGCTCGGAATCGAGCGTCACAGCCTGGGCGGTGTTGCGCGGGAAGCCGTCGAGGATGAAGCCCTGCTGGGCGTCATCGGCGGCAAGGCGCTCCTTGACAAGGTCGATTACGAGCTGGTCGGGAACAAGCTCGCCGGCGTCCATGTACTTCTTAGCCTGAATACCAAGCTCGGTGCCACCCTTGACGGCAGCACGCAGCAGGTCGCCCGTGGAAATGTGAGCGACGCCGAACTCGGCGACGAGCTCCTGTGCGACGGTGCCCTTACCGGCACCCGGAGCTCCGAGCAATACGAGGTTCATGAGCAATCCTCCTCTAGCCTATTTAAAGAATCCATCGTAATCATACATCTTGATCTGGCCTTCGAGCTTGTCGACCGTGTCGAGCACGACGCCGACCATGATGAGGATGGACGTGCCGCCAAATGCCTGGATCAGATGGTTACCCGTGAAGGAGAAGATGATCGAAGGCACGATGGCGATGAGCGCCAAAAAGACAGCGCTGGGAAGCGTGATCTTGTTGAGCGCGTTCTTGATGTAGGCCGCGGTAGCCCTACCCGGACGGACGCCCGGAATAAAGCCGCCCTGCTTCTTAAGGTTGTCGGCCGTGTCATCGGGGTTGAACACCATGGAGGTGTAGAAGTACGCGAAGAACACGATGAGGACAACATTAAGCACCCAGTTGAGCCAACCGGTCGAAAGCGCAGAGGCAACTGCCTGGATCCAGCCGATGCCGGGGAAGAACACGGCAATCTGAGCCGGGAAGTACAGCAGCGCCGAAGCGAAGATGATCGGCACGACGCCCGCGGTGTTGACCTTGATGGGCAAGTAGGTGGTCTGGCCACCCATCATGCGACGGCCCACGACGCGCTTGGCGTAGGAGACCGGGATGCGGCGCTGGCCGCGCTCAAGGAAAACGATCAGCGGGATGACCAGCAGGATGATGGCGCAGATGATCACCATGGTGATGATGCCACCGGCGTTACCCTCGGTGCTGGAGAAAATCGCCTGCGGAAGACCGGCCATGATGTTCGCGAAGATGATCAGCGACATGCCATTGCCGATACCGCGCTGGGTGATGAGCTCACCAATCCACATGATCAGCATGGCGCCCGCGGTGAGCGTACCGACGATCATGAGGTCAAAGATGATCTCGGGAGCACCGGCACCGTTGAAGCTAATGCCGAAGCTCTTAAAGAGGAAGAGGTAACCCACGGAGTTGAGGATAGCCAGAGCCAAGGTGAGGTAACGCGAATACTGCGTAATCTTGGTCTGACCGACCTCGCCCTCGCGGGCAAGCTCATGCAGGGAAGGCACGACGGCCTGGAGCATCTGGAGGATAATCGAGCTCGTGATGTACGGCATGATGCCCAAAGAGAACACCGAGACATAGCTCAACGCGCCACCAGAGAAAAGATTCAGGAGGGCCATAGCACCTGCGGCGACCGAGTTGCTCCCGGTCGAGAAAAGGCCCAGCATCCCCTGGAAGGGAATGCCGGGCACAGGAACGTGCGCACCAATGCGGTACACGACGAGCATAGCTATGGTAAAAAGAATCTTTTCGCGCAGTTCTTTGATGCGGAAAGCATTCTTAAGACCATTTAGCACGGCAGCTCGACCTTTCCGCCGGCGGCCTCGATCTTGGCCTGCGCAGAAGCGCTGACCTTGTCGACCTTGACCGTGAACTTCTTGGTGAGCTCACCATTGCCGAGCACCTTGACGGGCTCGAACTCGCTCTTGGTGATGCGAGCGGCCTTAAGAGCGGCACCGTCGATCACAGCGCCGTCCTCGAACTTACGCTCGAGACGCTCGACGTTGACAGCGGTGTACTCGATACGACGGGGGTTGCGGAAGCCCGGAAGCTTGGGCAGGCGCATAGCCAGCGGAGTCTGGCCACCCTCGAAGCCGGCACCCTTGGTGCCACCAGAGCGGGAACCCTGGCCCTTCTGGCCGCGGCCAGAAGTGGTGCCGTGACCCGAAGAATTGCCACGGCCGACGCGCTTGCGGTTCTTGGTGGAACCGGGCGCGGGAGTAAGATCGTGAAGCTGCATTTGCTACTCCTCTACAATCTCGACAAGGTGCTTGACCTTGAAGATCATGCCGCGGACGGACTCGTTGTCAGCAATCTCGCGAACCTCGCGGATCCTGTGGAGACCGAGGGCACGGACAGTACGGACCTGATCCTGCTTGCAACCGTTGGTGCTGCGGACCTGCTTGATCTTGATGGTGTCAGCCATGCTTAGTTCTCCTTACCGACGAACATCTCGGAGACCGTCAGGCCACGGCGAGCCGCGACGTCCTCAGGGCTGGAGAGCTCCTTGAGGCCCTCGACGGCAGCCTTGATGATGTTGAGGCCGTTGTCGGTACCGAGGGACTTGGACAGGACGTTCTTGATGCCAGCAAGCTCGAAGAGGGGACGCACAGCGCCGCCGGCGATAACGCCGGTACCCTCGACAGCGGGCTTGATGATGATGCGGCCGGCACCAAAGTGACCGAGAACCTCGTGCGGGATGGTGCCCTCTTCGGTCACCGGCACGTGGAACATGTTCTTCTTGGCATCGAGAGACGCCTTGGAGATGGCCAGGGGCACCTCAGCGGACTTGCCCATGCCAACGCCGACGTTGCCCTTGCCGTCGCCAACGACGACGAGAGCGACGAGGCTCATGCGACGACCACCCTTGACGGTCTTCGACACGCGGTTGATGTAAACGACGCGCTCCTCGAACTCGGAGGCCTCGCGCTGCTGCTTCTGATTACGAGCCATGTGCTACATACCTCCTAGAACTCGAGACCGGCGGCACGAGCACCGTCGGCGAGGGCCTTGACGCGGCCATGGTAGATACGGCCACCGCGATCGAAGGCGACCTTGGTGATGCCGGCCTCGATGGCGCGCTTGCCAACGAGCTGACCGACCTTCTCCGCAGCCTCCTTGTTCGAGGTGTGGGTGCCCTTGAACTCGGCCTCGAGGGTCGAGGCAGAGACGAGCGTCAGGCTGGAGCCCTTGCTGTCGTCGATGATCTGGGCATAGATGTTGGCGTTAGTACGGGTCACGCGAAGACGCGGACGCTCGGCGGTACCCGAGACCTTGCCGCGAACACGACGCTGACGACGCTTGAGGCCTTCCAGCTTCGCCTTATGCTTGTTCATACGTAAACTCCTAAAAAGGTTGATCTTGCCAGCACCTGACGGGGTGCTGGTCTTATGCGAGTGAGTCGGTTACGACTACTTGGCGGCCTTACCCAGCTTGCGGCGAATGTGCTCGCCAACATAGTGGATACCCTTGCCCTTGTAAGGCTCGGGAGGACGATGACCGCGGATCTCAGCGGCGATCTGACCGACCTGCTGCTTGTTGATACCCTTGACGTTCACGTGGGTGTTGTCGGGAACCTCGAAGGTGATGCCCTCGGGAGCCTCGACGATCACGGGGTGCGAGAAGCCCAGGGAGAACTCGAGGTTCTTGCCCTTCTGCTGCACGCGGTAACCGACGCCGGCGAGCTCGAGCTTCTTCTCGAAGCCCTCGGAAACGCCAACAACCATGTTGTGGATGAGGGCGCGGGTGAGGCCGTGGCGGGCACGGGTCTCACGCTCGTCGTCGGGACGGGAAACGGTGAGGACGTTGTCCTCGACGTTGATAGCGAGCTTCTCAAAGACATCGAGCTCGAGCTGGCCCTTGGGGCCCTTGACGACAACGTTGTTGCCGTTGACTGCCACTTCGACTCCGGCGGGAATCTGGACAGGCTTATTACCGATACGAGACACGGTGATCTCCTTTCCTTCTACCTACCGAGCGAATTACCAGACGTAAGCGATGATCTCGCCGCCGACGTTGTGCTTGCGAGCATCGCGGTCGGTCATGACGCCATGGCTGGTGGAAATAATGGCGGTACCAAGGCCACCGCGGACGCGGGGCATGTCAGCAACGCCGGTGTACTTACGCAGGCCCGGCTTGGAAATGCGGCGGATGCCGTTGATGACCTTAGCCTTCTTGGGACCATACTTAAGCGTGATGTGCAGAGTCTTCTGGGGAACGGTGTCCTCGACATCGTAGCCCTCGATGTAGCCCTCCTCGTGCAGAACACGAGCGATCTCGACGAGCTTCTTGCTGCTCGGCATGGAGACCGTGGCCTTGTTCACAGAGTTAGCGTTACGGATGCGCGTAAGCATATCTGCGATCGGGTCTGTAAGGTTCATACAGATTCTCCTTCGTTCTTGATGAACACGTGCTCTTGGTTCTTCGCCGCCCTTAACGGCAAAGCCTAACTAGCGCGTTTTCCCTGTTCCAAACGGATGCTTGAAACGCTGGTAGTGACTTACCAGCTGGCCTTCTTAACGCCGGGAAGCTCGCCCTTGAGTGCAAGCTCACGGAAGCAGACACGGCACAGGCCGAACTTGCGGTACACAGAGTGCGGACGGCCGCAGCGCTGGCAGCGCGTGTACTCACGAGTAGAGAACTTCTGCTTGCGATTGCACTTGACGATCATCGATGTCTTAGCCACTTATATCCTCCTCACATAGAGTATTGTTCGCCCCAAACGCCGCCCCCTTGTGGGAACGGCGCTTATAGGGCAGGTGAACCTATTTCTTGAACGGGAAACCGAAGGCGTCCAGAAGGGCCTTGGCCTCCTCATCGGTGTTGGCGGTGGTCACGAAAGTGATGTCCATACCACGCTGGTGATCGACGGAATCGAAGTCGATCTCGGGGAAGATGAGCTGCTCGGTGACGCCCATGGAGAAGTTACCACGGCCGTCGAAGCTCTTGGCGGAGATGCCGCGGAAGTCGCGGATACGGGGGATCGCGACGGAGGTCAGACGATCGAAGAACTCCCACATACGGTCGCCACGCAGGGTAACCTTGCAGCCGATCGGCATACCAGCGCGCAGGCGGAAGGTAGCGATGGACTTGCGGGCACGGGTGATCATCGGCTGCTGGCCGGTGATGGCGCGCAGGTCGCGCACGGCACCGTCGATGGCCTTGGAATCGGTAGCGGCCTCGCCGACACCCATGTTCACGACGATCTTCTCAAACTTGGGGATCATCATGACGTTCTCGTACTGGAACTTGTCCTGAAGCTGCTGCTTGACCTCGTTGTTGTACTTGGTCTTCAGACGCGGCACATACTTCTCTTCTGCCATTGTTCACTCCTTCTTGGGGTTTTAAGCACGGGGCGTGGCCACGATGGGTTGTCCTCGTGCCTCCTGGCTGCATCCGCGCCACTCATGGCATTTCGCGGTTTGGACTCGACGCAGCAGGAGCCGACAAAACAATCGGTACTATACGCGCATTGGGTGCGTATTTCCAGAAAAACCTCGTCTGCCTGCACAACTCCACAACTCCCCCGCACAAATGGATCCCAAAAAGCAGTTGCGGTGAAATAGGGACTGTTTGGCGGCCTAACAGGCTTAAACAATCCGTATTTCACCGCAACTTAGGTGGTCCATGGTGATAGAGAAACGAGAGTGGATTTTCGGACGCACGAGAGTGGATTTTCGGACGCACAACACACGAGAGTGGATAATCTCCCACTTTTGGCCAAGATGCAGGCCAAAAGTGGGAGATTATCCACTCTCGATGGAGTCCCTCGTTTCTTGGGAGATTGCTTTGGCTGGAGCGTGCCGATTACTTGAGCGTGATGCAGGAGGCGAGCGTTTTGCAGAAATCTACCTGGGACAATCCAAGGGGTCGGGTCTGGTCTGTCCCGCCCTGTGTAAAGACGATAACCCGATTGCCCGACGAGGCTACTCCAATTTCCACTTCCATTGCGTTGCCCGTGCAGCCGTGACCTCCGGATTTGTTGGGATCGTAAGCTATCAAATCGACAACATTCGGATCTGAGTCATCTCCCCTCTTTGTAAGTCTAACGTACCACCCGTCCCCCTTCGTGACCTCGTATTCATCGATCGGGAACCAGTCTGGCAAAACCATCGTATAATCATCGGTTTCGATGGTTCTTGCCTGTCTTGCCTCTTCTGCCTGGCGCTTGGCCTCTTCCTCGGCTTGTTTGTCGGCTACGGCGTCGTCACGACGTTTGGTTGCGGTCTGTACCAGTGCGTCGGCATCAAAGGAAAAGCCTGCCTTTTTGGCGCCCGTGTCTTCCTCGGCATATTTCTTGGCGGCGGCAATCTCGTCGTCGGTCACCTCGGTTGCCTCGACCGGAGCGAGCGAAACGTTGCCGGCATCGATGCCCTTTTTGCCCTCCGCCTTCTTGCTAACCTTGACGTCGATCTTCTCGCCCGGCACGGCGTAGATGGTGCCATCGGCTGGCGCAACCAAACGAGGCCGCACCCTCGCCCTTATAGCTGCCGCGACGGAGCTCGACGCCCGCTCCCGTGCTGTCGACATAGCAAACGACGTCGACCTTCTTGCCGCGCGCCTCCTTGCCGGTGATGTGCAGCGGCAGCCTGCTCGCGCCAGCCGATGTGTCCCACCCCTCAGCCGAGACCGTAAACCGCACGGCGTGCTTTGCGGCGAGGGCCTCTTGCTCGGCAGCTTCGCGTGCCTGCTCCGGCGCATAGACGCCAAAGTAATAACCGGCTCCGCCACCCACGGCGAGCAGAGCCACCACGACGGCAGCGATGATGAACGGCTTCTTGGAACGTTTGGGGCTGGACGCAGCAGCCTCGGCCGCCATGTCGACTTGCTGCGACCCGATAGGTGCTGCAGCATCAACGGGCAAGGGGTTCGCCCCTCCCGTTTGCGCTTGATCATCTGGTACGACGGATGCGCCGCATACGGCGCAGAACTGGGCTCCGTCCTCGATTTTCGATCCACAGTTTCGGCAGAACATCCAAGCTCCCCCTCGTTCGATGCCCGTTCAAGACGGGCATGCTTGAGCGCCCACGTGCATGGCGGAGCGCAATCTCTTCTAAGCATATGCTAGGAGCGAACTGCCAAACGTTGTTGCGCAACATTGCCGGATAAAGCCCCAGCATCCAGCCAACCCTAATTAAGTTGCGGTGAAATAGGGACTGTTTGACGGCTCAACAGGCTTAAACAGTCCGTATTTCACCGCAACTTATATATGGAGCGTTATTTTTGGCGAGGCAGGACCAGGTTGAGGACAACGGCGACAAGTGCGGCGACGGCAATAGAGGATCCACCAAAGACGGTGCCGACCCATGCGGGGAATCCAGCGCCAGCAAGTACGCCGGCCGTGCGCTCAATGCCCGTGCCAAAGGCGATAGACAGACCCATGAGCGTGGTATCGCGCTGAGACAGGCCGTGGCGGGCAAACATGACCACGCCGTTCATGCCGATGGTCGCGAACACGCCGATCGTGGCGCCGCCGATTACTGGCTGCGGAATGGACGTGAGCACTGCCGCGCACTTGGGCAGCAGTCCAGCGATGAGTAAGATGGCGGCGGCGAGCGTAAAGACCATACGGTTGACGACCTTGTTCTCGGCGATAATGCCCACATTCTGACCAAAGGTTGCTGTGGGGACGCCGCCCAAAAAGCCCGACAGCATACCGACCAGGCCGTTGGCGATCAGGCCACCCGAGATCTGGCTATCGGTCGCAGGGGTATCGAGCGCAGCGGACGAGACAGCGGCAAACTCGCCCATGACCTGCACGGCGTTGACAATGGCGACAACGCCCACGACGGCGCACGCAGCCGGGTCGAACACCAGGCGATGGGCGCCCAGGGCCGGCGGGGCGAACCAGCTGGCAGTCGCGATGGCCGAGAAATCGACCATGCCCAACACCGCAGCCAAAACAAAGCCCGCGCAGATACCGGCCAGGATGCTGCCCAGCCTAAGCGCGCCCTTGCCGTAGTTGCCGGCCATAAAGGTGACGACAAACGTCACGAGCGCGACGGCCCAGTTGGTGACACTGCCAAAATCGGCCGCGCCCTCCCCGCCCGCCATGGAGGCAACTGCCACTGGGCATAGCGACAGGCCAATGACAAAGATAACGGTGCCAAGCACCGGGGCCGGGAACAGAAAACTCACGCGCCTAAACAGCAGGCCGAAGAGCGCGACGAGCGCACCGCCGATTACCTGGGCGCCTAGCACGGCCTCAAAGCCAAGCTCGAGACCGACCGCCTTGAGCGCCGGCACGAAGGTGAAGCTCGCGCCCATCACGATGGGCAGGCCCGAACCGACCACACCTTTTATGGGGAACTGTTGAAGGAAAATGTCGAGCGCCGAGAGGACGAGCGACGCCTGGATGACAGCGGCTTCCTCTTGAGGGGTAAAGCCACAGACCGACGCGATGATGATGGCGGGCGTGACGATGCCCGCAAACGCCGCCAGCACATGTTGCAATGCATGGGGCAATACCTGCACAAACGATACTTTTCCCGTACGCTCGAACAGGGCGTCCCCTGCTGCCGACTCTGCCATTTGCGCCTCCCATACTCTAGGCAGCGGCCCTATGCCGCCCAACGAGCGGACATTATAGGGCATATGGCACAGGTAGCATTTTGACCCGCAATCCTGAATCCCCCGGGGTCAAACAGCAGTTGCGGTGAACTAGTTCCTGTTTTGCCGCTTATTGGGCATATTCAGGATCTATTCCACCGCAACTTATTGGTGGGGATGCGACTAGCGCTTGCGGGGGACGAGTTTGGTGCGGCGCAGGTGGATCATCTCGGCAGCGATGGAAATCGCGATCTCCTCGGGGTCCTCGGCCTCGATGGCGACTCCGATCGGCAGGTGCAGCTCGTCGATTTGCTCCTGTATAAAGCCCTCCTGCTCCAAGCGGGCGCGCACGAAGGCCGTCTTGCGGCGCGAACCCAGACAGCCCAGGTAGGCGGGTTTGGCGCGCATGGCTTGAATCACCACGTCGATATCGGACTTATGACCCGCCGTGGCGACGACCACCAGGTCGCGCGGGCCGATGGGGCACTGCTTGCTCAGGTTCTTGTAGTCGACCAGACGACGGTCGTAGACACCGGGCACCCAATCGGGGGTCAGCGTGCCGGGGCGGTCGTCGCAAGCCACGACGGCAAAGCCCGCCGCCGTGAGCACCCGCGCCGTCGCAGCGCCCACGTGTCCGCAGCCAAAGATGTAGGTCAGGCCCTCGGGGCAGAGCGTCTCGATGTGCGCCGGGGGAATCTCGGAGGCGGCGTTGGTGTAGGTGACCTTACTCCCCTCCTCCACCAGCGAAAGCCCGGGGCAGCCGGCAATGGTACGACGCGACTCTTCGCCATGGTACTCGGCCACATCGCCCTCGAGGGTCTGGATGACAAACGGCTCAAAGTCGATGACGAAGTCGCCGATGCGGCGATACGCCAGCACATCGGCAATTTCCTGGAACAACGGCGCCTGAGTCGCATCCAGATGCAGGTAGCACAGGCAGATGGCTCCGCCGCAGATCATGCCGGTATCGGAGTTCTCGCCGCCCATGGTGTAGCGGACCAGACGCGACTGTCCCGCGCTCAGGATCTCGCGCGCCTCGTCCAGCGCAAAGAGCTCGATCTTGCCGCCGCCGATGGTACCCGCCTGGCTGCCATCGGCAAAGACGGCCATCCAGGCGCCCACGCCGCGCGGCGATGACCCTGCCGTGCCGGCGACGACCACCAGCTCGCACGTCTTACCAGCACGCAGAGCGCCAAGTGCCGCATTCACCACATCGAGCTTTTCCATTGCAATTTCCTATCCCTGGAATACACCGGTGAGCATGGCGAGCGCCTCGAGCACGCCGCCGCCGACCGACGTCGCCTTGTCCGAAATGTAGTTGATATAGCTGGCATCGCCGCGCGGATCGACGTCGGCACATTTAAAGCCCTCGGTCACCTGAACGCCGTCGGCCAAAAGACCGCGCAAGCAGCCGTCAATCTGCGTGACCATGGGAGTATCGCCCGCGTAGCCAATCACGTCTCCGGCGCTCACGATGTCGCCGATTGCACGGTCGGACCGAAACACGCCGGCGGCGGGGCTGTGGATAACGCGCTCCTTGCCATAGCCGGCGATAATGCCCGGCACGCCCGTGTTGGGCTGGGGCGAACCTTGGGTAATGACACGGCCGAGAAAATGCCCGCGCATGGTCTCGACCGCGGCGTCGCAATCGACCGGCGCGGTGAAGCCCGGCCCCACGGCGATGACGGCAGGCGCCATGTCGCGCGTGGTACCCAGGTTGCGCTTGGCCAAAATCGCGTCGACCACGGCAGCGGGTTTAAGCTCATCGAGCATCTTGGCCTGGGGGTCCACCACAACGGCGACGTCTCCAGCCTCGGTAATCGCAAGCGCCTCAGCCGGCGTCTGTGCCAAGCGAGCGCGAATGCCCTCGACCTGGACCTCGCCCAGGCGAATGGCCTCGCAAAAACTGATTGTGCGACGGATGCACGTGGGAACCGCGATATCGGCCATAACGACCGACACGCCGGCGCGCACCAAGCGAGCGGCGACGCCCGTGGCGATATCGCCGGCACCGCGAACATAAACGAGCATTCCCGGGGCACCTCCCTGTGCTACGGTTTGGGCAGAGCAAAAGCGGTTCGACCGCTACTCTGATGATTATTTATTATCACAGTATTATACGGCGGTGAACAGATGGAAACGACGAGCGGAAACCTTGCCTCCGCGCTCAAGATCGAGCCGGGCATTACCGCAATTATCGGCAGTGGCGGCAAGTCGACATTGCTGAAGACGCTGGGCCTTGAGCTTATGCGCGCTGGCGGCCGCGTGCTCCTCTGCACCACCACGCACATGTTTCCCGTCGCCGGCGTACCATGGGACGGGTCGAATCGTCGCCTGGACGCCGCGCCTTGGAAGCCGGGCGCCTCGCATGTCCCCGGCTGCACCTGCGAGGCATGCGCGGGCATGAACCGCGGAAGTATCTGCCAGGCGGGTGTTTTGGACCCGGAGACAGGCAAGCTCTCCGCCCCCGCCGAGCAGCTCGCCGAGCTGGCACGGCGCTTTGACTATGTGCTGGCCGAGGCAGATGGCAGCAAGCGACTCCCGCTCAAAGCGCATGCTACCTGGGAGCCGGTAATTCCCGCCGCCACGGCAAACGTTGTCTGGATCGTCGGCGCCTTGGGGCTCGGCAAGCCCATCAACGAAGCCGTCCACCGCCCCGAGCTCTTTTGCGAGCGTTGCGGCTGCGAGCTCACCGACATCGCCACGCCCGAGCGCGTCGTCCAGGTGCTCAATGCCGAGCTGCGGATGCTGAGCCTCAACAATGCCCGCATCATGCTCAACCAAGTCGACACGCTTGCCGACCCAACGATGGCAGATCGCTTCGAGGCAGCCCTCGGCCGTTCCCTCATCGCCACCAGCCTCAAATAGCCGGCGCTGCCCCAGCAGACCTATAAGTTGCGGTGAAATAGTTCCTGAAGCGGCCTATTTGGCAGCTAAACAGGAACTATTCCACCGCAACTGCGGAGGGGAATCCGGTGATCTTCCTGCTAGCGGGGGACGTAGCGGCCGGGTTGGGCTCCGGTGGGCTCGCCGTCGCGCGCAGCCAGCCCGCCGTTCACAAACACAGCCTTGGCGCGGCCGTGTGCCTCAAAGCCCTCGAGCGGCGTGTAGTCCACGGCCTGATGCTGCGTCGCGGCACTGATCGTCCAACGAGCGCTCGGATCCCACACGCACACGTCGGCATCGGCGCCCTCGGCAAGACAGCCCTTGCGCGGATACATGCCAAAGACGCGCGCCGGGTTCTCGCTCATCAAGCGGCACAGATCCTCGGGGCCCAGTTGCCCCTCAAAGCTCGTGGCAATCGCGACGGGACGATGCTCCACACCGGGCCCGCCGTTGGGAATCGCACGGAAATCGTCGCGCCCGCGGTCCTTTTGCCCATGCAGGTTAAAGCTGCAGTGGTCGGTCGCAATCGTATCGATCTCGCCGGCCACAAGCGCCTCGCGCAGAGCCGCACGGTCGCCGGCATGGCGCAGCGGCGGACTCATCACATATTTGGCACCCGCAAAGCCGTCCTCACCCTGCTCCAAGTAGCAAGTATCGTCGAGCATCAGATACTGAGGGCAGGTCTCGACATAGATATTCTTCTGCCCGCGCGCCTTGGCGGCACGGATGGCCTCGAGCCCCAGCTTGGTCGAAAGGTGCACCACGTTGACCGGAGCGTCCCCGGCCAAGTGCGCCAGATACAGCAGACGGCTCACGGCCTCGGCCTCGCACACGTCTGGACGGCTGAGCGCATGGCCCTCGGGCCCGTGAATACCATGCTCAAACACGCGCTTCTGCAGTTCATTCACCAGCGTGCCGTTCTCGCAATGCACGCACAGGATACCGCCCAGGCGCTTGAGCTCCTCGAGCACCTCGAGCGTCTCGGCATCGTCCAGGCGCAGATGATCGTAGGCAAAGTAGGTCTTGAACGACGATACGCCCGCCTCGCGCATGGCCGAAAGGTCGACGCGATTGCGCTCGTTCCACTCGGCGAGCGCCATATGAAAGGCGTAGTTAGCCGTGCAGGTTCCGTCGGCACGGCGATGCCACTCGGCCAAGGCATCGGGCATGGTCACGCCGCGATCGGCCGTCGCGTAGTCCACAATGGTCGTCGTACCGCCACAGGCAGCCGCGCGCGTGCCGGTCTCAAAGCTATCGGCTGTCCAATCCATGCCGGTCCAGCACTGCATGTGCGTGTGGCCGTCGATAAAGCCGGGAAACACCCAGCAGCCCGCGGCATCCTCGACGGTATCGCCCTCGGCTGGCTCAATCGCCCCGGCGATCCGCACGATCTTATCGCCATCCATGGCAAGATCAGCGCGGCGAAGCCCCTGGGGCGTCACGAGCGCGCCGTTTTTGATGATGATCATAATTGCTCCTTATTGATTGATGCTGTTGGCCACGCGATCAAAATACGAGCAGGCGGCGATATGCTCCGTTATGCGTCGCTGTCCCTTGGCGGTATCGACGTCCCACAGCTCGTAGGCACGCGCATCGACCAGCACCACGTCGGTACGGTCCATAAGGATCGAGCCGCCGCCGTCCTTGCCCTCAAGACACATAAGTGCATCGAACAGTTCTGCCGGAAAGAGCACCGGGCTCGAAGGCTCACCGTTGCACGCAAGACGCACCGGATGCTTGCGGCCACGCTCGTCAAATGCACGAACCATGGCATCAAAAGAATCCGCACTCACAAGCGGCTGGTCGCCCGGCAAAAAGAGGCAACCTTTCCAGTTGCGTTCGACTCCCCACGAAAGGCCCGCACGGACGCTTTCGCTGCGCAGCTCGCCATCGTGCAGCACGCACGGGCAATGCTTGTCCTCGCAAATCCGGGCGACCTCGGGCCAACGCGTCGAAACCACGACGTCAAAGCCCCGGGGAACCGAATCGATGGTCCGGGCAATCAGCGGCTCGCCATGGATATCGGCGAGCATCTTGTTAGAGCCAAACCGCTTGCCCTCGCCCGAGGCCATAATCACGCAACCGAGTTTCATCTCCGCAAACCTCCCCTGGCTGCCTTGGACACCATAGTTGCTATACCCACCATACCAAGCTCGCACTCCGTCGGAACAGGTATGCGCTCGTTTTCCAGCGAACGCCCCTTGGCTCTCCATAGCACAAAGGAGGGCACCCCGCGACGCAGGGCACCCTCCTCAATGGTGCAGATATGCCTACTCAGCGTCGCCGGTAAACGTGGTACCGGTCTTGCCGGCAAGGCCATCGCGCGCCTTCTCGAGCAGCGTGATGAGCGCCGTGCGGCCCGGCTTGCTCTCGGCAAATGTCGAGGCTGCCTGGACCTTGGGCAGCATGGAGCCGCGACCGAACTCGTTGGCCTCGGACAGACGCTTTACGTCAGCCGCGGTCAGCGTGTCGAGCCACTGCTCGTGGTCGGTGCCAAAGCCAATGGCAACCTTCTCAACGGCCGTCAGGATGATCAGGGCATCGGCGTCGAGCTGCTCGGCGAGCTTCTCGGCCGCAAAGTCCTTATCGATGACGGCGGCAGCGCCCTTAAGGTGGTTGCCCTGGGACTTGGTGACGGGAATGCCGCCACCGCCGCAGGAGATCACCACATGGTTGGACTCGACGAGCGACTTAATGGTGTCGAGCTCGACGATGTTCACGGGCTTGGGCGAGGCAACCACGCGGCGGAAGCCCTGCTTCTCGTCGTGGATGAACTGATAGCCGCGATCGGCCTCCAGCTCCTTGGCCTCGGCCTCGCTCATCCACGGACCGATCGGCTTGACCGGGTCGGCAAAGGCCGGGTCGTCTGCCGCAACCTCGACCTGGGTGAGCACGGTGGCGACACCCTTGTCGATATTGCGGTCGAGCATTTCCTCGCGCAGCGCATTTTGCAGGTCATAGCCAATGTAGCCCTGGCTCATGGCGCCGCAAACGGACAAGGGGCAGGGAACGTACTTCTGAGGATTAGAGCGCGTGAGCTCGGCCATCGCGTTGGCGATCATGCCCACCTGGGGACCGTTGCCGTGCACGACGACGACCTCGTTGCCTTCCTCGATCAGGTCGACGATGGCCTTGGAAGTCGTCTTGACGGCCTCCATCTGCTCGGGAAGGTTGGCGCCGAGGGCGTTTCCGCCCAAGGCGACAACAATACGCTTAGCCATTTCTCAGCCCAGCTTTAGGCCTGGAACCAACGGGCGGTGTTGCGCTCGTCGAGGGCCTTGAGGGCAGCAGCGGGATCGGCAACCTTCTGCAGGAACATCATGGCTGCGATGGCGTACGGCTTGTAGCTGGCCTCCTTGTACATGCCCACGCGGTGCATGTCGAAGACGTCGGCGTTGACCTCGCCGTGCTCGCAGGAGACACCGGAGATGTCGGCGGGCAGCGGGTGCATAAAGATGGTGTCCTGGCCGTTGGCAGTCTTCTCCATGAGCTCGGTCGTGGAGCACCAGTCCTGATGGGTGGCGTTCTGGGCGAGCAGCTCCTTCTCGAGCGCTGCGATGCCGGCGTCGTCGCCCTCGGCGTACAGGTTGGTGCGCTTCTCCATGGCGGCAAACGGAGCCCAGCTCTTGGGGATCACGATGTCGGCGCCCTCGAAGGCCTCGGCCATGGTGTTGACCTGCTTAAAGGTGGTGCCGGACTCGGCGTCATAGGTCTTGGCGCGCTCGACGACCTCGGGCATGAGGTCGTAGCCCTCGGGGTGAGCCAGGGTGACGTCCATGCCAAAGCGGGGCAGTAGGCTGATCAGCGACTGCGGGCAGGACAGCGGCTTGCCGTAAGAGGGCGAGTAGGCCCAGGTGACGGCAACCTTCTTGCCCTTGAGGTTCTCGAGGCCGCCAAACTCGTTGATGAGGTAGAGCATGTCGGCAGAGGACTGCGTGGGGTGATCGGAGTCGGACTGCAAGGAGATGAGCGTGGGACGGTGATCCAGAACGCCGTCCTCGTAAGCCTGCTGGACAGACTCGGAGACCTCGGCCATATAGGCGTCGCCCTTGCCGATGTACATGTCGTCGCGGATGCCGATGACGTCGGCCATGAAGGAAATCATGGTAGCGGTCTCGCGGACGGTCTCGCCGTGAGCGATCTGGGACTTCTTCTCGTCCAGGTCCTGCAGCTCAAGGCCGAGCAGGTTGGCGGCCTTAGAGAAGGAGAAGCGCGTACGGGTGGAGTTGTCGCGGAACAGGGAGACGGCAAGACCGGAGTCGAAGATCTTGGACGAAACGTTGTTCTCGCGCAGCTCGCGCAGAGCGTCGGCGACGATGTAGAGCGCCTTGAGCTCATCGGTGGTCTTATCCCAGGTGTGCAGGAAGTCGCTGCCGTACATACCCTTAAAGTCGAGGCCGTTCAGCTGCTCGACGAGCTCGGTAAACTTGGCGTCCATGGAAATGTCCTTTCTAAAGATGAAACGATCGCAATGAGTAGATGTGCTCCGGCATGCGCGTGTGGCTAGAACATGCAGAGCACCATGACGAGGACCCGCTACCGTTGAGGAAGCATGGGAGATAACGACCGCGGGCCCCAAGTCAACAGGGGGTGCCGGGGGCATAAACTGTCCCCGGCTCAACAAGATCGAGGAATGGGACTAGTCGATCTTGTTGTTGGTCAGACCGGCGCGGAACACGGTGGCATCGCCATCGGCCTGGCTCGGATCGTAGAGGTTCAGGGCAGCCACATACATGGCGGCAGCGGTGACCAGGTCGTCCTTGTAGGTGACCTCGTTGGGAGCGTGAGCCTGAGACTCGGCACCCGGGCCAAAGCCGACGCAGGGGATGCCATAGCGGCCCTGGATGGAAACGCAGTTCGTGGAGAAGGTCCACTTGTCGCACAGCGGGCGACCGGTGCGCTTGTCCATGCTGGGCTCGCAGCCGATGCGCTCGTCACCGAACATGGCCTTGTGGGCGTCGACGAGGGCCTTGACGTGCGGAGCGGTCTCCTTGTTGATCCACGTGGGGAAGTAAGCCTCGGTCTCGTAGACCTCGCCGGTCCAGGACGGACGGTCGTACATGTACATGGAGACCTTCACGTCGTCGCCGTACTTCTTGGCGGCCGGCAGGTTACGGATCTCGTCCAGGCAGGACTCCCAGGTCTCACCGGCGGTCATGCGACGGTCGATGGAGATGGCGCAGGAGTCAGCGACGGCGCAACGGCTGGGGCTGGTGTAGAAAATCTGGCTGACGGTGCAGGTGCCGCGGCCCAGGAAGCGGGCGTCCTCGAAGTGCTCGGGGTTGTACTTGGGGTCGAGCATCTTGACGAGGCCCTTGATGTCGGTCGACTCGTCGCAGCCGTTGTTGTTGAGGGCTCGGACGTCGGCGATGATGTCGGCCATCTTGTAGATGGCGTTGTCGCCGCGGTCGGGAGCGGAGCCGTGGCAGGAGGGGCCGTGAACGTCGACGCGGATCTCCATGCGGCCGCGGTGACCGCGATAGATGCCACCGTCGGTGGGCTCGGTGGAAATGACGAACTCGGGCTTAATGCCGTCCTTGTTGTAGATGTACTGCCAGCACATGCCGTCGCAGTCCTCTTCCTGGACGGTGCCGACGACCATGATCTTGTAGCCCTCGGGGATGAGGCCCATGTCCTTCATCATCTTGGCAGCGTAGGTAGCAGAAGCCATGCCACCCTCCTGGTCGGAGCCGCCGCGGCCATAGATAATCTCGTCGGTCTCGTAGCCCTCATAAGGATCGGCATCCCAGTTATCGATGTTGCCGATGCCAACGGTGTCGATGTGAGAGTCGATGGCGATAATCTTGTCGCCCTCGCCCATGAAGCCCATGACGTTGCCCAGGCCGTCGACCTTGACCTCGTCATAGCCGAGGCTCTCCATCTCGGCCTTGATGCAAGCGACAACCTCACCCTCCTCGCAAGACTCAGAGGGATGGGAGATCATGGCGCGCAGGAAGCGAGTCATATCAGCACGGTGGGACTCAGCAGCAGCCTTGATAGCGTCGAAATCGAGTTCTTTAGCCATAACAGTCAACCTTTCTACAAGGGTTTACCTACAGGTAGATATTTCAGATAGATCACTTGTGCCAAGTAGCGTGAGGTCGAGCACCCCACAAGCAAGTGGACGTAGGGTGGCGGAGCATATGTTTGCTCCGTCGCGAGTTCCGCACGCAAAGGAAAGCACTTAATGTGCTTTCCGTCTTGCGCAGGACTGTTCGAGCAGGGAGCAAATATATGCTCCGCCACCCGGACAGGTCAGGCCTGCTAACAGGTGGGGTACTCGCCCTCCCAGACGATGCGACGGTACTGATCCGGATCCGTGTCGCCCTCGGTGGAGAAGCAGAGCACGGAGCTCGTCTTGTCCAGGCCGATGAGCTCCTTGAGCTCGGCGTACTCGGGATCGAGCATGAGAGTCTCGACCAGGCCGGTGGTCACCGCGCCGGACTCGCCGGAGATGACGCGCGGGTCGCCCTTCTCGGGGGCGCCCAGGGTACGCATACCGCGAGCGGTGACCCAGTCGGGGCAGGACACGAAGGCGGTAGCGTGGTTGCGCAGGATATCCCAGCCCAGGATGTTGGGCTCGCCGCAGCACAAGCCGGCCATGATGGAGGGCATGTCGCCGTCCACGATGCGCGGGTCGCCGTCGCCGGCGGCAGCGCCCTTGTACAGGCAGGCGGCCGGAGCGCACTCGACCACGACAAAGGTGGGCGGGTTATCGGGATACAGGTTAGTGAAGTAGCCCACCACGGCGCCGGCGAGCGAGCCTACGCCAGCCTGGACAAAGACATGCGTCGGGCGGTTGATGGCCATCTCGCGCAGCTGCTCGGCAGCCTCGGAAGCCATGGTGCCGTAGCCCTCCATGATCCAAGACGGAATCTTCTCGTAGCCCTCCCAGGCGGTGTCCTGAACGATAACGCCGCGCTCGCAGGCGTCGGCCTCGGCGGCGGCCATGCGCACGCACTCGTCGTAGTTGACCTCTTCGATGGTCACCGTGGCGCCCTCGGCGGCGATGTTGTCGAAGCGGGGCTTGGTGGAACCCTTGGGCATGTGCACGACGGCCTTCTGGCCCAGCTTATTGGCAGCCCATGCCACGCCGCGGCCATGGTTGCCGTCGGTGGCGGTAAAGAAGGTGGCCTGGCCAAAGTCCTTGGCAAGCTGATCGGAAGTCAGGTAATCGAAGGTGCAGTCGGCAACGTCCTTGCCGGTCTCGTCGGCAATGTAGTTGGCCATGGCAAACGAACCGCCCAGGACCTTAAAGGCGTTGAGGCCAAAGCGATAGCTCTCGTCCTTAACGCACAGGTTGGACAGGCCCAGGCGTGCAGCCTGGCCATCCAGGCGGGCAAGCGGAGTGACGGTGTACTGCGGGAACGACTGGTGGAAGGCACGGGCCTTCTTCACGTGGTCGAGGCTCATGATTCCCAAATGCTTGTCATCGCTCTTGGGCATCGTGTTGCCCGCCCACTGGATCTTATCGGCCATACGGTGAACTCCTTAAGTCCTCTCTTGCCGGCCCCCGCATACGCGTTTCAGCCCATTCCCATTCATGCGACTGAACTTTTATGTGGATGCCAAACAAAAAGTTTGTTAGCACTGTTCTATCACACTTTTTGATTGGCAAACCTAACAAATTGTTTGTTGCCGTAATCGGTACCTTTTCGCCGCTGAACGGTTACATAACGCAGCGACGTTTTCGTTATTTGCGAACAAGTGGGGTTTATGGCAAAGTGAGCCCAAACTAATTTTTAGGAAGGCACCCATGACCCCCGCACAGATAGAGTTTTACAAGCGCCTTGCACACGGCCTGGCGCTCCAGTTTGGCCCCAACTGCGAAGTCGTCGTCCACGACTTGGAGACCGAGGACGTGGACCACTCCATCGTAGTGATCGAAAACGGCCACGTCAGCGGACGCAAACTAGGTGACGGTCCCAGCCATATTGTGCTCGAGTCCATGCACGAGGGCACCGCCGACGTGCACGACCGCGAGCCATACCTCACCAAAACCGCCGATGGCAAGCTGCTCAAGTCCTCGACCATCTTTATCCGCAACGACGAGGGCAAGCCCGTCGGCATTTTGGGCATTAACTTTGACATTACACTCATGAAGGCTTTTGAGCGCTCGCTCGACGCGCTCACCGGCACGGGCGACAAGGGATACACCGAGCCCGAGCCCATCACCAAAAACATCGGCGACCTGCTCGAGGATCTGCTGCGCGAGTGCGAACAGTACGTGGGCAAGCCCGCCGCCCTCATGACCAAGGACGAGCGCATTCGCGCTATCGGATACCTCGACCGCCGCGGCGCCTTCCTTATCTCCAAATCGAGCGAGCGCGCCTGCGAGTTCTTTGGCATCTCAAAGTACAGCTTCTATAGCTACCTCAACGAGGCAAAGGCTGCCGCCGGCGACAAGTAGGCAACTCGGCCGGATCGCCCCTCCCCTTTTGGGCGCGAGTTCTGGAATGCACGAATCCGAGAGTCGGCCGCAAGGCAAGTTCCATATAATCGATGAATGTGAGCATTTCGAAAGGATGGAACAAGATGGGGTCGAGCAACGCATCACGCAACGGCCGCGGAGGCACCGTTTCTGGCGCCAGGCATGCGAAACACGCGTTTGACGAGGGCGAAGAGGGCCTTTTTGCGCTGAGCCTCGACGACGTGATGAGCGACCGCCCCTGGACCGCCGAGGAACTCATGGGCGGCGGGGCTCGCCCGACAAGTGCAAAGCCCGCACCTTCCGCCACGCCCGCGCCGGCATCCGTGCCCGCGGACGACTTTGCCACCCGTCCTATCGTGCAGACGATGCGTAAAGCCGCCCCTGCACCCCGTCCTGCTAGCGATCCGTCCGAGACGGCGGCATTTCTCGCTGCAGCGGCACAACGCCCCACGGCAGACAGCACGATTCGCTACGCTGCCCCGCAGCAGTCGGCATACACGGCTCCCGAGCCCGAGCTCGAGCCGCCTGTCATGGATCTGGATGATCTTTCCAACCGCCAGTTTGCCTTTGATTCCTGGGCAGCGGCAGATCTGGACGAGACCTCGGGCGGCATGCCGGCGCTCGACATTCCGATAAACCCCCTGTTTGCGGCTGCCGAGGAACGCGACTCCGCATACGACAACACCGCAGCATACGCCAACCGTCCGAGCGAACAGCCTCGCGCCGGCCGCATCGAAACCGAGGATTACGGCCAAACGTCGAGCGGCTATTCTCGCGACCCGTTTGCCGCCGCGCCCGCTCCCGATTACAACCAAGCGAGCGTAAAGGCAGCCTCGGCATCGTCGTATACCCGCGGCACCGACGATAAGCGCGCTGCCGATTACCGCACCGAAGAAGAACCGCCGCGCTTTTCGGAGTTTTCGCATGCGGCAAAGGTTGTCTTTATCGCCATCATCATCGCTCTGCTCGGCGTAATCGCGTTTGAGGGATTCCAGCTGTTCCGCGGCCCCACCGCGTCCGAATCGGCAACGCAGCAAAAAGAGGACGACAATCAGCACCTGGACATCAACACCCTCAAGGGCGACCCCAACGACGGAGACGAGTAGCGAGGGTTAAGGGAGGGCCGGAAGAGCCGGCGGCACGTCACGGCTCCAAAAGCCCTGCCATAAAGATGGGCAGATATAGCACGTCACCATCGCGGTGAAGATTACATTCCGCAAGTACCAGGGCGCGATCGATTCCGTAGCCCTTCGTTGCCAGTGCGTTATCGAGCGCCGCGTGGGACTTAAAGCTCTTGCCCGACTTGACCTCGATGGCGAGCACTTCCCCATCGAGCGTCTCTTCCACAAAATCGAGCTCACCGACCTTTTTGGACGTAAAGTAGCGCAATCTAAATCCATGAGCTTTGAGCTCTTGGGCAACGAAGCCCTCAAACGCCGCCCCCATATTCATGCCAAAGGCGTCTTCTGCCTCTCCATCAAAAACGCCTTGAGCGACCCTTTTGGAATACGACGACATGAGCATTCCGGTGTCCAGGTAAAACAGCTTAAATAGATTTCGCTGCTCCCCCAATAAAAGGGGTGCCACGGGCGCCGTTACGTTATACACGGGAAGCGCAACGCCCGCCTCCGATAACCAGAGAAAATGGTCTGTCACCTGCGAAAAACGTTTGACACCGTTAATCGATGACAGCTTGAATCGCTTGTTTTTGGAGCCGGCCTCGCTGGGAATCAAATCATAGATATCGCGAATAACCAAGCGCAGCTCGGGCGGAGCGTACTTTGCGATGTCATCGCGATACAGGGCGTGAAGATCGCGGTGGATGTTTCGAACCTCGTCGACATTGCGCGTCGCCAAGAAGGAATTGACCGCGTCGGGCATGCCTCCCACCACCACATACTGATGGAACAGATCGAGCAAGCGGTCATACAGGTAGCCGGGGAGCTCCTCCTCATCCTTTAGACAGCCCCTGAGCATGTCAAACACGCTGGCACCAACGCCATTTGCCCAGCAAAACTCCTCAAAGTCGAGCGGGTACATCTGGACCTGCTCGACATACCCCACCGGCAGGGAATCGATGCCCTCGAGCTCAACGCCAAGGAGCGATCCGGTAAGGATGTACCGAAAGTCGCCGCGTTGGACCAGGTATTTGATAAACGTCACCACGTTGGGGCATCGCTGTACCTCGTCGATTACCACGACGGTCTTGTTCGCAACCATCGGCCGCGTCGCAGCGATAGACATGCGCATAAGCAGGTCGTCCGCACTTTTCGCCGCCAAAAACGAATCACGCACGGACGCGTCGGCGATAAGGTCGAACGTCACGACATTTTCGAACGAGTCGTTTGCAAAGACGTTGACCAAATATGACTTTCCTACCTGTCGGGCGCCCTTGACCAAAAGAGCCCTGTTAAGCGACGAGGTAAGCCAAGATTCAAACTGTGCTTTCGCTTTTCTCTGTAGCATAAGCGCACCCCTTATTACATGCTGTTTTAGCACTAGGATACACTTTTCCGTAGTTGTTAGGCGCTTATTTCGACACTTTTTCGAGGTTTTAAAGTGTATATTACGACACTTTTCCGTACTTTTACACAGGATATTTCGACACTTTTTCGAATTAAAGCCCAACAGCGGCCGGCGAAATCAAGCGCCGCTCACGCGCCATTTCGCAGGCGGCGCTTGATTTCTGTCCGCACGTGCTGATAGACTCCATCGTGCCCGCAAGGAGTGGGCACGTTTTATCCAGAGTCGGGGTAGAGAGTTGGCTCCACGATCCCGACGCCAACCGGCCAAGAGGCACGGTGGCCCTGCCAACATCGATGAAAGGAGTCCGTATGGACAATTTCTCCGTGCGCAGCGAGCGCAATTTCCACAACCTGGCAGCCAAGCCAAAACGAATGCATCTTCTGGACGGGCCGAGCGGCTACGCCTCGGCCATGGTCAAGAGCAGTCTCTCCCACCAGATGCGCTTTACGGTACAGAAGCTCGAGGAAGAGCTCTGCGTTGCCGGCGACCCGCACGTAATGCAGATCAAGCTGCTCGGAGATGACTCGCGCGAGCCGTCGAGTTGGAAGCTCTTTGCCGACGGCAAGTGCATCGCGGACGGATCCGGCGACTTTGCCCGCGAGTGCTTCTGCGAGGGAGCCGAGGTATTCCTGGACCTGTGCCGCGACGCCGTCGATGCCGCTGAGCTGCATCAGTGGAATCAAAGGGAGTATGAGCTACTGAGTGCGGCGCGCGGGATCGCGATGGCGTAGGCAGACAGATCAGACAGCCCGTCATACTGGTTACGCCTCGATTCAAACAGCAGGGCGAAGTCGCGCTTACAGCCCCGCCATGCCAAACCGAATGGCGTTCTCAAAAGGCCTATCTCCCCTCCGCCTTCAGCCTCAGCAGCAGGTCGCCCAGCTCGGGACACTTGCTGGAAAGGCGCGTCTGGGGTCGCTCGCCCATCCCCCACCGCTGGCGGACTTCCTGGGCGCGCGGGCTCACGCAGTAGTCCCCGTCCATCATCTGCTTGAGCAGCTTGGCGGTCACGCGCGCATCGGCCAGGGCACTATGGGCGTGGCCCGTCGACTCGTCGAACTCGATGCCGAACCACGTCGCCGCGTCACTCAAAGAGACGCACCCGTGGCTGCCCACGTCCATAATCGAGGTGTAAAACGCCTGCAGGTCGGCCCAGTCCGTAGGAAATGCGGAAAGGTCGATGTGCTTTGCCTGACACTCGGTCAAAAGCTGTCGACGATCCGTCCCGCTCCAGCAAACTATTTGGGCGGAGTAGCGACCAATCCAATCGCTAAGCCTTTTGATCACCATGTAGAGAGGATCAGCCATCGCGGTGTCCACGGCCGATATCCCCGTAAGCTCGCGGACGGAAAACGCAACGCCTTCGGTAAATTCCGTCTGCACAAACTGCGAGAACTCGCCCATAACGTTGCCGTGGTAATCGAGCTTGACCGCGCCGACCTCAATAATCTCATTGCGCAGTCCACGGCGCTGGCGCTGCTTTGGCACCGGCGCAAACTCAAAGTCCAGCACAATCTGGCGCGCAAAGTTCGTCGTATCGATAGCCGAGATACCCGGCGTCTTTTCAGCTGACACGGTTAGGGCCTTTCTCCGTCAACTGCCGCTTGCTACATAGGCGGCTACATTGCCGTAAGGATAGGCGCTCGTGCGGACATAAAAGCGGGGCGCAATGCCATGCGCCAGGCACTCGCCATGCAGACGGCCCCAAGAGAGTCGCCCGCTCTATTCAAATGCATGTGATAAAAATTGAGGCCCAGTGACTTGAATCAGAGGTCATCCCGGGCCCATCAATATGCAGTGTACCTACAGAGGGTTGGTTAATCAAACGGGCTTTCGGTGACGAAGACCTATTCGTTCAGCACCCTGGAGGCATCCGAGGCGAGCGCAATGTTAACGGCACACAGAAGGGAACCCGAATGCAAGCGTACCAAAGATAGATATCCGAGATCGGGCCCGAACGGCCGTAGCGCAATGTCCTCAAGCACTACGTCAGTGTCACAAGACGCGCGGAGCTCGGCCACTAGCATCTCAAGCGACGGACGCTCGCTCTCGTCCACACCAACCGGCGGCGCCCGCCCGTCATAGTGACGAGGATGCCAACGACGATAAGGTACGCACCGCCGCCTACGACAACGACTTCGAGTTCATCAAGGACCAAGTCAACGCCCCGTGCATCCACTCGGTCAGGATGCGCCCATGCACCATTGCATCGATGTCAACGACAGGGCCGACAACGGTATCAAATGCACTCTTCCGGCCACCCGCACCTGGCAGTCGGCATATAGGCAACAGTTGTGTATCGCAAGGCGTGACCAGCAGTTTTTGCCAGGCCTTTGCGAGGAAGAATCGCCGAGAGCAGGTCGCACCGATGGCAAACCTTCATGGCTCTAGCGCGTCAACATCCTTAGCAACATCTGCCTATCCCAAAGCACGACGTTATTCCGCTGCGCCAGTTCCACGGCTGCATGGGTAAACGACCTGTTCGTCATTACGACCACGATGTTGCAGCCGTAGTATTCTTTGCCGGCACATGCTTCCTGAATCGGGGTATTGTCAAGGTCGGCGTAATAGCATTTGCATTGAATTCCATAGCAGACGCCGTCTTTGTGGGCGAGGATATCGATGCCTTGATCACCTGTTGCTTTGGTAAGCGAAACATTTTCATATCCGTTACGAATAAGAATCCTAGCGCAGCAACGCTCGAATTGGCGACCATCCATGGCGTCAATCACATCGATACATGGCAAGTCGGAGGAATCGTCGCTCGTCACATCGCCCTTCTCATCGCGACCGGGTTGCTCGTCAATATGGTAGCCGTTAAAAACCCACTCCCATTCTTTAACGACCTTCTCTGAACTCGAATTGGCTACAGGATTGGTGATACATGCGTACTCTAGGCCACTTGCGCCCACAGCGAACAAATAAACCTTGAAATAATCCGTGTGGATCCGAGCGGCATCATACTGCGCCTCGCTAAGGCTGAATGAGTCACCGAGCTTCGCGACATTTTTCGCGACAATATAGGAGACGTTACCGTCGGCCTGAGTGCTAATCGCATCGCATTCTTGACACTTTGCAGCGGTCTTCTTGACTGCTGCCCCTTGGCTCGCCTCGATTGCAATCGCGTTTTGTAGCGGCGTCTTCCATCGATTAACAATCGGAGCATCAGGTGCACCGTTTTCAGCGCTCCCCGCAGAAGCGTTGCCGTTATGTCGCGTTTTCTTCAATATATCGCAAAACGCATCGTATTCCAGGGATATAGACTCCAGCTCAGCCTCATTGAGACAGGCTTTTAACTCATCGAGAAATGAGGGGGCGACCTGTGCCGTGTTCCTCAAGTTCTTTACTCTATCGATGCCGTTACGCAATGGAACGAATAGGCAAGAAAGGCAGGTGTCTTCTTTATTGGAAGCACGGTAATAGTTGGCAACAATCTTCGCTGCAGCCGAGGCGCTAATCTTGAGAGCAGTCGTGCGACCACTGAGGAGCTCAGAGAGTTTCTCAACGCTCAGCCTATCGACGCCAAGCTTCGATAGCAGCAAGTCTGCTCTATTTGCTTGATCAATAAAGCTCGAATCGACAAGGCGCTCGGGGCGCATCTCTTCTAACGAGGAGATCTCCCCGCTCTCTTCCTGCAACCACCTTGGCAACATTTTTACGCCCTGCGGTTTAGAGAAGCCTCCGTTCGAGAGCGGAATCCATGCTTCATGCTCAAGGTTTGCGAGAATTCCACTCTCGAGCTGGGTCGCCAAGGGACTCAACACCGTATGGGCGCCAAGCAAGGAGACGACTGCGTACTTATCCGGATTTTTCTCCTTGACCAAACGAACAACAGTCCGCGCGATTAATTCCTGCGCAGACTTCATTGCCTCAGCCGTGGAGGAGTCCTGAATGATGTGCTTCCTTGAGGGGTCAGTAGAAAAGTCCGCGCTGACTTTAAACGAATAGCCGGTTTTATCTAGCGTCGGCATAAAGCAATGAAAAACCGCATCGTCGTTCCCGCAGGGAACGATCTTAGACCCGGCGTCGCACTGAAAAGCAACTGAAGTATCCTTGTTCGAGACAACGTACCAGTCGCAAGCGTGCGCCGCGCCCTTAACGAGAGATTCGTGGTCGTCGATGCGAGATCTTTTGATGGAGACCACCTTGGCAATACCGCCACAATTGATATCGACGGTGCAGGTGTTTCGAAGGAACAGGAGCCAACCTTCGTCTATCTCCAAAAACTCCATGTTGATTTTCTCGAGCTTAGGGTCGGTAAAGATAAAGAACGTGGTAAAGCCGTCTCCCTTGTACTCGTCAAGCGCGCTGAGCGTCGCATTCGGAATAGAGGCTGAGTCCACGGGGAAGGGAACCCTTACGGTGGGAACGCTTCTCTCGTCAACTCCAAGCTTTTCCGCGCAAGCCCTCTTTGAAAAGGTAAAGAACATGCCGGCAGAATGAATAATGATCTCCGATGAAATAGTGGTCGCGCTCTTGAAGCCCACGCCTCTGTAGCCAATGGTCTGCCCTCGTCGTTTGCTGCTTGACCCCGATCTGCAAATGGAAATGAGATCCTGCTCGGAGAAGGGACGTCCGTCATTCGCGACGACGAGAGAAGAACCGACCGACCTGACTATCAATCGCTTCGCTCCGGCGTCATCGGCGTTTTGCAGCAGTTCGATTAAAGTTCGCCCGTCATAGCTCTCCGCCATGTAACGTTCCATCGCGGCAAGGTCTTCAAGCATTCTGGGCGAAGCAAGCGCTTCATTCAGAAAGGAGTCCGATATCTTTCTGACTAGGTTATTCATTAGAATTATTCCCCCCTACCTTCAAGCCTGATATTTCCGATCAACCGCCTCAGAATGAAGGCAGCTGTCAAGACCATCGACCCAGCCGTATGCTGCCAGGACAAGTGACTTGAATGAATCGAACGCCGCGCGATCGCCCGTTGCAGCAAGTTTGGTGGCAATCACCAAAATATCCCTATCCTGCAAACCTTCAGCGTGAGCCCAGGATTCGAAGGCGTCAGGGTAAGTCCTGTATATTTCGAGCAAACTTTCACCGTCAATTTTGCTAGCCATCAAATACATGAAAGTTGTCAGCTGAACCCCAGTCAATTGATCTCTGACGCCAGCAAGGGAGCTGATGGTTTTGCCGATAACATCGATTCGCCCAAGCTTGAACAGCCTCTCGAAACTACTGGTAATAGTCATGGAGAGCTCGTTGATCTTTTTTCTAGTCTGTGGCTCATACGGAAAAGTCGTGTACTCGTCGAGGGCGCTGAGAACCCCTTCAACATACCCGTCTTCAACACCGGTACATCTGCTTACCTTGGTAAGCTCGGAAGCCAAGAGCCCCTTCTGCGACTTTGGCGCTCGGTTTAAAACGCCCTCGATAAGTTGAGCGGCGGTCGCCCTCATATCATCGGTCACGACATCCCTCAAGAAGTAATCGTCCTTCTTCGAATAGTCGTAGCGATCGGCGACTGATGCCATGGTCCAAGCGGTGTTGAAAGCCCACTCATCCGTACGGTCGTTCTTAAAACGCCCCGTCTTTTCGTTTACCGGCATCATGTCAGTGAGCTCAGAAGCGCGGTCCACGTCCCCCTTACGAATGCAGGCAGAAATCATGTTGGCTCTGATTCCACTTTCGGAGGGAAAACGTGTAAAGAAGAACTCAACCAAAGCTTCATTGTAGGCCCATCGATAGAAATCATCGAGATGTCTGTCGCCGATACCAGCGCCCGCCGGGTAGAAGCCTTCGGCGAGGAAGGCATCAAGAATCAGCTGGTAAGCGGTTTCACGCGGCGGACAAATCGGTTTCCCGCTGTTAAGGAAGTGTTCGGCATATGCAATAAGGCGCTCTTCGGGGGTGCGGGTCTCCTCGCGCTGCATGATGCCAACGTCGTGGAGGAGATCAAGGTTCCCGTCGAGGCGTTGGATGAATTGCGCAACGATCTGTTGGAATTCCTCATAGCAAGAGCTGCCGGTGATGCCCGCGCAAATCTGCGCAAGGGAACGTGCGAAATCGTGCGACCGGGTACACATGGCATCCCTGTAGCTTCTCCCGAAGTCATCGGTCGTGTCTCGTCCCTCGTCATAGAAGCAGGCGTCCATGAACTTATTCAAGGTATAAATCAGCTGTTGGTCGGGTGCATGGTCTTGACCTGCGGCCAGCAGCATAGTTGTATAGCGGGTAAATCTTGACCAATCCTCGTCAAAGATCCATTCGATAAGGACGCTCTTTTCCAGGTTGTACAGCTTCGGCCTATCGAAATAGCGCTCAAGGATTCGATCTTCGTCTTTTTCTAGCCCAACGTAGAAGAGCTCTTTGGACTCGCCAGAGTCATCATCCGTGTCGTTGAAGATGCTCCCATAGGGAAGGCTATCAGTCTCATCGCATTGCTCAAGGTATTCGACCCACAGGCCCCGTGCTTCTTCGGGGTCAAGCTCATGCCTTGTGGTCCAAAGCAGGTCGTAGAACGTCGCAGCCTCTTTACACTTTAACGCGACAAATAACGAAGCACGGGCATCGCCTTCTGCGCTCGCGTAGACTGCGTCGACGAAATCTGAAATCTCAACAGAGTACTGTCGCACCCTTTGCAGTACGAGCGCGGCAGCCTCCGAGCCAGCAGCGCGGCAAACCTCAGCCGTCACCATAGCTGTATGAAAAGCGTTGGGATTGTCGGTTTCCAAGCTTGTAAAGTTATCGAGAAAAGACTCGATGGCCGAAACAGCTTGAGCGCATAGTCCGGCCTCGAGCAACCCGCCGAAAAGGGCGCGTTCGCAATCCCATAAAGTCCATCCCGTATAACAATTCTCAGCAAGAGTCTCTATGCGGCCAGGGTCCATCGCGATTAAACTCGCAGCATCTCGCGCACGAAGCCGCTCGACAAGCTTCATGAAAACCTGCGTGACATAAAACTTCGCCGTTTTGGAATCGCCGTCTAGATTCAAATCAGTCAGATACAGCCACATCTCATTGGCTCGCTCAGGTTCTAGCAAGTACTCAGATGCGAGCAAATCACCAATTACAGCGAGTTTTTTCGCTGCTTTAGGCTTGTGGTCTTTTATGGCGTCGAATTTAGACTCGATTTCCTCTGGGTCAGTAATGGGTTCGAATTGAAAATTATCATTCTTGGGCCTACCAAACATGTTGCACCTTCCATAAACCATTAAGCCACTAAAGATCGAGCAGAAGAAACAATCATAGGCAGCGAAAACTGCAACCAAAACTATAGCTATGCCGTTGCATCGTATTATATGAGGTAAAAGCCCCAAACCGAATGAGAGACTCCCGAACGGACAGGTCTACCCCAAGCCAATCAAATGCAAAATGCGACGTGGCCAAGGCAGCGATAACAGATGAGCACTATGACATCAACATGGGTTTCGGCAAAGGCCGACTTTTTCAACAAGACTCTGATTCGGTTCATGAAACAAGACTATAGACACTTTTTTGCCACCAATCGGCGGACCAGCAACCGCCGCCCGACAACGCCACCTATCGTGAGCTACACCACAAAGCCCCGCCGCTCTGGGCATTTCCGCTGAATCGGCTGTGCCAGAGCGGCAGGTCGCGTGCATTGAGATAAGCATCGGGAAGTGGGCAAAACCAATGCCACCGGCCCGCCTTGACCTCCTCAGTCGCTCAGCACCTGCTTCCTACTCCAGCCACCACTCGACATCGACGGAGCACTCGACCTCGATGGGCTCCGGATCCAGCACCGTCTCCTCGGAGCCTCCGGACGCTCCATCGGGAGCACACGCAGCAACACAGCATGTTCGACCATAGCCTGCTGCCCGGCTGTTATACGAGATATGCTTGACGCCGCCCAGCTTAGACCCCGCCGCAACGGCAAGTGCCTGTGCGTTGTCGCGAGCACGTTCAACCGCACGGGCAATCAGGGCGTCTTCCGCCGCGCGCTGATCCGCTAACTCGAACCGAATGCTCATGTCGGCATGCGATTCGCAGGTATTGAGCGCGGTCCACACGGCAGCAAAGTTAGTCGAATCGACAGGCGCGGTAACCGTGCCGTACGCATAGTAGTTGTAGCCCACAATCGTCGCCCTCTTGCGCGTCGTCTGCGCATAACAAGTGTACCGACAGCACGTTAATTCGCTATCCAAACCAAAGGGCGCCAGCGCGGCGGCTACGCGGGCACGATCGGTGTTGTAATCCTCCAGGCACGATTCCTTGGTGGTGCGGCGACCACCAAAGCCAATGCTAAAGATCACGCGGTCGGGCATGATCTCGTCCTCTATCTCGGCGCCAACGCTCACATAACCGGTCTTATCCATTGCCATGGCATCCGTCCTTTCCACGAATGGCTACGTTGCAGCAAGCGTAGCCGCCCGTGCGGACACAAAAATGGGCGCAATGCCACGCGCGCCAGGCACACGCCATACGGTCGACCCCAAGAGAGTCGCCCGCTCTATTCAAAGCATGTGATAAAAATTGAGGCCCGGTGACTTGAATCAGAGGTCATCCCGGGCCCATCAGAGCTCGTAGAGCTCTTGGTTGCTTTGGTCTCGCTCTTCACGGCGCTTATCGAACTTTCCGAGGCACTCAAGCAGCATTCGAAGCATAACGAGTCGCTGCCATTAAGGCACTGACCTCTTGACCAAGCAACGGCGCTGCCCAGCTCTTCACTATTTGGGCTGCCGTCGACTTTATTCTATCCGCGAGCATCTGGTTTACCAAATGGATTTTCGGTAAAGGAAGCACGGCACGCCCGCAAAACCACTACGCCCCAAGTGCCGCCATGGGGATCACCGCCACGCCGTCGTCGCGTGTGTAGGCAATGCTCCCCTTTCCAACCACGACCGCCAAAAACGCCGGCGCGGTATTCTAAGACGCGCTTTCCACTTGAAGCCATGTCGATTCTGGGACACAGTTTCCGCTTGAAGCCCATCCGGAAAGCACGTCCCATTCCGAGGCTTGAATCCGGGACGTAGTTTCCACTTGAGCTCCTGACGGGAAAGCACGTCCCGCTCTGAAGCTCGATTCCGGGATACAGCTTCCGCCAGAGACCTCAACCGGAAACGGCATCCCGCTCTGGAGCCAGAATCCGGGACGCAGCTTCCGCTTGAAGGCCGATCCGGAAAATGCGTCCCAGTCTGAGCGCTCATTCCGGGATGCATTTTCCGCGAGGGGCCGATCCGGAAAGGCCATGCCACTCTGGAGCTATAATCCGGGACACGCCTTCCGCCGACATTCCGCCGGCAGCCAACACGACAAAAGAAGGGCCCCATTCCAGCAATTCGAGGACAGGCTCTCGTTCTCGAGCAGAGCTACCCCGCCCTCACATCTCGGCAAACGAGATTAGCTTGACGTCCCCCCTACTCTCTGCGGCATCTCGACATCCCTGCGTAAAGCCGCGCTTCGAGAAGATCACATAGCTTTTGTGCTGCCGTCTAAAGAGATCGCTTCGGTATACGAGCTTTTGCAGCACGTCTTCGCCCGCCGGTTCATTGCGCCATTTGCACTCCGCAAACAGCGCAGTGCCCTCGCCATCGTCAACAATCAAGTCGATTTCTTCCTGCGTATGCGTGCGATTATCCGTCCCCCACCAGCGCCCGACGCTCGCCGGAACCACCTCGAGCTGGCCCGCGCGCGCGAGTTCGTACACGTATTGTCTGCAGATAAGCTCAAAGACCGTACCCATGTAATCCGATATGTGCGGCTCAATGCGCTTATACGCCATCTCAGCCATATCGTTTTGAATCAGCCCAATGTTCTGCGGAACAAACTTGTACCAGAACCTAAACATCTGGTCGCTCAGCAGATACACGGCTCGCTTATTGCTCGTCTCGTTTAGGGGCAGCTCGCGCTCGACAATCCCAAGCGACGCCAGCTTATCCACATAGCTCTTTACGTTGCTCGCAGGAATTCCCGTAGAGCTCGCAATCTCCGAGATCTTCGAGCGTCCCTGGGCAATTGCCTGCACGATCGCATCATATTGCTCGGGATTGCGGCACTCTTGCAGCAGCAGGTTACTCGGCTCTTCAAAGAGATAGCCCGTAGGAGTAAGAAAAAGACGTTTGATGTTGTCCTTGAGCGGTGCGGCAGGATCGACTTTCTCGATATATGCAGGAATGCCGCTCGTCATGCCATAGCAAACTGCAGCGTCCTCGCGACTCATGCTCTGCCACAAGCCGAGGGTCGTCATAAAATCGAGCGGCATGATCTTAAACTGGACCGTACGCCTACCGTATAGTGGGCTCTCGTAGCCCAACACCTGTTCCTCCATAAACGAAAGAGACGAGCCGCACAGGATAAGCATAAGCTTGGTCTCTTTGTACAGGTGATCAATCTTGTCTTGCAGCAACGAGCTGATCTCGGGATTCGATTGGGCGAGATAGGGATACTCGTCAATCACGACAATCAAACGTTCCGTGCGAGCCATGGTGGCTAATGCATCGAACGCCTCGTCAAAACTACGAAACGACACGCTAGCAGCACCAACCGAGCCTGCAAGTATCGCCTGGCTAAAGCCGTGCAGGTTTGCCTCTGCATTGGTACGACGAGCTTGAAAGTAAATAGCCTTCTTGCCTTGGATGAACTCTGTGATAAGGCGCGTTTTACCCACACGACGGCGGCCGTAAATCACAGGCATCTCAAAGGAGCCCGTGCCATGCAGTCGATTGAGCTCGGACATTTCCGCTGTTCTTCCGATAAACATAGGGCCATCCTTCCTTTACGTTATAGCTAGCTATATTATACCTTCCTATAATATAGCTAGCTATAACGTAATACGACAAGCGGGCCACGCAAAAGGGGCGGTACACCACCGCACGTGGGCCGTCCCGGAAAATGTATCCCGTTCTGGAGCCAAATACTGGGTCGTAGCTTCCGCCAAACATGCCATCCGGAAAGCGCGTCCCGTTCTGAGCCTGAATTCTGGGATGCATTTTCCGCTGAAGTTTCTACCGGAAAACGAATCCCATTCTGAGCGTCGAATCCGGGACGCAATTTCCGCATGCGGCCCCGTTGGGAAAGTTCATCCCGCTCTGAGCGCTCATTCCGGGATGCAATTTCCGTTTGAGGCCCGATCCGGAAACGGCATCCCACTCTGGGGCCGAAATCTGGGTCACAGTTTCCGCAGATACCAGTCGACGATCCGCCGCCTTTATCACATGCCTTCAAATATGCGATCCAGAAACACAAAACAGCAGATAGAATGCTCTTTTTCAAAAAAGTACACGTCCCGAAACTTACCAAGACTTCATATCTAGCTACCTTTCAAGGTCGCCGATTACCGCCCACCGATTCGGATGTAAAAATGTCGCCGAAACCAGGCCATCTACCTGCATGGTTAGATTTTGGTCAGCTTTTGGTCAGCTGAGCGGCAAGTTCCGGCTGATACGTTTTTGCTACCCAAAAGGAGGCGGTAGCTCATGACCCATTGCAATGACCAACTCATCGACCAACTGTTGGACCAAGCCGAGCAGGAGGGACGATGCCTTATTCCCCCGAGTGCGGCGATCCGCAAAGCACTCCTTCGGCGCACCGGTGTCACGGTCGTCTCCCCCATGCCGGGACTGTTCGCGCGAAAAACGCGCTGGGATGAACTAAACCGAGCGCAACGCCATTGCGAGATTATCCGCGCCCTTGCGATCATCCACCCCGATTGGACGTTCTGCTCGTTTTCGGCTGCCTGCCTGCTGGGGCTCGAGGTCTCGTGGCGACACCTGAATGTCTTGCATGTCTGCAGCTCGACAAAGCCGTCGGCTCGTCCGGGCGCACATATTCAGCGGCACCAGATTGAGCCGGCCGGAGCAATACGCAGAGTCGGCATATCGTTAACGCCGCCCATCCAAACGGCCACAGATTGCCTGCTGCAAACTGGTTTTGCCGACGGCATGCCCATTGCCGATTCGGCAATCTCAAAGCTCGGCCTTACGCGAGAGCAGTTGATGGAGGCCGTCGAGCAACGAACGACCGCCCGCAATGGTCGCGCGATTCGCACCGCCCTCACAATGCTTCGATATGCCGACGCCCGCGCCGAGAGCGGCGGGGAATCGGTCCCCCGAGCCGCCATGATCGAGACCGGTTTTGCGCCCGACTGGCTTCAATACGAATTGACGGACCCCTTCGATTCGGCCAAGCCCATACGAACGGACTTTGCCTGGGAGCGCCAGGCGCGGGGACTCACGCTGGGCGAGCTCGACGGGCTCATCAAATATACCGACCAGACCATGTTGGCCGGACGCACCACCGCCGAGGCGCTCGTTGCCGAACGTCAGCGCGAGGCGCACTTATCGCTCTACGGTCATCCCCTGCTGCGCTTTACCATGAACGAGGTCCGCTCGGCAGGAATGCTCGCCAAAAAGCTGCAGACGGCAGGCATCCGGCAGACCGCGCTGCCGACGTGGCTCAACGACGTGGAGCTGTAGGGACTGCTAGGCCGCGCATCGCCGGATCGCATCCCCCCTATCTGGGCCGCGTTTTCCCAACGGCCACGCCAACGGAAAGCGCGTCCCATTCTGAGGCATGATTCCGGGACACAGCTTCCGGTTGAGGGCTGTTCCGGAAAGCGCATCCCATTCCAGGCGCGGATTCCGGGATGCACTTTCCGTTTGAAGCCCCAACCGGAAAGCGTATCCCGTCCAGAACGTCGAATCTGGGACGTAGTTTCCGCTCCAAACAAAAGGCCCCGGCTCGCGATGGAGCTGGGGCCAAAGGCGCAGCGTATGTAGTTGATGCTGAGCGCGAACGGCCCGTTAGCAATGGCCGTACGCGCTCTACCCTAGCCGCGGTGACGGGCGCGGCTGTACGGCGTATCCACCATGGGCAAATCCGGACGCAGCTTGCCGTCAAACGCGCGGTAGGCGTTCTGCACGGCGGGCGCCGTGGGGATCGTTGCGATCTCGCCGATGCCCTTGCCGCCGTATGCCACGGGCAGCAGCTCGTCCTTCTCCACGTAAATGGCGTGGATATCCGGGATCTCGGGCGCACGGAACAGTCCGAGCGTGCCGTACCTTGCCTGGGGCACGCAGTCCTTGAGCGGCCAGTCCTCGGTAAGCGCATAGCCCATACCCATGAGCACGCCGCCTTCGATCTGACCCTGGATGGAGATGGGGTTGACCACCTTGCCGGAATCGTGCGCGGCATAGACCTCGCTCACGCGACCGTCATCATCCAAAATCACCACATGCGTGGCAAAGCCGTAGCAGATGTGGCTCTTGGGGTTGGGAACGTCGGCGCCCAGTTTGTCGGTCGGCTCTAGGTACACGTAGCCAAACTCGCATCCCTCGAGCGCCTTGATGGCGGCCGCGGGATCCTGAGGATGCATGCCCTGGCCGGCGACGAGCTCCTGCGTGCGCAGCTGATAGGCGTGGCCGTCGTCGTACTCGATCTTGACGCCGTCGCCATGCGCGCTCACCGGAGCGGCGGGCGCAGGCTTGCCGGCCTCGATGCCAAGCATGGCATCGCGCAGCAGGAAGGCGGCGCCGCGCACGGCCTCGCCGGTCACGACCGTCTGACGCGAGCCAGACGTGGTGCCGGAGTCGGGAGCGTTCTCGGTGGAGCACTCGCCGTTGGCGATGCAGCGAAGCGGCAGGCCGCATGCCTCGGCAACGTCCTGCAAAAAGACAGTGTTGCAGCCCTGGCCGATGTCGGACGTGGCGGCATAGACCACAGCCACGCCGTTCTCGACGCGAATCTTGCAGCGACCGGCATCGGGCAGGCCCACGCCCACGCCGGCGTTCTTCATGGCGCAGGCGATACCGGCGTGTCCGGGATGCGCATAGTAGGCATCCTTGACCTCGAGCAGCGTCTCCTTCAGCGCCGTGGAGCAGTCGGCAATCTGGCCGTTGGGCAAAACCTCGCCCGGCTCGATGGCATTACGGTAACGAATCTCCCACGGATCCAGGCCGACCTTCTCTGCCAGCAAGTCGATCAGGCTCTCGAGCGCAAACTCGGACTGACACACGCCAAAGCCACGATAGGCGCCAGCGGGCGGGTTGTTGGTGTAGTAGCCAAAGCCGCGAATGTCGGTATTCTGGTACTTGTAGGGGCCGACGGCATGCGTACAGGCGCGCTCGAGCACCGGACCGCACAGCGACGCGTAGGCGCCGGTATCAAAGTTGATTTCGCAGTCCAGGCCGGTAAAGTTGCCCTCGGCGTCGCAACCCAGCGTAAAGGTGCCGTCCATGGCATGGCGCTTGGGATGGAACGCGAGCGACTCGGCGCGCGTGAGCTTGCACTTCACAGGACGCTGGAACTTATAGGCAGCGAGCGCGGCCAGGTGCTGGATGGACACGTCCTCCTTGCCGCCAAAGCCGCCGCCCACGAGCATGGTCTCGACGACCACGCGCTCGGGCTCGTTGTCCCAGCCAAACATGTGGGCACACTCTTTGCGCGTATCGTAGGCACCCTGATCGGTCGACTGCACCTTGACGCCGTTCTTGTACGGGAAGGCAACGGCGCACTCGGGCTCCAAGAAGGCATGCTCGGTAAAGGGCGTGGTAAAGCGCTGCGTCACGGTGAACGCGCTCTCCGCCAGCGCCTTGGCGGCGTCGCCGCGCGTCACGTGACGGCTCTGGCACACGTTGTCCTTGAGCTCCACCGTGTTGCCAAAGGCAAAGAAGCTGTCGTGCAGGCGCGGGGCGTCGGCAGCCCTGGCCTCGGCAATGTTACGCACGGGCTCCAGCGGCTCGTAATCGATCTTTACGAGCTTCTTGGCCTTCTCGAGCGTCACCTCGTCCTCGGCGACCACCAGCACAATGGCATCGCCCACGCAGCGGGTGATATCGCCCGCCGCGATCATGACGTCCCAGTCCTGGATAAGGTGGCCGACTTGGTTGACCGGCACGTCCTCGGCGCGCAGGATGCCCACCACACCGGGCAGGGCCTCGGCCTTGGAGGTATCGATGGAGAGCACGCGGGCGCGCGGATACTTGGAGCGCACGGCACTGGCATAGGTCAGACCCGGCTGATCGAGCTCGTCGATGTCGTCGGGATACTTGCCCTCGCCGAGCACCTTCTTGCGCACGTCGATACGGAAGGCGCGCTTGCCCACGCCGTAGTCATCGCCGCGCTCCAGATCCTCGTCGATCTGCTTTTCGCCACGGAGCACCGCAGCTGCCAGCGAGATGCCCTCGATAATCTTCTTGTAGCCGGTGCAACGGCAGACATTGCCGCGGATGGCGTACTTGATCTGCTCCTCGGTGGGTTCGGGGTCCTCGGCGATGAGCGCTGCACCCGCCATGACCATACCGGGGATGCAAAAACCGCACTGCACGGCGCCCACGGCGCCAAAGGCGTACACGAAGGCCTCGCGCACGTCCTCGGGCAGGCCCTCGACGGTCACGATGTTGCGGCCGGCGGCAAGAGCAGTGGTCAGCACGCAGGCCTTGACGGCCGCACCGTCCACATGGATGGTGCAGGTACCGCACGCGCCCTCGGAGCAGCCGTCCTTAGCGGAGTGAATGTGCAGGTCGTCGCGCAGGTAGCGCAGCAGCGGTTTATTTTGGGTCGTCGTGCGCTCGATGCCGTTAACGGTAAAAGTGAATTCCTGTGCCATGGTGATTCCCTTCTACACGCCGGCGGCGATGCCGGTGCGGTCGTGGATGGCGCCATGCGGGCAGACGACGGCGCACATGCCGCACGACAGGCAGTCCGCGCCGTCGATATGGGCGCAGTTGTCCTCGATGCGGATAGCGCCGGCAGGGCACTTTTTGGCGCACATGCCGCAACCGATGCAGCTGGTGTCGCAGATCTTGCGCGCAATGGCGCCCTTATCGGTGTTGTTGCAGCGCACCAGGATGTTCTGGTAGCCGGGAACGAAGGCAATCACGCGCTGCGGGCACGCCATGCCGCACAGGCCACAGCCCGTGCACTTGGAGCGGTCCACGCGGGCGACGCCGTCGACCAGCGCGATGGCACCGTGGGGGCAGGCCGTAACGCAGGCGCCACAGCCAATGCAGCCTTCGCTGCAGCGGGCGTCGCCGCCTGCGGAGGCGCAACCACTTCCGCAGGCAACGTAGGCCACGTGATGTTGAATGGATTTGGCCATAAGAGACTCGCCTATTTCTTAAGAAGGTACGAATAGTTGTCGCGCACGGCCCTGATGGTCAGGCGGACGGCCTCGGGCAGACCGGTGTTGACGGCATCGACCGAGACGGTGCGGACCGTGCCGGCGACGCGGACCTTAAAGTGGTTCTCGTCCACGGCCAGGAAGCCCTCGTTCTCGGAGTTCTCCATGTCCTCCTCGCTCCAGAACAGGGTGAGCTTGTCCTTGTGGGGACGGCCCTCCTGGTAGGGGCAGAACACGGCGCAGTTGCCGCACTCGTTGCACATACCGTCGACGTGGACGACCTGATGCTTGGCCAGGCCCGGCACCTTAATGGCAACGTTGGCGCGGTTGGGGCACACGTCGCAGCAGACCTCGCATACCGAGCCGCAGCCCAGGCAGCGGGTCTTGGTGCAGTTGCGCTTGTCGCGGCACAGCGACCCCTTGCGCTCGTAGCAGGTGTCCTCGCGGCCAGCCTGCTCGTTGCAATCGGCGTACTTGTTAAAGTCCACGCCGGCGATGGCACGGGCGACCTCGGCGGCGTCGGCAATAGCCTCAACCACGGTGGCAGGACCGCGACGGCAGTCACCTGCAGCCCAGACGCCCTCGACGCCGGTGGAGATGGCGGCAAGGCGGCCGCGACGGTCGTGCTCGACGCCCGCGGCATCGTACAGGCTAGCATCGATGCCCTCGCCCACGGCGCAGATCACCGTGGTGGCGGGAAGCTCAACGGTCTCGCCCGTGGCGACAGGGCTGCGACGGCCGCTTGCATCCGGCTCGCCAAGCTCCATAACATCGCAGGTCAGCACGGCGCCGTTAAGTGCCTTGGGTGCCAGCAGCTCGCAGAACTCAACACCGTCGGCAAGAGCAAGATCGAGCTCTTCCTCGTCGGCGGGCATCTGCTTCTTGGTGCGGCGATACACCAGGCGCACGTTCTTCACACCAGCCAGGCGCTTGGCCACGCGAGCCGCGTCCATGGCGCAGAGCTCT
>OGRT01000431.1_pt1 | contig 47626 bp, 39 predicted proteins | sample 1553581 | NCBI WGS metagenome assembly OGRT01 (sample SAMEA2580113, study PRJEB22360) | human gut metagenome | biome: human gut; feature: human-associated habitat; material: faeces | place: Denmark | collected 2008/2010
GTCGCGCAAGCGACATTCTTCCATTCCGCTGCAGTGCGATCCGCGCGGAGCGTTTATTATCGTATGGAAACGAAGTTTCCTATACGATAATAAAGAATGTGCCTTGGCACATTCTCGCGCCGAGGCGCGGTTGCTTCGGCAACCACCTACCCTTGCGCCGAGCGCGCATCAGCGATTCTGCATGAACCCTTCGATTTCATCCGGGTCGCGGATAATCTGCTCCGAAAGGACTTCGCATCCGTCCTCCGTAATCAGAAGGTCGTCCTCGATTCGGATGCCGATTTCCCATTCATCGATGTACAGCCCCGGTTCGTCGCTGATGACCATTCCGGGAAGCAGCTTATCGTTCTCCAGCGTGTTGACATCGTGCACGTCGATTCCGAGATGATGGGATACGCTGTGCATGTAGTAAGTGCCGATCTCCTCCTCATTTTCAATCAGACCGAGACGGATACATCCCTCCGCCAGCACCTTTTTGCAGATGTCGTTCAACTCCCGAAGCGTCATGCCGGGCTTTGCCGTTTTTGCGATCGTCCGGTTTGCTTCCAAAACGACCTCATAAACCGCCCTCTGCTGCTGCGTAAAATGCCCGTTTACCGGATAAGTTCTCGTGATGTCCGCACAGTAGCCCTGATATTTTGCGCCCAGATCCATCAACAGCAGCGTACCGTCCTCGCAGATATCCCGGTTGGTTTCGTAGTGCAGCATTGTACCGTTTGCACCGCTCCCGGCAATCGTCGGGAACGAAGTTCCATCCGCGCCCTGATACATGATCTGATATTCAAAATCCGCCTGCGCCTGATATTCCGCCATGCCCGGTTCCAGATGCTTCATCACATACTGCAATGCATTGTCAGTGATTCCGATCGCCATTTTGAGCTGTGCGACCTCGTCTGCATCCTTCTGCATCCGCATCTGCGCCACATACGGGAACAGATTTCTGATCGGGTGTCCCGGATACAGCGCTGCGTATTCCTTCGCCTTTACCGCATTGTAATCCGGCAGATCCTCTTGCTGATGGCGATAACAGTCAAAATACAGGCTTTTGACATCCTCGCGGGTCATCATCATATCGAACACCCCGTCAAAGCTTTCCAGGAAACGCACATCTTCGATCTGACTGATCTCTTTTGCCTCATCGACCGTCACCTTCCTGCCATACCAGCGCTCCTGCGTCGGGTCAGCCTCTTCTATAAATAGGATTTCCTTCGGATCGCGTTTCGTCTTTTTCATGAGCAGAATCATCCGCTCCCGGCGCAGTCCCGTCAGATAAAAGAAGTTGCGGTTCGCCTCAAACGGCGCGTATTCGTCCGCGCTCACATGTGTTTCAATTCCAGAAAATAAAATCAGCGCTGCATTTTCCTCCATCTGATCGAACAGCTGCTGTCTTCTTTTTAAAAAATTCATCCTTCCCTCTCATTTCTGCGCACGCTTTTTGCGCATGCCGAGTTTGTGTCAAGTGCGCGCAGACACAAACCTCGTGATTGAAAAATTTTATTTTTCAATCTTTTCCTACATTTTGCAGACGCCCTCACGTCATGCACTTTGCGGACGCAAACGCGATCCCGCTTCTTTCATGTATCGAATAAATCCTCCGCTCAGTCGTTCTCTTCCAGATCTTCCAGATTCTCGTCCGACGCAGACGAACCCATCCATGCCGCGACTCCAAAAATCAGAAGCACCGTTCCGACCACAATCCATAATGTACTGTCCGAATGCAGCCAAATCGCCGCAAATCCGCCGATTTCCAACGGAATAGCCGCGATTTTCAGCCCCCAGAACCGCAGTTTTTCTACATCGTTCAATTGCTGATACGCCTGCTTCTGGGCCACCACAGACGCTGCACACATAATAAAAATGTTGCCGGAGGCTTTGTGTCCTCTTAACAACCACGCGATTCCAAAACAGATCGCCGCCAAAAACCATCCAACAATCAGCAGCAGGAAGCTGTCGCCTTCAACGAAATCCTCCACATACTGATAAAAATCATCTTCTGTCCCGTAAAAATAGAGATATTCGTGTCCCTCGGACGGCTTCTGCACCGTCACTTCACCGTTTCCGACAAGCGCTACCGCCGTCAGCTGCGCATCCTCTCCCAGTCCCCAGATCTGATAACGGGTGTCTCCATTTTTTCCGCCCGGGTAAAATTCGTCAAACCATTCCAGACCGCGAACATTATCCTCCGTCAGCTCTGTCTGATCGTCCAATGCAGCTGCGACATGATCCCCCCGGACTGTATAGCTGCCACCATCCTCTTTTTCCCAGCCGGAAGAATCCTCATCCTCTTCTTTCTGATAGACCCATTTTTCCACTTTCAGATAATAAAACTGACCATCCAGAAACTTTCGCGGATCGGAAACCAGATCACCGGTCAGTGGAATCTGCGTCACCACAACTTCCTGCTGCGTGTCCTGATTTTTCCATTTTTCCAGATCCTGCATGGTGACAACCGGTGCGTCATAAAGCGCCTGCGCACGCGCACTCGTATCTTTCGTATCAGCTGCGCAGAACACAATTCCCGCAAGTACAAAAAATATCCCCAGTCCGATGAAAAATTTTTTCATAATCCGCTCCTTTCCATAGCTGCTCTATTTCGGGGTGTCCGTCAAAAAAAGAATTGAAGCCTCTTGCATTCCTGTCTTATACTGATAGTACCTGATAATATAGGAGGGCTTCCACATGATCCGTTTCGCTGTAATCGGCACAAACACCATTACCGATAAATTTCTCCAGGCAGCCTCTGCACTGCCTGATTTCAAGCTCTGCGCTGTCTATTCCAGAACGCTTGCGCGGGCGCAGGAGTATGCACAAAAAAATAACGTTTCGCTTGTCTTTGATTCTCTGGAGGCGCTGGCTGACTCAGACCAGATCGATGCAGTCTACATCGCCAGCCCCAATTTCTGCCATGCGGCCCAGAGCATCCTGATGATGCAGCACCACAAGCATGTGCTCTGTGAAAAACCAATCGCCTCCAATGCTTCGGAATTTCAACAGATGTATGACACTGCCATAAAAAATCAGGTCATTCTGCTCGAAGCCATGCGCTCTGTCTTTTCTCCTGGTTTTGCAGCGATCCGTTCCCTGCTGCCTGTGCTTGGAACAATCCGGCAGGTAGATTTTTCTTTCTGTAAATATTCCAGCCGCTATGACCATTTCAAAGAGGGGATCATCGAAAACGCTTTCCATCCTGCACTTTCCAACGCTGCCCTGATGGACATCGGCGTTTACTGTGTCCATCCGCTCGTCTCCCTGTTTGGCATGCCGGCTTCGATTCAGAGCAGCAGCATTTTCTTATCCAACGGCTTCGAAGGCGCCGGCACGGTTCTTTTACAGTACCCGGATATGCAGGCAACGCTCCGGTATTCCAAAATCTCGGATTCGTATCTGCCATCCCAGATTCAGGGAGAAGCCGCAACCCTGCTGATCGATAAAATTCAGGATCCCCAGCAGCTCACGCTCCTGTTTCGAGACGGTCATACCGAAAATCCGAACATTCCAGCTGTTTCCAACAACATGGTCTACGAAGCAGCTGAATTTGTCCGCTTAATCGACCAGCTGCAGCAGGCGCTGGAAAATGACTCAACAGATGGGATACCTTCCCTTATCCGTCATTCCTGGCTGAAGGCATCCTGCCTCGAGCTCGAAATCATGGACACCGTCCGCAAGCAACAAAATATTCTTTTTCCGGCAGACCACTGAGGTCTGCCGTTTTCATTCCAGAAAGAGCCTTCTCCACCATAAGCAGCGGTAAAATGTACTTTTCTTTTTACATTGAAATCCACCCAAATGCATTTGCCACGGAGCTGATCAAAATGATCGTCGCAAAGATCGGGCATAAATACCGAATCATCACGTTAAAAATCTTCTTTCTCCGAAATGCGCTCTCGCCGTGCATAACTTCTTCTTCGATGCTTTTTGTTCCGACTACTTTCGACACAAGCAGACAGGTCGCAATCGCTGCGATCGGCATCATAACAGAGTTTGTCAGAAAATCAAAGAAATCCAGAAACTGCATTCCAATCAGCTTTACCCAGGACAACGGACCGTATCCCATACAGGATAAAGTCCCCAGACCCAGCATGATCACGCCAACCAAAACAACTGCCTTCCTGCGTCCCCAGTGAAGCTCATCCTCAAAGGTAGACACTGCACTCTCTGTCAGTGCAATCGAGCTTGTGATCGCTGCAAATAACACGAGTACGAAGAATAAAATTCCAGCTACTGTTCCAAATCCCATGCTTGCAAACACTTTCGGAATCGTAATAAACATCAGCGCAGGTCCTGCCTGCAGCGTCTCTGGATCTCCGCCGGAAAAGGCAAATACTGCCGGGATGATCATCAGACCCGCCATAATCGCGATGGCTGTATCGAATACTTCTACATTTCTCGTCGAATCCTCAATCGAAACATCTTTTTTCATATAGGATCCAAACGTGATCAAAATTCCCATAGCAATCGACAGGGAATAAAACATCTGTCCCATCGCCGCAACCACAGTCATCCAGGAAAAATTCTTCACATTCGGTACCAGAAAATATTTCACACCTTCCAGTGCGCCCGGACGCGTTACCGAATAAATTGCAATAATCACGGACAACACGATCAGAATCGGCATCATGAATTTCGATACGCGCTCGATTCCGTTACGCACACCCGCATAAATGATCGCCAGCGTAAACAGCGCAAATACCGTAAAACAGATTTCCGTAGATGCTCCGTTTGAAATAAAATCGGAAAAATAGCCGTCTGCTGCCAGCTTCTGACCGTTTCCTTTGATATATTCAACCAGATATTTGATGACCCAGCCACCGATGACGGAATAATACGGTACGATCAGCACAGGAATGATCGCGTTGATCCAGCCGCCTGCAGACAGCCATTTCGATTTGCCGAAAGAGGAAAAGGCTCCGACCGGGCTCTTTTTCGTCATGCGCCCAATCGCGGTTTCCGCTACAATCATGGTATAGCCGAACGTCAACGCCAGCAAAATATAAATCAGCAGGAAAATGCCGCCTCCGTACTTTGCTGCCAGATACGGAAATCTCCAGATATTTCCCAGCCCGACAGATGCTCCCGCAGCCGACAGGACATATCCGAGTTTGCCGGAAAAGCTGCTTCTTTTGTTATGTTCCATTTTCAGTCTCTCTCCTTTTTGTGAAATACGTTTTTACTATACCATACTTTCATCAAAAAGGATTCCTAAATTTTCGGAGTATTTTTATGCATTTATGTAAATTTTTAGATGATGTGTTTTTCCGATCATTTATATTCTCTTTTGTGAATATTCTCTTATATAAATTTTAACATTTTAATCCGCGCTCCCGCGAAGGGAGCGACGAGCTTCCCGGGAAGATGCGCATCGGCTCCTTGAGAATTTCAATCCACGCTCCCGCGAAGGGAGCGACTCAAATGCATTTCCCTTTTCCTCCAGATACTGTTCATTTCAATCCACGCTTCCGCGAAGGGAGCGACTTTGTCTGCCGAGGAAAAAGCGGGGGACTGGGCGATTTCAATCCACGCTCCCGCGAAGGGAGCGACAGAAGCCGCATGGCGTCTTCGTATGTGCCAGACGTATTTCAATCCACGCTCCCGCGAAGGGAGCGACGCATAGGAGGTGGTAATGATGGATAAAGAGCAAATTTCAATCCACGCTCCCGCGAAGGGAGCGACTTCCCTCCTTAAAACTCACTGTCTAAAACATTCTATTTCAATCCACGCTCCCGCGAAGGGAGCGACCATCTTTTCGACGCCGATCCGCGACCGGAGCCACGATTTCAATCCACGCTCCCGCGAAGGGAGCGACGAAACTGGGAAAGAGTTCTGATGCTTAATAAGAATTTCAATCCACGCTCCCGCGAAGGGAGCGACGATACGCTGTCTGTCCCTTTCGGAACTCTGTAGTTCAATTTCAATCCACGCTCCCGCGAAGGGAGCGACGTGTATGTGTGCTGTTTCGGTAAAGGCATAGACTATTTCAATCCACGCTCCCGCGAAGGGAGCGACCAGAGAGACAAGCGCAAGCGGGAAAAGCACAAGCATTTCAATCCACGCTCCCGCGAAGGGAGCGACCGCGATTGCAAAACTGAGGAGGTAAAAATGGACATTTCAATCCACGCTCCCGCGAAGGGAGCGACTGCGACATGGTGGAGCGTGTTCAGGAGAAGGCAATTTCAATCCACGCTCCCGCGAAGGGAGCGACGGTTAATCAATCACGTTTAGGAGGATAAAGATGCAATTTCAATCCACGCTCCCGCGAAGGGAGCGACTCAATTCCGCGACCTGCTCCTGCTCATCCATCTATTTCAATCCACGCTCCCGCGAAGGGAGCGACTGCTATCGTGCGTTTATATCTCCGCACGCAAGAATTTCAATCCACGCTCCCGCGAAGGGAGCGACATTATGTTTTCTTGTTTGTGATTTAATCATAATCATTTCAATCCACGCTCCCGCGAAGGGAGCGACATTGTGCGATCCTATAAAACAAAAGTGGAAGTTTTATTTCAATCCACGCTCCCGCGAAGGGAGCGACGCAGCGTCGATCGGGATTGAACCGCAGATCGTAATTTCAATCCACGCTCCCGCGAAGGGAGCGACTTAATCGATACGATAACCGGCTCCCCTTTCTTCATTTCAATCCACGCTCCCGCGAAGGGAGCGACTTCTTGATATGCCCGGCTACCGTTTCTACTTTATATTTCAATCCACGCTCCCGCGAAGGGAGCGACAATACACGCTGGCTTTCTCTGGCTGTTGTGTTCAATTTCAATCCACGCTCCCGCGAAGGGAGCGACTGACATTGTGAAACCTCTCCGAATGTTTCACGTATTTCAATCCACGCGCCCGCGAAGGGAGCGACTTGGGCTGCACAGTTTCTTGAAGTTGGGAAACTGATTTCAATCCACGCTCCCGCGAAGGGAGCGACACCGTTACCGTTCAAGGGTAAGTTCACAATGCTATTTCAATCCACGCTCCCGCGAAGGGAGCGACATTTCATCATTTCAACATAGTATCTCACTTTTCCATTTCAATCCACGCTCCCGCGAAGGGAGCGACGCATCTGATTCGCCGGATGCGACGTCCGTGTAGATTTCAATCCACGCTCCCGCGAAGGGAGCGACCTAAAGACAGTATATCACACCCTGCAAAAAATATATTTCAATCCACGCTCCCGCGAAGGGAGCGACCCCACGCAGAGTTCGATATCTGCAGGGCACCTGCATTTCAATCCACGCTCCCGCGAAGGGAGCGACACTTTTACAAGTAACTGCATTGTCGTGTCTCTGGGATTTCAATCCACGCTCCCGCGAAGGGAGCGACAAATCCGTCAGCGGCCGCACATCTTCCTTACGCAATTTCAATCCACGCTCCTGCGAAGGGAGCGACACTGCCGCCTGCTTCCGCTTCGATTCCTACAGAGATTTCAATCCACGCTCCCGCGAAGGGAGCGACTCCCTTTTTATTCCGTCTTCCCGGAATACGCCGATTTCAATCCACGCTCCCGCGAAGGGAGCGACCCATGACAGGGATCAGCAAGTCAACGCTGAACAATTTCAATCCACGCTCCCGCGAAGGGAGCGACCTGTACTGCACAGATAGCTTTTCCGCCGATACAATTTCAATCCACGCTCCCGCGAAGGGAGCGACTCGATCGCGCTATGCCCTTTTATGGTCGGCGTCATTTCAATCCACGCTCCCGCGAAGGGAGCGACAATTCACCCCAATAAGGATATGATTGACATTGTGATTTCAATCCACGCTCCCGCGAAGGGAGCGACGTTCTGTCCAAAAACTCATCGGTGTGCTTGTTGATTTCAATCCACGCTCCCGCGAAGGGAGCGACGGCATCCCGGATGGATTGTGCCCTGCGTGGATGTTATTTCAATCCACGCTCCCGCGAAGGGAGCGACAGTTCGCGCGGGCTGTATATGTTTACATTCTGCGTATTTCAATCCACGCTCCCGCGAAGGGAGCGACAATACCGTACATTTTGTAATAGCTTTCTGCATCATTTCAATCCACGCTCCCGCGAAGGGAGCGACGCTCCGCATTTTTCATCTTTTCTGTAACAGTCAAAATTTCAATCCACGCTCCCGCGAAGGGAGCGACGATTTTTGAAAGTATATTCAGAAAAATAATTTTATTTCAATCCACGCTCCCGCGAAGGGAGCGACAGCATTTATTAACATCTTTTCGCTTACAGTACGGCTATTTTTATTTCATCTCACCAATAAAATATAGCTCCTGTTTTAAAAAAATAAATTAATAAATGTTATTTCATAATTTTCAGGTGCGAATCTCCATAAGAATTCATATGCACTTCCTGTTCGCACCAGTTTTTAGAGGAGCAGGACCTGATCGGCAGCAATACCTTTTTCGACCCCGACATGCTCCACTTTCGTCTCGTATTTATTACCAAGATAATAAAAGCGCAGACTGTCTACTTTACTGTCGATAATATCTGTCAGAAGTGCTTTCAGTGCGATGCACTGAGCGTTATCCAAAATGCATTCAAATACAGAATTCTGAACCCTTCTTCCATAGTTGACGCATTGTTTAGCAACCTTCCGCAGTCTTGTTTTACCAGCTGCTGTTTCTGTGTTCACATCATATGTGATCAGTACAAGCATTTGTCACCTCATTTCCAGAGAAAAACAGGATATTCGTCCAGGTCTCCGCGTAAATATCGGGCAAGGAGCATTGCCTGCACATAGGGAACCATTCCCCACTCCACTTTTTCCCTAAGATACGGATGTGTAATAACTTCCTTTTTTCTATTTTGCCATTCTGTCAAAAACTTTTTCCGCAGCTCATCATCCATCAAAACTGCACCATTTTCTTTTTTTGTAAAGTTTTTTCCGCTAATAATCTTCTTATTAATAAGAGATAATACAAACCGATCTGCCATTACAGAGCGAAGTTCTTCAACCATATCCAATGCCAGTGAACTTCTTCCCGGACGTTCTGTATGCAGATATCCGACACAGGGATCTAGGCCAACACATTCCAGAGCAGACATGATCTGATTCGTCAAAAGTGTATAGGCAAAAGAAAGCATCGCATTAACCGTATCCATTGGAGGACGTTTTGTTCGTCCCTGAAACTGAAAATCCTTTTTCTGCTGCAGAATCAATTCATTGAATACACCAAAATAAATGCTGGCAGCTTCCCCTTCATATCCTCTTAACTGATCCTTGGATGTACAGTTTTGAATCCGCTCCAGAGAAGCTTTTAATTGCATTGATGCTGCTTTTACCTTTTCCGCATCAATCTGCATTGCATGATCCCGGACTGCCCGTTCCAGAACCCAGCGCGAATTGTATACTTTTCCAAGAATACAAGTTTTTGCAATTGTAAGGCTCTTTTCCTCATCTTTTCCTGTATCATACTGCTGTTTTCGTAAAATAACATTTCCTCTTACTTTTCCAGTCACCCGGGCTAAGAATTTCCCCTGTGGTGTAAGGTAACACAAGGAAATATTTCGGTCTACACAAGCGCCCATAAGCGCTGGGCTTGTCCCTCTGTAACCAAAAGAAACAATTCCCTCCAGATTATGCAACGGCAGCCTTCCAATCTCCTTCTGTTCTTCAAAAACAACAATATTTTCTCCATCCAATCCAAGGTAGCTGTTTTCCGAAGTAACGTACAATGTATTGAGCAGTTTTTTCATCCCGGTTCCTCCTCCAGCGCCCGTTTCAGATATTCCTTTACCGATCCTGCTTTTTCGAGCTTTGGAAGGCATATTTCCTTCAGAGAACAGGAAGCGCATGCTTTGCTGTATTTTACTTTCGGCGTATACCGTCTGTCATAATATTGATGCATTTCCTCAAATGTCTGACAAACCTCATTTTTCAGTTCTTCCGTAATTGCAACTACTTCACGTCTTCTGGTTTCTCCGTAAAAAATTGCCCCTTCCGTTACTGTTGTCGAAAACATTTCTTCCAAACACATTGCCTGCGCTGTCAGCTGTAAGATATCCTCCTCTGAATGTTTTGGTTTCCCTTTTTTATACTCTATCGGATAAATACTGTAAAATCCCCTGTGTCCGTGCAGTTTCACTCCATCTTCGCATTTCCGAAATTCTACAATATCGCATTCGCCACTGACTCCCATCGTTCTGGAACTGACCGGCAATGCCCTTACCACAAGCAAATCTTTCCGCTTTTCCGTCAGATATGGATCATGCGCCTTTTTGTGCATCAGCTCTCCAATGACAGTATGTTCATTTTCTGCCCATTGCTGTTCCACATGAATCAATGCCCATTGTCTCCTGCAAAATTTAAAATGCTGGATACCGGATATCATCAAATAATCGTCTTCCGCATATTCCATTATACGACACCTCTTTTTCAACGCATTTCAAACAAAGTGTGCCTTTTTCTGCTTCCTGATTACTATGCTCTTCTTGTCACTTCAACAGATTCCGGTATCTGATCCTGATGAATTTTAACTGTATAATCTTTATAGTTTCTGGGATAAATAATATCGTCGTTTTTCTTTACTTCCACTGCATCAAATAACTTATATGCGGGACAATCTCCCAGCTCCTTGCTGTGTTTGAAAATAATCAGTTCCCGCACCGCCATCTTTCCTCTTGCCGCAGAATGATCATTTTCAAACATGTTGATAATTGCTTCCCATAAAAGCTCCAGATCTTCCTCAGAAAATCCGGTTACCTTTCTGGCAAGATTTGCAGAAACATATCCCTCTGCACGATATAATCCATAGGGCACAATGCTTTTTCTGCCCATTTCCGTGCTCTTATTTTCCGCGTCTTTTTCTGTCGTAATCGCAACTCTCGTAATCGTTACTTCCTGACTGATAATCGGATCAATGCTTCTGGCAAAGCCAATCTGCACAGGACCCCTTACCTGCCCGCAATTCAGCGATGCTTTCACAAATGTTGTCATAACCGCACCAAAAGTTCTGATATCATAAAAATTCTGGCACATATAATCCCGAATTTTCAGATCTGCATCCGGATCGTTCTTTTTCAGCTTTTTTAATCCATCCGTCACTTTTTTTTCATCTGTCTCATGGATTCCAAGGCTCTCGCATGCGGTTCTATCGCTTCGGTTCAACGGTACGTCTTCACGGATATAAATCTGGAACCCCGGCTCCTCCTCTTTTACTGTTTCCACATAATTTCTGATCTTTCGTTTCAGACAAACATCTGTCACAAGACCGAGACCACTTTCCGGATCAATACGCGGCATATTTCCTGCATCAGGATCTCCGTTCGGATTCCCATTTTCCACATCAAACAATACTACAAACTCATATCTGTTTTTGATTGTCTCACTCATTTACTTTTCCTCCCGCTTTTCATATTTTTTCTGCATCTGATGATAATATCCCAGATCAAATTGCCCCTGTTCTTCCAGTGTCAGGCGGTTCGGCATCGATTCTCCGAGTTTCCCCATAATCTCTGTAAGCAGATCCTCATAATATTTTTTTTCACCTGGTTTTTCTCTCTCCATTTTTTTTATATGGCTGTTTTCGAGTTTAATCAGTACCGGAAAAACAATTGCAGGTGTTGCACAAGCTGAATTAAAGTAACGGTCTTTAATTGTTGATTTAATACCCGAAGCTGAATTTTTCTGAATCTGCTCCAACACAGCAAACAGTCTTCCTAAAACATATGCCTGTTCCGTACATTCCCCATTCAATCCCATATAATGTTCCCCCTTTTCCAAATGATAGTTCTGAATCAAATAAGCTTTGATAATCGCAGCTTTTTTCCAGGTAACGTTTCCCTGCTCTGCCTTAATGCGAATCATCGTGTCTGTATACAAACTTGCCGGATAGCGATTTCCTGCAAGGATTGCCTGCAGCACCATCGATGCCATATTCGAAATCGGATTTTTATCCTTTGCTTTTTGATTCACCGTTTCCGCAAGCATATCCCGGATTCCAAGATAACTGCTCTGCGCCCATACCGGTTTTACAATTTCGATTCGCTGATAATGCTCTGCAAGATGTTTCAAAATATTTCCAAAAGAATCTTCATAAAAGAAACGAACCGATAATCGCGCAGCATTCGGTGCAAGTCCAAGGATATAAAACTTCTGATCCGGATTTAATTCAACCTGATCCAGGTCGAGATATTTCTGTTTTTTTAATCCTGCAAAAACAGCTTTCAGCATCTCCTCATTATCCGGTTTGGGCTCCAGAAAAGAAGCAAAAAAATCCTGATATGCCTCTTCTCCACTTTCTGCCCAGAATACCACTCTTGTATCACCAAGCTGAAATCGGTAGTCTTCCTGTCCCAGCAGGTAATTTAAAGCTGTCGTATAAGCAAACTCTGCATACTTTCCAACCGGCGCATTGTAGCTTTGTTCTTTTCCGTAAGATTCAAATGCCGGTGCATTAAAAGACACCAGTGCTGCGCCGCTCGACTGTGCCCCTGGAACCCCTTTAATGGATCTGTGAATTCTGGAAATCGGACCATAATTTCCGGTTACAAGACAAATTCCTGATATTTCCTCCTCTGTCGCAGACTGACTTGCATTCCACTTTTTCTGGATTTCCGGATCATCCTGTGCATAGAATTCGTTCATTCCAAAAACAAGATTCCCGCCATCTGTAATTCCTTCCCATTGTTCTTTCAACTCCGGACATTCCTGAGCGCTTTCCGGGTTCCAGTTTTTAAAAAAATTGCGGACTGCCTGCGCCATTATGCCATCTGTTCCTTCCAAAACAGAAATGTGTTTTTCCTTTGCTGCCAGAAAACAATCCATTATACGCCCGGAAGTTCCTTCTGCATCAATTCCCAACAGATATTTTGAATTATCACACAGAAAATTTGCTGCTATCCCGGAAGATCTGGTGACCATCTGCGGTACTTTCATCGTTTTGGGAATTAAAACCTTCTTTTTCCCAATTTCTTTTTCCTGCTTCAGGCAGATAATTTGTTTGATTCGTCCATCCACATACAAATTGATTTCATAGGAAACCTTTGTCTGACACCACCCCGGCTGCGATACTTTCCCCTGCTCTGCCAGACTTTCATATTCCTTTACAAGCGCCTGTAAAATCACCGAATCACCTCACAGTCTCTCAGATCAAGAACACCGTTTCTCATCACCGCCCGAAAGAACATCGGCTGAATATCATTTGGATCAGAGTAATCCATGTCGTAGAGCATAAAACCGAGATCCTTTTCCGGAACAACAGCATAACAGGATGTAGTTTTCTCTTCACACAATTCGAAATGCGCCGGGAATTCCCGGCATCCAAAATACGGCATGTGATAGCATTCTCCGCGTTCTAAACGACGCATCATGATATCCTTGAACTTACCGGGATTGTCTGTTTCATTTGCCTGTTCCGTCATTTCAAAATGTGCTTCAATAACATATTCTACATCACACAGCAATAAAGATGCCCGCTGTACAATTTCCTCTTTTGTGCTCAGATACAATTCCTTATCCGCTCCGTTATATGCCTGAAGCGCATTGCTGGCAGAAATTTTGCTTTTCACTTCATTTCTCCGAACGCTGGTAAACCGGATTGGTTTGTTTACCTGAATTTTGTCGATCACCCATCGAAGCCCCGGGTGCCAGTAAATCGCTTCCAGAATTCCTCTTGCAGCAGATGGCGTCATTACATCGTAAGAACACCGTTCCACTTTCATCTCTGGTCTTGAGAAGAGCGCATATGGTCCCCATACCCTGACTTTTACACCCATGCCCATTTTATCACCCCTTTTTCATCTACAATATCGAACCATCCTGATAGCAGGCTGCCAGATAGTCTCTCGGTTGATAGTAAAAATCCGTATTATAATCAGAAATGCTGGAATCTATCCAGGAATGATATACCTGCCAAAGTCCTTTCTCAATATCCTGATCAGAATAGGAATCTTCAATCAATCTTTCATACACTTCACCAATATCCCAGTAATCCGGTACGTTGTATCTGCATGCTCCCACATTATCAAAGCTGCCCTTCGGAATCTTGCATTCTTCAATCAGTTCTTCTGCCACCTTTTCAATTGGTTCACAATGAAATACATCTGCATGTTCGTAAATCCGATGAATATGCTTTCTTCCCAGATAATCTGCTACTTTTTTCCGAGGCTGTTTCATTTTCCTTCCGATGTATTCGATCAAACTGCATGTATAAAATAAATCATTATTATTTTTTGTTCTCATACACGGCCTCGCTTCCTACAAATGTTAATGTATCCAGCGCTGAAATCGTATGAAAACTGATTTGATGCGTCGGATATTTAAACTTTGCCAGTTCCCAAAATGCGGCTCTAGAAATTTTGCCATCCAGATAGTTCTGGATATAATTGTAAATCGTATCATCTGCCATCGGTCCTTCCACAATATCATATTTGTGTGGAATTCCTCTACGACATGCCACAATAAAATCCAGCCATTCTTCCGTCATCTCTTCAAAATATAAACAATTCAAAGTACTGCTTGGAACATATTCATATTTATTGATGTACCCATCACCGTATCTGGTTGCCCAACGCTTCGCCTGCTCTGCATAAAGTGTGCAGTAAAATCCAAAATAGAAATCTTTCTGAAAACGTGCTTTTCGAATTTCGGGATATTCCACGATTTCTTTACTCCCATGATATAAAACCATCTCTGTTCCCCTTTTTATAAAAACTATCGTTTTCTCACTGTCTTTTTCTTTATATTTCCACTATACTACACTGTTTTATATAATGCAACAACGTTTTTAATTAAGTGTGGGAAAATATATTGAAGTTTCTATAAAAATATTTACACTGGATTATATGGAATAACTATTATATAATAAATATCGTCTTTTCCTGCCATTTACAATGACACGGAATTGGGGATTGAAAAAATATTTTTTCACACCATGTGAACCAAGCGATGCGGAACAGAAGTTGATTATTTCTCTTCTGTTCCGTATGCTTTTATCCTCTAGACTCCCGCCTGCAGCACTTGCTAAAACAATTACCAAAACACTCCGATGCCTTCTTCAATATCCATTTTTAATCCCATTTCTTCTGTGTACAGTTCCTCCAAAACCAATTCATAGAAATCTTCTATATCACCGGACACCGGACGCAGCGCTCCCTGTCCGTTTAATTTTTCAAAATCCCTGTCATAAATATTGATACAATACTGTCCTGCCTGTCTCATCAAAGTGCGGGAATACCCCTGGCTTCGAATCTGTCCCAATAACTTCGCCGCTTCCTGCTCTCTTTTTACAAACACTGTTACGGTATTCTCTTCAATCAGATGAAACTTTTTAGCAGCTGACGCAAACTGATAATTTTGATTTTCGAAGCAGCGCATCACACCGTCCTTATCCATTTCATCCTGTTTTAACTGATACAGCATCTGGAAATACCGATCTACTGTCGCCAGATCTTCCAGCTGATATCCATCCAGTAAAAGCGCTTTGGACGTATCAATCTGCATCTGCTGACCGGGAACAAACTCTTTTCCTTCCATTCTGAAAATATATACCGGACTTTCCTCTATGGAACGATCTCCATTTCGATTTCCGCGTCCTGCCGCCTGAATCATAGAATCCATTCCCGCAAGCTGTCTATATACAGATCGAAAATCCAGATCCACTCCAGCTTCCACCAGACTCGTTGCAATTAAAATACACTTTTTACCATCTTCCAGTCTTTTCCTAATCTGCTCTAACACCCGTTTCCGATGCTTTGGATACATTGTTGTCGACAAATGAAAGACTCCGTCCCCTTTGATCGCATTATAAACTCTCTGCGCTCGTTTCTTCGTATTGACAATACACAACGCCTGAGTTTCTTTTAAAAGTTTTTCCTCCAGCTCTTCTTCTGTCACCGTTCCGATATCTTCAAATCTCGTTCTCTTGAAAAAGTGAAATTGCTCTTCCATACATGGACAAAGCTCAACCGGCTCCCACTTTCTCTGGAAAAAATTCTGAAATGTTGGCTGCATTGCTGTACAAAGCACAACAGACGAACCATATTGCGCTGCCAGTTCCTCTATAACCGCAAGACAAGGCTTCAGATGCTCCGGCGGAATCATCTGCGCTTCATCAAAAATGATCACACTGTTTGCAATATTATGAAGCTTCCGACATTTTGAAGATTTCGATGCAAAGAGAGATTCAAAAAACTGTACATTGGTCGTAACAACCACCGGCTTGTCCCAGTTTTCCGAAGCAAGCTGCATCGGTCTGAGCTCTTCCGAACTGGTATAATCAATGTTGCAATGGCTTTCCAACACATTTTCCTCTCCCAGGATCTCCCGAAATACCTGCGCATTCTGTTCGATAATATTGGTATATGGAATGACATAAATAATCCGCTTCATCTGATGCGCTGCCGCATGCCGAAGTGCAAACGCCAGCGAGGCAATTGTTTTTCCTCCACCGGTCGGAACAGTCAGACGAAACATTCCCTTTTTCTGAGTTCCCATATGTATACAATGTCGCAAAATCTCACTGCGTCTGCCGTCGATCGTATCGTTTTTTTTATTTTCCAGCCATCCTTCATTCTCAAGATATTTATCTAACTTTCTGTACAGTTCTTCTATTCTCATGCCGGGATCTCGTTCTGTCTTTCCCTGCTTCATAAAAGCTTCCGTATCCAGAAAATCAGCATCTACCAGACAGGAATAAATCATTCGCATAAAAAAACTTAATGAAAAATAAGGGTTCGGCACAGCTTTTGGATCAATTGGCGCCGAATGAAGTTGCGGAACCTCAATCTCAGTCTGATAAGCCTGATAATCCTCTACCTTTTTCTTCAGGCGGCCGCTCAGCGTAGATTCTCCGCCATTGTCCGTATTACTTCCGCAATCTGGCAAGCCCGCATGATGCCCTGCAATACAATAATTTAGAAATGAGTAGTATCCTCCTTTCGCCGTACAAAGTTGTGCTCCAGCCGTTGAATGATCTACCTGAACATCTCCTTTTTGAAGTCTTCTCTGGAACCTGAGGCTGTACTTTCCAATATCATGCAGCAGACCACTGCAATATCCCCATTCATATTTTCCAAATTCTCCGGCAAACATTCCAGCAAGTCTTGCAACCCCATCCGAATGCTCCAAAACACTCTGTTTTCGTCCCCCATCAATATGTGCAAAATAGTCCATATGCTTCTCCCCCATTTTCTTCGACATTTTTTCTGTTGCGATCCTTTTTCTGACATGCTCCCGCGAAGGGAGCGACTGCATTTATTAACATCTTTTCTCTTACAGTACGGCTATATTTTATTTCATCTCACCAACAATAGAATGCACGCTCTGCGAGCATTCTATTGTCATGAATAAAATATAGCCCCTGTTTTAAAAAAATAAATTAATAAATGTTATATCATGAACTTCGTTCATGATCGGCATTCGCCGTTCGCTATGAGCAGGCTCTGCCTGTTCCCGTTCACTTGCGCTCATTATTTCATAATTTTTCAGGTGCGAATCTCAAGAAGAATTCATATGCACTTCCTGTTCGCACCAGTTTTTAGGAGAGCAAGACCTGATCGGCAACAATACCTTTTTGCCCCGTTATTCCCCGTCTTCGTCTCATATTTATTATTCCGATGAAATATTTTATTCCAGACAATAGAATGTTCGCATAACATACACTCTGTTGCTTATTTCTATCTATCCAGCACGATCACCGGTGCAGACAAAATGCCGACCTTCTGCAGCACATATTCCTCCGACCAGCCATCATCCTGTGTGCGCCAGCTGCCGGGATTCAGGAATCTGTCATCCTCTCCAACCATATGGACTGCGCCAAAGGTATTGACGCGGTTTCCAAACAGCACCAGATCGATCGAATCAGCCTGTCCAACTTCCAGATCATAGGGTGCAAATGTCGTTTCACCCAACCGTTTTCCATCCTTTTCAACTGCAACGAGTGCGCCACGATAATGAGGAATATGTACAACAGCGCCATTTGCTCCGATCGATACCGGCAGATGATAGGTAATATTCCCACCATAAAAGGGAAGTCCCTGGGGTACGATATTCCCAAAGCTTAACGCTCTGACAGGTGCTGTCACAACACTGGCTCTGCCTTCGATACGCACGCCAAAATCACCCAGCAGATAGCACCATTCCAGACCGATTCTGTGCGTGAAAGGAACTGTCGCTTCCACTATATTTGTGCCTTTCCGAAGTGTGCCGATTTCAATCGTCCCGATGCAGTGGTCCGTATACCAGCCGGATACCTTTTCGTTCACTGTTTTCCCATTCAGTTTTACAGATGCATGCTCCGCTTCCTCCAGCGCCAAACGTACCGGTACTTCCACTTCACTTTCTATCGTAAAGCGAAGTGTCGCAAAATGTTTCGTCTTTTCCTCCGGCAATACCCATGGCTGAGCAACTTCTCCGCCGCGCGCCGGGAAACCGAGCTGACTGCGCAGGACATTGTCTGCCCGCAGCAGCTCCTGTGCAGGCTGATATGCTCCGCCGTCCATACAAAATTCCGCACGATCCAAAAGAAGAACGTTCGGCTCACTTAAAGTAACAGCAACACGATTCGGAAGGGCTTTCGGCGCTGCGCCGGACGCAAGGAGCTGTTCCCGGAGGGCTGCAGCTAAAGCAGAATCGCCGCATGCTGCGCAGCTTTCTGCCGTGCCGGATGCGCCAGATACCGCCTGCATCGCGCCAGGCACGCCAGTTGCTTGTGTTGCATCGTTCGCATCAGCCGCCTGCACGCTGCCGCTCGTCTCGCCCACCGGCATCAGCTTTAACAGCAAGCTGCTCTGATTATAAAAGATATGATTTACAACCGTCTGCGCCCCTCTTTTTGCCGTCTTCACATCCCGGATTCTTCCGGTCATGGTATCGTATTCTTTCACCGTGAACCTGCCGTTTAACACGATGTTCACAGGATCCTTTTTCACAAAATCCGGATTTCCTGCAGGCTCTCCCACTGCAATAAACAGCCAGCTGCAGTCCTGATCCATGCGCAGCTGATAGATGTAATGGTTTGTCAGGCTTCCCGTCTCATTTTCCAGGCGCAGTGTGCGATACGGCTCAACCGCTTCCAAAAGCGCCGCTTTTTCAAAGACGATCTGGCTGGACAGTGCTGCAAGCTCTGCTCCATCATTACTGGGCACTGCATCGGTCATAGTCGGTGCTTCTCCCATCAGGATCAGCTTACCGCCCGCTCTTGCAAAGGTTTTCAAACGTTCTATTGTCGTACTGCGCAGCGTTTCACAGCCGGGAATGATAACAGCATCATAGGACATTGCACCGACCTTCAGCGGGTTTCCTGCTTCCGTACACAAATCAGGCAGAAGCGATTCATCCAGAAAGTCAAAGTCACAGCTGCCAAACAACAGCCAGCGGGTCACATTCTGGAACCGTTCCTCCATCTGCTCCCGGATCGATCCGGTCTGGGACTCCGGTCCCCAGTGAAGCCAGTAGCTTTCGATTGGATGGATGACGCCGACACGCACAGCTGCCTTCCCACGTGTCATTGCTGTATTTACTCTTGCAAAATGATCTTCAACTGTTTTATATTCCTTACACCACGGCGACTGATAATTGATGCTCGCCGGATAATCACGCTTTGCCTCCCCCTTCATAGAAACCCAGGACAGATGCGGCACACGCAGTGTAATGCCCAGCGCCGCCTGCCAGTCTCCCTGCAGCTTATGGCGTCTGAAATCAAAGCTCCAGCTCGTTACACCATAAAGCTCGCTCATTACGCCTTCACGCCCAAACTGATGAGATGCAGACTGTGCCTGCTTTGCCGTCGTGTATTCATGGTTGTCACACAGCATGTCGATACCGGGCAGTTCAAAGCTTCTGTACGCACGCATCGCCTCGCCCAGTGCTGCAGTCTGACTGCGCAGTGTGGGCTCTTCCATCATATGTCCGGTCAGCGCGATATTGTGCTTTTTGCACCATGCTCCCACATTGTCTGCAAACGCGCGGGTAAAACGCTCCGTCACATGATCATGATAATGATACCGGATCGTGGAAACGCTTCTGTCTGCTTTTTCCCAAATCAGCTCAGGGAGCTTTTCCAGAATATCCTCCTGATACATTTCCTGATAGGTCTGAGCAAAATCCTCTGTCCAGGGCAGGATCACATCCCGTTTTTCCTGCGGAAACTGCAAAAGTGTTTTATGAGAGAACTGCGGCTCATCCGTAAAGATCGTCGGCACAGTTTTTCCAAACTCGTCCCCGATCTCCTTTGCATAAGCCTCGTGGGTGATTTCCAGGAAACGATCCATTGCCGCTTTGTCCAGCGTATTTACATAGGTCTGATGGTTGTACCAGGTGCTCGGCAACGGGCGTTCCAGATAAGCGTACCAGCAGGTTCCCTGGGGCTGCATGCCTTCCTCCAGTTTTTTACCGGAAACCAGATAACCCTTTTCGTCCAGAACGACATCATAAACCTCAAGCAGCCTGCCATTTAAGGTTCTTGCTGCTCTCGCACTGGAATCTGTCTGCATCTGTACCTCTTCCCCTGCTTCATAAGGCTTGTTTGTAAACAGAAGATACTGCGCACGGTATTTTTCCTCCTTCGTCACAAGACCTCCCGCAAATCCGGATGGCCAACGATCCTCATCATACAAATAAACCTGTAGATTTTCCTGCTTTGCTTTTGCCAGGCAGCCCTTGATCCGATCCATAAATTCCTCGCTTAAATACGGTGTTTCCAGACCGGTACGCGGATGCAGATGTGCACCGCCAAAGCCCATCGACTTTAAGACCTCCATCTGTCTGTCGAGTTCTTTTTGATCCAGCATCGTATTCCACGCCCAAAAGGGAGCTCCCCTATACTCCGCTGTGGGCTGCTTAAACAAGCTGTCTTCCAGTTTCTCTGCCTGATTCTTTTTGTACAGCATTTAACCGCTCCTCCTCTTATGTTTTCCCCTTTATCTTTATCGCTTATTTCTGCTGCATTTTTCTGATCGCTTCCAAAATGGCAGCATACGCTGCTTCCGGACTGCCGCAGGATGAAACTGCGCATTCCATCGGACATAATCCGGTATTTTGACGATTTCGGATGTTCTCTGTCAGTTCGTCTGCTTCTGCAGGTATGTTGTATTCCGCCAAAAGCTCTTTCGCACCCCTGCTCATCACAGGTGCATACACCCCGGCTGCTCCAAGCTTCACATATAAAAATGCTGCCGCGCGTCCGACGATTTTATCCGCCGCGTAAAATCCGTTCAAATCCTTCCCCTCCCGGATGCGTGTCAGCAGCGGACGCAGACCTGCTTCCTTACTCGTCAAAAGCTCGTTGTCCCTGCACCAGACACAGGTATAATTTTCCTGTGCAAAAGTTTCCTTTGCTTTCTTCATTGCCTGATTCATCTCTGCTGTTCCTCCCCTGCCTCTTTGCTCAAGAGGCATACCATTTCGATATGTGCGTCATTGTCCAAACTCAAGCTCATATCTTCCGCAATGATTGGAGCTTGAGCTGGTTTTCCGTATCCTCGATTTTATCATACATCTTGTAAAGCCGGTCATCAAGGTCTGCTTAGCGTTTCATGTAGTGCTTATCATCCGGGTCGAGGAAATCAATCTCCTCCATCAGTCGTGCCTTTACGGAATAACTCTGCCGAAGCTGCTTTTCTTGCGCCGCGATCTCCTGCTCAATGGCAGAGGTATCCACCTTCATGCTGATCTTTTCCCGCATCATGGCGGCGAACTTCGGATTGCTTACCAGCTTTACGATAACCTCTACAACAGTGCTGTCCGGCAGCTCTTCATTTTTTCTCAGGGTGCTGCGGTAAAGCGCACTGGTGTACTGGGTACCACGATCGGAGTGAAGCACTGCACCTCGAATAAGCGTTACAGCGGCTTTTGAAAAATCTGTATTGATTTTTCTGCACGAGGTGCTATAATCGGTATATACCGAAAACAGAAGGAGGAAAGCGCCCATGCCAAGACCGCCACGGTGCCGCCGTATTTGTGGCGCACCACAAGTTGATACCTTCTGCCCCAACGGGTGTGAAGATACCGAGCCGATCCTGTTGACGCTGGACGAATACGAGGTTATTCGGTTGGTTGACTTGGAGCAGCAAACCCACGAGCAATGTGCCGCACAAATGGATATTTCCCGCTCTACCGTGCAGGAGATTTACGAAAGCGCACGGCGCAAAATCGCAGCGTGCCTTGTCCATGGGAAGCCGCTGCACATCACCGGAGGAAACTACCGCATCTGCGGAGGACAGGAGGCAGCCCACTGCGGCCGCTACTGCCGTATGCAGAGAGCTAACCCAGAAAAATCCAACCAAAATTGTAAAGGAGATTCCATTATGAAAATTGCAGTTACCTATGAAAACGGTCAAATTTTTCAGCATTTCGGCCACACTGAACAGTTCAAGCTTTATGAAGCTGCAGACGGCAAAGTTATCCATGCGGAAGTCGTTGACACCAACGGCAGCGGTCACGGCGCACTGGCAGGTTTTCTGATGCAGAACGGCGTGGATACTTTGATCTGCGGAGGCATCGGCGGCGGTGCGCAGGCAGCTCTGGCCGAAGCGGGGATCAAGCTCTACGGCGGTGTCAGTGGGGAGGCTGATGCGGCGGTAAACGCATTGCTCAGCGGAAATCTGGGCTACAATCCCAATGTTCACTGTGACCACCATGACCATGCGCACGGCGAGGCCGGCCACACCTGCGGTGACCACGGCTGCGGCAAGCATAGCTGCCATTGATATGGAACGCACACTGACACAACTTCCGTTCTGGTCATCCTTGACCGAACGCGAAATGGACACACTACGCCGAAGTGCCTTTGTTCGTCATTATAAAAAGGGTGCGTTCGTTCACAGTAGCGACAATGAATGTCTCGGAATGCTGTTTATTCTTTCCGGCGAGATCCGCACCTATCTTCTCTCTGATGAGGGGCGGGAGGTAACGCTGTTCCGCCTGTATCCGGGCGAACTATGCGTGCTTTCCGCCTCCTGCGTGATCAGTCAGATCACCTTTGATACGCAAATGACTGCCGGAAGGGATACGGACGTTCTGATTATCCCTGCAAATGTCATTGCTGCACTCAAGGAGAAAAATCTCCATGTCCGCTGTTTTCTCTATGAACTGACAACGAAACGGTTTTCTGATGTGATGTGGGCGATGCAGCAGATCATGTTCAAGGGGCTGGATCAGCGGCTGGCAGAATTTCTCTTTGCCGAAGCGGAACGTACCGGCTCCGACACGATACGTATGACCCATGAGCAGATCGCCCAGCACATCAGCTCGGCACGGGAGGCAGTGGCACGGATGCTCAAAAGCTTCTCGGAGGACGGACTGGTGGAGCTGAAGCGTGGTGCAATCACGCTGCGGGATAAGAACAGACTAAATCGTCTAAAATAAAAAGGAATGTGACTTCGTCACAGAAGAAAATCATAGATTTGCTACAATAAAAGCAGAAAAAAGGAAGGAGTATCCACCATGAAAGAAACGAAATACGCAGGAACTCAAACCGAAAAAAACCTGATGGCTGCCTTTGCCGGTGAGTCCGAGGCACGCAACAAGTACACCTATTTTGCATCCAAGGCCAAGAAGGAAGGCTTTGAGCAGATCGCGGCACTGTTCCTCAAAACCGCTGATAATGAGAAGGAACACGCCAAGCTGTGGTTCAAAGAACTGAACGGCATTGGCGACACCGCAGAAAACCTTCTCTCCGCCGCTGAGGGTGAGAACTACGAGTGGACGGATATGTACGATGGCTTTGCCAAAACTGCCGATGAGGAAGGTTTCCATGAGCTGGCCCAGCGTTTCCGCCTGGTCGCCGCCATTGAAAAGCATCACGAGGAGCGCTACCGTGCCCTGCTGCACAATGTGGAGATGGCGGAGGTCTTCGCCAAGAGCGAGGTCAAGGTGTGGGAGTGCCGCAACTGCGGTCACATCGTCGTGGGCGAGAAGGCCCCGGAGGTTTGCCCCGCCTGCAACCATCCCCAGAGCTATTTTGAAATTCACGCAGAAAACTATTAAAGAAAGAAAAGGAGAATTATCATGGAGCGGAAGTTTTACATTTGCAAGCATTGCGGTAACATCATTGCCAAAGTTAAGGACGCAGGCGTCCCTGTTGTCTGCTGCGGCGAGCCGATGAGCGAGATCGTTCCCGGCACCACCGATGCCGCCGTGGAAAAGCACGTCCCTGTCTGGACGGTGGAAAACGGCATCGTCCATGTCAAGGTCGGCTCTGTGGAGCACCCCATGCTGCCGGAGCACTACATCGAATGGGTATCTCTCCAGACCAAGCAGGGCAATCAGCGTAAGGAACTGCATCCCGGCGAAAAGCCGGAGGTCTGCTTCGCTCTCTGCGAGGGCGATGAGGTCGAGGCGGTCTACGCCTACTGCAACCTCCACAGTCTATGGAAAGCGTAATTCACCTTCTTAAAGGGGCTGTTGCACAAGGAAGAAAGCCAGTGCAGCAGCCCTTTTTATATATCTCTCGGCGTAAAAATGTGGAAAACAAGCGTCAAACGAGTAAAATGTTGAAAACTCAGTCAGCAAAAATAGACCCTTCCGACTTTTAGAAGTCTTTGGAAGAGTCTGCTTTTTCGATTTTCAGAAAATCAGAATTTCAGGTAGGCTTTTGGCTGGATGAGATGCTGTTTCTGTAAGCTGCTGTTGCACTTGGAAACGAAATGTGCAATGTTCTGAGAAAGCCCCAGAAAGAGCAGTTCTGCCAGAACCTTAATATTCCCACCGGTCAGGAAGCGTTTGAAGCTGCGGTTGTGCTTGAGCTGTCCGAAAGCTCCTTCCGCCTGGATGGAACGGTTGCACCGAAGCAGTTTTCCCTCTTCGGTGGTAATATTCCGGTAAGACTGCTGGCGCATTTTCTGGAATTCCCAGCAGACGGAAATCTCTTTTCTTCTGTTCTCCTCTTTTGCCTTGCAGCAGACAGAACGGTAAGGACAATCCGAGCAGTCTTCACAACGGTAAACAGAGATTTCTCGCTCTGTACCATCTTTGGCGTGAGAAGTATATTTTGAAACATAGTCCAGATGTCTGCCATTCTTGCAGATAAAGCAGTCATCCGGTTTGTAGTAGCCCATGTTTTCCATTCTGCCGATCTGAGCCTTAAAGGAATGCTTCTGACCAGATTCGTAATTGTTAGGCTTAATGAAAGTGGTCTGCCCATTTTCTTCGAGCCAGCGGTAGTGGCAAGACTTTCATAACCGGAATCCGCAACGACCTTCTCGTACTTCTGTCCGTGTTTCCTTTGCATATATGTAGGCGCATACCAGCACTTTGAATAACACACGCGGCTCGATCTGCGATTTTCGGATTCCCGAATAAGCGAAATACAATTTTGTATAGTCCAGTTCCTCAAGCTGGTCGCTTGCCTGACAGAGCGCATGATGTTTGTCGATTTGAATTTCTGTCTGCATTCGAAATTTTAACTGTTGACTTTTCTCCTCAATTTCGATATGCTGTTCTTGCTTTATCCGTTTCATTTTTGCACTGTTAACGTTAAAGCAAAAGACCAGAGTTGTAAAGCCTTTTGGCTAAATAACTCTGGTCTTTTTGTTGGGGCTTGTGCAACAGCCCCCCATTTGCTGAACCCAGGGGAGGTTCATGATGGACCTCCCAGAAGGACTCACTCTATCGGAGATTTAACACAGAGAAAGAAACAAGCGTCACTTCCAGAATTGCTCTAAAACCCTCTATGATATGCAAACTATAAAAGAGCGTATTGGTTATCCGAAGTATAAGTATAACTCTTATTGGATATTCTCAGCATATCGTAATCCTTTGGATTTGCGATGGCATCGTAGCAAAACTCAGCACCCATCATTAGTTGGCGCTGACATTCGCCAATCTCAGGAACCACATCAGCATAGATGCTATTATTTACATAGCACATAGAACATGATATGGGATTTAACTCTACAATGTCTATATACGAATTACCGTTGCTGTCAATAAATTCGCCTAAATCTAATGCGTAGTTAGCTGGGAAAACGCCCAATCTTCTAATGTGATCTACCATATGTATGGCAATATTTTTGTGTGATTTTGGCACGGTGTGTTTGAGTGAATGAAGCGCCCTGAATGAGTTGACAACCTGATTATTCAAAATAATGTGCCTGATTTCGCGTGTGCCTAACTGCGTGATTAACGCTCGCTTTAGATACATTCATGTACTCAGCAACCTCTACTGAACGAACTGAACCATGTTGCGCTTCAAGAATAAATATGGCTTTTAGATAGTCTTCTCCTGAAGAATGAAGTCTTTCTTTTGTAACCGCCTCAGCCACACTGCTGGACATTATTTCACATGAACAGATGCAATGTCTACGTAGCTGGCATCTGTGTAGAAGTCATAGCCAGTTATCTTATCAGTATTCCACAGAGCCAGATCGTGAGTGCCGGTTACAGGCACCAGAAGATTCTGATCTGCAATACCATTCAGAATCATTCCATAGATTTCCTGCACACGCTGAGAATCAGAAGTGGAGTCCAATTCTGCGAAAATTTCAGGATTCTCAAAGAAAGCAGAGAACTGGCAGAGGATCGGATCACCCATAGCGCCAGGAGCCATATTGCTCATATCTGTTGCAGGGTCAAAGGAACCGCCAGCAGTATTGTAGAAGGTCAGATCATATTCGCCAGCCATCAAGGCTCCATACCAGGTGTTCATGTCTACTGCATCAATAGTAACATCGAAGCCGAGTTCTTTAAGAGAAGCTGCAATAGAAAGAACTGCATTGTCAACACTTGCAAGGCTCTGAGAATAGTTGAAATGAATGGCGAGAGAAGTTCCGTCCTTCTCCAGGATACCGTCATCATTGGTATCCTCATAGCCGGCTTCCTTCATGAGCTGCTTTGCCTTTTCCATGTCGGTAGGATAGGTCTTAACCTCCACACCGCAGTTGGGCTTTTCATTCGTAAAGAGGGTTTCGGCAGCAGTCTCCAGGCCATCGAAAACAGAGGTTTCCAACTCCTGCTGATTAACAGCGTAGGATATTGCTTCCCTTACAAGAGGATCATTAAAGGGAGCCTTATTCAGGTTCATACCCAGATAACGAGTTTGGTTGGTGCTGTCATCCATGGCATGACCGAAAGCGGCATCCTGGGAAATTTCCGTGTAGCCTTCTGCGCTAAGTCTGCTGGAGCCGAGAATTGCATCGATTTCGCCGTTGCGCAGAGCAAGAATTTTTGCAGCATTATCAGGAATCACTTTGACCTTGAACTCGTCCACTTCAGGAGCTTCGCCCCAGTAGTAGGGATTGCGGATAAAGGTATAGGTATCTTCCTCGACCCGGTCAAACATATAGGGACCAGTACCCATAGTTGCACTCACGCAATTCTCGTAAGCCTTTTCTACGCCGCCTTCAAAGGCTGCGGGATTCACAATACCAAAAGGCAGCGCCATGGTCAGATTGTCAAGAGCAGCGTAATAAGGGGTCTTCAAAGTCATTACAAAGGTTTTTTCATCCGGGGTTTCCAGCTTGTCAAACAAAGTAGTGAGCTTACCGAAGGCACCATTCTGGGGCCCCAGATTGGTTACTACTGCTTCAAGGGTCATCTTTACTGCCTCGGAAGTCAGAGGAGTACCGTCAGAAAATTTGACACCATCACGCAGATGGAAGGTGTAAGTCTTGCCGTCATCACTGATTTCCCAGGTTTCAGCCAACTCGCCCTGAATCTTCCCGTTATCATCGTAGCTTACCAGAGTGTTGTAAAAATTACGACTCCAGAATCCGGCACCGTAAGTGCTGGATACCATAGGCGTGATGACAGGATAGAAGCCTACAGAAAAGTCCCAATTCTCGGTGACAGTGATTGAGACCGGCTCTGCATCGGTCTGAGAGGTGGATTCCTCCGGTTTCTCGTCAGGGTTCGCGCCGCAAGCTGCCATAGCAAGGCACATCACAAGTGCGAGTCCGAAAGCTAAAAGTTTTTTCAGTTTCATGTACAAAATCTCCTTTATTTATTGTTATATCATGCTTTTCAGCAGGGTATACGTATTTATTGAATGGTTTAACCCAAATATGGAGCAATAGAATGCAGCAGAAGCTTGGTATACGGATGTGTAAAGCAGTCTGTCGAACCGTGAAATGTACGGTCTTCGATAATCTTACCGCAGCGCATCACCATTACACGGTCTGCAAGATATAGCGCAACGTCCAGGTCATGGGTAATGAAAAAGCAAGTCATTTTTCGCTCCTGATGGAGTCGCTTCAGCAAATCAAGAATATGTTTACGAACCAGGACATCCAGCCCACTGACTGCTTCATCAAAAATCAACACATCCGGTTGAGCCGCTAACGCTCTTGCAATACATACACGTTTTTGTTGTCCACCGGATAGCTCATGAGCTTTTCGCAGCTTGATCTCTTCGGGAAGCTCCATCATGGTAAGAAGATCATTGATTTCCCGTTCTTCTTCCTTTTTGCTGAGTTTTCTGAAATTGCGAATTGGCTCTGCAATGATTTGATATACCGTAAAGCGAGGGTCCATTGCTCCCTTGCCATCCTGAAGAATCAGCTGTATTTTAGATTGCAGTACCTGCTTTTGCTTGCCCCGGCAGAGGGAAATGTTTTTTCCTTCAAACAGTACCTCTCCAGAAGATGGAACCAGAAGACCGCACATGAGCTGAGCCAAAGTGCTTTTACCAGATCCGCTTTCTCCTACCAAAGCGCAAAATGAACCATTCTGAATAGTAAAATCTACATGATCAACGGCCAGAAGCTCGTTGCTTGTGCCTTGTTCGTGAAATTCTTTTGATAGGTTGTTGACTTTAATCATGATTCCGCCCCTTTCGTGAAAGCATAGGAAAGGGAGTAAGCTTCAATCAGCGACCTTGTATAAGGTTCTGTGGTATGATCGAAGACAGATTGAACTTCACCGGATTCTATAATTTTTCCTTCCTTCATCACCAATATGTTTCCACCTAATTGAAGAGCTGTTGCGAAATCATGAGTTACCATAAGAATCCCAACACCATTTGCTTTCATCTGCGAAAATAAATCTATGATTCCATTTCTGTGAATCACATCCAAAGCAGTTGTTGGCTCATCGGCAAGCACGAATTTTGCATCAAGCATCATAGCCATTGCGATAATGACACGCTGAAGCATTCCTCCGGAAAGCATATGGGGGTATGCTCTGTATACCCTGTCAGGATCATCTAAGCCTACATCATGCAGAAGCCGCAGAATATAGTTGTAACGTTGCTGGCGGGATTTGTCGGAATGAAGCCGTAGCGTTTCATCCATCTGTCTGCCAATACGCATAGAAGGGTCCAATGCAGTCATTGGATTTTGCGGGATATAGACAATCTGGTTTCCGTATATTCCTCGTCTCTGCTTTTCTGACGAATTCAAAAGATCAGTCTCGCCGAAGAAAACGGAACCCGACACCTTAAATTTTTTAGGGTCCAATAAGTTTAGCACCGCACTACAGGTCATTGTTTTGCCGCTGCCTGACTGGCCTAACAAGATCAAAGACTCTCCTTCTTTGATTGCAAAGGATATTTCAGAAACCAAGTTATCCGTGCCTGGCCGAAGATTAATGCTTAAATGATCAATTATAAGTGATGGCATCATAGGCTGTCCTCCTCCGGCGTCAGAATATCACGGAGTGCTTCTCCAAATAAATTGAAGCCTGCTGCCGTTACGAAGATGCACAAGCCTGGATAGATTAGCAATTCCGGATGAGAGTAAAGCGCTGTCCTGGCATCATTTAACATGGCACCCCATTCCGGTGTGCCGGAGGGAAGGCCAAGTCCGAGGAAAGCAAAGCTGGAAACCATAATGATGGAAGAAGCGACACCAGTGGAAACATACACAAGAAACTGTGGCAGAATGTTAGGAATCAGATGTCTGAAGACCAGCTTTCCTGTATTGCACCCAGAAATCCGGGCTGCCAAGATATAATCTTTACCCATTTCTTGAACGGAATAAGATCTGACAACACGAACAAACCAAGCCCAGGTCGCTATCACAACAGAAACGGCAATGTTTTGGAGTCCGTTCCCCAGAACGCCTATAACAGCAATAGCAATGATAAGAGAAGGAAAAGCAATAAACACATCACAGAGTATAGTAATGAAATGGTCTGCTTTTTTTCCAGCACAGGCGCTAAAAGTACCGACAATCAGACCAATCACAGACAAAATCAGCAGCACAGGTAAACTGATTCCGATGGAATATCTGGCTCCATACAGCAGCCTTGATAAGGTACACCTGCCCAATTGATCTGTTCCAAGAGGGTATTCTACGTCAGGCTGAGCATACTTTTGCGATAAATTCACCAATTCAGGGTCGTGAGGCGAAAAAGCAGGTGCTGCAATCGCAATCACAATCACAATAGCAATCAGGCACAGACCGATAATTGCCTGCGGCCTTTTGAGTAGCTTATGTATCATTTTCTTCCCTCACCATCCATGGACAAAGCAGACGGTTGATTATGTCTGCCATGAAATTTGCGACGACAAAAATTGCTGCAATGACGACTATACAGGTAGAAACTGCAATCGTATCTGCTGCAATCACACTGTCCACCAGATAAGTTCCGATTCCCTTGATTGAAAAAACACTTTCGATTACCGCCCCTCCGGCAATTAGAAAGCCGAATTGCTGAAAGAAAATTGTAACAACAGGCGGTAAGGCATTTCGCAGAATGTGGCATACCAGGATTCTGTTGGCAGATAGTCCACGGGCTTTTGCAAACCGAACATAATCAGAAGATAATTCAGCCAGAAGAGAGGAACGCATAATTCGGATGAGTGAACACGAACTGGGGACCGCCAGGGCAAATGAAGGTAGTAAAAAGCCCCTCCAACCTGGACTTGGTAAGACACTGAACCATTTCAGATGAATCGCAAAGAACAGTAGAAGAAGGAATCCCAGCCAGAAAGTTGGCATACAAATACCGCAGATAGTAATGCCTCTGGTAACCTGATCGAAAAGGCGGTTCCGCTTTCTGGCACAGAGCAAACTAATCGGAACGGTGAGTACGATAATCCATAGAATGGCCATCCCTACAAGAGATGTGGTCGTAGCCAGATACTTGTGCAGATCCTTTACAATCGGTTGATGAGTGGTCAAAGAAGTCCCAAGTTCTCCTGTAAACATTCCGGAAAGCCACTGAATATATCGCACAGGGAGAGGTTGATCCAATCCCATTTCCACCCGAATCATCTCAATCTGTTCCGGCGTAGGATTGGATACGCCTCGGTGTGCAATAATTTCTGCAGGATCTTTTCCGGACCAAGCAATCAACAAAAAACTTAGAATGCTGACGCCTACCAGCACAATGAGGAAGTTAATGATCCTTTTTCCAATATATTTCTTCAAATAATGCACCTCCTCACATCAGAAATCAGTTAGACATAGTTAATCAAATGCCTTTATGTTACCCTACAGTGCGGTCTGCATCTGAAGGGTAACCTGCTTAGTAGTTAAATTTCTCTGCCAGATTGGACTTTTCAATCATCTTTCTATATGTGGGCGACTGTTTCAGCAGATGAGCATGTTTTCCGCAGGCTTCTACCGTACCTGCTTTCATAACGACGATCTTATCTGCATTTTCAATAGACTTCAGTCTGTGTGAAATAACAATCACGGTCTTGCCTTGAATCAAATGATTTAATCCAGTCTGTATCTGGACTTCTGTTTCCACATCTAACGATGCAGCAATCTCATCCAGAATGATAATTGGAGCATCCTTCAGGATTGCTCTGGCAATGGACAGCCGCTGACGTTCTCCGCCGGAGAGTTTGGCTCCATTTTCCCCGATTATTGTCTGGTAGGTGTCTGGCAGACGGCTGACAAACTCATTGCAACCAGCCAGTTTTGCAGCTCGTATTACTTCTTCGTCAGAAGCATCCAGCCGCCCAAGGCGAATATTTTCCATAATAGAAGTATTAAATAGAATGACTTCCTGAAAAACAATGGAAACATACTTGAACAAGCTATCAGTGTGAATTTCTCGTATGTCGGTTCCTCCGATCTGAACGGTACCGGAATCTGCATCATATAGTCTGCTGATGAGCTTAAGCATTGTTGTTTTTCCGCAGCCGCTGGGACCGACCAATGCGGTTACCTGTCCTTGCTCCGCCGTAAAGGATGCATGGCGAATCACCTGGGTGTCTTTCTGGTAGGAAAAACAAACATCCTTTATTTCTACATTGAAATCTGAAAGGACTGCCTTTTCTCCACCCTGAAGTTCATGATTCTTGATTTCACCAATCCGGGCAATTCTTGCGTCCAAATAAAAGATTTCCGTCAGATAGAGCAAAACACCACCCATGGCCCCGCTGAGTTTCGCCGCCATAATAATATAGCCCAGAAGAATCAGGATACTTACCTGACCGGAGGCGAGCATTGAAAGGCCAACAGTCGCCGTGATTCCAATAGGAAGAATAGATAAAGTCTGGCCGATTGTAACAGGAATCGTCTGGGTGATCTGAGCTTTCCATTGAAGATTTTCTGACTCATCCAACTGCTGGTCCATTTGAGCTTCTACTTTTTCTTTCAACCCATAGCTTTTAATTTCCTGATTCAGTTCGATTGCATTCTGAAAGCTTTCGGAAATATCTCTCAACTTATCATAATGTTTATTTACATCTCTGACCTGCAGTTTCTTTGTCAAGAAAAGAACCGAAGCAGAAGTAAGAACGGGAAGCAATACACAGAGACCTAATTTCCAATTCATGATCAGAAGGGCTACGCTGATAACCAAAAAGTAAATTGCAAACCCTATGGAATTAGCCACTGCGTTCGCAAAAGCATGCTCAATCGAAGCCACATCTGCCATGATTGTTTGAGCAAGGTCAGACAAATTGTGCTTTGAAAAATAGGATAGGGGCAGTTTGGAAAGCTGTTCCGCCAGATCAATTCTTAAATTTGCAGATTCCTGGTAGGTTTCATCATAGGTCGTTTTATAGTTATAGTTAATAACTAAGTACATCACCAGGGTCGCTGCCAGCATAAACAGGAGATATACCACCGGTTTCCCGGCATTTCCATTCAACAGCCTGTCTGCAAACAGAAAAACACAGATCATCGGCGGTACAAAAGAAACATAATAGAGAAAGAATGACCAGATTGATTTTGCAAGGCCCTTCACACCCGAATCACTCAGCTGGAAGGCTCTTTTTAGATATGTCTTTATCATGCCAACCTCCACTGATTTGCCTTGCAGTATACATCCTGAAAATCCTTATAACGTCCATTGCAGGCCATCAGTTCATTGTGGGTTCCCTGTTCCACAACTTTTCCATTCTGGACAAACAGGATCTGGTCTACATTCTGAATAGAGGACAGCCTGTGTGCAATCATGATAACTGTTTTGCCCCTCATCAGTTTTTGGAAAGCCTGCTGCAACTCGTATTCATTTTCCGGATCTGCAGCTGCAGAAGCCTCATCCATAATGACGATATTCGCATTCTTTAGAATAGCCCTTGCAATGGCGATCCTTTGCACCTCACCACCGGAAAGGTATACGCCCTTTGCCCCTATGACGGTCATCTCCCGCTGGGGGAATTTGTCAAGGATGGATGTGCAGTTCGCTGCGTCAAGTGCATCCATAATCTGCTGCCGTGTTGCCTGAGGATTTCCGATTCGGACATTTTCGTAAATTGAGGTCTTTAGTAATTGACTGCGCTGGAAAACAAATGCGATGTTCTGAATGAGAGCTTTTTCAGAATAACTCTGAATGTTCTTTCCACCAATCAGAATTTCGCCGCCATCGACAGGATAAAAACCTGAAATCAGCTTTGCAATGGTAGATTTTCCTCCCCCGGAAGACCCGATGAGCGCATAAGTTTTATTCTGATGAAGTGTCAGGCTGAAATCCTTCAGCACGAAGTTGTCATCATACTTAAAGTCAACATGACGAAATTCAACATTGAAATCTTGGAAGGTCTCTTCGTTTCCATGTGGAAGCTTTGCCTGATCCATAGAAGTAGTCAGCTCATCAAGCTGATTCAGCGTATTTTGTGCGCCAAAGTTATCCTGCCCCGTAAACATGATCGATGTGAAAGAAGTAAATACAGCTCCGGAGAACACAGCAAAGAAAACAATCTTTGCCAGGATTAGCATAGCAGGTTCTCCATAGCTGATGAATACAACTGCGGCTGGTACAGCAAAAGCATAAAACACGTTGAACAGAACCTGGAATCCAACGTAGGGATTCTTACAGCTGAGGCTATACTGATAGACGTACTGTTTGTACTCTTTGATCGAGTTAATCAGAGTTTTGTAATACTGTACAGTTACACCGAAGATTTTTATGATCTGCATTCCTCTGACATATTCTACTGTTGCCGCACTCATCTTTTGAAGCGCCGCTGAATAGCCAGACAGAAATTCAGTACCACCGGACATTTTACGATACTGAAGAACACCAATCACAGTTGTAAGAATCAGGAGAATACCAAGGCGATAGTCTATTGCAAACATCAGCACAAACATTAACACCGGCGTCATAACAGCAGTGACGTTGTCCGGAATCAAATGGGCCACTGTTTTGTGTGTTTCTGCTGCGTTATCATCAATAATTTTTCGAATTTCTCCAGAGCTGTTATGGTCAAAAAAGGAAGAAGAGGCATCCAATAATTTATGAAGCCCATTTTTCCTTAAGTTTGTTTCAAGCCGGAAGCCTAAGTAGTGGGAACACGTTGCCGATGCAATGTTGAGAATGCCTCGTAAAATCATAAGTATGACTACAATAATTGCGTCATACATAGCCTTCTCATATACGGGAATAACCAGAATAGACACAATGGACCGCCACAGAAACCAATATGCTCCCATATATGAGCAGACGGCAGCGGCAGATAGTGCCATGGAGAAATATGCCAAAATTCTTTTATCTGGGACATAATGAAATAGTTTTTTATATAAACTGCGCATTGACTTCAAATATACACCTCTTTTTGCTTAAAAACGGTTTGACATACATCAGCTCTTTCATTATAATTAGATGTAGCTAACTGTAAAGGACAAAACAGATATAAAGTCTAAACAAGGTATTAATAAATCTAAACGAGGTATCCTTGGGAGGAGCCAATGATAGAAGTTGAACGAGATGATTTCTTTGTTGAATCGATAAAGAATCCAATAGAGTACGGAACATATTATAAGATCAACCCAAAATATGGAACCGGATTTCAATGGACGAGTGAGGTTCACCACGATTTCATCATTACAGTGACAGATATAAGATTTAACCAGGAAACTATGGTCGGAGAACATATTGGGTCTGGTTATGTACTTGCTCTCTATATTAGTGGCGCAGGAGATGAATTCTATCCGTATCAAAATATTTCTCCGAATACATTGCGCTGCTATGAACCATCTGAAAAGTATAAAGCTATTTATCATCCTCAGATTCCATTAAGATGTATTACCGTGCAGTTTGACCAGGAATTTATTGATCAGTATCTCCAGGAAATTTCCGGTGATCTTGAAGTAAACTTTTCTGATTTTTTCAAAGAAAAAGGGAAATTCTATTTACCAAATGTTAATCATGCTATGCAAAGCCTATATGAGTATCTGCTTTCCATGAAAGCGTCCAGAATTACAGTAGAAGTAAAAATATATGAAATCATCTCTTATCTTGCTTCATATTTGAAAGAAAACAGACTAAATGAAGAGAATGGCCAACCCATTAACAAAACAGATTTGCAGGCATTAGATGAACTAACGCATTATATGGACGAACATTACAGTTTTAATATTACGTTGCAGACGCTTTCCACCATTGCATGTATGAGTGAAAGCAAAATGAAAAAGCTATTTAAGTCAGTTTATAATATGTCCATTACTGAATACATTCAGAGGAAAAGGATCTCTGTAGCCGAGCATATGCTTATTCAGACCGACCTCACCATTGCGGAAATTTCAAGAATTGTTGGATACTCCAACCCCAGTAGATTGATTGAAATATTCAAAAGGTATTATGGATTTACTCCCTCAAAATACAGAAAATAAAAGTGTTATACTAATTTGGATAAACCTAACCCCCTAAAAATCAACCAAATCAATCGTTATGGGGCTGTTGCACAAGGAAGAAAGCCAGTGCAGCAGCCCCTTTTTATCAATGTAACCTCGTCACAGAAAAAGCCTTTGTCCTGCGGTATGATAAAGCCACAATCAATAAACAAGAAAGAGGTGGCGAACATGAAAATCAAGCTCAATCCCAATCAAGAGATTGTCAATATGAAAAGGAACATGGCATTTCGCTGAATGGAAAGCGAAGCTGACCCGGGCTGGGGCGGTCTGTATGAAAGCGATATTTTTTTTGAAATAATCTTGACAAATTTTATCAAGATTGATATGATGGTATTAACAAGCAAGCGAAAAGAGGATGTGGAGCATGATCATCACCAAAGAGACGGACTACGCGCTGCGCATTTTGCGGGTGCTGCTGGACGGGGAGAAGCATTCGGTGGCCGAGATGTCGGAAACGGAATTGATCCCCAATCAGTTTGCCTACCAGATTCTGCGCAAGCTCTCCGCCGGCAATTTGGTGCGGGTGAGCCGCGGCGCTCTCGGCGGTTGCGAGCTGTCCTGCGATCTGGACGCGACCTCCCTCTACGATCTCATGGGGGTCGTGGGGGAGCGGGGCATCCTGTGCGCCTGCATGGAGCCGGGATATGAATGCCGCTGGCAGGACAAGCATGGGCGGTGCGCCATCCACTGTCAGCTGGCGGCCTTGCAGCAAAAGCAGGACGAGGCGTTCCGTGCCGTGAGCCTGCGCAGGCTGCTGACCGGCGGATCCGATCCCCAAGATACAAGCAAGCTGTAAAATTTTAAAAGGAGGTACCCGTATGCTGTTTCAAACCACGTCGGCGCACGAAGAGCTGCGCGCGAAGATCCGGAGTTTTGCGGAGGAGGAGATCAAGCCCCTCGCATTTTTAATGGATCAGAACAATGAGTTTCCCGAAGAGGCTGTCAAGAAGCTGGGTAAGCTGGGCTGGATGGGCATTCCCTACCCCAAGGAGTACGGCGGTGCCGGTCTTGATGCTCTGAGCTACGCCATCGCGGTGGAGGAGCTGGCCCGTGTGGACGGCGGCACGGGCGTAATCCTCTCCGCCCACGTCTCCCTCGGCTCATGGCCCATTTTCGCCTATGGCACCGAGGAGCAGAAGAAGAAATATCTGGTTCCGCTGGCCAAGGGCGAGAAAATCGGCGCCTTCGGCCTTACGGAGACCAACGCCGGATCCGACGCCGGCGGCACGGAGACCACGGCGCTGGATAAGGGGGACTACTACCTCCTCAACGGCGGCAAGATCTTCATTACCAACGCCCCTAAGGCGGACACCTATGTGGTTTTCGCCGTCACCACGCCGGACATCGGCACCCGGGGCATCTCCGCTTTCATCGTGGAGAAGGGCTGGAAGGGCTTTGAGTTCGGCGACCACTATGACAAGATGGGTATTCGCTCCTCCTCAACGGCGGAGCTGATCTTCAACGACGTGAAGGTTCCCAAGGAAAACCTATTGGGCAAGGAGGGCGAGGGCTTCAAGATTGCCATGTCCACGCTGGACGGCGGACGCATCGGCATCGCCGCGCAGGCGCTGGGCATCGCCCAGGGCGCGTTTGAGCACGCGTTGAGCTATTCCAAGGAGCGCGTCCAGTTCGGCAAGCCCATCGCGGCCCAGCAGAGCATCGCCTTCAAGCTGGCGGATATGGCAACCAAGCTGCGCTGCGCCCGGTTCCTCATCTACTCCGCGGCGGAGCTGAAGGAGCAGCACGCGCCTTACGGCATGGAGTCCGCCATGGCGAAGATGTACGCCTCGGACATCGCGCTGGAGGTCACCAACGATGCCTTGCAGATCCACGGCGGCAGCGGCTACCTCAAGGGCATGGAGGTGGAACGGGCCTACCGCGACGCCAAGATCACCACCCTCTACGAGGGCACTAACGAGATCCAGCGGGTGGTCATCGCCTCTCATCTGTTGGGCAGGCTGGGCAAGAGCTCCGGCGGCGAGAGCCGTTCGGCGGCCAAGAAACCCGCGCCCATCACCGGCATTCGCAAAAAGACCATCTTCCGGGAGGGGGACGCTGCCCAGCAGGTGGCCGACCTTGTGGCGGCGCTGAAGAAGGATGGTCACGACTTCTCCGTGGGCATCCCTATGGATACGCCCATCCCGCAGGCGGAGCGGGTGGTCTCCGCGGGCAAGGGCATCGGGGAGAAAAAGAACATGAAACTGGTAGAGTCGCTGGCCAAGGCCGCCGGCGCGGCCATCGGTTCTTCCCGCCCTGTGGCGGAGACTCTCAAATATCTGCCGCTGAACCGCTATGTGGGTATGTCTGGTCAGAAGTTCACCGGCAATCTGTACATCGCCTGCGGCATCTCCGGCGCATCCCAGCACCTTAAGGGCATCAAGGACGCCTCCACCATCGTGGCCATCAATAAGAACGGTAACGCGCCTATCTTCAAGAACTGCGACTACGGCATCGTGGGCGATGTGGAGGAGATCCTGCCCCTGCTCACTGCCGCGCTGGATAGCGGCGAAAAGCTGCCCGCGCCGCCCATGGTAAAGATGAAGCGGCCCACGCCGCCGAAGCCCGCCCCCATCGGCGACCGCTACGTCTGCAGCGGCTGCGGCTACGAGTATGTGCCGGAGTTGGGCGACGAGGACGGCGAGATCGCGCCCGGTACGCTCTTTGAGCAGCTTCCCGCCGAGTGGGTGTGTCCCGAGTGCGCGGAGACGAAGGATCAATTTGTAAAGGCTTGAGGCCGTGAAGGAGGCAAGATAAGATGTATTGCGTGCGTAAAGTAACGAACGACCTCTACTGGGTGGGCGCCAACGACCATCGCCTGGCTCTGTTTGAAAACTGCTTTCCCATTCCCCGAGGCGTAAGCTACAACGCCTACTGCCTGCTGGATGAAAAGACGGTGCTCTTTGACACGGTGGACTGGTCTGCCTGCCGCCAGCTTTTGGAAAATCTGGCGTATGTGCTGGATGGCCGCGAGCTGGACTACCTGCTGGTCAACCATCTGGAGCCGGATCACGCCGCCTGCATCGAGGAGATCCTGCTGCGCCATCCCAAGGTGAAACTGATCTCCAACGAGAAGGCATTCATGCTCATGCGGCAGTTCGGCTTCCATGTGGACGGACATGAGTGCATCGAGGTGAAGGAGGGCGACATCTTCTCCTTCGGCAAGCACACCGTCACCTTTGTGGGCGCGCCTATGGTCCACTGGCCGGAGGCCATGGTGACCCTCGACGTCACCGACGGCGTCCTCTTTTCCGCCGACGCCTTCGGCACCTTCGGCGCGCTGGACGGCAAGCTGTTCGCCGACGAGGTGGACTTCGAGCGGGACTGGCTGGAGCATGAATGCGCGCACGGCCTGAACCCCCCCCCCCGCTACCTCACCAACATCGTGGGCAAGTACGGCCCCCACATCCAGCTCCTGCTGAAAAAGGCCGGCGGTGTTTTGGATCAGATCAAGTACATCTGCCCGCTCCACGGCCCCGTGTGGCGCAAGGATCTGGGCTGGTTCATCGAAAAGTACGACACATGGAGCCGCTATGCCCCTGAGACCCAGGGCGTGCTCATCGTCTACGCCTCTATGTACGGCAACACGGAGAACGCGGCGCAGGCGCTGGCGACGTCGCTCTGCGATAAGGGCATGAGCAAGGTGGCGATGTACGATGTGTCCTCCACTCATGTCTCCCAGCTGATCTCCGAGGCATTTAAGTACAGCCACATTGTCCTGGCCTCTGTGACCTACAACCTCGGCATCTACCCCGCCATGCATGACTTCCTCATGGATATGAAGGCGCTGAATCTGCAAAACCGCACCTTTGCCATCATTGAAAACGGCTCATGGGCGGTGAAGTCCGGTGATCTCATGCAGAAATTCGTCAACAATGAGCTAAAGAACATGACGGTGCTCAACGAGCGGCTCAGCCTCGCTTCGTCCATGGGCACGGACAAGCGCACTGAGCTGGAAGCACTGGCGGACGCCATTCTGGAATCTATGAAGTAACTGGCAGGAAAGCCAAAACCAAGACAACAGACAACAAACAGCCCCGCCGCGTCGGCTGCAGAAAAAACGGCTTTCAAAAACAGAGCGGGCAAGCGTGATACTGCGCTTGCCCGCTCTTTGCTCAAAAGGACATGAGAAGTGACCGGAGAAGATGAGAGGATCGAAATGGAGATCAGAAAACGAAACGGGGAGTCTGTTCCCTTTCAACAGGAGAAAATTTTCAACGCCATGAAAAAGGCGTTTGACGGACAGGGCAAGGAGATCGGGAGCAGAGAGATGGATGAGATCCTCGCCACCGTTCTCAACAATCTCTCCGTCACAGTGCCGCTTACCGTGGAATGTGTGCAGGACGAGGTGGAGCGAACGCTCATGGAGCGCGGACACTATGAGGTGGCCAAGGCGTACATCCTCTACCGCGAAAAGCGGTCTGCGCTGCGCCGTGTCCGGCATACCATCGCGCGGACGGTGGGGGATGACTCGCTTGACGAGGTGCTGCGCCGCATCCAGATGGATTTTACCGAGGAAGTCTACTCCCTCGCGGCGCTTCAAATGAAGTTTGAGAGTTTCTGTCGCCCGGGCATGACGGAGGATGAGCGGGCTGAGGCACTGACCAAGGCGGCGGTAGAGCTGACTACGGCAGAGGCACCCAAGTGGGAGTTCATCGCGGCGCGGCTTCTGAACCACTCCTTTCGCTGTCGCAACGCACAGGAATGGGAGGGGCGCGGCGTCGGCGACCTCTATGGCAGGCTTCGCTATCTGACGGATAAGGGACTCTACGGTGACTATATCCTTGCCCACTATACCCACGAGGAGATTGCCATGGCGGAGGACTTTCTCTGCCCGGAACGGGACGAGCTGTTCACCTACTCCGGCCTTGACCTGCTGCTCAAACGCTATGTGATCCAGTCACGCAGCCGCGTGCCGCTGGAAACACCGCAGGAGATGTTTTTGGGTATCGCGCTGCATCTTGCTATGAACGAAGGCTCTGACCGCATGGGGTGGGTAAAACGCTTTTACGATATGCTCAGCCGTATGGAGGTCACGATGGCGACACCTACCATGTCCAACGCACGAAAGCCCTACCATCAGCTTTCAAGCTGTTTTGTGGACACTGTGCCGGACAGTCTGGACGGCATCTACCGCTCGCTGGACAACTTCGCAAAGGTCTCTAAATTCGGCGGTGGAATGGGGATGTACTTCGGTAAGGTGCGCGCTGCAGGCAGCACCATCCGCGGCTTTCAAGGGGCGGCGGGCGGTGTTATCCGCTGGATCCGGCTGGTCAACGACACCGCCGTGGCGGTGGATCAGTTGGGGATGCGGCAGGGCGCTGTGGCGGTTTACTTAGACGCATGGCACCGGGATCTGCCGGAATTCCTTCAACTGCGCACCAACAACGGCGACGACCGCATGAAGGCACATGATGTGTTTCCCGCCGTGTGCTATCCGGATCTCTTCTGGCGACTGGCGGAGGAGAACATAGACGCGCCGTGGCATCTCATGTGTCCGCATGAGATCCTCACGGTCAAGGGCTACGCACTGGAGGATTACTGGGGTACGGAATGGGAGAAGCGGTATCTGGACTGCGTCAATGACCCGCGCATCGAAAAGCGCAGCGTCACCGTCAAGGACATCGTGCGGCTGGTGCTTCGCTCGGCAGTGGAGACCGGCACGCCCTTCGCTTTCAATCGAGACAGTGTAAATCGTATGAACCCAAACGGCCACACGGGAATGATCTATTGCTCCAATCTCTGTACGGAGATCGCGCAGAACATGGCGCCCATCGAGCACATCAGCACTGAGGTGCACACGGAGAACGGCGACACAATGGTGGTGACGGCCACACGCCCAGGTGAGTTTGTGGTCTGCAACCTAGCGAGTCTGTCTCTCGGTAATCTGCCGGTGGAGGACGAGGCCTATATGGAACGCACGGTGGAAACGGCCATCCGCGCACTGGATAATGTGATCGACCTCAACTTCTACCCGTTGGAATACGCGCGGCTTACCAATCAGAAGTACCGCAGCATCGGCCTGGGCGTCAGCGGCTACCACCACATGCTGGCAAAGCGCGGCATCCGCTGGGAGAGCGATGAGCACCTTGCCTTCACCGACGCAGTGTTCGAGCTCATCAACTACGCCGCCGTCAAGGCGGACACAGCACTGGCACGGGAAAAGGGTCGTTACGCGCTCTTTGAGGGTAGCGACTGGCAGACTGGCGCGTATTTTGAAAAGCGGGGTTATACCTCCGAAAAGTGGCGGGCGCTTGCGAAAACGGTGGCGGTGCAGGGAATGCGCAACGCCTATCTTCTGGCGGTCGCACCGACCTCCAGCACATCTATCATCTCCGGCACGTCGGCGGGCATAGATCCAATTATGAAGAAATTCTTTTTAGAGGAAAAAAAGGGCAGCATGCTGCCCCGCGTTGCTCCGGAGCTTTCTATGGATACATGGTGGTGCTATAAGGCGGCGCATCTGATCGACCAAAGCTGGTCGGTACGCGCCGCGGGCCTTCGCCAGAGACATATTGACCAGGCGCAGAGCATGAATCTCTATATCACCAACGACTATTCCATGCGTCAGGTGCTCAGACTTTATTTGGAGGCGTGGAGGGCCGGCGTCAAGACCATTTACTATGTCCGCAGCAAGGCCCTTGAGGTCGAGGCCTGCGAAAGCTGCTCGTCATAAGGAGGATAGCATGACGGAACTGAAGAAAAAGCCCCTCTTTAACCCGGAGGGCGACCCTGATGTGCGCCTGCGGCGCATGATCGGCGGCAATACCACCAACCTCAATGACTTCAACAATATGAAGTACGCTTGGGTCAGCGACTGGTACCGGCAGGCCATGAACAACTTTTGGATCCCTGAGGAGATCAATCTCTCGCAGGATGTGAAGGACTATCCCCGCCTGCTGTCAGCCGAGCGCAGCGCCTACGATAAAATTCTGAGTTTTCTTGTCTTTTTGGATTCCATTCAGACAGCGAACCTGCCTAATATCGGCGCCTACATTACCGCCAACGAGGTCAATCTCTGCCTGTCCATTCAGGCGTTTCAGGAGTGTGTCCATTCACAGAGCTACAGCTATATGCTCGACACCATCTGTTCCCCCGTGGAGCGCAATGACATCCTCTACCAATGGAAAACGGACGAGCATCTGCTGCGCCGCAACACCTTCATTGGGGACTGCTACAACGAGTTTCAGGAGCGGAAGGACGCTCCCACGCTGCTGCGCGTGATGATGGCAAACTATATTTTGGAGGGCATCTATTTTTACAGCGGCTTTATGTTCTTCTACAATCTCTCCCGAAACGGGAAGATGCCCGGCTCGGCGCAGGAGATTCGCTACATAAACCGCGATGAGAACACGCACTTGTGGCTGTTCCGCAATATCATCACGGAGCTGCAAAAGGAGCAGCCGGAGTTGTTCACCGCCGAGAGCGTACAAGCGCTGCGCGAGATGATGCGTGAGGGCGTGGAGCAGGAGATCGCATGGGGGCATTATGTGATCGGTGACGACATCCCGGGGCTGAACCGGCAGATGATCAGCGATTACATCCGCTATCTCGGCAACCTCCGCTGGACGAGCCTTGGCTATCCCGCATTGTATCCAGGCTTTGAGAGCGAACCGGAGAGCATGGAATGGGTCAGCCAGTACGCCGACGCCAACATGGTCAAGACCGATTTCTTTGAGGCACGCAGTACCGCCTACGCCAAGAGCACCGCACTGATAGACGATTTATAAGAAAACCAAAGACATCAGAATAGGAGATACTACTATGAATTACAGAGCTATGATTCAAAATCGCAGATCCGTTCACGCATTCCGCGAAAAGGAAGTTCCGAGCGAGGCTATCGGCCAGCTCCGATCCTACTATGAAAAGACCTGCCCCCGTCTTGTCCCGGAGATTGCAACGGAGTTGATCGTCTTGGACAAGGATGCACAGCCGGCGCTGGAGAGCTCAGCGGGCTATAATCAATTTCTCATCGGAGCACCGCACTACCTGCTCCTTATGTCTGCCCCGCATTCCTATGCGGCCATCAACGCCGGCTACATGATGGAAGATCTCGTCCTCAAGCTGACTGAGTTGGACATTGACACCTGCTGGATGACCTTCACCGACAGCGACAAAATCAAAAAGGCACTGTCTCTCGCCACCCCGTTAGAGGTGGCGGCAATCGTTGCCTTTGGCTACGGGGAAAAGACCGCAAAAAAGCTGCGGCTGAATATCCTAAGTATGTCTCAGATCGATGTGCGGGCCGAGCAGCAGTACTACGCGCCCAAAAAGGGCGTGAATGATTTGGTTCACATGGGAAGCTGGAGCAACAAGTCTGGGCTTGACGAGATGATGGACTTCTACGACGATATGCTCTGGCAGTCCTTCTACGCCGCTTCGCTCTCCCCCAGCTATCTCAACCGTCAGCCCTATGGCTTCCTTGTGCAGGATCACAGCATCTATTTGGTGCAGCAGGAGGATGCCTACACCGATAATTTGGATGCCGCATTGGATCTCGGTATTGTCATGCTCCACTTCTCCGCCGTCGCCTCCCAGTGGGCGGGGCAGGTACGCTGGGAACTTTCACCTGCTGCGCCCGACGGCCTGCCGGAAGGACTTCGCTCCGCTGCGGTGTACCACATGTAACGACTCTGGGGGAAGCAAGGCAACGGTAAAATGTGCGACCGTCGATCTGCGGTTGAGCGTATGTTCCATTAGAAAAGAAGAACCTATCAGTCAGAGTCTGAGTAAGGAAAATAGGAGACTAACTATTAAAAGTCAAGCCCCAAAATGAAAAAATCCCCTAAAATCCGTCAACCATTCGCTGCCCCTGACAAACAGCATTCAAATGCTGGTCTTGGGACAGCGAGGGCGACGGAGAGAATAGCAAAGCAAGCCCAGCTAACCCTCGCAAAAACAGGATAGCATTTGAATGCTTCGGTTTGTCAAGGGTTCGCTGCGCCAGCTAAGTTGTTCTTAGGTTTAACTCAGGCTCTGGAGAAAATCAAGTGACGGCAAGATATGCTTTACCGGACTTCTGCAAAGCGTAAATCAGTCGTACGAGTTTCTTTGTGGCATGAGATAGGGCAACATTGTAGTGCTTGCCTTCAGCTTGCTTTTTGGTAAGGTATTCAGTAAAAACAGGATTCCAGTAACAGACGTATTTGGTTGCAGTGTAAAGAGCGTATCGAAGATAACGAGAGCCACGCTTTTCCATGTGTGCATAGCAGTTTGTGAGTTTTCCTGACTGGTATGTGGAGGGAGAACATCCAGCATAAGCCAAAACTTTGTCAGGAGAGTTAAAATTCGAAAAATCCCCTACCTCTGCAAGAATCATCGCAGCAGAATGAAATCCCATTCCGGGAATCGAAAGGATCGGCGGTTTCAATTCATCCATGATTTTCCGAATGGCATCTTCAATTTCATTGATTTCGGAGGTAAGTTCTTGAATGAGCTTAATGGTGTGCTTTAATTCCAAAGACTTAGCAGGCATAACAGAACCAATGGATGTTCTGGCTGCATCTCGGATATGAGTAGCTTTATCTTTTCGGTAATGGCCTCTGGATGTTTTCACGAGAATATTAGCTAATCTGGTCAGATGAGCTTCTGAAATCTGCTTTGCACCGGGATACTCACTGAGAAGTGCGTAGATTGAAGTGCCGTGGATAGACGAAACAAGCTGTTCCAATTCCGGAAACAGGATTGTAACCAATCTGGACACCGACTGCTTTAGTTTAGCGCGTTCCTGAACTTTATCAAATCGGTATCTCGTGAGTGACTTTAGTTCTTCGTTGTGATATGCTGTATCTGTGTAGGACTTGAGGTCTACATCGGACAACAGCATAGTTGCAATCGTTTTTGCATCCACACGATCGGTTTTAGTTTTGCGAAGACTGAGGCTCTTTCGATACAGGTTGGTATGCAAGGGATTCATGACATAGACGGGCAGATCATTGTCAAGAAGAAACCCAAGGATGTTGTAGCTATAATGTCCGGTAGCCTCAAGCCCTACTTTTATTTTGTCTGATTTTTGAGAACAGTCTTGGATTGTTTGTAGCAGACTTTTGAAACCATCCATGTTGTTGGGAATGGTAAAGCAATCGACAAGGGTCGTTCCTTCCGAATCGAGAATGCAACAGTCATGCTTATCTTTGGCAACATCAATTCCGACACAGACCATTTTATACCTCCGTTATATTATTCAATGCTGCTTAGGACCACAGACTTCTTTGCTCTTGTAACCTCGTTCTAAATAAACCGTCTGGCGGTATCTAACTGATTAACATTTCAACAAAGAAGCTGTAGTTGGAGCCTTCGTCAAACCGTCTTTGCGGTAGGAGGTGTTCACCAATCCACAGCATCCCATACAGTGTAGCATACCGCTGGAGAGCGGTCTATAAATACTACTCTTTTATAATACGAGGAGGTGCTGGCCGATGCCGAAAAGCAGCGTAAACGCCAGTCTGAGCAGCTACGATGATATTTTTTCCACCGAAGAATCCCGGCAGGAAGAACAGCGCGAGCAGGTGCGGCAGATTCCGATTGGAGAGCTGTTTCCATTCAAGAACCATCCCTTCAAGGTTCTGGACGATGATTCTATGAGCGATACCGTGGAAAGTGTCAAGCAGTACGGTGTGCTTTCGCCGTTGATTGCCCGCCCCAGACCGAAGGGCGGCTATGAAATTATCTCCGGGCACCGCCGTCAACACGCTGCGGAGCTGGCCGGACTGGAAACCCTGCCGGTCATTGTGCGCCAGATGGACGATGATGCTGCCATAATCCTCATGGTAGATAGCAATTTGCAGCGTGAGCATATTCTGCCCAGCGAGAGAGCGTTTGCGTACAAAATGAAGTTGGATGCCATGAAAAATCAAGGTACAAGGTCAGATTTAACTTCGACACAAGTTGTGTCGAAGTTGCGGAGCAATGAAAAGCTGGGCGCAGAGAATAATCAAAGTCGTGAGACTGTTCGACGTTTCATCCGTCTGACCAACCTTATTCCAGAACTGCTGGACATGGTGGATAACAAAACCGTGTCCTTCAATCCTGCTGTGGAGCTTTCCTATCTTTCTCCTGAACAACAGCAGGAAGTGATCCGGGCAATGGATGATACCCAGAACTTTCCTTCTGTCTCACAAGCAAAGCGTATCAAGAAGCTGGCTCAGGATGGAACTTTTACAACGGAGACGGTCGTTGCCATTATGGGCGAGGAGAAAAAGAGCGAGCTTGATACGGTGACCATCAAAAATGACACCCTGAGAAAATACTTTCCCCGCAACTATACGCCCAAGCAGATGGAAGATACCATCATCAAGTTGCTGGAACAGTGGCAGAAAAAGCGTCAGCACAGTGAAGAACGCTGACAGGATATGAATTTGAAAAGACCCGGTTGGGTCTTTTTCTTTAGGAAAAAGGAGAAAATGCCTATGAAGAATGATTCCAATCCCATTATTCGTTCCGAGGAAACCACCATTGATATGCATATCTGTGCTGCATTGTCGGAGAGCGGTGGCAGCGGCGAGATCTACTTTGCCGCCATCGCCCCGGACATGGAGCTGACGGTCATCACGTTGGACGAAGCTCCCGACATCCTGCCCTGCTTTGACGAGGATGATGCCTGTCTGAACCTTCCTGACACCTCGCTGCTGCTCTGCTACAACCCGGCGCAGGTGCTGAAAATGCGCGGCAAGCACTACCTGACCGGCCCGGTGATTCTGGTTCGCACCAACATGGACGGCGAGGTCATCTCCCTAACCATCGATGAGG
>OGRT01000489.1_pt1 | contig 44274 bp, 40 predicted proteins | sample 1553581 | NCBI WGS metagenome assembly OGRT01 (sample SAMEA2580113, study PRJEB22360) | human gut metagenome | biome: human gut; feature: human-associated habitat; material: faeces | place: Denmark | collected 2008/2010
TCTATGTTTTTATTTTCTTTTTTTACAACTACTAATTGATTGATACATAACAACCGATCCCATCCTTCTACAATTTCCCTCAGAAACAAAATTTCTGATAGCTTTTATTGCAAGAATCTGTTTCTGCTTTACCTCTTCCACCCCTCTGCTCATTAGGTTGGTTTATTTCGCGAAGAGTTTTTTGAAGCGGTTCATGGCTTCTACAGTGGATTCGTAGGTTCCGAAGGAGGTCAGGCGGAAGTAGTTTTTGCCGTTTTCGCCGAATCCGGCACCCGGGGTTCCTACCACCTGGATGTTTTCAAGTAAGTAGTCAAAGCAGGTCCAGGAGTCCATGCCGTTCGGGCACTCGAACCAGATGTATGGGGAGTGGATACCACCGTAGAACGGGATCTGAAGTTCTGTCAGGGTGTCTGCGATGACTTTGGCATTCTTTTTGTAGTAGTTCAGGTTTTCCTGGCATTCTTTGATTCCTTCTTCTGAGAAGATGGCTGCTGCCGCGTTCTGTACGATGTAGGAGGTTCCGTTGTATTTGGTGCTCTGACGGCGGTTCCACATTGCGTTCAGGGACATTTTTCTTCCATCGGAGGAGGTAAATACCAGTTCTTTCGGAACTACGGTGTAGCCGCAGCGGGTTCCGGTGAAACCGGCGGTTTTGGACAGGGAGCAGAACTCGATGGCGCATTTTCTGGCTCCTTCAATAGCATAGATGCTTCTTGGCAGTTCCGGATCGGAAATGAAAGCTTCATATGCGGAATCGTACAGGATTACGGCTTCGTTTTCCAGTGCGTAGTCTACCCATTCTTTCAGCTGTTCTTTGTTATAGCATGCTCCGGTGGGGTTGTTCGGAGAGCAGATGTAGATAACATCTACATGCTGGCTGTGGTCCGGCATCGGAAGGAAATCGTTGTCTGCATTACCGCTGATATACGTTACTTTATTTCCGCACATGGTATTGGAATCCACATATACCGGGTAGACCGGATCCGGAATCAGGATCACATTGTCGTGACCGAAAAGCTCGGTGATGTTTCCTGTATCACTTTTGGCTCCGTCAGAAATAAAGATCGCATCTGCATCCACTTCCACGCCGTTTCTTTTATAATAAGCTGCGATGGCATCTCTTGTTTTTGCATATCCTTGTTCCGGACCGTAACCTTTGAAAGTAGCAGACTGTCCCATCTCGTCTACGCTATCATGAAGCGCTTTGATGGCACATTCGCACAGCGGACGGGTAACATCACCGATTCCCAGTCGGATCACCGGTTTGTCCGGATGTTTTTCGCTGTAAGCAGCAGTACGGTGTGCAATCTCTGAGAAAAGATAGCTGTCTTTTAACTGCAGATAATTTTCATTTAACTTTGGCATGATTGTTGTTCCTTTCCTTACGCTTTTTCACATTTTTATAATTTTTTCCGAAGCAGTTCGTTGACCATTCCCGGGTCTGCTTTGCCACGCATCTTTTTCATGACCTGACCAACCAGGAAACCAAGGACTTTTTCTTTTCCACTGTGGAATTCTTCCACGGTCTTCGGATTCTCCGCAAGTACCTGATCAACTGCTCCTTCGATGGCGCCACTGTCAGATACCATCAGGAGTCCTTCTTTTTCCATGTATGCCAATGGCTCCACATCGTCTTCCAGGATCTTTGCAAATACTTTTTTCGCATTTGCCTGATTGATTTTTCCTCCTTCGACCGCCTGGATCAGGTCTGCCAGGTGTTTCGGGGTAAAGTCCATATCTTCGGCTTCCATTCCTTTTTCTTTCAGCAACCGCAGCCCCTCTCCCATCAGCCAGTTGGCTGCCTTTTTCGGGTTTCCGCACAGATCGGCAGTCTGTTCGAACATATCTGCCATATGTTTGGTCTGGGTCAGAATAGAGGCATCATATGCCGGAAGACCGTACTGTTCTTCGTATCGGGCTGCGCGTTCTTCCTGAAATTCCGGCTCTGTTTTCTGTTGTTTTATAATACCCTCTCCCGACATCCTATGTTCTTCCACTTGCGGAATTTCATCCTTCTCATGAAGTTTCTCTTTTATTGTCTTTAACTGCAAACCCTCTTTTTTCAGTTCCTTGATTTTCTGAAATATTTCCAGATCTTTATCGGTGTAGTATCGATGTCCCATCTCATTTCGTTTGATGGACAAGCCCAGTTCCTCTTCCCAGTAGCGCAGTACATGAGGTTCTACCTGAACCAGTTTTGCCGTCTCAGAAATCAGGTATCTGGTTTCTTTCATAATACAAGTACCTCCTGCACTCATTATAGAGCATACAGGAGGTACTTTACAAGAAAATCTCTTCGCCTTTTTTAGTCCTTTTTCGCGTTAACAAACCGAGTGTACTCCGGCATCCATACCAGATTTACTGTACCGATCGGGCCGTTTCGCTGTTTGGCGATGATAATTTCCGCCATGTTTTTGTTTTCAGTATCTTTATTATAATAATCATCACGATAAATGAACATAACCACGTCCGCATCCTGCTCGATCGCTCCTGATTCTCGGAGGTCTGAAAGCATCGGCCGTTTATCATCTCGTTTTTCCACCGCACGGCTCAGCTGTGACAGCGCAACCACCGGAACATTTAACTCTCTGGCTACCCCTTTCAGTGCCCGGGAAATATCAGAAATTTCCTGCTGACGGGAATCACCGCCACGTCCACTACCGGACATCAACTGTAAGTAGTCAATGATAATAATATCCAGTCCCTGTTCCAATTTGAATTTTCTGCATTTGGACCGAAGCTCAGAAATAGAAATACCTGGTGTATCATCAATGATCAGACGGGAATTTCCAATCACACCGGCTCCCTCGATCAATTTCGCCCAGTCTTCATCTTCCAGACTTCCGGTACGGATCTTTTGAGAATCCACCTTAGACTCCAGTGAGAACAGACGGTTCACCAGCTGTTCCTTACTCATCTCCAGCGAAAAGATGGCTACTGATTTGTCTTTTCGAAAAGCCATATACTGTGCCATATTCAGAACAAATGCCGTCTTACCCATGGAAGGACGAGCCGCTACCAGGATAAAATCCGAAGGTTGCAGACCGGATGTCTTATAATCCAGATCCACAAAGCCCGTTGGAATTCCCGTTACAGTTCCCTTCGTCTGTGAAGCTTTCTCGATGGTCTCCAGGGCGTTTAACACCACCTGGCGAATCGGAACATAATCTCCACCCGTTCTGGTCTGAAGAAGCTGAAACAGCTGCTTTTCTGTATCTTCCATGATTTCTTCCACCGGTTCTTTATCCAGATAACAGGTATTGGCAATATCTTCGTTCATCTTGATCAGTCGACGCAACATTGCTTTTTCTTTGACGATTTTTGCATAATGTCCTACGTTAACCGAAGTAGGTACCGCCGTCAGAAGATCCTTTGCAAATTCCATGCTGCTGATCTCCGGCGGAACATCCTTTTCTTTCAGTTTCTCCGGAAGTGTGACAAAGTCTACCGGTTTTCCTTCGTTATATAATTCCACCATGGAATCGAAAACAATTCCCATCTGCTGTCGATAGAACTCATCTCCGGTCAGGATCTCGGATGCAATCATAATCGCCTCACGGTTCATCATCATACAACCGATGACAGAGCGCTCCGCATCATCGCTGTGGGGCAGAATTCGTTTAATCAGTTCTTCTTCCACGGAAGAATTCCTCCTATGCTTCTTTTACCACAACCTTCAGTTCACCTGTTACCTTCGGATGTAACTTGATTGGCACCATAGTTGTACCCAGCTCTTTGATCGGAGCTGAAAGCTGCAGTTTCTTTTTGTCCAGTTCATATCCAAGCTGTGCCTTTGCCGCCTCCGCGATCTCTTTTGCAGAGATGGATCCGAAAGTTCTTCCACCTTCTCCAACTTTAATGCCTACGGTTACCTGTTTGTCTTTCAGTTCTTCCGCGAATGCTTTTGCAGCATCCAGATTTTCCTGTGCTACTTTGTCTTCATGAGCTTTCTGAAGTTTCAGATCATTCATATTTTTTCCGGTTGCTTCCACACCAAGTTTTTTGGGAAGCAGAAGATTTCTTGCGTATCCGTCACTTACATTAACAACCTGTCCTTTTTTTCCAAGAGCTTTTACATCTTCAAGCAAAATAACTTTCATCTTTATATATCTCCTTCATCTAGCATTTTCTGTAAAGTCTGTTTCAGTACATCTTTCGCCTCTGTAATAGAGTAATGTTCCAGCTGCGCTCCTGCGATATTCAGGTGCCCGCCACCGCCAAGGCGTTCCATCACAATCTGTACATTTATTTCGTCGATGGATCTTGCACTGATATAAATCGTATTGCGATAATCTGTCAGCACAAAAGATGCCTTTACCCCAATGATATTCAGCAACTCATTTGCCGCCTGTGCACCAATCACTGTAGGGCTGTCAAGTCCTTCACTTGGACACACCGAAATTGCAAAGTGTTCACGAAACAGTTCTGCGTTTCGGATTGCTTCTCCTTTAGCCCGATAATCCTCAACATGTTCACGAAACATCTTTCTTACCCTTGTCACATCCGCACCACATCTCCGCAGAAAAGCTGCGGCCTCAAACGTGCGGACACCGGTTTTTGTAAGAAAATTATTGGTATCGATCATTATTCCCGCATACAGACTGTCAGCCTCGATATTCCGGATCCGAATACCGTCCGCAAAATATTGCAGAATCTCTGCAACCATCTCGCAGGCCGATGATGCATAGGGTTCAATATAAGATAATACCGCATTCTGAATAATATCTTTACTCTGTCTGTGATGATCCAGTACCACGATTGTCTTGGTCATATACAGAAGTTCTTCACATTCTGTATAACCTGGTCGGTTCGTATCCACTACAACCACTACCGTATTATCATCCACAATCTCTTTTGCTTCATGACTTGTGACAAACATCCGGAAATCATAATCCTGGCTGTGCAGGAACCCGTCCATCAGCGGACGGATCGATGAAGTCGGATTATTGATTACAATATAAGCTTTTTTCTCCAGAGTTCTTGCAGCCCGGTAGATACCGATGGCAGCTCCGAAAGAATCCACATCTGTAATCTTGTGTCCCATGACCACGATCTTGTCCTTACTGCTCATAAATTCTTTCAGAGCATGGGCTTTCACTCTGGCTTTCACTCTGGTAGTCTTTTCCATCATCTGAGATTTTCCGCCAAAATACGTGATATTATTGCCATCTTTGATGACAACCTGGTCACCACCACGACCAAGAGCCAGTTCCATGGCGATCCGGGCCGATTCGGAAGTATGCGCATACGAATCCGCATTGATACCGATACCGATACTGATAGTTACCGCCATCTCATTTCCGATATTTACAGATTTTACTTCTTCCAGAATATTAAATTTTTTCTCTTTTAACTGTTCCAGTGACTTACGGCGCATGACCAGAAAATATTTATCTTTTTCCAGTTTCTTCACCACGCCGTCTATCGAAGCAAAATACTTGTTGATCTTACGATCAATCAGCGCGATCAACAAAGAGCTTCTGACCTCTTCAACGCTTTCTAGCGCTTCCTCATAATTATCCAGATACAAAAGTCCGGTCACAAGCTGTTCTTCCTGATTCTTCCGCATATACTTTTTAAGTTCTGTTTCATCAAAAAGATAGGCTGCAATCAAATAATTCTTCTCTTTATCTGCATCTATGATCTGAGAACCATCCAGCAGTTCATCGATCTCTACTCTTCGCATGTTCAGCCGAAAATCATGATCCTGATATGCGACTTCGAAATCTCTTACTTCCTCCGGCAACGGAAGTTTGTTCATTGTCACCTCCGGAAAAATATTTCCGATAAAGCGACGGTACTTCTGATCTTTCCCCGTCAGATAAAGGAACTCATCATTCATCCAGAGGATCTTTCCTTCTGCATCCAGCAAGGCATAGGGAAGTGCAAAGTTTTTCATCAGACTTTTCTGCACCTGACCATATTGGGTAGCAAAAGAAATCAGTTCGTTGAGGAACACCGGTCTTCTGTGAAAATATAGCAGAATCCCGAGCAACAGATACACTGCCGTAAATACTGTACCGATTCCTCCCGCCTTCCAGCTGACGCTGTATAATAACACATCCATTGCCACCAGAAGTATCGTCAGAATAAAAGGCCAGCGCATATATGTTGCCAGCTTACCCTTTAACTTAATTCCATCTTTCATACTCTGTACCTATTATCGATTTTCCCTCCGCATATTCTATCCCCACAGAGTAAAAATCTCCTTTTCCAAGTACACCTTTGCTTTCTTTAAACAAAGGTATGATTTTCCGGCACTCTGTCAAAAATGACAAACCACCAAATTACTCTCCTATTATATCATTTCCCGCGCAAAGAAAAAAGTCTTTTCTTTTTAAACAAGAAAACCGCCATCGGTTTCCCGATGACGGTACAACAAACTTTTTGAATTAGTCTGTTACATATGGCATAATAGCGATATGTCTTGCTTTTTTGATTTCTACAGTCAGAGCTCTCTGATGTTTTGCACAGTTTCCTGTGATTCTTCTAGGAAGGATTTTTCCTCTCTCGGAAACATATTTTCTTAATTTTGCTACATCCTTGTAATCGATCTCGTTATTCTCTTTACCACAGAATACGCAAACTTTTTTTCTTCTGCGGCCGCCTCTTCTCTTCATTGGAGAATCTGGTCTTTCGCTTCTATTATTGTAAGCCATGTTGGTTTTCCTCCTGTTTTATTCAGTTCTAAGAGCTAAGCTCTAGTTAAATGGCAATTCCTCGTCAATGCCATCCGGAATGTTCATAAAGCCCTCTGCAGCGGTTCCCGGGTTCGGCATAGATGCCTCCGGTGCACTTGTGCGCGGATGGGAAGCAGCATAACTGTCGCTGGAAGCCTTGCTCTCAGCAAACTCCTGATCTTCCACAACAACCTCTGTAGTGTAAACCTTCTGTCCATCACGGTTGGTATAGCTTCCGGTCTGAATACGACCTGTAACGGCAATCTTCAGTCCCTGACGGAAATACTTCTCAGCAAACTCTGCCGTACGTCCAAAAGAAACACACTGAATGAAATCAGCACTTGCTTCTCCATCGCGACGGAATCTTCTGTCTACCGCTAATGTGTATCTGGCAATTGCCAGTGCATTCTCTCCTGCGGAATATCTTACCTCAGGATCTCTTGTTAAGCGTCCCATTAAAATTACTTTGTTCATTCTTCTTACCTCTCTTAATATACTAAGTGAACGGGCTCTTAATGGTGCTTTCTAAATCCGATTATGCAAAAAGATTATGCGTCTTTTCTGACAACTAAGTATCTTAATACGTTGTCCATGATACGTACATGTCTTTCTACTTCTGCCGGACACTGTGCGTCTGCCTCAAACTGAATAAAGTAGTAGAAGCCTTCATGCATTTTCTGAATCTCGTAAGCTAATTTCTTCTTACCCCATTCTTCAACGTCTGTGATAACGCCATTGTAACGAGTGATGTATCCTTTAGCTTTCTCAACTACTGCATCACGTACTTCGTCTTCAACTTTTGCGCTAACAACTAATGCTAACTCGTACTTGTTCATGCTTGTCTTACCTCCTTATGGTCTGTTGGCCCTTTGCCTGTCAAAGAGCAAGGATATTTTATATATCACGATTTTTAATTCTAACATACTTTTTTCAGGCTGTAAAGCATTATTTTTCCTTTTTTTGAAGATTTTTTGTATTTTTCTCCACCATCTTCCGCGGTACCATAATCTGATGTCCACAGCCCATGCATTTCAGGCGAAAATCTGCACCTACTCTTAAGATTTCCCATTCTTTGCTGCCGCATGGATGGCCCTTCTTCAAGGTAACAATATCTCCAACTTCATAAACAACTGCTGCCATATATAAACTCCTTATTTACCTGCTTCATTTTTGCTTTAGAACCTTTCTCCAGCACATTATTTATTAACTTTTATCTGGGAAAACACCTGTCCGATAGGCTCCTTGATCAAAAGATCTGCATACCGGTCTCTTGGCGTCGGGGACTTATTGATCACTACCAGATGTTCTCCCGAAAAGTAATCGATCAATCCTGCCGCGGGATAAACTGCCAGAGACGTCCCTCCTATAATAAGAACCTGCGCCTGGGAAATAGCACGCACAGACTCATTGATAGTGCGGTCATTCAGTCCTTCTTCATAAAGAACCACATCCGGCTTGATAATTCCACCGCAGGAACACCTTGGAACCCCTTCCGCTGCTTTCATATATTTGAAGTCATAGGATTTCCCACATCTCATACAGTAATTCCGGTATACACTTCCGTGAAGCTCCAGTACATGTTTACTGCCTGCCATCTGATGCAGATTATCAATATTCTGGGTGATAACTGCTTTCAGCTTTCCAGCCTCTTCCAGCTCTGCCAGCTTCAGATGAGCTGCATTCGGCTTCGCTGTATCGCATAGCATCTTGTCCTGATAAAAACGATAAAATTCCTCAGGATGACCCATGAAAAAGGTATGACTTAAAATAGTTTCCGGCGGATAATCATACTTCTGATTATAAAGTCCGTCCTGGCTTCGAAAATCCGGGATCCCGCTCTCCGTAGAAACTCCTGCTCCTCCGAAAAATACAATATTATCGTACTGGTCGATCAGCTCCTGAAGCCTTTCCACTTCCTTACTCATGTCCATTCCTCCAATCATTATACGGTACACATTTTTCAGTAATATGCTTTCCGATATCTCTCTCAAAATCCCTCTGCAGCCCTGCAGAAATTTCCCGGCCGTTTACAGGTCTGCATGCTTTTTTCAAGAAGATCCGATTCTAATTATCACCTGTCTGCTTCGTGCTGTCTGATTTCTTCACAACATCCAAAGTATCCACTCTTTTTCCCTGAACCACATAACGGGTAGACTCATTACCGGTACATGTGGAAAGGGTAACGATCTTGTCGTCTACGCCCAACTCACCTGGTGTAGTCTTAACATCAGAATAGGAGACTATTTTATTCATATAATCCACAAACTCCTGTCCAGGTCCCTTAAACAGTGTATATGTATCACTGTTTACCGCTGTGGTATACGCAGAAATAATCTCATACCGGTAAGTCTTCTCCGGGGTAAAGATCCAGAAATATTTGCTCTTATTGTAAGCAGAATCATCCTTACTGAAATTCTTCAGCTGTCCAAACATAGTCCCGTTCTTCATATTGTGACCGTATACCAGCGTATTGCAGTCACTGAAATCTGCCTTATTCTCATAATCAATGAAAATAGTTCCGGCAAAATTATAATTCTTCTCATAAGTCATATGAAGATACTGGTCATTGTCAGTTCCCTTTACCACCGGATAGCTGACACCATCAAGTGCCTCCACATAGATCCAGCCGATCACATCTGTATTAATGCTTCGAAGAGAATCAAAATCAATATCCAGCGGGGCCTTCAGAGCCGGTCCGTCTGGTCCTGCTGCTTCCTCACTTTCACTGGTACTGTCCTGATCCGGATCACGCTCTGTCACCGCCATCTGGGCAATCGCATTATACTCATCTGAGCCTTTCTTATACTCTGTATAAATGTGATAAAGATTATATGCCGCATAACAGAATACACAGATTGCAGCAATCAGTACAATTGTGAGAAATACATCACCTGCTTTTTTCTTCTTTTTTGGTTTCTTATCTTCGCTCATAGCAACCTCCTTCTACCAATATTATTTACATAATCTGAAGTTTCGCATATATAAAACTTTTAAAATCTCTCTATATTATATAGGCTATAAAATTTTCCTGCAACCTCTGTCTCAGGATATATTACCAGTGAACAGCAACAGTTCCTGTTCACCGGTAACATTCCGCGAGGTGTTTTTTGTGAACAAAGTTCACAGAAAACCCGAGAATTGCGGCGCGAGATCATGCAAAGCATGATTTCGCGATCAGATTATTATACACGCCATACCTTCTGCATCAGTAATTCCTACATTCTTCACTTATTCTTCCAGCAAATCCCTGCATTCTTTTCGCATCTCATTTTCTTTTTTGCTGTAAAGCAAAAGTTCACAATGTTTAAAATAAGAAGGACAGCCATACTGAGAGATGAAAATACTGCATCTGTCATCTCCTGTCAGGCCAGTCTCAAACAACAGCAATTCCTGCCCTTCCCCAAAGCATTCTTCCAGAAAAGAAAAGGCTTGTTCCAGCATCTTCTTCGTTTCCTTAAGTTTCTCGTTTCGTAATCTGCAAACATTGCCAAACCTTTCGCCGATTTGTTCTATTCCTTCTGCCACGCCGGAAATATGCAGCTCTTTCAATTGGAGAAAATACTCTTCCAGAATTCTGATCTGTTCCTCTTCCCTTGCAGCTTCTTCTGCTGTCAGAAGCTCTGAACAGATTTTCGCATCCAGCGCTTTTCTTCTGGAAGCAATAAACTGTTCCATAGCTTCTACGCTGTTCTTTTCCTGCAAAAAAATCTTCAGAAATTTAAGATTTTCGTATAGTTTTTCTGTCTTTTCATCTGTTTTCTGAAAGACTGAAATTCTTTCTGTCACAGCTTCAAGAAGCATTTCAGTTACAGTAAAGCGTTCTTCAAAAGATGCTTTTTTTCCCATATCGCAACAAGTCTTCAGCTGCCCGGAAGTTACATTTCCATCAAGAATTTCCTGTATCTGATAATCAGATTTATACTTCTCATACAGTCTGTAATAACCGGCAAAATCTCTTGCAATTTCCTCTTTTTGAAGGAATTCTCCAATCAGTTCCTCTCCAATTTCCACCTGCAGTTCCTCATAGCTTTTCAGGATTTCGGAAAGATCCTCCCAACCTCTGGCAGTCACAAAAAACTTGCCATCTACTGTATTTTCCACCATATAAAAATTCTCTTTTTTAAGGGAAAGATAGGACAAAATTGCGCCATGTATGCCCTTTTCCCCTGCATATTCCAGCCATACATCTGTATCTGCCTGTATAGAAATCTTTCTTACACGATCCAGCGTAACAATGTCAAATTCCCGGACAGATTTGTTGTATGCAGGCGGATTGCCAGCAGCTACAATAATCCATCCCTGCGGTACCTTATGGGTTCCAAAGGTCTTGTTCTGCAAAAACTGCAGCATAGCCGGGGCCAACGTCTCTGACACGCAATTGATCTCATCTATAAAAAGGATTCCCTCCTTTTTTCCCGTTTGTTCCATGTACTCATACACAGAAGCAATAATTTCACTCATGGTGTATTCTGTTATATCAATTTCCATACCGCCGTAATTCCTGGTCACAATTTTTGGAAGTCCCACTGCGCTCTGACGAGTATGATGCGTGATGGTGTAAGCCACAAGGCCCACTCTGCATTCGGCTGCAACCTGCTCCATAACAGCAGTTTTCCCGATTCCCGGAGGACCAATCAGAAGGATTGGGCGCTGCCGTACCAAAGGATAGGTATAAGCTCCATTCCCGTCCTTTTTCAGATAAGCAGCAAGGGTATGGATAATCTCATTTTTTGCGTCTTTGATATTCATATTTTTATCCTTTCGCCGATAACCAGTTTATAAGCCCAGTCCGGCACAAGTCTCATATTTTCCGTCTTTTTCACAAATACAAAAGCCGTTTCATAATCCGGTTTCTGTCTCGGATAAATCCCATCTCCGTCAGTAAAATAGATCAAAGCCTTCAAATTCCGCAATTCCCGCTTCTCCTGTTCCTTTCTGATCAGTTCAAAAACAGGCCTGAAATCGGTTCCACCCCGTCCCTGTATGGTTATCTTCTGCATATATTCTTTCCATTCTTCCTCTGAATGGATCACCTGGTACCACTGAATACAACAGTCACATTGGACAATATATACTTTCATTTTCTTAAAAAAATTCTCCCGGGTGCTGAGGATCTGGTAGGTCTCTCCAAGGAATCTCCGGACCAGCTCCTTGGAACAGGAACCAGAGGTATCAATGGCGATCACCAATTCCTCCAGACGATTCACTTCTTTGTATTCCAACGGCTCGATCAGCGGCAAATTTCCATACTGCTCCATTCCAAAATTATAAAAAATATAATCAAAGCTATCCTCGTCCAATTGGATTTCTTCCCTGGGAAAAGCAAATTTTCGGAGAAATTTCCGATAATCATATCGACTTTTGTACAGTTCCTCCAATTCCTCTTCTTTACTTCCAGGACTTGCTCCAATCCGATGCTTCTGCCTCTCCCTTCCAAGGGTGGTATATGTAAGAATCTTTTCCCATCTGCTCCGCTTTTGTTCCCTTTTCCATGGATTTACACTCCATAGGGAATGATCATCAAAGGAAAAAAGAGATTCCAGCTCTTCAATATTAAAAGGGAGTTTTTCCTGTTTCAGAAGCTGATAAAGTACCTGGGCAGAGCAATTTCTGCCTTTAAAAAATTCAAAAATCTGTTTTCTTTTTTGCAGTTCTTCTGACGAATATTGCCATAAATTTTCCGGAATATTCTTCCAGATCAGAAGCTCCACAGCTAGATCACAGGCCACATTCCATAATCTTTCTTCCATCTTTTTGTCAGAAAAAGGATGCTGATAAAGACAGTGAAACAACATGTGCAGGCAGCCTCTTTTCAGCCTTTCTGGCTTCTCTGCCCACGTATAGATCAGGAATACAGGGTCTGCTATTATCCTCTCGCCATCAGTTCCAATTCCATGGATCCAGGACTGCGAAGAGTTCTCATTTTCCATGCTGTTCGGAAACATTTTTGTCTCCACGACCGCCGAAAGGGCTGCTGATGCATAAGAAAAAAATGGAAATCTTGCACAGATTTCACTCCTGCAGGTATGCAGGATTTTCATTCCCATTTCCTGGTATTGCCTTTTTTTCTTTATGAAACTGCCTGTATTTTCAGACATTTTTCTTTCTTTATTATCCTGCATAGTTTCGCTTTCTTTCCTGCTAAAGGTCAAATTTTTTCTCTTTATATCCGTATTTCTGATCCTTTAACCTCATCAGCCACACCAGGCTCTCCAGCTTTCGCTCTCTTCTGGCAGTACAGATAAAATTCTCCAGTTCTTCTGCTCCAAACCAGCCAAAACTCTCCAAGAGCTCCATTTTCCCCACGTTCTCTTCCCAGATCAAAGCTTCCATAGCAGGACGGATTCTTCGCTTCAGATACTGGCCATAGGCAGTTTTTTTCTCTTCTTCGCACTCATTTGTTAAAAAAAATCCTTCCAATGCGCAGGCAAGCCGAATCCGCTCCTGTCCTGTTGTCTGGAATTTTTCATACCGCATATCACGCTCTTTTTCCATATATAATCCCAGCTTTCTTGCAGTTTCCCTGCTTCTTATTATAATCCATCCTACCTTTTCCCACAATCGTATTTTTCGCATTTGCCACATACGCTCTCTCCTGTTATAATAAAAATACCAAAGCGTGTTTTTGAAAAATCATTCCAGCAAGATGTGCGTCACAATTTGTGGTATATTTTGCAACAAACCTTTTTCAAACAGGCGCTAAGAACAACAGGAGGTTTCATTAAAATGGAAAAAAAGAATTTGATTGTCGGACAATCCGGCGGACCTACTGCAGTTATCAACAGCAGCCTTTATGGTGTAGTTTCTGAGGGCATAAAACAGGAAGAAATCGAACATGTTTATGGCATGATAAACGGTATTGAAGGATTTCTGAAGGGCACCATCCTTGACTTTGAAGAAGCACTTCCCGGGGAAAAGCTGAAATATCTTACCTACACCCCAGGCGCTTACCTGGGCTCCTGCCGCTATAAGCTTCCGGAATCTCTGGAAGATCCGGTATACCCAGAGCTTTTCCGCAAATTTGAGGAGATGAATATCGGCTGGTTTTTCTACATCGGAGGCAACGATTCCATGGATACTGTGAGCAAGCTTTCCCGCTACGCAGCCATGATTGGCAGTGACATCCGCATTATCGGAGAGCCGAAGACCATTGACAATGATCTTGTGCATACTGACCACACTCCTGGCTTCGGCAGTGCTGCCAGATATGTGGCTTCCACAGTTCGTGAAATCACCCTGGATGCCAATGTTTATGAGAAAAAATCCGTGACCATCGTAGAGATCATGGGACGTCATGCCGGATGGCTTACAGCAGCCAGCGCCCTCGCCCGCAAATATACCGGCGATAACCCGCTTCTTATTTATCTTCCGGAAACAGCCTTCGATACAGAAGAATTTTTGAAAAAAACTGAAACCTGCTTCGAAAAAAACTGCAATGTTGTTGTATGCGTTTCCGAAGGCATTCATGATAATAAGGGAACTTTTATCTGCGAATATGACAATTCCGTAGGCACTGATACTTTTGGTCATAAAATGCTGGCAGGCTGCGGCAAATATCTGGAAAACCTGGTACGAAGCCGACTCGGCGTGAAAGCCCGCTCCATTGAACTGAATGTAAGCCAGCGCTGCAGTGCCTCCATGCTCTCTGACACGGACCGCCAGGAGGCCATTACAGCCGGTATTTTCGGCGTTCAGGCTGCGCTGAAAGGCGAAACTGGAAAAATGGTATCTTTCATCCGTCAGGAGACCTCTGAGGGCGTTTATCAGATGAGATGTGGACTTGAGGATGTCAATGAAATCTGTAATGAGGAGAAAACCGTTCCCCTTTCCTGGATCAGCCAGGACGGTTCTGACGTGACAGAGGATTTCATCCATTATGCACGTCCACTGATTCAGGGAAATGTAGAACTGCCTATGGGCGAAGACGGACTTCCTGTCTGCGTATACAGAAAATAACGTTATTGTTCACTCCGTCCACAGTAACAAAATACCCCCGCCGTTCTGAGTTCAGATCCTGCTGAGAATCTCCCTATACGGTATCATGATTTAAACAGGGCGAAACATATTCTACATGTTTTTCTTGTGGCTCACGAAAAAGAGAAGAACTCCTTTCTCTATAAGATCAGTTAGAGCGTGTTTGAAAAAGGCTCTAGAGCCTGATCTTACAGAACAAAGGAGTTCTTACTTTTTTCTTTATTTTTCACACAATCAGCAAAAATCCATGATTCCTTCTGCCTTATTTCTGATCATTTTCAAACATCTTATGATCTTCTTCCAGTTTCTCCTGAACCTGGCTGTCATAAATTTTCTCTTCTTTCTCCTCATCCCTTGACTTAGGCAGGATCAGGTTCAGACAGACTGCTATGATCGTTGCCAGCACAACCGGAGATTTTCCGAAAATGGTAGTCACCCATGCAGGAAGTGTGGCAAGTGCTGCATTGGCCTGGGAAACACCCACACCAAGCGCTGCAGCCAGACCTACGATGGAGGAATTACGGTAATCCATCTCTGCAGAAGCTACCAGTTTCATACCGGTCATAGCAATAGATGCAAATACGGAAACTGTGGCACCACCCAATACGCACTGGGGAATCGTGGTCAGAAGTGCTGAAAATTTCGGCACAAATCCGGCAATTCCAAGGAAAGCAGCTGCCAGTCCCAGAACCCAGCGGTTGATAACCTTGGTCGTGGTAACAATACCAACGTTCTGGCTGTATGTTGCAGTTGGAAGTCCTCCAAACAGGGCTCCAAGAATATTGGTAATACCATAAGCTACAATACCACCCTGAAGCTCTGAATCCTTTGGCGTCCGGTTCATAGCACCGATAGTAGTTGCAGAGTAGTCACCAATTGCCTGAATTGAGTTAATTGCAAAAAGCAGTCCGATGGCTACACATGCAGAAATCTCAAAATGCACTCCGAAGTGCAACGGCTGTGGTACCTGGAACACACTTGCCTTACCCACGCTTGAAAGATCCACCATTCCGAATGGAATGGATACCACATATCCGGCCAGCATACCAATCAGAATAGAAGAAAGCTTCCAGATTCCTTTTCCAAAGTGGTTCAGGACTGTTACCACTGCAAGGGTAAAGAAAGCCACCAGCCAGTTCTGCCAGGAGCCATAATCCGGATTAGAGGTTCCACCAGCCATGTAGTTAATTGCAGTGGGATACAGGGAAAGTCCGATGGTAAATACCACTGTTCCTGTGATCAGAGGCGGAAAAAATACCCTGATCTTTTTTACCATAATTCCCATGATAACGGCAACAACACCGCCTACAATCTGGGCTCCCAAAATGGTGTCGATTCCGTACCCGTCCGCAATGGCCTGCATACTTGGTACATATGCGAAGCTGACACCCATAATGATGGGAAGTCCTGAACCAATCCTGTACTTCTTCCCAATGGGAAAAAGCTGGAGTAAAGTAGACAGCGCAGCAACTACCAGAGCTGCCTGAATAAGAATGACCTGATCCTTATTCTCAAGCCCTGCTGCGCCTGCCACAATAATGGCAGGGGTGACACATCCCACAATCATTGCAACAACATGCTGCAACGCAAGAGGAAGGGCTTCCTGTATCCGCGGGATACCATCCGTTTCAAAAATACTGCCTCTCTTCATAATATTTTCCTGCTTTCTTTTGTTTTATACAGTATACCAAATAAGGCGTGCAAAAACAATTAGGTTAGCTCAAAATATTTGGATATAATATTCACAAAAAAGCCAGCCTTTTTTTGTAAACATTTATCTGTTTCGTTTTTTAATCTTATGCCAGTTCTTTTTTCATGGTTAAAATATTCTGTCCGTCAACGTATTCATAAGAAAGCTCATCCATGGTTTTCTTCACCAGGAAAATTCCAAGTCCGCCAATCTCTCTGTCTTCAATGTCCAGTGTAATGTCCGGATCTTTGCTTTCCAGTGGATTATAAGGGATTCCCTGGTCTATGAAGGTCAATGTGATTTTCGGCGGATTATCTTCCATTTCAATTTGTATCGTGGCATTTCCGCTGCCCTTCCCATAAGCATAATAAGCAATATTTCCAAATATCTCATCTATGGCAACATCCAGCTGCATCTGAACCTTCAACGGACATTCCTTTTCTTCCAGCACTTCATTTACAAATTCCGTAACTTTATCCACATTCTCTATCTTTGCTTCCACTGTAATACTTTTCAAATTTCACAGCTCCTTTCCTATACGCTACCAAGGCTTCTGTTGCCATCCCGCCTGGTAACCATACCTTTTTTCCTGCACTATGTAAAAAAGAATCCTGCACAAAATACAGAATTCCTTTATTAAATGCGCGCTGAACCGGTTCCTCACATGGTAAGTTCTCTGACCACTCCTAAAACCTGCCAGACCTGCAGCGCGTGTCACTCTATTGTTAAAATATCCGTAAACCCTGTAATCTCAAAGACTTCCTTTACAACATCTCCCACATGGATCAGTTTCATACTTCCTTTTTTATTCATAACCTTCTGCAATTTCAAAAGCACACGCAGACCAGCAGATGAAATGTACTCAAGATCTGCAAAGTCAAGCACCAGTTCCTGTGTATCTGCCAGTTCCTTCTCTGCAAAAACATCCAATTCAGGAGCTGTGGTTGTGTCCAGTCTTCCTGACAGCATTACAGTATCTTTTGTTCCTTCATTTTTCTTTTCAATCTTCAGGCTCATATTCTTCTCCTTTTAAATCAGATTATTTTCGCGACTTTTCTCTTATGTCTATCAATTACTCTGATAAAACATTCTTCGTAAGGCTTTCTCCATATTTTATGGGTTTATTATACAAAGAATCAATATTTTGTGTCAAGTTTTATCAAGGCTTTTTATCACGCCAATAACTCAAATGTATGATAAAGATCCATTCTCCCAAATCCCCAGTCCCGATTGGGATACTGCATCCGTTCTTCACGCTCCGCCCCTCGTGTAATATAATTTTTCACGCTCGAACCGGTAAAATAGGGTTGATTCCCACGTATCACCGCCCATTCGAACAGAAGTGCAGCTGCACCGGCAGTCTGAGCGGCAGAAAGGCTGGTGCCGGAGGCATTTCCGTAAAGACCGTTTAACTGGGGTACCCGGATCTGGACGCCTGGGGCTGCTACCTGGGGAACTACATTTCCATCCGGCATAAAGCCTCTGCTTGCCTGGACATACAGGCTGTTGTCACGATACTGATAAGCAGTCACGGTAATACTCTCCAGTGAATCTCCAGGTGCCGTCACTGTATTATAAGGCGATGGTTCCAGAAAATAGGTTTCCTCCGAAATCAGCCCCTGAACCGGCAGCCACATGTGAAATCCTACATTCTGCTCATCCCTTCCTCTGACAAAAATGCGCCAGATTCCAGGTGCCGGCTGGATAAATTGAAAATATACCAGCGTGTATCCGGTCTGCCGCTCAATAGAAACATAATTTACCTTCACCCTTGTTTCCACAAAGACAAAAGATAATTCCTGCGTCACCTCCCCCAGTGAAGCACTGATATCCAGAATTTCCCCTGTAGGAGACTGCAAAGAAAGATTATAAATTTCCGGCGGCTCGCCCCAGAATTCCATGGTAAAGCCCGGCTCCTTGTTTCCTACGCGAAGCTCCGCCGATGCCTGGTTTTCTCTGTCTGTAAGGCGGCCTGCGTAATGATGTCTTGCCGCTCCCTCATTTCCTGCTGCAATGGAAACTGAGATCAGCGAATACTGGGAAATATAATCTACATAAAGACTCAGTGGATTTTTCCCGATATGTGCTCCCTGGCTGCTGCCAATTCCAAGGCACAGGGAAAGAGGCATTCTTCTGTCATTCGCAATGCGCACTGCAAAATCCATTCCCATCATAATGTCATTTTCCTGAAAAAGCTCCGCTTCTGCAGGGAAAAGATAGAACTCCCGGAGATATTTTTTTGCAGGCTTCACTTTCACAATGATCAGCATAGCTTCTGGTGCGGCTCCAGAAAAATTCTCCTCAGGAAAATAATTTCCAGCCGCAATAGCAGCCATTCTGGTTCCATGGCCATCCGTATCCACAGAGGGCACAATTTCCAGAGGATTTCCGGAAGCCAGTGCCTGATCAATATCCTTTTTCCAGAAGGCACGACCATAAGGCACTTCCTTCCCATCTCCCTGTAAGGTCTGATCCCAGATACAGAGGATTCTGCTGCCCATTTCGTTCTGAAAAACCGGATTCCGATAGTCAATTCCGGAATCCACAACCGCAACAGCTGTTCCGCTTCCTTTCAGCTGAAGGTAGGGATGTTCCTGAAGCCGGGTAATTCCGGAAGCACTAAGGCTTCCAAGATCCATATGCGTATAACATTTTGGAATAAAACTGTAGGAATACGTATTGATATTCAACGTTCCAATTTCTGTCAAGGGTGCATAGACCACCCCGTAAATCCCGTTTATTTTCTGAAAACTAAAACCTGGGACATCGCCCAGGTCTTCCTGAAAATCGCCCATATATTTTACAATAAAATCCGCATACATCTCGTTCTGTGCCGGTGAAACTGACTCCTGCATACCCAAATTGCCCGCGTCTTTATTTCCCATAACTGCCCCTTAAAGCTTTTTCTTTTAAGAATATGCTTTATTTTTCATTTCAATGACTTAGAGCCTGTTTGAAAAATCATTCCTGCAATCTGCACGCCCCACTTTGCGGGAGATTTCACCCGAATTCGGTTGTCGTAGCCCGCTACGACGCCCTCATCCGGGCAAAATCTCCCACAAATTGTGACGCACATCTTGCAGAAAGCCTTTTTCAAACACGCTCTAGAGCGTGTCTTCTCTGTACCAGCATCACAATTCCTGCAAAAAATGTAAAGACCGAAATAAACTGCGATGTAGAAAGCACTCCCACACTTCCTCTTGCCAGATCTCCGCGGAAAAACTCCACCACAAATCTTCCTGCACTATAAAAAATCAGATACGCCGCCGCTGTCTCTCCATCTTTTTTCTGGCTTCTCAAAATCAAGAGCAGCAAACCATAATGAAGAAAGTCAAGAATACTGGAATAAATCTGCGTAGGAACCAGCGCCACCCCATTTGGTGCAAAAGCAGACGTATGAAACGTAATGGAAAAAGCGCCGGATGTTTCTTTTCCGTAACAGCATCCTGCCAGCAGACACCCAATTCTTCCAAATCCCTGTGCAAGTGCTACAGAAGGCATTAACGTATCAAAAAACTTCAGAAAATCCAGTTTTTTCACCCTGCAATATACATACGCCGTGAAAATTCCACCAACAATTCCACCAAATACCACAAAGCCATCGGTCAGAGTAGCACTCAGGAACCCCGGATTTTCCAGGATACTTTTCCATTCTGTAATCCAATACAGGATCTTGGCGCCCAGGAATCCTCCCACTACGCACCATACCACCAGATAAAAAACGTGTTCATAGAGCAGTTTCCGCTTTTTTGCCCTGTATTCTCCGGTAAAATAAGCTGCCAGAATTCCAATGGCGATCATCAGTCCGTACCCATAGATCGTAAATGGACCAATCCGCAGAAGTTCATTTTTCATAAATTATTCTCTCCACTCAAAACCATTTTTTCCAGAACCTTAAAAGTTCCTTGTTTGCATGATCATTTTTAGGACTTTCCATACTCTTATCCGGATCACATTCCCCACAGATATCCACCTGCAGGATTTTTCCATTCTCTTTTTCAAAATGAGAGCACAATACCAGAAGTACTTTCAGCATCTCTTCTAAAGTCATATCCCCCTGACTCCAGGTAGTGGCTGCTTCCTCCGGGCAGAGCACATCCTTGTCAATGGAGACATACAGCGGTATATTGACAGGAATTTCCAAGCTTCTGATCAATTCTTCCTCAGAACCTTTTTTCTTAGCCATATGCGACCTTGCCTCAGCCAGCCTCTCCCTGGACAAAAAATGTACCCTGCCCTTAAAGGGTTCTTCCACCTGCCCGTACGCTTCCTCATCCGGCCCGATCAGCCAGACCTCCTGAAGCTTTTCCACCTCTTCCAGTGCACTTGCGATCCACCCCCCGCAGGACAAAAGCCCTCCGAAAGCAGGAAGCTGCATGTCTGTATGATTGTCAAAAACCAGCAGGTTAAAGGGCTCTTTCACCCGCCCAGCCCCGATTCTGCTCATATAATGATAATTTCCGGAATCCATAAAATAAATTCCGGAAACCGGATATTTTTCCATTCGTTCCAGAATCTGCGCCTGGGCATCTCCATCGCAGTAACAGTTGGTTCCTGAAATATCACTCAGGTCTATCCAGGAAATCTGCTCTCCCTCATAGAACTGCTCTTCCTGGTAAATTCCAGAAAAATCCATGATCACAATGTTCCGCTTCAATCCTTCCATTCCTCCAGAATTTCCTCTTCTTCCGGCTTCTGACTTGCCTGTTCTTCCTGATCCGCCTGCTCTTCCTGATCTGTCTGCTCTTCCTGATCTGTCTGTTCTTCCAGAGCACCTGTATTTTCAGCACCAGATTCGACTGTCTCAGTGTCAACCTTCTTCGCAGGTTCAAAACCTGAGTCCGGTGTTTCAGCATCTTTCACAGCCACATCAGCATCTGTCACTTTATCCTCTTTCTTTCCATCACCAGCTGATCCATCCTGAATCTCTTTTTTCAGCCCATGTTTCAGAATCAGATAAAAAATAATATCCAGCACTCCGTTCGCCACAAAAATACATCCTGAAATCTGCACGGTCATCCTGATTTCAGAAAATGGATTTACAAGGATCAGCACTCCAAGTCCTATAAAAATCAGACTTTCAACCAGAAATGCCTTCCAAACGCCCTGCCCGCGCTTCTTTAGTTTCATACTGCCGCGCATCATCCAGATGCTGTCCACCAGAATAAAAGCTCCTAGCATAAGAGTCAGCAGTTTCACAACCACAGTTGGATTCATAAACAAAAAGATACCGATCACCAACACGATCACACCGGAAAAAAGATCCAGTATGGTAGAATTATCCTTTTCCAGAACAAAGATCAGAATGTGATAAACACCGGCCCCGATCAGAACCAGCCCAAATACCACCTTGCACAGAACATTCACCGTTTCTACAGGCATCAATGCCAGACACAGTCCAAAAAGAATATAAAATACAGATGTTGGAATCTGTCCTCTTAAAATTTTGCTTTTCTTCTCTTCCATCATTTAACCTCCTGTTATCCTCCGGTTCTTTTTGGACAGTATAAACCTTTTCGTGAAATTCGTCCACAAAAAGCCGGAAAAAGAGTATAATTTCCTATATAAAAAATCCATTTTTATACTTGAAGTTTTTCCCTGTGGTATTATAATGAATGTCGAAGGAAAATGAATTATGTCGTAACTGTTCAAACAGGGAACAGTTCCATTATATCTAATTTTTTATCGGAGAATTAAATTTTGAAAAATATTAAAAACAACAAAACCATTCTTGCCGTTATCCCAGCTGTCGTAGTGCTGGCTGCAGGGGTAGCTTTTTTTTGCTCTCGTTCAGGCAATACTGACAAACAATGTCAGGAAACAGTTGAACGTCTTCAGAAGCTTGAAACAGCCGATATCTCCAGTATAGAGGATGCGATCCGTGCACTTTCCGAGAAAGAAAAGCCCACCGGATCGGACTCAGAGGAGGGTGTTCTTGGCGATATTCTCACAGATGTACAAATTAAACAGGCATTTCAGGGAACTGTTATTGTAGGGGACTCTATTACAGAATCAATTGCAGAATATGGTTTTCTTGACACCAGTATTGTAGTTGCCAAGCTGGGACTTCGTATTGACGATGCAGATGACCAGATCAATACCGCCATCAGTCTGAATCCAAGCGTATTTTTCCTGTCCTTTGGAGCAAATGACCTGGAAATTTACAATGGTGATTCCTCTGCTTTTATTGACGCCTACCGTGTAAAAGTGAAACAGATCCAGAATGCTCTTCCGGATACTGCCATTTACATCAACAGCATTCTTCCCATCCAGCAAAGCGCCATCGACCAAAGTCCTGCCCTTGCTTATTATGACAGCTTTAATCAGGCACTCAGGGACTTTTGTGACGAAATGGGATGCACTTTTATAGACGATACATTCCTTGTAGACGAAAGCATGTATGAGCCGGATGGTGAGCATATGGTTTACAACTACTACCCCAAATGGCTTACTTATATGGCAGAAAGGGCAGGTCTCGTATGAAGCTGAATACCAAACGAAATATCCTCTCAGATTTTTCCGGCAAACTGAGCGGCAATCTGAAGAAAAATAAAAATCAGGGAACCAGCATCCTTTCTGATTTCAAGCTTACCGGTTCCCTTATCATAAAATCCGTCATGGTAATTTTCCTGGTTGTCTATCTGGGACGCCTCTATGTGTCCGACTACGCAGCAGACATATCCATGGACAAAATATCTGCATCCCTTGAACAGGTTTCCGGTGTTACGGACCTTAGTGAGCCAGGGGTTTCCGGTCTTCGCCGTTTTTATCAGATTGATGAGAATGACATAGACAGCTACTTTTTCCGTAAAGCAGCCTCCCCAATGTCTGTAGACGAAGTTCTGGTAGTTAAGGCTAATTCTTCTTCTGAGGCAGGCGCCTATTTAGAAGCAGCTCAGGCTCATCTTGAAAGTCAGAAGAACATTTTCGAAGGCTATGGAACTGATCAGATGGCACTTCTCGGAGAAGCTTCTGTAGAAAAGCGCGGTGCCTATGTCTGGTATTTCTGCGGTGAAAACGCCCAGGAACTTCGCCAGGCTTTATTATCCATGATATAGGAGAATTGACGTTATGGTATTTAACAGTGTAATTTTTATATTTTGTTTTCTTCCCATATTTCTGCTGATCTACTATTTCGTGCCGGCCAGGGCCCGTAATCCGGTACTTTTCGCAGGAAGCCTTTTCTTTTATGCATGGGGAGATCCTACCTATCTGGTTCTTATGCTGTTTTCCAGCTTTTTCAATTATTACATGGGCAAAGAGCTTGGGAAAATAACCGATGAAGATCCGTCCCGCAAGCGAAACCTTATTTTCGCAGTAGTGATCAACCTTCTGATCCTGGGATTTTTCAAATACTGGGGATTTCTTCTTGATACCGTCAGCGGTGTCACAGGACTGAAGCTTACCTATCCGCAGCTTGCATTGCCCATCGGACTTTCTTTCTATACCTTTAAGAATCTGTCCTACATCCTGGACATCTATATGGGAAAAACAGAACCTTGTAAAGGATTTTTTCCATATGCCGTATACAGCACCATGTTTCCGCACATGACAGCCGGACCCATTGTCCGCTACACTGACATTTCGGAATCCATCAGCCGCCGCAGTATAAACACAACGCGCCTCGGTGCAGGTGCAGAGCTCTTTATCAAGGGGCTTTCCAAGAAGGTTCTCCTTGCAGACAATCTTTCCGCTCTGTACACCACCCTTCAGGCTTCCGGTACTACCTCTTTTGTGGGAACCTGGCTTGCCATTGGCGCATATACACTGGAGCTGTATTTCGATTTCAGCGGATATTCCGATATGGCCATCGGTCTTGGACAAATGCTGGGCTTCAATTTCAACAAGAACTTTGATTATCCTTACATTTCCACCAGCGTCTCTGAATTCTGGCGCCGCTGGCATATTTCTCTTGGAAGCTGGTTCCGTGATTACATCTACATCCCACTGGGAGGCAACCGTGTTTCCACAGGCCGACATATCCGCAACATCCTTGTGGTATGGGCACTTACCGGTCTCTGGCATGGCGCCAGCTGGAACTTTGTGTTCTGGGGTGTTTACTACGGTCTCCTTCTTCTGGCAGAGAAATTCCTTCTTGGACGTTTTCTTGAGAAAGCACCTGTCTGGCTTCGCAATTTATATACCATGTTTGCCGTGATCATCGGCTGGGTATTTTTCAGCCAGACCACACCTGCAACCATAGGAAAAATGCTGGGAGCCATGTTTGGATTGGGAGCTTCCTGCTTCGCAGACCGTGCCTCCCTGTATGCACTGAAATCCGGACTGATCCTGATGATCATTTCCGTGATCAGCTGCCGTCCGGGGCTTTACCAGTATTTCAAGCGCCTTGCAAGACGCAATACTTACCTTGCCGCAGTGATAAACGCAATCCTGTTTTTCCTCTGTATTGCGTATATGATCTACAGTTCCTACACACCATTTATGTATCAGCAGTTCTAGAGCGTGTCTGAAAAAGTTCTGAACTGATACCGTATTAATTGGAGGACCCATGAAAAAGAAACCAAACGGATACCGCTATTTTTATCACCTGACCGGATGCCTTTTCGGAATCTTCATCCTGGCAGTACTGATAATCAATTTTTTAGTTCCGGACCGGGGCTTTTCCCAGAAGGAAAACCGTGTGCTGGCCTCCCGTCCGGCTATCAGCGTTTCACAGCTCACATCCGGCAAATTTGCTGACGGTTATGAAACCTATGTAAATGACCAGTTTTTTCTTCGTGACTGGTGGATCACACTGCGCGCCACAGCCCAGCGTATCCTTGGAAATACTGAGGAAAACGGTGTTTTTCTTGGCAAAAGCGGCTACCTGATGGAGGATTTTACAGCACCCTCCCAGGAACGTCTGAACCGTACCGTAAACGCTATGACAGATTTTGCAGCAAGGCATTCTGATCTTCCCCAGTATGCGCTGATCGCGCCAAATGCCGTGAATATCCTTTCAGATAAGCTCCCTGCCCTGGCTGCTGCCACTGACCAGAATCCTTATCTGGACGCAACTGCCGCTGCTCTTGAAAAGGCAGGTGTCACTTTCGTGGATGTGCGTGACACCCTTTCCCAGCACAAGGATGACGGAATTTATTACCACACAGACCACCACTGGACTACTCAGGGAGCTTACTTCGCTTATATGCAGCTTGCAAAGGTACTTGGAATTGATTCTTCTTCCATCTCCTACGACAAGCTCCCGGTTTCCATGAGCTTCCAGGGAACCCTTTCCGCAAAAAGCGGTTTCCGTGCTTCTGAGAAAGAAGAAATGGATGTCTTTCTTCCAAGAGATGACTCGGTTCCTTCCTCTGTTGTAAATTATGTAGACGAACAGAAAAAAACAGCCAGCTTTTACGATACCAGCAAGCTGGAAACCAGAGACAAATACGCCATGTTCTTTAACGGAAACCATGGCAAGGTTGTGATCACCACCCCTACAGAGGAAAACCGTACCTTACTTGTGATCAAAGACTCCTACGCAAACAGCCTGATACCTTTCCTGGCGCCTTACTACCGCAAGATTGTTATGGTAGACCCTCGTTATTTCTATGACGATCTGGAAGAACTGATGCAGGTAGAGGAAATTCAGGAAGTACTTTATCTGTATAATGCAAATACATTCTATTCAGATACTTCCCTGGAGCTTGCACTTATGCCTCAGAGCAGTACAGATTCCACACCTGACAGCATTGAAACGGATAACACAGATACTGCTTCTTCTGACAACGCTTCTGCTGACAATCCAGAAGCTTAAAGCGTATCTGAAAAAGGCTTTCTGCAAGATGTGCGTCACAATTTGTGGGAATGATTTTTCAGACATACTTTAGTCTTATTTCCTTCTGCCAGACAGGCAGGAGGAATTTTTTTCCAAATTTCATTGTACAACTCATGCAAATTCGCTATAATTACTTTATTAAGCAGCTATTTTCTGCAAAGTGTTTTTTGGAACGCAGTTCGCAGAAATCCCAATAAAACAGAATCCTGCAAGCAGGATTCTCCGCCTGCGGCTGGTCGCCTCCAGCGACATCCAGCGCGTGTTTGAAAAAGGCTTTCCGCTGCAGTGCGAAGCGGGTAACTGTGAAGGTACTGGACAGTTACCTTTATTAAACATTTAGGAGCGAAATTATGAAAATAGTATTAGAACATCTCACAAAGCAGTTTCCGCCCCGTGGAAGAAAGGCTCAGGAGCCGGTCACAGCTGTAAGCGATTTCAATTTCGAAATTCCTGACGGTCAGCTGATCGGGCTTCTCGGTCCCTCCGGCTGCGGGAAAAGTACTACCCTGAATATGATCTGCGGCCTGGAGAAACCAACCAGCGGCAGAATTCTTTTCGGCGATGATGATGTGACTTCATTTCCCCCAGAGCGGCGCGGCGTTGGTATGGTATTTCAGAATTATGCACTTTACCCCCACCTCACAGTGAAGCAGAACATCCTCTTTCCTCTTCAGAATCTGAAAGGAAAGGACAAGCTTTCCAGATCCCAGATGGATGAGCGGGCTCAGAATGCAGCCCGTCTGGTGCAGATCACAGAGCTTATGGACCGACGTCCTTCCGAGCTCTCCGGCGGTCAGCAGCAGCGCGTAGCCATTGCCCGTGCACTTGTAAAAATGCCCCGCGTACTGCTTCTCGACGAACCGCTCTCCAACCTGGATGCCAGACTCCGCCTCCAGACCCGGGAAGAGATCCGCAAGATCCAGCGGGCTACAAAGATCACAACTATCTTTGTCACCCATGACCAGGAGGAGGCCATGAGCATTTCCGACATGATCGTAGTCATGAAGGATGGTGTGGTACAACAGATCGGGAAGCCCCAGAACGTTTACGACAGCCCTGTAAATCTGTTTGTTGCCAAATTCCTTGGTACCCCTCCCATCAATGTATTTGAGGGGCAGATCCGTGGCGGAAGCCTTTACATCGGTGAAAATGCGGTTCTTCTCACACCTGGGATCTCCGACCAGCCGGTTTCTGTGGGAATCCGTCCGGAGGGATTTATCCCCGATGAGAAGGGAGCGCTCTGCTGCCAGCTTGGAGGCATGGAAGTAATGGGACGTGACATCTCTGTTGTCTCCACCCATGCATCCTCCGTAAATCCTGTGATCCGCTCCATCATCAGCTCTGACACCCAGATCCGGCTTGATGCAAAAACCGTCCGTTTTTCTATCAAGCCAAACAAGATCTTCCTGTTCCGGCATGATACTGGTGAACGGATCAACCTTTAAAGGGAGGCTCCTATGAACAAACGAAACTTCAAAGGCTGGCTGTACCTTCTGCCGGCTATGCTTTTTCTGGGTATTTTCATGGTCTACCCTCTTATCGATGTTTTTATCTATTCCTTTGAAGAGGGCTATAATTCCGCTTCCCAGACTTACTATGGGACAGGTATGTACAACTATTCCTACGTCCTTCATGACCCATATTTTCTCCAGGCGATCCGGAATACCTTTATCCTGGTTGTGATCACAGTGCCCCTTTCCACTTTGCTGGCACTTCTGATTTCCGTTGCCTTAAGTTCTGTGAAGGCTCTGAAAAAACTTTTCCAGACCATTTACTTTCTGCCATATGTAACCAACACACTGGCCGTTGGACTGGTATTCATGATTCTTTTCAAAAAAACCGCTTATTCCGACGGACTGATAAACCTGGTGCTGAAGCTGTTTGGACAGGGACCTGTAGATTTTATTGACGGACCATACTGGGCGAAGATGCTGGTATTATGTATTTATACCATCTGGATCGTTATGCCATTTAAGGTACTGATCCTTACCAGTGCCCTGGCTTCTGTAAACCCGAATTATTACAATGCAGCCCGGGTAGACGGTACCTCCAGATTCCGTATTTTTATCCGGATCACCCTGCCGATGATCTCTCCCACTGTTTTCTATCTGATCATCACTGGTTTTATCGGTGCATTCAAGGCTTACAGCGATGCAGTTGCCCTTTTTGGCACAGACTTAAACGCAGCCGGCATGAACACCATCGTAGGCTATGTTTACGACATGCTTTACGGAAATGGCGGCGGCTACCCGTCCTATGCCTCAGCAGCAGCGATCCTGCTGTTTGTTATTGTTTTGACAATCACCTGCATAAACCTGCTTGTAAGCAAAAAACATGTATACTACTCGTAACGGTGAAGGTTCACCCTCTTTATCTGAAAGGTATTTTCGGGCAAAATCTCTCACAAATTGTGACGTACATTTTACAGAAAGCCTTTTTCAAACACGCTCTAGTACATCGTTTCGTAAATAACTATACCAATCGCGTAGGATGTGAATTCGAGTGTGTAGGTATAAAAACGCAGGCGTAGCGGGCTACGCCGAGGCTTTTATACCTGTGCAATCGGATTCACAGACAAGTGAGTGGTATAGTTATTTCGAAAACGATGTACTAGTCTTCATAAAGGAGAAAACATGGAAAAAGATACCACTCAGTTTACAAAATCGGAGCATACTGCCGCCAGACGGCATTCCCTGGGAAACATCCTTGTCTACCTGCTGCTTACCATCTGGGCTCTGGTCGTACTGTTTCCTTTTTACTGGATGCTTCTTACCTCTGTAAAAAGCTACAGTTCCTACAACGCAGAGCACATTCCCACCTTCTTTACACTGACGCCCACCCTGCAGAATTATGCAGATGCCTTTACAGCAGTGCCCCTGGGAAAATATCTGCTGAACACACTGATTTTCACAGTTGCCACCACTGCTATTATGATGGTTGTGATCACACTGTCCGCCTTTGCTTTCGCAAGGCTTGAATTCAGAGGGAAAAATCTGGCTTTCACTTTATTCCTTTCCCTGATGATGATTCCAAACGAACTTGTGATCATTACCAATTTTGTGACCATCACCAACCTGGATATGCGGAACACCTTCCTTGGACTGATCCTGCCATCTGTCACCTCTGTATTTTATATTTATCTTCTGAAAGAGAATTTCGAACAGGTACCGGATGAGCTTTACCGTGCAGCCAAAGTGGACGGAACCTCAGATCTGAAATACCTTTGCAAGGTGATGATTCCCATCTGTAAGCCTACCATGGTCACCATTGCTATCCTGAAGGTGATCGAATGCTGGAATTCCTACATTTGGCCAAGACTGATCACCGATGACCAGAACTACTATCTGGTTTCCAACGGAATCCAGGAGATTCGCGAAAACGGTTTCGGTCGTGAAAATGTCCCTGCTATGATGGCGGCGGTAGTTGTGATTTCCCTGCCCCTGATCATTTTGTTCCTGCTTTTCAGAAACAAGATTATGTCAGGAGTTTCAAGAGGAGGTACAAAAGGATGAGACTATTCAGACAAAAACATCCTGGAGCGTTCTACAAAAAGCCTTTCCTGCTTTTTTCCCTGGCTGCCCTTTCTTCTGTGACTCTGCTTACAGGCTGTCATGGCGCGAAGGACCAAAGTGCCTTTACCATTCCCGGGGAATTTGACACCTCCAGAGATTACGAGATCACTTTCTGGGCCAAAAATGACACAAACAAAACCCAGACCGAAATCTATAAAAAGGCAATATCCGATTTTGAAGCCCTGTACCCCAATATCACCGTAGATCTTCGGCTTTACACGGACTACGGCAAAATCTACAACGATGTAATCACCAACATCGCCACAGGCACCACTCCGAACGTATGTATCACCTACCCGGACCATATTGCCACCTACCTTACGGGAAACGATACCGTTGTCCCTCTGGACGATCTGATGGCAGATTCCAGCTACGGATTTGGCGGTGATAAGCTTGAATTCGCCTCAGTGAAAAAAGATGAGATCATTCCCGGTTTTTTACAGGAGTGTTCATTTTCCGGTCACTATTATGCCCTTCCCTTCATGCGCTCCACAGAAGCCTGCTATGTAAATAAAACCTATGTGGAAAAGCTTGGATACACCCTTCCAGAAACCCTCACATGGGATTTTGTGTGGGAAGTAAGTGAAGCCGCTATGGCGCAAAATGCAGATGGAACCTACAAGGTTAACGATCAGAATGTGCTGATTCCATTTATAGACAAGTCCACAGACAATATGATGATCGAAATGCTAAAGCAGAAAAATGCAGGATATTCCACTGACAGCGGAGAGATCCAGCTTTTTAACGACACCACGGCAAGTCTGCTGGATACCATCGCGGAGCATGTAAAAACCGGTGCTTTTTCCACTTTTAAAATTTCCAGTTATCCGGCTAACTTCCTGAATGCAGGGCAATGTATCTTTGCCATTGATTCCACAGCAGGCTCCACCTGGATGGGTACAAATGCCCCTCTTGTGGACATCAGTTCTGATGCTCTGGTGGATTTTGAAACAGAGGTTATGACCATTCCACAGTTTGATCCGGATAATCCGCAGATGATTTCACAGGGACCTTCTGTATGTATCTTCAATAAGAAAGACCCTCAGGAAGTGCTGGCCTCCTGGCTCTTTACACAGTATCTGCTCACAAATGACGTACAGACCGCTTATTCTGAAACGGAAGGTTATGTGCCGGTTACCAGCAAAGCCCAGGAATCCGACCAGTATCAGGATTATCTTTCCAGGGAAGGGGAAGACAATTCCACTTACTACGATGTAAAAATAAAAGCGTCCAGGCTGCTCCTTGACAATATGGAGCACACTTTTGTCACCCCTGTATTTAACGGCTCCGCTTCTTTACGTGATGCAGCAGGACAGCTGATTGAAAGCGTGACCAAATCTGTCCGAAGAAAACAGGAGATTGATGATGCCTATATTGATAAACTTTACAGCGATGTTACCTCCCTGTATCACCTGGATCAGATTTCTTCTGAGCAGTCCTCCGGGAAAAAAGAGCTTGGACCTCTTCCCGCAGAATCCAGAATTCTTCTTGGAAGTCTGGCAGTAGTCTGGGGTCTGATTCTTCTTTATCTTTTACTTGAACGATTAAAGAAGAAAAAAGGTTACTGTTCACTCCGTTCACAGTAACGCGCTTCGCGATGCACAGAAATCATGCATTCGCATGATTTCGCGCCGCAATTCTCGGGTTTTCTGTGAACTTTGTTCACAAAAAACGCCTCGCGGAACGTTACCAGTGAACAGTAACGAAAAAAGCGTAATATTTAAGCTTGATTTCCCCATAATTTTGTTTATAATAAAAGTGATTGTGTACAATCGTTTTTGACAGATGACTTTACACTCACCTTGTCAGACATCTGAATTTACGTACCCAGAAAGGAGATACTATGAAAAAAAGACTTGTATTACTGATGGCGCTCTCTCTTACATTTGCATTCCCGGCAGCTGTTATGGCTGAGGATACCACTGCTGCAGAGGAAACTGCTGATGACACAGAAGCAGCTGACAGCACTGCAGAAGATGCAGATGTGAAATCCGAAGGTGTTATGACCCATGACGAATACCTTGCAGCAGCTGTTGATGACGAAGTTACCATCGAGACCTATGTACAGGCAAAGCAGTCCTGGTGGGAAGATAAAGCTACCTTCTATACCCAGGACAAAGATGGTGCATACTTCATTTATAATATGCCATGCTCCGAAGAAGACTATGAGAAGCTGGTTCCGGGAACCAAGATCAAAGTAACCGGATATAAGGCAGAATGGTCTGGCGAGATTGAGGTTGCAGATGTTTCCTCTTTCGAGATTGAGGATGGCGAATACATCGCAGAGCCGCTTGATGTAACAGATCTTCTTGGTAAGGACGAGCTGATCGATCATCAGAACGAGCTGGTATCTTTCAAGGGAATGACCGTAGAAGCTGCCGGACAGGATGCTGACGGAAACGATGTAGCTTACCTTTACAATTACGATGGATCCGGTTCTGAGGGAGATGACCTTTACTTCAACGTTTCCCTTAACGGCGAAACCTATACTTTCACAGTAGAGTCTTATCTCTGTGACAAAGACAGCGATGTTTACAAAGCCGTAGAAGCTCTGAACATTGGCGATAAGATCGATATGGAAGGCTTCCTGTACTGGTATGAGGGCGTAAACCCGCACATTACATCTGTTACAGCAGCTGAATAATTTCACATAATTCCAGACAAAAAAACACCCGGGCACAGCTTCCTTTATGAAGCACGTATGCCCGGGATTTTTTATCCGATTTTTGTGTTCCTGTATACATGTACCCAATATATAATTTCCACCACTGCCGTAATTCCCCATGAGAAAATGTACAGCAGATATAAAGACGGAATCGTCTTAAAGTGGGCAAACACCGTATTTACCCATACCATTCGGAAAATACAGGATCCTATAATTACAATAACCGTCGGAATAACACTCTTTCCAAGAGCACGGGAAGCCGCAATGGCACTGTCCATAAATGCAGAAAATCCATAACTAAATCCCATAATCGTAAGTCGTTTCATTCCGGCATCCACAACCGCAGGATCATTGGTAAAAAGACCCAGGAACTGTCTGCCGAAGATAACCAGTGCAATACCACCTATAGTTCCAATTCCAAAGGAATAAGCCAGGCTGACCAGATAACTGTTTCGCACTCTTTTTCTTTTCCCTGCACCGTAATTCTGCCCCATAAAGCTTCCGCAGGCTGTATAAAAAGCAGCCATGGAGTCATACAAAAGAGCATCTGCATTTGCCGCAGCGGAATTACCTGCCACCATTGTAGCATCAAAGGTATTGACGCCTGCCTGGATAAACAGATTTGCCACCTGAAAAATACCGTTTTGCAATCCTGCCGGAAGACCGATCTGGATAAGGTATCCTGCCATTCTCTTGTCAATCCTCAGTTTGGAAAGACGAAGTGCATAATCCCCGCCCACTTTTACCAGCGCCCGAAGGATCAGAAACGCAGATAAATACTGGGAAATAATACTTGCAGTTGCAACACCTGCCACATCCATTTTGCAGACAATTACAAAAAACAGATTCAATACTATATTTACAATACCAGCTGCACCCAGATAATACAAAGGCTTCTTCGTATCTCCAAAAGCACTGCACACCGCATTACCAAAATTATAAAGAGCCATTGCCGGCATTCCCAGAAAATAGATCCTTATATACAGTACTGCACCATCCAGAAGTTCTTCCTTGGTATTCAACAGCTCCAGAATTCCTTTTGAAAAGAGCAGTCCAAAGATCAGTACGATCATCCCCGCAGCCATACTTACCAAAAGAGCCGTATGTATCGTCTTGATCGTACTTTCTTTATCCTTCGCTCCGAAAAATCTTGCCACCAGAACATTGGTACCGCCGCCCATACCGATCAGAAAGCCCGTAAAAAGAGTTACAAGCGTAGTAGTGGATCCCACTGCCCCCAATGATAAAGAGCCCGCAAACTGACCAATAACCGCGATATCCGCCATATTAAACAACACCTGCAAAAAGTTGGTCAGCACCAGAGGGATACTAAAAAACAGCATTTTCCCCCAGATAGAGCCTGTGGTCAGGTCCTGTCTGTCCTCTTTCATTTCAATTCTTCTCCTTCGTCAAATCCAAAATTTCTTCCGGCAGTACACCTCGAAACTGTTCAGAACTTTCAATGCAACTCGCACCCCTTCAGATCAAGCCAAACCTATTTTGCACCGGAATTTTGTGCGCAAATAAAGCTCTTGAATAAATCAAGAGCTTTAAGAGGTGCCACCCAGATTTGAACTGGGGATAGAGGTGTTGCAGACCTTTGCCTTACCACTTGGCTATGGCACCATATTATTTAGTTCTTCGCCGAAGCGAATGACTCCAAGGGGATTTGAACCCCTGTTACCGCCGTGAAAGGGCGGTGTCTTAACCGCTTGACCATGGAGCCTTATCAAATCGGGCTTCATGCTCCGATTAAACTCCCCCTGTTGGACTCGAACCAACGACACTTCGGTTAACAGCCGAATGCTCTACCGACTGAGCTAAGGAGGAATATTTCCTTGTCTTATCGACGAAAAATATATTATCATATTTAAATGGTCTTTGCAAGAGAAAATTTTAAAAAATGTAAAAAATCTTAAAGAAATCTAATTTTATCTCTTTCAAGTCATAATCAGAAATCCAACGTCATACATATATTAGACAGGAGGGCAGATATAAAATATATCGACAGTACTTCCTGAAAGGTAACAATTCAATTTAAGACAGGAGAGGGCAAAATGCGAAGAAAGCTGAGAAGACATTTTGCATTTCTGATGGCGGTACTGATGCTGCTGTCGTTGATGGGGGTTCAGGTACTGGCAGAAGGTGTACAAGTTGAGGTGTACAAACTACAGAGGGAACAGATTGTACCGTGCTCCCGGAAGAAACAGATGCGGAAGAGACTTCCCGATCAGAAATGCAGAAACCAGACGCAAAAGAATCTCCCCCTGAGTCTGGAGTAGTAACAGAGGAAGGGAAAAGTACCGATTCAGAGAAAATTTCAGTTGCTCTTAAAGATGAGATTCTTACAAAAGGTTCTCTGACAGCAAATGTTAGTGGAACAACAGAATCAGATCAGATTGCTTATCAGTGGCAGGTAAGTGAAAACGGTCAATGGAAAGATATTGAGGATACAGCGACTGTGGATAGTAGAAAGCAATCCTATGAAGTTGCAAGAGATGGTGCACAGAAGACATTTCGTGTGAAAGTGACAGTAAATGAGGCGGTGACAGTTTATTCTTCCGAATACAAGGTGAATTATTATGACAAGCTTCAGAATGGAAGTTTTGAGACGCCAAAAGTATCTGATGCAGGAACACTGACTTATAAGAATGCACATTTTATCCAGGTAGCAAATGGAACGAATGATTTATATTGGAAAACAACAGCGAAAGGTGCATATTTTGGCTCTGGAACTCAGAGAGATTATTATATCGAGATTGCAGATGGAAGCCGAAGTTATTATGGAAATACGGTTAATGATCCAAAACCGGTTTATAACATCAGCAGTGCGGCACAGGGAAATCAGTTCGCAGAATTAAACTGTGAGGAACCAGGGGCTCTTTATCAGGATGTTTTGACAGAACCAGGGACAGTCCTTCACTGGGGACTGGAACATGCAGGACGCTGGGGAACAGACACGATGGCGGTTATCATCAGTGATACGAAATCAATGAGTTCTGATTGGAATCCGGCAGGATCTGGATTTGATCAGAGTAATCCTGATGTGCAGGCGGTATTGTCAGATAAAACTGGGAAATGGACTTATCACTATGGAGATTATACAGTTCCGGCAGGGCAATATGTTACTCGATTTTATTTTGTGGCAGTAGCGGCAGCAAATGGAAATCTGTCAAATGGAAACCTGCTCGATAACATTTCTTTTGGAAAGGATCTCCCAAACCCACCGGCCAAAACAGGTAATCTGATAATCACAAAGCAGGTGGAAGGAATTGCAGCAAGTCAGATTCCGGACGAGTCCTTTACATTTCAGATAAAACGGGGAGAAGAAGTGATCGAAGAAGTGAAGCTTCCGCAAAATGGTCAGTGGAGTGCATCGCTCCAGGCGGTTGAACCTGGGGAATATACAGTGACGGAGATTGCTCAGGAACAGAATAACTACAGGCTGGAGCATACCTTTTATCTCGTGGGACAGGAAAGTCAGGCAGAGGGGATGACAGCACGAATTGATGTAACGAAGGAGCAGACTGCAACAGTAACATATACGAATCAGTATCAACCGCTTATGGTTGTTCCGACAGGAGTAGAGAACAGGATGTTTCCTACAATCCTGATGGAAACAGCAGGTATAACAGGAGGAGCAGTTTTTCTGTTTCTTCGAAGAAAGAGGAAAGAAAAAGATTCATGAAATTAAAAGGAGAGATTCATCTATTTCTGATTCGTCTTGCATTTCTTCTGGTGTTTCTGTGGGTTTTGTTCGGGCTGTTGTTTGGCATTACAACCATGAAAAACAATGACATGTCGCCACGCATCAGTGCGGGAGATCTGCTCTTTTATTATCGACTGGAAAAACCAAAAAGCGGGGATGTGGTGGTCATTCAGAAAGCAGGAGAGAAATATGTGGGCAGAGTGATCGCAGCCGGCGGCGATACAGTAGAGATTACAGAGGACGAAAAGGTAAAGATCAATGGAAGTAAGATTGTGGAAAATGATATTTTCTATGATACACCGCAATACGAAAGTGACACGGTCTATCCATTGACGCTGAATAGCGGAGAATATTTTATTCTGGGAGATCAACGGGGAAATGCAAAAGACAGCCGGTATTTTGGAGCTGTGAAGGACAAGGAGATAAAAGGCAGAGTAATTACGGTGCTCCGCCGGTCAGATATCTGAAACCCGGAAATCAGAGTAAAAAGTGAGGTAGAGATTATGAATAAGAAAACAGCAGGACGTATTTCAGCAATGGCAATGGCGAGCATGATGATGATGTCAGTTTGCGTGGTAAATGCGTCAGCCGAGGAAAATGAACCGATCACACAGCTGAATCTGAAGAAAACGGTGACAACGGATGGAAATACATACCAGCCAAACACTTCATTTTCGTTTCATGTGGAGAATGGTGAAGCAGCAGAAAATTGGAGAGATAATGTAGTATATGCCGGTGTGACAGGTGGAATCACGGGCACTCAGACAATCGGATTCCAGCCATCAGGAGAAGATACACTGGCAGCAACTTACAGCAAGAATGCAACATTGGAAATTAATGCAGAGGTATTTGAACATGCTGGTGTTTATCATTATATTGTGACTGAAGATGCAGGCTCTTATGAAGGAATCGATTATGATACAGCAGGCAGAGATGTTTATCTTTTTGTATATAACGGAGCAGATGGAGCACTTTATGTTGGAAATGTAATTACAGAAAATAATGGTGAAAAAGGTGATCTTGAATTTATCAATGATTATGGTGCAGAAAATGATACAACGCATGATGTGACGATCAAAAAAACGATCACAGGTAATCAGGGAGTTAAAAATAAATCCTTCGAATTCAAGGTTGCGGTGAATGGTGGGCAGGGAGAACTCTACAAAGTTGTAGTGAAGAAAAATGCAAATGCACAGGCACTTACAGAATACATCACAAGCAATGAAGCAGAAACTTCTTATCAGATTTCTGATACAGGTTCAATTACAATTTATGGATTGACAGAATCTGATAAATACACGGTAACAGAGACCGATGCGAATAAAGATGGATATACTACCACGATTGATGGAGAAACAACTGCGACCGGAACAAAGACAGGAACTACAAAAGAAGATGGTACAGTAGTTCAGTATGTGAATGAGAAAGATGCGGCTGTAGTAACAGGCGTTGCAAAGAAATACACACCATACGTATTACTTGTGGGTGCGGCAGGCGCATTTGGATCAGTTTTCTTTCGTAGAAAAAGAGCATGATAAACGAAACGACAGAAGGTCAGGAGGCAGGGGAGCAGAGGGAAGAGCTGTTTTTTAAAGTTATAGAAGCGGGAAATAAGATATTGGAAATTCTGGCAGCGCTCTTTATTATTCTTATGCTTCTTTATGGTGCCTATTCATTATGGGATACCTGCCAGATCAACCGACGTGCGTTTATCAGTGGAGAATTGATGAAATATAAACCTGCAGGGAAAACGGATGAAAGTCCGTCCCTGCAGGAACTTCAGAAAATCAATCCGGATGTGTGTGCCTGGCTGACGGTAGACGGAACAAAGATTGATTATCCGGTTGTGCAGGGAGAAACAAATCTGGAATATATCAATCAGGATATTTATGGAGAATTTGCTCTTTCAGGAAGTATTTTTCTGGATAGCAGAAATGACAGAAAATTTATTGACAGTTACAGTTTATTATATGGTCACCATATGGATAATGGCGCAATGTTTGGGGATGTGATGAATTATAAAGAAAAGGAGTATTTTGAATCGCATAAAACAGGTACGCTATATTTGAATGAACAGTTAGAAAAAATCCAGTGGTTCGCCTGTGTGGAGACGGATGCGTATGATGAAGTTATTTATAATCCACAAGATTATAAGAAAGAGAATCTGGAAGAACTGATGGAATATATAAAGGCACATGCCGTGCAGTATCGTCTTCCTGAGAAAAAAGGAAAAGAGGGGTGGAACAGGATCATTGGCTTATCTACTTGTTCTAACGATCAGACGAATGGAAGAGTAATACTTTATGGATTTTTATATGATAGGGACAGGTAGATAAAGAATGATGTAGCGCAACGCCGTTGCATATTTGTCTGTTGAATGTTAAAATGTGAATGTCATTCAGGTTCAGGTCAAAGCTAGAAAAAGAGCGAAAATGGATTTGGATAATTTCGAAAATCAGGGAAATAAAGGCAGGCAGTATACAATGACGATAAAAGAGATTGCGCAGATGGCCGGGGTGTCCAGCGCAGCAGTATCAAGATATTTGAATGGCGGATATGTGAGTGAACAGAAAAAGGAGCAGATCCGTAAAGTGATTGAGAAGACGGGATATCAGCCGTCTACTCAGGCAAGAATCCTAAGAACCGGACGCGCACATCTGGTTGGTGTGGTGGCTCCGAAGATCAATTCAGAATCAATCAGCCGGATCACAGCGGGAATTGAACAGGTTCTTTCGGCAAGAGGGTACCAGATGCTTCTTGCAAGCACGGATAATCAGCCAAAGAATGAGCTGACTTATCTGAGAATCTTTGAAAGTTATCCGGTAGATGGAATTGTACTGATCGGTACAGTGCTTACAGACGAGCATCGGAGATTTTTAAAAGAATCAAAGGTTCCGGTTGTGGTTGTGGGACAGGAGACAGAAATGGCAAGCTGTATCTATCATGATGATTTTGGTGCGGGAAGAGCAATGGGACAAGAAGTTGCGGTGAAAGCACTGAAGCGGAATGGTGGAAGACCTGAAGATTGCAAGATTGCATATATTGGTGTTACTCGTGAAGATAAGGCAGCAGGTGCTGCCAGAGAAGACGGGTTCCGCAAGGGACTTCAGGAAGCAGGGATTACTTTCGATGACCATCGGTACAGACGCGAATCAGAATTTACAATGAGCGGCGGATATGAAGCAGTAATGGATTTGTTGAGTGAAGAAAATGGAATCGATATCATATCGTGCGCAACAGATACGATTGCAGCGGGAGCAATCGAGGCATTGATCGCACAGAGTAAAAAGGCGGTTCCGGAGTCGGTTCAGAATTCTGGTGCAAGGATGCTACACATTTTGGAACAGTCTGGTATCTGTGTCACAGGATTTGGTGATAATCAGATGTTAAGGGCTGTGACAGGCGGTATTCCAACGGTTCATTTTGGGTATAAAACGAGTGGAATCAAGGGGGCAGAGCTCTTACTTGAACAGATTGAAGAGAAAAATCCGGTGCCGGTGCATGTGAAGCTGGGATTCCAGATCGTGAATAGATTTGAATGAATGTAACTAAGAGTATAGTGCAAGTTAAACAAAACAGAAGAATCAGAATTAGTAAAAATGCCATCTTTACAAATGGCATTTTTTTATTTAATATAAAATCATAAGATGTGAAAACGATTACACATAAAACATAGAAGGAAGGGAGAGTAATCATGGATTACAGGAAAACAGCCCAGGAGATTCTGGGATATGTAGGTGGAAGTAAGAATATTGTATCCGCAGCGCACTGTGCAACGCGTCTTCGTCTTGTTATCGCAGATAATAGTAAGGCAGATAAAGAGGCAATAGAGAATGTGGATGGAGTAAAGGGAGTATTTGAGGCATCTGGACAGCTTCAGATTATTCTTGGAACAGGAACAGTGAATAAGGTGTTTGATGAATTTATCGCGATCGCAGGTATTACAGCAAGCACAAAAGCTGAGGCAAAGGAAGCAGCGGCAGAGAAGCAGAACTGGTTTATGAAGGCCATCAAGCTGTTAGGTGATATTTTTGTACCGATCATTCCGGCCATCGTAGCAAGTGGTTTCCTGATGGGAATCATGAATGCGCTGGATTTCATGAATGCAAATGGATTTTTAGCAATTGATACAAGCAGTTCTATTTATGTGTTTGCGAATCTGTTCAGTAACATCGCTTATACATTTCTGCAGATTCTGATTGCATTTTCAGCTGCGAAAGCATTTGGTGCAAACCAGTATCTTGGAGCTGTTATCGGTATGATCATGATTCATCCGTCACTGCAGAATGCATATACAGTTGCAACAGAAGGTGTACAGCAGACACAGAGCGTATTCTTCGGACTGTATCACATCGATATGGTTGGATATCAGGGACATGTAATCCCGATCATTATTGCAGTATGGATCCTTTCTGTATTAGAGAAGAAGCTGCACAAGGTAGTTCCGGCAGCACTTGACCTGTTTGTAACACCACTTGTCAGCGTATTCGTGACAGGATATCTTACACTTTCCATTGTAGGACCGATCTTCGTATGGGGTGAGAATGCGATTCTTGGAGCAATCCAGTGGATGCTGACACTTCCGCTCGGACTTGGAAGTCTGATCATGGGAGGTTTGTATGCACCGACAGTAGTAACAGGTATTCATCAGATGTACACAGCAATCGATATTGGTCAGCTGGCAAAATACGGAGTAACTTACTGGCTTCCACTTGCAAGTGCAGCGAATGTAGCACAGGGTGCAGCAGCATTGGCAGTTGGCGTTAAGTCAAAAGATCAGAAGATTAAATCCCTTGCACTTCCGTCATCACTTAGTGCATTTATGGGAATCACAGAGCCGGCAATCTTTGGTGTAAATTTAAGATTCTTCAAACCATTTATCGCAGGATGTATTGGTGGAGGATGCGGAGCATTGTATGCATCACTTGTACATCTCGGAGCAAAAGGAACTGGAGTAACAGGTATCTTCGGTATCCTGCTTTGCCTGAATCAGCCGCTTCAGTACATTATCGAGATGGCAATTTCAGTAGGAGTAGCATTTGTGATTTCCTTCATGATTTACGAAGATAAAGAGCCGGTAGTTAAGACAGCCGCAACAGAGACAACAGTTGAGAAAACAGAAGAGACAGAGAATGTAGTAGAAGCAGAAAATGTTTCAGCAGAAGAAATTACAAGCCCGGTAAACGGAAATGTTGTTGCGACAGCAGAAGTAGCAGATGAGACATTTGCATCAGAGATGCTTGGAACAACTGTTGCAGTTGAGCCAACAGATGGAAAGATTGTAGCACCATGTGACGGAGAAGTGATGAATATCTTCGAAACAGGGCATGCAGTATGCATCGCAACAGAAGCAGGAGCAGAGCTTCTGATCCACATTGGAATTGATACAGTTTCCATGGATGGAAAAGGATTTGTAAAGAAAGTAGCAGACGGAGCAAAAGTTCGTAAGGGCGATGTGTTGATCGAAGCAGATCTAGATGCTATTAAAGCAGCTGGACATCCGGCAACTACGATGATGATACTGACGAATGCAGATGACTTCAGCAAAGTAGAGAAGACAGCAGCGGGAACAGTTACAACAGCTGATCTCGCAATGAAGATTGAGAAATAAATTGAACAGTGATTAAAAAGATACAGCCGTTTTATTCAAAGAAGAATTCTTGCAGAATAGAACGGCTGTAAATGGAAAAAGGGAGACAAGAGCATGAATGCATTAACAAGGGATCTGATCAAACTGGTAGATATGACGGAAGAGATGATGAAAGAAAAAGAGCAGAAAGAAGGAGTGGATTATCGTGAGAAGCTGCATCTGATGCCTCCTGTTGGCTGGCTCAATGATCCGAACGGATTGTGCCAGTTGAATGGAATCTATCATGCATTTTTTCAGTATTCTCCATTTAATGCCGAAGGCGGCGTGAAGATGTGGGGGCACTATACAAGCAAAGATATGATCGACTGGGAATACCAGGGAGTAAAGTTATATCCGGATCAGCCATTTGACTGTCATGGTGTATACTCCGGATCAGCATTTATCGAAGATGACAAAATGTATGTTTACTATACAGGCAATGTAAAGCTGGAAGACGGAGATTTTGATTACATCAATACAGGTCGTGAGTCAAATACGGTTCTTGTTGTCAGTGAGGATGGAAAGACATTTGGATCAAAAAAAGAACTGATGAGAAATGTGGATTACCCGTCAGATCTGACTTGCCATGTGCGCGATCCGAAGGTGTGGAAAGACGGAGACAGCTATTATATGATGATGGGAAGCTCGTATCATGACGCTGGTAGAGTTCTCTTTTATACGAGTAAAGACGGAGAAAACTGGACTTACGCAAATCAGTGCCGGCCAGAATCATACGGATGGACGATCGAGTGTCCGGATCTGTTTTCTCAGAATGATCAGTGGATTTTCATCGGCTGTCCGATGCGTCCGACACCGGGGGAAAAGAAATATCCGGACCAGGCTGTGTGGGCGCTGGCGGAATTTGATCCGAAGACCTGTGAACTGAAGCTGTCGGATACTCACAGTTATGTGGATTACGGTCTGGATCTGTATGCACCGCAGACGACACTGGATGCGGAGGGAAGAAGAGTGATGATCTCCTGGATGCGTATGCCGATGGCAGTGACAGACAGTACGGATCGCCCGGCATGGAACGGTATGATGAGCAGTGCTCGCGTGGTGGAAGAAAAAGAGGGACATCTGTATTTCCACATGCATCCACAGGTGGACGCATACCTCAGCGCGGAAACTACAGCCGAAGAGGCAGCAGAGAGTGGAAAAGTCTTCCGGATCCGGACGGATCTTTCTGAGGGAGAAACTTTAAATATTGGCGGGTATGTGATCAGCCGCAGCGAAGGAAAGATCGTTGGCGACCGGTCAGCCGTTCTTGAAGGATGTGACGAAGTGCGAACTGTTGATGCGACTCCGGTGATCGAGGGTGCGGCACAGCTGGATATTCTGGTGAACGATCATCTGATTGAAATCTTTGTCAACGACGGTCAGTATGTGCTCAGCCATGTGGTTTACGGAAAATCTAAAAAGATTTCTGGAAAATATGAAAAAGTTCTGGTGGGAAAATAAGAAAGATGGTATACTTATTAAGGAAATTTATAATTGACTTTAATTTATAAGTAATAATAAGTTTTACTAATAAGAAAAGTGTTGTATAATCATTTTTGTAAAGGAAATGATGATAACCCGTCAGGAGGTAACCAAATGATTAAAGCTGTTGTTGGAGCAAACTGGGGAGATGAAGGAAAAGGTAAGATTACCGATATGCTGGCTAAAGAAGCGGACATTATCGTTCGTTTCCAGGGTGGAGCCAATGCCGGACATACCATCGTAAATGATTACGGCAAGTTCGCACTGCATACTCTGCCGTCAGGTGTATTTTATAATCATACCACAAGCGTGATCGGAAACGGTGTTGCACTGAATGTACCACTGGTTTTCAAAGAGATCCAGGATATCGTATCCAAAGGGGTACCGACACCGAAGATCCTGATTTCCGACCGTGCACAGATGGTAATGTCTTATCACATTCTGTTTGATCAGTACGAAGAAGAACGTCTGGGTGGCAAATCCTTCGGATCCACAAAATCAGGTATCGCTCCTTTTTATTCTGATAAATTTGCAAAGATCGGTTTTCAGGTCAGCGAGTTGTTTGACGAGGAAGCGCTGAAAGAAAAAGTAGCAGGCATCTGCGAGAAAAAGAACGTTATGCTGGAGCATCTGTATCACAAACCGCTTCTGAAACCGGAAGAGATTTTTGAAGAGCTGATGAGCTACAAGAAGATGCTGGAGCCATATGTATGCGACGTATCTTTGTTCCTGTGGAACGCACTGAAAGAAGGAAAAGAGATCCTGTTAGAGGGTCAGCTGGGATCCTTAAAAGACCCGGATCACGGTATTTACCCAATGGTAACTTCTTCCTCCACACTGGCAGGATACGGTGCAGTAGGAGCAGGTGTACCGCCATATGAGATCAAGAAAATCATCACCGTATGTAAAGCATACTCCAGCGCAGTAGGAGCAGGTGCATTCGTATCCGAGATCTTCGGAAACGAGGCAGATGAGCTGAGACGCAGAGGCGGAGACGGCGGCGAGTTCGGTGCAACAACCGGAAGACCGAGACGTATGGGATGGTTCGATGCAGTGGCTTCCAAATACGGATGCCGTATGCAGGGAACTACC
>OGRT01000500.1_pt1 | contig 43349 bp, 43 predicted proteins | sample 1553581 | NCBI WGS metagenome assembly OGRT01 (sample SAMEA2580113, study PRJEB22360) | human gut metagenome | biome: human gut; feature: human-associated habitat; material: faeces | place: Denmark | collected 2008/2010
GTGCGGAATGGGGGAAAAGGCGGAGATTATTTCAAAGCCTTACCTATCATTAATAATCGGAAGTCCTGCTCTATACGGCGCTGATCGGCTATCTGTGGCAGGAAGCGCTGGAAGAAGATCGCAATTTCGCAACGCTGATTGATATGATCGGCAGTATGCAGACGCGCGAGGATAACGAGGATTTCCAGAACCCGATTGACCTGATGTTTGAGGATTTGGAGCGGGAAAAGCCGGATTGCTTCGCTGTGCGGCAGTATCGAAAATTCAAGCTGGCGGCAGGAGTTGTATGCTCTAAGTACCCTCTTAATCACGAGATTTTCTCATGATTAGTGAAGGCACTTAGAGCATTTTTCGTAAAGGAGGACAACGATATGCTGAAAACGAAAATCACACCCCTCTATGAGCGGCTTTCTCGTGACGACGAGCTGCAAGGCGAAAGCAACTCCATATCCAACCAAAAGCAGATGTTGGAGGACTACGCGTGCCAGAATGGTTTTCCCAACCCTACGCACTTCACCGACGATGGAATTTCCGGCACCTGCTTTGACCGTCCCGGTTTTAACGCTATGATGAAAGAGGTTGAAGCCGATCATGTAGAAGCGATTATCATCAAGGATATGAGCCGATTGGGACGCGACTATCTCAAGGTTGGGCAGATTATGGAGATTCTGCGCGTGAAAGGCGTTCGCTTAATCGCTATTAACGATGGTGTGGACAGCATCAGAGGCGATGATGATTTCACCCCTTTCCGCAACATTATGAACGAGTATTATGCGCGGGACACCAGCAAGAAAATCAAATCCGTATTCAAGGCTAAAGGCATGAGCGGTAAGCATTTGACTGGCACTGTCCTTTACGGTTACATTTGGGATGAAAGCCGAACGCATTGGCTGGTTGATGAGGAAGCCGCAGAAGTTGTGCGACGAATCTTTGCGCTCACGATGGCGGGTTACGGTCCTTATCAGATTTCACAGATTTTGCAGCAGCAGAAAGTGGAAATCCCCTCCGTTCACCTTGCCCGTCATGGCGAGGGCGTGAACAGAGGGAAAAGCGTTAAGGATATTTACGGCTGGGGTTCTTCCACAATCGTCAATATCTTGAAGAAGCGCGAATACTTAGGGCATACTATCAATTTCAAAACCCGCAAGCATTTCAAGGACAAGAAAAGCCACTATGTTCCAGAGAGCGAGTGGACGATCTTTGAAAACACCCACGAAGCCATTATCGACCAAGAGACTTTTGACAATGTGCAGCGCATCCGGGCGAATGTAAAACGCTACCCGGACGGCTGGGGCGAGGCGCACCCGCTGACCGGGCTGATGTATTGCGCCGATTGCGGCGGCAAGATGTATGTCCACCGTACCTGTAACGGCAAGCGTATTCCGCAGTATACTTGTAGCCAGTACGGAAAATATCCTATTGGGACACTTTGTGCCACGCAACATCGAATCCGCGCCGAGGCGGTGCTTACTCTGATTGCCGATACCCTCCGGGCGATTGCAGACTATTCCAAGAACAACCGTATCGAGTTTGTCCAGACCGTTCAGGATGCGCAGACTGCACAGGAGGCAAGCGATATATCCAAGAAGAAAAAAAGGCTGACTGTGGCGCAGAAACGCGCCGGAGAGCTGGAAAAGCTGATCTGCAAAATCTATGAAGATCATGTGCTGGGCAAACTGTCAGATGCCCGCTATGCCGCCCTTGACGCTCAATACGCTAAGGAGCAAAACGAACTGGAATGTGAGATTGTACAGTTGGAAAAGGCGGTCAGCGGCTATGAGCAGAACCGTAAATCTGCCGAGAGATTTATCGCGCTGATTGACAAATATGAAAACTTTGATACGCTGACAACGACCATGCTCAATGAGTTTGTAGAGAAAATTCTTGTCCACGAACGCGCCCGGAAAGGCAGTCAGGACACTACGCAGGAGGTCGAGATTTACTTTAACTTTGTCGGGAAATATATGCCGCCCCACTTCGGAGAAGTGACGTTGACGCCGGAAGAACAGGAAGAATTCCGGAAACGTGAAGAACGCAAGGACAAGCTTCATCAAAACTATTTGCGCCGAAAAGCGAGCGGTGCGCAAAAGGCGTGGGAAAAACGGTACAACGCCAAGCGTAAAGCCCAAATAGAAGCTGCAAAAGCGGCGATCCGCGAGGAAGATATATCCAACGGCGTGTTTATTCCGGTTGGGCAGCTGCCGCAACAGGTGCCGCAGAAAGCACCAGTGCAGGCCCATGCAGCCGTATAAGGAGAGGAGTAAACATATGAAAGGGTTGACTTATTCCCGTTGCGGGGATTACTATATTCCAGATTTGAAGTTATCTGAGCAGGTTGGAACGCCTGTCGGAAAATATGGACGTATGCGAAAACAGTATTTGGAAAAGCACCGTCCTATTTTCTATAACAACCTGATTTTAACAGGACGATTATATCCGCACCTGTTGGAGATTGACAAGGCTGCAAACGAGCGCATGGACACGCTCATGCCACAGTTGATGGAAGCCGCAGGCGTGGATGAAGCGTTAAAAGCCGCAGATCAAATGCGATGGGTAGGCTTGATGAACACATTGAAAGCACAGGCTGAGGAAACGATATTGTCTGAATTGATTTTCGGTGAGGGGGGGCGAATAAGATGCTGAGCTTTGATCGGATTTTGCAGGTCTTTGACGATATTCTCCGGCAAGACCCGCTGTATGAAGTCGTATCTACCAGCCACGGCTATACGTTGCTGGGATGGGAGCCGAACCGTGAGGAATGGTAGCGTGTCCAGTTCCGAAAGCGGCAGCGTTTCAAAGGATGTTTCCCAGCCACGCTGACGCTTCCTTTCCCGGAAGTAGTCAACGGCTTCATGGTACAGTACCAGCTTGCAAAAATGGTCAAACTGGCAGCGCCTCCCGTAATCATCAGGGGTAACTTTCATCTTCTCACCCCCTTTCCGTGGGGAGTGAGCAGGATGATCCTGTCCGTTGTCAGGGGCCTATGCTGGCCCTGGTCTGCTGACCGCCTCCTTTTCCATCTGATTTTTTGCCGGAAATGACAATCCGCGAAAATCGACAAAAATCGCCCGGCAGGTCGTAAACCTACCGGGCGACGATTTGAAGCGTTTTGTTGTTTTCTTACATGGTATAGTTCATACTCATAGCCGGAATATTCCCGTGGCGGGGCAAGGCTTTTTTTAAGCGGTAGAAGTGGATTAGATTATAATGATAGTAAAACAGCATGGCGGCGTCCTCCCGTGGGCCGCCATGCCTTTAACTGCTGGGAATGACAGAAAGAAAGCAGCGGCCTTGATTTCTCAAAACCGCCACCAGTGAATATAAATTAAGCGTGAAAATGGGTCTGCCCAGCAGCGGTTTTTTTCTTTTCTGCCGCTGGGCAGATGTTTTTTCTTTAGATACATGATAAGAGGAATTTTTGAAGATTCCATAAAGATTTGAAAAATGGACGGACATAAAAGACGTCCATTACACTATCGGAAAATCAGCAAGGAAGTTTCATAGTAACCTTTGCGCCGCCGGTTTCTTTTGAATTTTCTAAAATAAGCTGACCATTATGTTGTTCCATAATCGAATTTGTAATATATAGACCCATACCAAAGTGTAACTTTGAATTGCGGCTTTGATCGCCCATATAGAACCGTTCCTGTGCGTGGCATAATGCCTCTTTAGAAAACCCCGTTCCCTCGTCTGTGACTGAAATTTCCACGAAACCGTTGTTACTCTGAACATCCACATAAAGCGTTCCGCCTTGCGGGGAGTAGTCCAGCCCATTACTGATAACATTCATAATAGCACGTTCTATCAGCACCCTATCAAATTTCAGCATTTGAGGGAGTGAAACAGTATTCATTTGCAGCCGGATTTCTTTTGTCCGGCATAGTGATTCCATATAACCGAACAAGTGCTGCATGAACGCTGGCAAGTCTATACTTTCAATATGGAGCTGATAACCAACCGCCGCCCGTGATATATCAATCAGGGTTTGAATATATGACTGCATCTGGCCGGAGCTTTCCACGACGTAACCAGCGTATAATCGTTGCTCATCATCAAGATTTGTTTCTGTGAGTAAATCAGCATTTCCTTGAATAACCGTCAGAGGCGTTTTCAAATCATGGGCAAGCGCGGCGATTTGCTCTTTCTGTGTCTGTTCGGTTTTCCATTGCCGTTCTAACGAAATTTTCAGATTATCTTTCATATCTGAAAAAGATGCAAGGACATCTTCAAACTCTTTGATTTTGGCGTGTCCTACTTCAAAATCAAGGTTTTGCTTTGAAACCTCCGCAGTTGCTTCAAAAAGCGGGGTCAGTTGTGTACGCAGGTTCTTAGCAAATCTGGCGGTCAGTATGATAATGACCAGCAGCGAATTTACAGCCATCAGGATAAACGCAAGCGTGTCAGGAGATGGAAAATATTCCGGTAGCCATGACACTGTAAATTGAGAACCAATATAATACCTTAAAACGCAAAATTCGTTTTCCCGGACAACAAGTGCAAACTGCCTCCCCGTAGCATATTCAATATATTCTCCCTTTGCGTACAGCAGGGCAATTTCTTTTTCATCATCGTCCATATTGCTGTAAAGCTCATTAAAGTTCTTGTCCAGAATTAAGTAGCCGCATCCCTGTGGAATCACAACCTTTGTAATATCCGGGGCAATCGTCAGCGTTGGAATGATCTCTTTTACCTGCAATTCACTTAGATTTGCTCTTGTAGCTAATCCAGCATTTACAGCAAGTCCCTCCAAACCAGAAGGGACAATAATTGCCGCTACCAGCATGACAATGAGGGAGATAGCAAACTGGCGAAACAATATTTTCAATGTAGGTTTCTTTTTCACTCCCATTTATATCCTATCCCCCATACGGTGCTGATCGGACTTATTTTGAAATGCTCCAATTTCGCACGAATATTTTTTATATGCGTTGAGATCGTAGAGTTATCGCCTATTCCATCAAACCCGAAAACGGCTTCATAGATTTGTTCTTTTGTAAAAACCTGTCCCCGGTTTTTCGCAAGGTATTCACAGATTGAATACTCGCTTTTGGTAAGGGGAACCGGCTGTTCTGAAACATACAGTACCTTTGCGGAAAGGTCAAATCTTATATCAGGCTCAAATGAAAGTGTGCTGTGATGCTCCCTTTTTTCTCTGCGTAAATGTGCCGCGACACGGGCGCGAAGCTCCTGAATACGAAAAGGTTTCGTAATATAATCATCCGCACCGATGCCCAATCCAAACAATATATCTTCCTCTAATGTCTTTGCGGTCAGAAAGAGAATCGGGCAGTCTACCATATTCCTGATCTGTTTGCAAAACTCAAACCCGTCTGTGCCAGGCATCATCACATCCAAAAGAATGAGGTCATAGAAATGCAGCTTTTTGATGTCTACATCATCCGCATTTTGACAGACTGTTATCAAATATCCATCTTTCCCCAAACTGTTCTTAATCAATTCCAAGATAGAAACTTCATCGTCAACTACAAGTAAGTGGGTCAAAAAATCACCTCCCGCCCCATTATACCACATTGTCGAGGTTACTCATCATTATTTTTAATGTCAGCTTTCCGATATTCATTGTTGATATTTACAGCTACGGCATTGCTTATATCCACATCCACAATACTGTAAACGTAGCCGAAACTGAAATCTTCCCCCGCCACATTTTTGAAGCGTTTCGATACCTGCCCGATTTCTTCTTGCAGTTCTGACATTTCAAGACATTCATCCGTTATGGTATATGTCAGGCCGTTATATGAAATTTCATCATAGTTTGCGGCGTTCAGCTCATAATACGGCAGAGATTCATTTAACGCCTTATTTTTATCGGCGGTATCGCGGAGCGCACCGCAGGCCGATAAGCATATAAGACTTACAAGCACAATTACCACGGCAAACAGGCACTTTTTATTCACTGTTTTTACCTCCCTCCCAACCATGAAACCAAACCAAACTGGCAATCAGCAGACAAACAGTGCAGCATACAGAAATAATCATACCGCTGAAAAAATCGGTTTTTACCTGTGCATACAGTTGGGGGCTATCCCATGCAAGCACAGTGTAATCCATAGCACGAACGCCCCAGGCCCAGGGAATATATTTCCATGTAGCGTCACCAAGCCCTGTTATCATAAGGGCAGCTATTAAACTCCCTGCAATTCCCAATCCCATAGATGCACCTTTTCCGAAGCTCATTCCCACAAACAAATGAATCAGGTAAATGGGAAGCATGGTAATCAACAATAGAATCCCTGCTTTCAGGTAAAGGCTTGCCGGAGCATCCCTATATAGTGCAGCGAATGTTCCTAACGCTAAAAATGTTGCGCCAAAAGCACAGATCATCAGAAAACCAAGTTTACCAATATACGTTGCCATGCGAGATGGGATTGTTCCCAACAAAAGCTGATAATGCCCGGCCTGATTTTCGATCTGAACAACCAGGCCCACAATAATGCCGATCAGAAACGGGAACGCAACGGCCAGCACTTCCAGATAGGCACTGATTTTGGTTGCCAGTTCCCATCTGGATATATGATAGTAACCCGCAAAAATCGCCGCACATATAATCGGAATCATGCTGTGCATATAGAGCAAAATGCTATGTTTACACTTCTGATATTCTGCTTTCCAGCAGCGAACCACAGATACCATAGTTACCCCACCTCCTTTTTCTCAAACCATCTTGCAGTTAAAAATGACAGCGCCGCAAACCAGGCCAGCGAAATGACCAATACAAGTATAATCATCCAAAATGCCATTGCCGTACTCTGATCTGCAACCGGCTCACCATTAGGCAAAATACCTAACACGGAAATCATAAGATGCGGCACCCAGCTATACGGGCAGATCATCCACAAAGAGGTTGTAGCCGTGAAAATCCCTAAAACGCTTCCAAGTCCGGCATTAAGAATAACCGTGACAAAGATACCAACTTTTTTTGATAACCATAAGCACAGCGGAACTTCCCATAGGCTTGCAATGACAATACAAGCTGTTCCGGCCGCAGCCTGCCAAATTCCGATTGTCAGGGGAATTTCGTTGATAACTAATATTGCAAAACCGCCCAACAGATTTAGCGCCAGGAAAATGAAATTCCCCACACAGGAGTAAATACCGGCCACTCCAATTTTTGCTTTCCAGACTTTGTTCTGCGAAACAGGCAATGAAGCAACGGCACGATATTTTAGTTTGCCATTATCCCGCTGTTCAATCAAGGCACAGGTGAGCGTAAGGAATCCAGGATAAAGCAGGATATACCACCAATTATAAGAATTGAGCTGGAACCAAAGAGGGGCAAAAAAGTTCATAAGCGCAGTTACAAACGGGGCCAGAACGATCAGCGTTTTTGTGAAAGTTCTCTTATGCTTTAGGTTCTCTGCCTGAATATATGCCATCTCCATTTAATATCCCTCCTTACCATTTCTGCGAATAACATCCATAAAGAGTTGTTCCAAATCTTCACCGGCGCGAAGCTCTCCCTCATATCCAAGGACGCCGCCAGCAATGATACCCACATGATCTGCAATCTGCTGGACTTCTGACAGAATATGGCTGGACAAAATAACTGTAATCCCTTTGCAGGGAAAAGAGCGAATTAACTCTCGAAGTTCCTCAATCCCTAAAGGGTCAAGGCCGTTAGTCGGTTCATCCAGAATCAAAAGCTGGGGACTGTTCAGCAATGCAATAGCAATACCAAGCCGCTGCTTCATACCAAGAGAAAACTGCCCGGCCCGTTTCTTGCCGGTATTCGTGAGCTGGACAATTTGCAATACCTCGTTAATTCGTGCATCGTCCAGGCCGAGCAATGTAGTTCTGACTTTGAGATTTTCGTATGCAGTCAGATTTTCGTAAAGCGGGGGCATCTCAATCAAAGCACCGATATGCTCCAGATCATTCCGCTTCCACGGGTGGCCGTCAAACTCGATGCTTCCCGATGTGGGGCGCAAAATGCCGGTGAGCATTTTTAAGATCGTGGATTTGCCAGCCCCATTCGGCCCCAGCAGACCATAAACCGAGTTGCGCCGGATGTTCAGTGACACATTGTTTACCGCCATTTGCCCCTTGAAATTTTTGCAGAGGTCAGTCGTTTTCAAAATCATATCCATATAATCAAGTCCTTTCTTTGATTTTACGGATAGCATACCGGGCAATTTTGAAGATTTCATAAAGATTCCCGAAAACAGAATATGAACAATACACCGTAACCGTGGAGCATATCGCAACAAAGCACCAACCTACGCATTTAGGGCCTTAAAAAGCCCTATATTTCAAGGTTTTTCCCGCATAGTCGGCGGGGTATGTGAGTGTTTTATCCTATCCCCGCCATAGTGCCGCTCTAAATGCGTAGAATTTACCAGCAGAAAATCGCCGGTTTCTCTGGCTCCATACTCCCAGATATGGTATCATGGAAAAAATCAATCTGACGGGGGTATCAGGATGGACGGACAAGAAAAGCTGCTGGACTATGAAACAATCAAAGCCGCCGTTGCCGGTGAGAAGTGGGCCACAGAAAAGGTGCTGGCCCACTATGCGGACTACATCGACGAGCTTTCCACGGTGGAGATCAGGCAGCCGGGCGGCAAAGTGAAAAAAGTCATTGACGAGGATATGCGGCAGCACATTTCCTTAAAGCTGCTGGAAGCGTTGCCGAGCTTCCCGCTGGAACAAGAATAACGATCAAGAGGGCTGCACCCTCTTACGCCGCTTTGCGGCTATCACCTGCACACCCCCGAAACAGATACACCCGCTGCGCGTCTGTACCTGTTTCGGGGGCTAATAATGACTGTAACCTACGCCTTTCGGGGCTGATAACCGCCAGTTTCAAGGCTTCTCCCGCACGTTTGCAGAGGTGGGCGAATACTTTATCCTATCCCCGTCAATACTAGGTTCTAAATGCGTAGGAACAGGCAAAAAGAAAAGACGCCGGACGCAAGCGGCCACATGGCCGCCGCGCCCGGCGTCTGCTGTTATTTATTCGTTCTCGTCTGTGAAATAGAATTTCTGGCTGTCATAGTCAGAATCCGTCATACGTTTCAGCTTGGAAAGGGTCTGCTGGGCCAGCGTCCACATATCCCCGTCCATACCCGGCATGGCTGCGGTGATCTTGCCTATCGTCCTGCGTCGGTCTGCGTTGTGGTACATACAGATCAAATTTTCTTCTTCCCCGGTAAAGTGCATCATTCCTCATACCTCCAATTCATTTTTCTTGGTTCTGGCCGCCGCCTTTTTCAGGCTGGTGGCCTGTTTGCTGTCGGCAAGCTGCTTGCGGATAGATGGCCGGGGCTTGCGAATACTCACATCACGGCGCTCATCTTTGTTAATCATGGCATATACCCCGTAGCGGACATATGAAAACAATGTTGAATCGAATGTTTTCTAAATTCCAAACTTGCAGGAACCGTATTTGGCGGAGGTGCAGATGCTGTTGGCGCAATACAGGGCAATCCGGCATTAAAAGAGGCTTATGGGATGGGAAAAAAGTTTAAGGGGATGTATATGCAGAAGTGCGGCTTGAGGGACGGATCACTGGTCCCGGTAACTGCATTGCTTGCGCAGGGATTAACGGATTCTTCTTTAAAATATCATCTTCAAAATGCAAAAAATCATGGTGTGACACAAAAAGAGATTGCGGCAGTGATCACACATGCCGCATTCTATGCAGGTTGGCCAAAAGCATGGGCTGTTTTCAATCTTGCAAAGGAAGTGTGGGAAACAGGCGAAGGAGATTTGCCATACGAAGAGGAAGGGATGCGTGCGCATGCAAAAGAGATGGTATTTCCAATCGGTGTATCAAATGATGGCTTTGCACAGTATTTTTCCGGCAGAAGTTTTCTTGCACCGATTTCTACTTCTCAGGTTGGAATTTTCAATGTGACATTCGAACCAGGATGCAGTAAACTGGATTATGTAGCATAAGAGTGTATAGCGTGTCTGTAGTCTGATTTTTGCCATAAATAAGTACAGGATACACAGAGAATAGAAAAGAATGTGTATTCAGTTAAATAAGAAATAGATAGCTGGTATGAGAGAACAAGGAGTCTTTCATACCAGTTTTTTTGTGGAAAAAGGGATAGGTTGCACAGGATCTGCCAGGAGATTTCAGTAGGTTTGGTGAATAGCTTTCTCCCAGAAGTGTGGTATAGTCTTGTGCTTGGAACAGGAAAACTACACAGAAGGGAGACACCGATATGACAGCACAGCCAGATATCATCTGGAATGAGCAATGCTTGGGGATACGGATAGGAGAACAGGTTTGCACCTATCTGAAAAAGCATGATGCGGAATACCAGAGACTGCAAAATAAAATACTGGAACTTACAGAGAGGTATCCAGTAATAGAAACATTTATGGAGTCGAATCAGGCAATCAGTCTAACGACAGAAGAGCATAAGGCAGTGCATCAATATTTCCGACTGGAAAGCGAAAAGGAAATGATAGAAGAACAGTACCATTTTTATATGGGACAGGCTCAAATGATCTCCTATGGAGCAATGCTTGGAAAAATTAAAAAAGCAATATTGGGAAATGATGACGGTGACACAAAGAAACTGCTGGAGTTGCTGCTGGATACCTGGATTGATGAGGTTGAAGATCAGCTGAAAGAAAATACAGTGTACCAGGGAATGCTTGAAAAAATATCGAAATATGAAGAACAGGTTCAGACAATGGGATTATCAAAAGAAAAGCGAAAAACAATAGACAAATACGTTACTGAAGTTAGTGAGAGATGGATATTATATGCGGAATCTTTATATCAGGCTGGCATGCAGAAAATTCTGGAACTATTAAATTTGTAAAAAAGGGACGGATAAAATGGGGAAGCACGAAAGGAACTTCCCCATTTGTCACTTCTATTCATCTTTGCCATCAATGAGAAATATGTATGAAACCTGAAAGATTTCAGCAATGGCTTTTAATTCAAGATCAGTGACATAACGCTTGTTTGTTTCGATTCTGGTGATTACATTTTTATCCATATCGTAACCAGCTAACTGGAGTTTATAGGCAAGATCACGCTGAGACATATTGTGGGTCTTGCGAAGTTCAATCAATCGCTGGCTAATCAGATTCTTCTCACCAGACTGTGTCCTTGGCTTTGGCATCTTAAATCTCTTCCTCTCTGGTAAAAGGATGGCTTGTCTCACTTTTTGCACCATCTGTATTGATTTTAACGATTGGACAAGGTAGAATCGGTTGTAAAAGTGAGACAAGAACAGAAGAGGGAGAAATATATGGAGCAGGTAAAAATAGAACAGTTTGCATTTTTATATTTATGCAGCGAGCATGATAAAAGGCTATTATTTAAGAAAGAAAAAATGCAGTTAGCTGATTTCGACAGGTTGACTTATCTGATTTATCATCTTGGTTTTAAGGAATATCACATAAAAGTTTGGATGGAATTTGCAGGAGACTTTAAAAAAGAATGGGATTGTTTGGAAGCACTTCAGGAAACAGGTGGATGTGCTGTGAGCATAGAAAATACAGAATCAGAGTCCAGATTGCATGAAATGTGGATTAGGGATTTTTGCAAAAATACACCAATGGAAATCAGAGAATGGCTTCGAGAATTAGCTTAAGAAATGTAAATAAAAATATACCCTAACTCATTTTTGTGGTATCATTATTAGTAGAGTTTGTGAAATTTGATTTTGCGGAAACCTGGAGTGATAAGAGATAAGTATAAAAGGAGCATATTGATATGAAGAATAGACGAAAGTTTTCTATTTTTATAAGTTCTACCTATGAAGATCTTAAAAAGGAAAGACAGGCATTGGTAGGTGTGGCACTAGAGAATAATTTTATTCCGGTAGGAATGGAGCAATTTCATGCTGCACCTACAAGTCAATGGAATGTTATAACAAAAATGATTGATGAGTGTGATTTTTATCTTCTTGTTATTGGTGCTAGGTATGGGTCAATTGATGAAGAAACTGGTATAAGTTACACAGAGAAAGAATACAATTATGCAAAAACTAAAGGATTACCAGTACTTGTATTGATTAAACAACCTTCGGCTATTTCTGAAAGTGAAAAGGATACCGGAAATGATAAGTATGATAAAATGAAGAAACTGGATGAGTTTAGAGAAAAAGTCAAAAATGATAAAAATACAGTTGATTTTTTCACAGATTTAAACAGTTTAAAGTATGTGGCATCACCGACATTTAGGAACGCCGTTAACTATGTTGATGATAACGCTGGATGGGTTCGATATCGAGATATAGTGGATATAATTAATGAAGAGGCAGAAGGACGAAATAAAGCAAATACTGAACTTGGAGAACATCAGCAGAAGATGCTAGATGACATGAAAGAGATGTTTTCTCAATTCTATAGTAGACTCACTGACCTAGAAAATAACCAGTTAACCTTGAAAGAAATTCCTACAGCAACAAGTGAAGATATCAAAAAATTGTTCCAGGTTGAAGATAATACGTTAATTATTGGAAATCCAGAAGAAAATAAATCAGTTGTAGGGCTAGATGATGTTGGGAACATTCCAGTGGACTCTGCCTTTTTATTAGTATATGCGGCTGATGGTGATGGGCAAATACTAAAGATACGGACACTTGGTTCACCTACTCAGATTTTTACATCAGGTAAGCAGTTTATGGCTGATAATTCAAAAAGAGAATCTGCGAGATGGGAAGAGGCTTTAGACAGACTTATAGAATGGGGCTGGGTTAAAGCTGTAGGGTATAAAGGTGAAATATTTGAATTGACCGGAACAGGTTATAGCAAAGCTGATTGGTTAAAGAACAATATGGCAATAGATACTTCAAAAGAACCGCTTGACGAGTTAAAAGAGTTTGAAGATTAATAAGAATTAAACTAATACAGTTATGCGTATTTATTTGCAAATATACATGGCTGTATTTTTTATTACGGGCAGGGCTCTTCGGGGTTCTGCCCTTTTTCTTTTTCCAGACCAAAAGACCACCTGCTGGAAAAGAACAAGAAAAACCTGAAAGGATGTGGTGACTTATTGTTATAGGAATCGATCATGGATATTATGCCATCAAAACTCCCCATGTGTGTTTCCCGACTGGACTGACCGGGTACGATTATGAGCCGTATACCATGCAAAATGTCCTGCAGTACAATGGGAAATTTTATGTGTGTGGAACTGGGCGGCAGACGCTGGTGAGAAGCAAGACTTCCAATGACAATTATTATCTTTTGACAATGGCAGCCATTGCACAGGAGATCCGCTACCGCCGGGGAGAGAGGAAAACAGATGTGGTTCTGGCAGCCGGCCTCCCACTGGCAAGTTTTGGCAGGGAGAAAAAAGGTTTCCGGGAATATCTGTTTCGGAAAGAGCAGCCTCTGCGTTTCCGGTACGAGGATGAGAGCTATGAGATCCGGATTCAGGATGTAAAACTGTTCCCACAGGGATACTCAGCCCTGGCTCTCCACCCGGAATGTGTTCGGGACGAGCCTTCTGTTCTTCTCGCAGATATCGGTGGCTGGACCGTAGACCTGATGCGGCTGGACAACAGTGTTCCAAATGCCGCTACCTGCCGCAGCCTGGAACTTGGTGTGATCCGGTGTGTGGATGAGATCACCGAGCAGGTACGCAGAAATACCGGACTGTCTGTAACGGATATTCAGATCGAACGTGTTCTGAACGGCCAGAGCTGCAGCATGGACCCGGCCGCAAAAGAAATCATTGTCCGGCAGGGAAGGCTCTACACGGAGAAAATACTGTCTGCAATTATGGAAGCCGGGTTCGATCTGAAGGCAATTCCGTCCGTGATCATGGGCGGCGGAGCCAGCATTCTGAAACGGCACGTGACACCGCAGGACGGGCTGTGTCGGCAGATTTACCTGACAGACGTACACGCCAATGCTTCCGGCTATGAGCGGATTGTGGGGCAGATGTGCGCGAAGTAAAGAGACCCGTTTTCTCGTTCCGCCTGAACCTTGATAACCCAGATCACAAAAAGGCATGGGAGATCCTGCAAAGTGTTCCAGATGGACAGAAGAGCAGCTATCTGGTTCAGGTGATCTTAAAAGATCAGGAAAACAACCAGCTGGAGAAAAGCATCCGGCAGGCAATCCGGGAAGAACTGGCAGGTGTTTCCATTTCTGGCTCCGGGGAGAGTGTTTCAAAAAAGGAAGAAATCCCGTCCCAGATGCTGGATTTTCTCTCCGGGCTTGAGGATGCATTCTGAAAAAGTCAAGTCTTTCCTGGTGATAAAATAGCCAAATTTCAAGCAGTCAAATTAGTATAAATCACGGATTTTTGAAAGGGGTGATGCCTATTGAATGTTATTGGATCTGCATCCTTTGGGAGCTTTTGAGAGCCTCATATTCGTTGGGTATTGTGAATAGCTTTCTGTCACGTTTTAGGGTATGTTGTATGTAGAAAAAAGAAAGGAGAACGAACACAATGGAGATGAAAAACATATGCGGAAAAATCCCGGTAGAGCTGCATGAAAAGCTAAAACTGGAAGTCGAAGAGTTAGGAATCAGCATACCAAAATACCTTGAAATGGTAATCGAAGAACACATGACAAGAAAAGGAGAAAAGGCGAACATGGCAGATTTAAGAACAGTAGCAGTACAGGTAACCGAGGATTTATTTTCCAGACTGAAAGCAGTCCTCGCCAGGAATGGCATGAAACAGAAAGACTTCTTAATCGGGCTTATCGAAGATGCAATCGAAAAAGAAGAAGCCAAATGGAAAGCAGAGTCAGAGGAAGCCGAAGAAACAGAAATGGAAGATCCTGAGACTGCAAAATCAGAACCGGATGAAGAGTCAGTAGAACCTGAAGCAGAAGAGCCTGAGACAGAAGCACTGGAAGCTGAAACAGACGGAGAAATGACAGAACCGGACGAAGCTGAAGCAGATGAAGAGCCGACAGAGCCAGAAAACGAAGAGCCAGCGGAAGCAGAGCCAACAGAACTGGAAACCGAAGAAGCAGAAGAATCTGAGCCAGAGGAAGCGGAATCAGAAGAATAGACATCACAAAACAGAAACCAAGAGACGGAAACGGTGCAGAGAAATCTGCACTGTTTTTTTCGCAGCGAAGGGAGGCTGATAGCCGGAACAATTCGATTTTTTGACCTGTTCAGTGGAATCGGAGGATTCCGAGAAGGGCTGCACAGGGCAGGGGGCTTCACCTGTGTCGGACACTGTGAAGCAGATGCATATGCAGACCACAACTACCGGGTGCTGTTTGATACGGAAGGAGAGTGGTTCTGCAATGACGCAAGAAATATTGAAACAGAACGAATGCCGGACTTTGATCTTTTATGTGCGGGATTTCCTTGCCAGGCATTCTCAATCGCTGGACGAAGGGAAGGATTTGCCGATGCAAGAGGAACCCTTTTCTTTGAAGTTGCCAGACTGGTTGCAGACAAACGACCTGCGTATTTTCTCCTTGAAAACGTACCCGGTCTGCTTTCGCATGACAAAGGGCGGACGTTTCACACCATCCTCAGTACGCTATCTGAACTGGGGTATCATGTCGAATGGAAAGTGCTTAACAGCAAGGATTTCGGAGTCCCCCAGTCAAGGAAGCGGGTGTATATTGTCGGATATCTTGATGGAAGATGTGCCGGAAAAATATTACCTTTCCCAAAAGCAAATGGAACAGCTCTTATACAAGTCCATGCTGGCAAACAGGGAGAAAGAGTCTACGCAGAAGAAGGACTGAGCTGCACGCTGACCAGCGGGTCTGGTGGTATGGGCGGCAAGACCGGATTATACGAAGTCGGTATCCCAATCAAGGAAAACACCCGAAAAGGATACAAGATGGCCTACGAGGGGGACAGCATCGATCTCGGATATCCGGGAATCAACAGTCGCAGGGGGAGAGTCGGGCATGAGATCGCCCATACCCTGACGACCGGAAACCAGCAGGGAACACTGCATTTTGTAGATATCTCCCCTCCGCCGCTGGTGACAGACGTTGCAAGATGTCTGAATACCAGACAGGATTCCAGCATCCATAACCACAGAGGCGAAAGTTCCGGGGTGCTGGTGGAAGAACCGCCAAGGGCAGTGCTGACACCGGCCAAGGAAAAAGTCCGCCAGAATGGAAGAAGGATGAAAGAACCGGAAGAGCCAATGTTCACCATTACGGCAACTGACCGTCATGGAGTGATTTACCACGGCAGAATCCGCAGGCTGACGCCAAGGGAGTGTCTGCGGCTGCAGGGATATCGGGATGGTCAGATTTCCAAGATGGAAAAAGAAACATCGGATAACCAGCTTTACAAGCAGGCCGGTAATGGTGTCACTGTCAATGTCATTGAAGCAATAGGCAGAAATTTGAAAGCAGTAGATGAAGAGATCCAAAGCGGCTCACCTGTTCCAGAAGCGAAGGGTGGGTGAAGCAGATCGACCTAAAAGACCAGTATTTTGGTACAGAGATTGAGATGACAGGTATCAGCCGCTATGATGCGGCTGTTGCGATTGGAAGAATGTTCGGAACAGAGCCATATCATATCCGTTCTTACGATTCCTGGTGTGTAAAAGATTCAGATGGAAAAACGTGGAAATTTTCAAGAGACAGCAGTATCGACTGTGAAAGGCTGGCAAATGGTACTGTAATAGATGCCGATGGAGATTATTCGACAGAAATGGTATCCCCGAAATTGGAATATTCGGAAATGGGGAAACTCCAGGAAGTGGTGCGGTGTGTCAAAAACGCAGGTGCTTTTGTCAATTCATCCTGTGGCATGCATGTCCATGTGGACGCATCCAATCATACACCAAGGAGTCTGAAAAATGCACTGACGATCATGTACTGCAAAGAGGACATCCTGTTCAAAGCCTTGAATGTGCAGACCAGGAGACAGGATGAGTACTGCCAGAAAGTCCGTCCTATGGTGCTGGAGAAGATCCGCCGGATGCCGAACAGCACCATCACAATGGAAAAATTCAAAAGAGCCTGGTATGAGGGAAATGACGGAAGCAGTGAACATTATAACTGGACAAGGTATTATGCCTTAAATTTGCATGCTGTTTTTTCCAAGGGAACATTGGAATGGCGTTGTTTTGAAAGCACCCTGCATGGCGGGAAAGTCCGGTCAAATATTACACTGGCACTTGCCATATCCGCACAGGCGATCAATCAGACCTGTACCCATGCAAAAAAGACGGAGATCGGGGATAACCCGGCGTTTACCTTCCGCACCTTTCTGCTCCGCCTCGGACTGATCGGGGATGAATATAAAAATGTGCGGAAGCATCTGCTTGCCAATCTGGACGGGGATAAGGCATGGCGGTATGACAAAAGTACCTATGCCTGTCTGCAGAATCCAAGACGGACAGACGATGCAAGGTAACAGAATAACGAGAACAGACAGGCCGGGTGGGAACATCCGGCTGTTCTTATGCTAAATGAAGAAAAAGAAGAAAGAGGTAGAAAACATGAAGAATAAATATCGATTCAGGAGGATCCTTTCCGGGGTGATGGCCGCAGTTACCATCTTATCCACAGTCTTTTCACCACTGACCGTTTATGCTTCAGAAGAACCAAAAGCGGTAGAACCGCCAGTGTATGAAGCTGTAAAGGATCTGCTGGATGAAAATGAAGTGGTAAAAGCCACCGATTTTGAACTGGAAGTTGGACAGGAGTTTGATGTTTCCAGTGACCGCACGAATCTGGAAATCGAGGATGAAAGCAAGGTCAAGGTGACATTCCAGAAAGCAGAGAATGACGCCGGGGAGAACTTCAGCACCAGCCATGCAGACACTTACCATGCCGTTTATTATGTGGAGCCAGTCAACCAGAACCACCCGGTTTATCAGATTGGGAGAAACCTGATCGTAAAAGAGCCTGTGACAGCAGCTCAGAGTGAACCGCAGACAGAACAGGCAGTTACCGAAGAGGATACAGGTTCTGATGATGAGGAAGCTGCCTCGCAGGAAGAAACTGAGACAGTGCCTGTAGAGACAGAAATTGTTGAGCCGGAGACAGCTGAATCTGAAACAGAAGAACCGGAAGAAACAGAACCCGAATTTCAGGACGGACTTTCCGAATCCGAGTTTGATGCTGCATTAGAGGAATCCGAAACGGAAAATACAACCGATGAAGAATCCGGGCTGACACTCAGCGATGTTCTGGAGCAGGCAGGGGAACAGGATATTGACCTGATGGCAATGGAAGATGGGGAAACCGTTTCATTCACCGCAGTCAATACCAGTACAAGAGTAACACAGGACGTAGATGTGACAAGAGGGGCTGCATACTATTATGCAGACTACGGTCTGGGTTCCTATGTAACTTATAAATATACCGTAAAATTTGGAAACGTGTCTGCAACTGCCTACTGTGTGCAGCCGTCCAAGGCAGGACCTGGGGATGGTGTCTATAAGATCACCAAACTGGGTGACAGCAAAGCACTGGCAAAAGTATGCTACTATGGCACAAAAGCATCCGGCGAAAATGGATTTTTCTCAGAGAAACATCCTGATTTTTCCGCTGGAAAACAGTTTATCATTGTCCATCTGGCTGCGTCTTATGCCAATAACAGTAGTGACGCTTTTTCCGGTACGAATGCAACCGGACAGGCTCTGGCAATGGAACTCTACAATTATTGCATGAGCCAGCTGGAGATACCGGAAGTGGACATGAGTTTCTCCAATGCAAATGTTACCGCATATATCAGCGGCAACAGCCAGAGAACAGAAGAGATCACCTTCAAGGCATCCGAACTGCAGACCATCACCATGAAGCTGCCGTCCGGTGTCAGACTGCATAATCTGACAACTGGAAAAACCAGCAGCGCAGGTGCATCCGTAGAAATCTGCGGCGGTACTAAATTTTATTTATCCGCACCGCTGACACAGGCTGTGGATGTCAAAGGGGAATGGTCTTCCACTATGAAAGGAAGCGTCATCAAAGACTACTCCGCTTACAAGATCACCACCGGAAGCGAGACACAGGACCTTGCCCTGGTATTTGGCGAGGGCGTGACCGATGAGAAATATGTGGATTTTAAAGTATCATGGGTAAAACAGGCAACTCTGGAGATCGTAAAGAAGGACCGCAAGAGCAACAAAGCCATCGCAGGTGCAGTTTATGGCGTTTACAGTGACAAGGATGGAAAGAACTTGATCACAAAGATGCCGGCCACAGATGCCAACGGAGCTTCCAGCGTTACGATCACCAAAACACAGGATACCGTATACCTGAAAGAGATCTCCGTACCAAACGGATATCTGCTGGATACCAAAGCCTACGATGTGAAACTGGTCATCGGAGATACTGTAAAACAAACCGTTACCGATGCAGAGCAGATGGCAAGCCTGACTGTTTATAAATTAGGAGAAGTCCTGACCGGAGCAAAGGTAACTGATGATGGTGTTTCCTTTGTTTATACAGAGCAGAGACAGAAAGGTGCGGTTTATAACGTTTATGCCGCAGCGGACATTGTATCCGCAGATGGAACTGTCATTTATAAAAAAGACGCACTGGTCAAAGCCGGACTTACTACTGGGGATGACGGAAGTGCCACACTGGATAATCTATATCTGGGAAAATATGTGGTAAAAGAAATGCAGGCACCACAAAATCTGGTATGCACAGGAGAAAGCCAGGAGATCACACTTTCCTATGCCGGAAGCAATGTAGAGAAGGTCATGGGAAGCGTAACATTCAAAAATGCCCGCCAGAAAGCAAGCGTGAGTGTATATAAACAGGATAAAGAAACTAAGAAATATCTTCCGGGAGGTACCTATGGTCTGTATGCCGGAAATGACATCAAAGCAGCGGACGGAACCGTTGTGGTCAAAAAAGATACCCTCATTGAGAAGGTAGTGACCGGAACAGACGGAAAAGCCGTATATCAGGCAGACCTGCCGATCGCTAACAGCTACTACATGAAAGAGGTTTCTGCACCGGCCGGATATACCAGAAACAGTGAGGATGTGTACTCTTTTACGTTCCAGTACACCACAGACAAAGAGGCAACCGTTTCTTTCAGCCACACGTTCCAGAACGAGCGTGTCAATGCGAAGATCAAACTGGTAAAAGAGGATTCCGAAACCGGAAAGACCGCACAGGGAGATGCAACCCTTGAGGGTGCGGTTTACGGACTGTATGCCCGTGAGGATATCGTTCATCCGGATGGACAGACAGGTGTCCTTTACCCGGCAGGAACGCAGATTGCAACCCTGACTACGGATACAGAGGGAAATGCAGAAATCGCAGACCTCTATCTCGGAAAGTATTACGTGAAAGAATTGACGCCGCCTGTTGGATATCTGGCAGACCCGGAAGAACATGATCTGGAGTGTAATGACGAGGGAGATCTGGTTCAGACGGTAGAACGTACCGCAACTTCTCTGGAAGATGTGATCAAACAGCCGTTCCAGGTCATTAAAGCAGCCAACAATGGTAAGACCGATGCCGATCTGTTAAAAGGTGTGGGATTCAGTGCATATCTGGAGAGCAGCCTGAAGAAAAATAAGGACGGTTCCTATGACTTTGCATCTGCAACTCCGGTTGTACTGACCGCAGACGGACAGACAGAAATGTTCACGGATGAGCGTGGATATGCATGCTCCATTCCGCTTGCATACGGAACCTACATTGTAAGGGAGACCACCACACCGCACAACTTCAAACCAGTCGATGACTTTAAGGTTGTGATCTCGGAAAACAATCCGGATCAGCCGCAGGTATGGCGTGTGCTTCTGGACGAAGAGTTTGAAGCAAAATTAAAGATCATCAAAAAAGACGATGAGACAAAGAAATCTGTCCTGGTTCCGAATACCGAGTTCAAGGTATACGATTTGGACAACAAAAAGTATGTGGAACAGGTAACCACTTACCCATCCACTACGGTACATAAATCTTATTTTACCGATGAAAATGGATACCTGATCCTGCCGCAGAATCTTGCTTGTGGAAATTACCGCATCGAAGAAGTGACTGCACCGGATGGATACACTCACAGCACAAAAACGGTAGAAATCAAGGTAGACAGCGATACCGCATACCAGGAAGATCCGGTCAGCGGTGACCTGATCATCGAGGTGGAATTCGAAAACCACCCGGCAAAAGGCAGACTGACCATCCGCAAGGAAGGAGAAGTAGTCAAAGGTTTTGACAAGGATTTCACCTATGAGGAAGCCAGCCTTGCAGGAGCCGTGTTTGAGGTTTATGCCGCAGAAGATATTTATACCGCAGACCATCAGAAAGATGAGAACGGCAACCGTTATCTGGAATATGCCAAAGACACACTGGTGGCAACGGTGACAACTGATGAAACCGGAAGTGCCGTAGTAGAAAACCTTCCGCTTGGCAAATACCGGGTAGAAGAGAAAAAAGCACCGGAGGGCTACACCTGGAATGCCAAAGGCGAAGAAGTAACTTTCACCTATGCCGGACAGGATACCCCGGTCGTAGACGAAGAAGTGACCTTTACCAATGAACGCCAGAAAGTAAGCATCACGGTAGAAAAACAGGATGCAGAAACCGGAAGCACAGTAGCCGGAGCTACATTCGGTCTTTACAATAAGAACGAGATCAAATCCGGTGATAAGGTAATCGTGAAAGCGGACACTTTATTACAGGAGATCACAAGCGATGAAAAAGGACAGGCACACTTCACCCTGGACCTGCCGCTTGGAACTTATTATGTGAAAGAAATTTCTGCACCGGATGGTTTTGTATCTTCCGATGAGGTACTGGAATTTGATGCCACCTATCAGGGACAGGACATTCCGACCATCAAGCTGAAATCTGTGAAGAAGAACCAGCCGACCACTATCAAGGTGACAAAATCCGACCTGACCACAAGCGTAGAGCTGAACGGGGCATCCCTTTCTGTTCTGGACAAGGATGGAAATGTGATCGACAGCTGGACTTCCGTAAAGGATGAGCCTCATGTGATCAAATATCTGACTGTTGGAAAAACCTATATCCTCCGTGAATCCCTTGCACCGCTTGGTTATTTAAAGACCACGGATGTGGAATTCACCGTTCAGGATACCGCAGAAGTACAGAAAGTGGAAATGAAGGACGATGTGCCGAAAGCACTGCTGATCGTAAACAAAAAGGGTGAATTCCTCGATAAGATCACCCTGCTGGACAATGTCAAAGGCGTTGTAGAGCATCTGTTTGAGTACATCACAGGAAGCCTGTCAGACGTTACCTTTGAGATTTACGCTGCAGAGGATATCAAAGCAGCCGATGGCGTAAGCCCGGATTACTATTCCAAAGATGAGCTGGTAGCAACTGTGACAACGGACGCAAACGGCATTGCAGAAGTATCTGATCTTCCGGTTGGAAAATACTATGTCAAAGAGGTGGGCACAGCATATGGTTATGTGCTGGATGAAGAACCACGATATGTAGATCTTTCCTACCGTGACCAGGATACCCCGGTTGTTGTATACGATGAGGAATGGCAGAACAACCGTCAGAAGGTAAAAGTGAACATCCTGAAGAAAGAAAAGGATACCGACCGTGTATTAAAAGGCGGCATCTTTGGACTGTACACCAGAAACGATATCCTGTCCGCATCTGGAAAGGTGCTGATGGAAGCAGATACCCTGATCGAGTTAAAAACCACAGATGCAGATGGAAAGATTTCCTTTATTGCAGACCTGCCGATTGACGGAACCTATTATGTGAAGGAGCTGTATGCACCGGATGGATTTGTCACCACCGGAGAAGAGCGGGAATTTGTTTTTGAGTACCAGGGAGACAAAGAAGCAGAAGTGTCCTATGAGTTCGTATTTGAAGATGAGCCGACAACCGTGGAACTTTCCAAAACCGATCTGACCACAGGCGAGGAACTGCCGGGAGCCAGATTACAGCTGACGGATGAAAACGGGGCTGTTGTTGAGGAATGGACATCCACCAAGGAGCCGCACATCATCAAAGAACTGGTTGTAGGAAAATCGTACACCCTGACAGAAACCAAGCCGGCCGATGGATATGCCACTGCGGAAAGCATCACATTCACCGTGGAGAATACTGTAGAGATCCAGAAACAGATAATGGAAGATGACGTGACCAAAGTGGAGATTAGCAAAACGGATATTACCGGAGATAATGAGATCGAAGGAGCCAAACTGACCATCACAGATGAAAATGGCAACATCGTAGAAACCTGGACTTCCGGTAAAGAGCCGCATTATATCGAAAAACTTCCGATTGGTAAATACACCCTGAAAGAAGAGCAGGCTCCAAACGGTTATGTGGTTGCAGAGGAGATCACCTTCGAGGTGGCAGATACCGCAGAGATCCAGAAGGTAGCCATGAAAGATGACACCGCAAAGGGACGCCTGATCATTGAGAAAACAGATAAGGATACCGGAGCAGCACTGAAAGATGCAGAATTTGAACTGAGGGATGCCGATGGCAAAGTGGTAGAAACCATGACCACTGATGAAAACGGCCATGCAACCAGCGGACTGCTTGCAATCGGAACTTATAAGGACGGCAAATTTGATAAGACAGCCACCTATTATCTGGTTGAGACAAAAGCACCGGAGGGCTATCAGCTGGATGAGATCAAACATGAGGTGACATTTACCTATGTAGATGACAAAACTCCAGTGATCGAAGTCATCCAGAAAGTGACGAACGAGAAGCTGCCGGAGGATACCCCGTCTGCAAGCAACCCGAAAACAGGTGATGACACCAACCTCTGGATTCCGGCCCTGTGCCTGATTCTTTCCGCAGGCGGTCTGATTGGTATGAGTGTGGCATCCAGAAGAAAGAAGAAAAAAGGGGGCAGATAGGCTGAAACAATTATATTTTGCGTATGGAAGCAACATGGATCTGGACCAGATGGCATATCGGTGCCCAAAGGCGGAGGTGGTAGAAACCGTCCGCCTGGAGGGGTATCGACTGACCTTTGCAGCCACAGGAAGCGGTCTTGCCACCATCTTCCCGGAAGAGGGAAGCCATGTGGACGGCGTCCTCTGGTCACTGACCGGGGACTGCGAAAAGAGCCTGGATCTTTATGAAGGCTATCCTGATTTTTACGACAAACAGGAAATCACCGTCAAGAATAAAGGCGGAAGAGAGATCAAAGCCATTGTCTATATCATGACAAAAGATTACATGCAGAACTTTAATCCGCCCGGACGGTCGTACCTGACTGGGATCTTAAAGGGCTGCAGACAGAACCAAATCCCGACAGAGCCGATCCTGAAAGCAGCAAGGAAACCGCCTGTGCCGGGAAAGACACAGAAGAGTCAGCCAAAGAAGCAGAGAAAAGCCGGACAGGAACGATGAAGAAAAAACCAAAGACAGGAATCTTACAGAGGTTTTTCAAGATCATCTGCCTTGCAGTGACGCTGACAAGTGCCGGGTTTCTGATTTACCACATGGTATATCTTCCAATGGAGAACAAAAAGCTGGTGGCAGAGCTGAAAGGGAATTTCCCGGAGCCGGAAGCTCCGGGAGCCTCAGGCTCTGAAAAGAAAGACCAACCAGCTGGAAGAAAATGCCCGGTGGCTGCGGTAGACCTTGTTTCTCTTCGGGAACAATATCCAGATGTGCAGGGATGGCTGACAATACCGGACACCGGGATTGATTACCCAGTGCTTCAGTCCGAACAGGAGAATGGGGAGTTTTACCTGAAACGGAATTACAAAAAGGAATATGACATCAACGGAAGCCTGTTTTTACAGGCAGACTGCAAAGTGTCTGAAAGTCGGAACCTTATCATTTACGGTCACAACATGAACAGTGGGGCAATGTTCGGAAATCTGGACTTCTATGCAGATGAAACATATTATCAGGAGCATCCCTTTGCTTATCTTCAGACAGAGGATAGCATTCAGGAATATCGAATTGTCACGGTGCTGAAAGCAGACAGGAATTTGTTCCCGTTCCAACAGAAACTTCCAGATGTGGCGGCAGTGCAGGAGTACTTAAAAGCAGCTAAGCAGAGGGAAGTGTTCGAAACCGGAGATGATTACCTGAAGTGTATATACGATAAGGTTTTGACGCTCGTCACGTGTTCATATGAATGAAGCGGTGCCAGGAACATCGTCCTGGCGGTGCCGGTTTCCGGGGCAGTGTGGAGTCAGAAGTGTTCGTAAGCACCCGAAAAGTGCAGAAAATGAGACAAATAATGACCGCACGGGCAGGGATGTGTTCAAAACAGGGGGATTATGTAAGGGTGTGCATTGGTAGTATTTAGGTTGAAAAAAGTGTCTGAAAGTACCAGAAAAGTGCAGAATGTGAGACAACTTATAACCCAGATCCGGCAGAAAGTGTTCCAGAAAGGAGCGTTTCCTGCCGTTATTATTTACTTGGAAAGGATGGTAACGATTATGAAACGATTTTATACAGCAGAATCCGTAACAGAAGGACATCCGGATAAGCTCTGCGACCTGATCGCAGACAGCATTCTGGACGCGTGTCTGAAAGAGGACGAAAATTCCAGAGTGGCCTGCGAGGTGCTGGCGACCAAAAGGAACATCATTGTGGCAGGAGAGATCACCAGCCGATTTGAGCCACAGGTGTTTGAAATCATCAAAAAGGTGCTGGAGAGTGCAGGCTATGAAGCAGAGGAAATCCACATGGATGCCCTCATCCACAAACAGAGTCCGGATATCGCCGGGGCAGTGGAGAGATCCAGAGAACGAAGGGCAGGGACTGTTTCTGTTCAGAGCGGACTTGCCAGCGGTGCCGGGGATCAGGGCATCATGATTGGTTACGCCTGCGATGAGACACCGCAGCTTATGCCGATGCCAGTGGTTCTGGCGAACCGCATTGTAAGGGAACTGTCTGCAAGCCGTAGAAGCGGATATATCACGGGAATCTTGCCAGATGGAAAGGCGCAGGTGACCGTGGAGTATGAAGATGACAGACCTGCCCGGCTGGATACCGTCATTGTGTCCTGCCAGCATGAAAAGGAAAAATCCCTTCGGAAGCTGGAGCATGAGATCCGGGAGAAAGTGTTACGCCCGGCACTCCGTATGCTGCCACCGGATGAGGATACCAAGATCCTGATTAACCCATCGGGCAGATTTGTGTGCGGAGGTCTGGATGCAGACACCGGACTGACCGGAAGGAAACTAATGGTGGATACCTACGGCAGCCTGGTACCGCATGGTGGCGGTGCATTCTCCGGGAAGGATTGTTCCAAAGTTGACCGTTCCGGGGCATACATGGCCCGTTACATCGCCAAAAACATGGTAGCTGCCGGACTTGCCAGCCGATGCCAGGTGTCCCTTGCCTATGCCATTGGGGTTGCCCAGCCAGTCATGGTGCAGGTGGATACCTTTGGAACGGGAAAGATCTGTGCGGATGACTGCCTCGCCGCAGCGATCCCTCTGGTGTTCGGGCTTACCCCAAGCCAGATCTGTGACACCCTGCACCTGAAGCGGCCAATCTACCGACAGAGTGCGGTGTTCGGGCATTTTGGAAGAAAGGAATTCCCGTGGGAGAAAACGGATAAGGCAGAGCAGCTCCGGGATACCGTGATGTAATGCCGTGGATTCCGGAAGAAGAAATCAAACGTGCAAGGGAGATCACCGCCATTGAATACCTGAAGAAATATCAGCCAAACCGTCTGAAAAAATCTTCAGCCAGAAATGAATGGGAGCTGACAGACCACGACAGCTTTAAGATCAACGAGCAGACCAGCCAGTGGCACTGGAAATCCAGAGATATCGGGGGCACCAGTGCTTTAAATTTCCTGATTCATGTAGACGGGTGTTCTTTTTTGGAGGCAGTGCAAATGCTGAAAGATGAGTATCCCACCTATATCCCTCCTCCAGTGGAAGCAAAGCCAAAGAAGCCATTTGTCCTGCCTACGGCCAGCCCGGACTGCCGCAGGGTGTTCCGCTATCTGAAAGAGCGGGGCATCAGTGGCGAGGTCTTACAGCGGTGTGTTCATTTGGGAATCTTATATGAGAGTCTGCCCTACCACAATGCCGTGTTCATAGGCCGGGATGAAAACCAGGTGGCAAGATATGCTTTCCTGCGTGGGATTTACGATGCCAGCGGAAAGTCTTTTAAGATGGAACAGGCCGGAAGTGAAAAGGCATACGCTTTTTGTGTTCCGGCGAAATCGGGATGCAGACGGGTTGCTGTTTATGAAGCCTGTGTGGATGTGCTTGCCCACATGACATTGGAACAGAGACAGGGAAGCCGGGATAAGTACCGTCTGGAGCTTGGCGGGATCAGCGCACCAAAAGAAGGGCAGAGCCAGCGGAGCATGAAAAAGCCGCAGGCATTGGAACATTTTCTGTCCCAGCACCCGGAGATCACCGAGATCGAAGTGTGTACCGACAATGACTTTGCCGGACGGTGGGCGTGTGAACATATCCGAAAAGCCTACGAGGGAAGCTATCGGATCATCGAGAACCTGCCGGAAATCGAAGGGGCAGACTGGGCAGACATGGCAAAAATGGCTGCCCGTACACCGGAGAAACGGCAGAATAGGGAAGCGAGGTGATGCTTTGAAAGATAAAATAGAAGTGGAAATGCTGTCACCTCTGATGGCAGAGTTTATTCCGGACTATTCAGATATTGTGAATCTGGATGATGCGGAGCCATTGGAAGGACCTGACCTGGTGCAGTATCAGACATCCATCGCAGAAAAGGTTGACGAGATCAATCGGCTCGGTATGCCTGACAACCAACCATGCAACCTGATCGATTATTTTGACCAAAACAAGGACATTAAGGAAAAAGTGGAACGCATTACAATGGCGGTAAAGGAACAGGAGGGCGTTTTATATGGCTGTGCAAACCTGACACTCCGGGAGAATCTGACACCAGAGGAATACCGTGTGGTGGGGCAGTATCTGAGAGGGCAGTACAGCGATGGCTGGGGAGAAAGTCTGGAACAGCGGGAGATCAAGGTAGACGGTGGTGAATTATACTTACATTTCTATGTCGGTGCCGGCTCGGATTTCCAGATACAGGTGAAAGCACCGGAAAACGGTGTGCAGGAAAAGCAGCCGGAACAAAAGCCGTCCCGTCCAGAACTTAAGCTCTTAGGGCATGACGGAAATATTTTCTCAATCCTTGGGGATGCCGCAAGACTGCTTAGACGTGCCGGGATGTCCGAACAGGCCAACGAAATGGCGGATCGTGTCCACAAGAGCAGCAATTACTATGAAGCGCTGGGAATCATCAGCGAATACGTGGAAACCGAGCTGTCGGACCACCGTGAACAGCCCAGAACGCCAAGAAAAGAAACACTGAAAAAAGAGGATACCTGCCGATGAGCAGTTCCATAAAGAAAAGCACTTCCAGAGAAATCTGGAAAATAAGCGACCGAAAGGATGATGCCTATGGGAAATACCCTGAAACTTGAAGATCTTTTAAAACCGGACTGTGTGCCGGATGAGTCTGCCGGAGGGGAGAACTGGCGTATCCTGCATGGAGATACCTTAAAACTGGTCAAAGGATTCCAGCCGGGGATCTTTGATGCAGTTATAACCGATCCGCCCTATGCGTCCGGGGGAACCAAGCAGAACGAACGCAACCGAACTACCAACCAGAAGTACAGCAGCATGAAAGCAGAAAATGCCCTGCCGGATTTTGATGGGGATAATAAAGACCAGCGTTCCTGGACCCACTGGATGGCAGAATGGCTGTACGATGTGCGGAAAGCCTGCAAGAGAGGGGCTCCGATCTGCCTCTTTATTGACTGGAGACAGTACCCGTCCATCACCGATGCCCTCCAGTGGGCAGGGTGGATCTGGAGAGGGACTGCCGTCTGGGACAAGGGGAACTCCCGTCCGCAGAAAGGCAGATTCCGCCAGCAGGCAGAATATATTGTATGGGGAAGCAACGGACCGATGCCGATCAACCGCCCGGTGTCCTGCCTTCCGGGTGTGTTTCGTTATGGAAATCCCCAGAACCGCATCCATGTGACAGAAAAGCCGCTCCAGCTGATGAAGGATGTCATCCAGATCTGTGAGCCGGGCGGCCTGATCTTAGACCCGTTTGCCGGAGCTGGTACTACCATCCTTGCGGCGGCAGAGTCGGGGTTTCAGGCAGTCGGCATTGAAGTGACCGATGCGTATTATAAGCTGGGAAGCGACCGTGTCCGCATTGCACTGGAAGCTGGGGCAGAAGCGGAAAACAAAGAACCACAGTAGCCGGATGTCTGGCAGACATCTGAAAAAGAGAAGAAAAGAATCCAGATGTCCACAAGACATCCACAGAGCGGAATGCTTTGTGGGTGTTTCTTTTTGGAAAAACGCCGGGCAGAGGAAACCTGTCCGGCCAGGAAAGGAGATGGTCGTATTGGAACAGGCACTTGCTTATGTCTGCTGTTCTGCAGAAGAAGGAAAGACCAAAGTACAGCGGTACTGCCGGAAGATCTACGAACTGGGATATGTGCCGATCTGCCCGCAGTACAGCTTTTCCCCATTCCTTGATGACGGGGATGCAGAGGATATGCAGGCCATGCGGAGAATGTCCCACCAGATATTAAGGCGGTGCAGGATGGTGGTCGTCTGCGGAAAAGAGACCACCGGGACGATGAACACGGAGATCAGCATGGCTGACAGGCTCCATATCATCTGTACCACACTGGATGGGTTAAGCAAAATCAAGGAAAACGAGTGATTCAGAGAAATAACAGGTTCAGAGGGGACGAAGCAAAATGCGACTGGTTTTGCAAGCATAGCGTTTGGATATCCAAACGCACTTTGGGGAGAACCCCAATCCCCCATACCAAGCCGTAAACAGACGAAAGGAGAACGAAAAAATGTTGGGATTTATACTTGGCACAATGACCGGAGGAGTAATGGGCGTTTTTGCAATGTGTCTTTTCATAGCTGGAAAACGTGAGGATGAGGCACTGGAGCGGTGCCGGATGAAACCAAAGGAGATCATTGACCACGGCGTGTGCATCTGTTTTGTAAACAGCCAGGGAGAGGAACTGTTCCGTCTGGCAGACGGGGAAAGCCTTGTGCAGAATGCCCCAAATGGAGAGCGGAACGTATCCACCTGCCACTATCTGGATGCCGATTCTGCTATGATTGATGGGAAAAAATGGAACCTCCTGGAATTCGCAAAAGAGATGGAAAAGAGAGGGATCATGTTCGCCCCGATGGAGCTGTGCCAGGTATCGGAAAGGGGGTGAGGCCCATATGAAGAAAAAGATCATTGCTGCAGCGGTAGCCATCGGCGTCCTGGCAGGTTTCCTGATCTGGAAAAATCGTGAAATGTAATGACGCAACCAATAACCCGTTGGAAAGCAGGTGAAGAGATGAGAAAAAGGAACCATGTGATACCAGTCCGCCTCAATGCAAAAGAGCTGCGTTTTCTGGAAGAGCAGGTAGAAAAAAGCGGCCTGTCCCGTGAGGAATACATCCGTTCCATTGTCATGGGTGGCGAAGTCCGGGCAAGACCCTGTGAGCATCATACGGAGCTTTTGCGGAAAATATCCGGTCTGTGCAACAACGCCAATCAGCTTGCCCATGTAGCCAACGGCTGTGGGATGGCCGGGGAAGAGAGTATCCGGGAAATGCTCCGCATGACGAAAGAGACATGGAGGCTGGTCAAAGAGGAATGGTAGCCGATGGCATACACCAGTATCATCCCGGTCAGCCGTCTGGACAATTCCATCACGTACATCCGAAACAAGGATAAGACCACCAAGAAAGGGCAGAGTGCCGGCTCTCTGGAAGAAGCCATCGATTACGCCATGAATCGGGACAAGACGGAGCGTTCCGTTTTTGAGGATGCCATCGGCTGCGTCTGTGAGACTGCCTATCAAGATATGGTAGCTACGAAGAAACGATACCACAAGATGGACGGAGTACAGGGGTACCATCTGGTGCAGAGCTTTGTCAAAGGGGAAGTCACCCCGGAGCTTGCTCACCAGATCGGCATGGAAATGGCAGAAAGGCTCCTTCAGGGAAAATACGAAGCAGTCATCACCACCCATCTGAATACGGAGCATTACCACAACCACATCGTGTTTAATTCCGTGAGCATGGAAGATGGGAAAAAGTACCACAGCAACAGCAGGAGTTACTATGAGGATGTGCGGAAAGCTTCGGATGCCTTATGCCTGAAATACGGCTTATCTGTCATCGAACCGAAAAACGGCAAAGGGAAATCCTATGCACAGTGGATGGCAGAACAGGACGGAAAGCCGACCTGGAGAACCTCGATCCGTCTGGACATCCGGGATGCTGTGGCAGAGAGCTTCACATGGAAACAGTTTCTGGAACAGATGAAGCAGAGGGGATACCAGTGGAAGCTGAACCGGAAGTACATTGCATTAAAAGCACCGGGGATGGAACGGTATATCCGTCTGCGGAGCCTTGGGAAGCATTACTCGGAAGAGAGCATCCGGCAGTGGATCTTGCAGCCCAAGAGCAGGATACCTGCTGGAAAAGAAGGAGATTCCAGATCCCCGAAAAAGAAGTTAAAAGGGATACAGGCCCTGTACTATTCCTATCTGTACCAGATGGGTGCCCTAAAGCAGAAGCCGAAAAGGATCTCCCCGGTGCTCCGGGCAGACATCCGAAAACTGGATGCCAGGATCGAGCAGATGGAATTTCTACAGAAGCATCAGATCACTACCCGTGAAGAGTTATTCGCCTACCGCACATCGTTGGAAGAGAGGGTACAGGCACTCACGAAAGAGCGGAAGCGGCTCTACCGGAGCGAACCGGACAGTGTCAGAATCGGTCAGATCACCGAAGAACTGAAGCCGCTTCGAAAGGATATCCGCATTTGTATCCGGATCGAACAGCAGTCCCAGGAGATGGAAGAAAAGATGCGTCTGGCAGAGCAGATCCAGAGACAGGAAGAAGAACAGACGGAGAAAAACAGAAAACCGAGAACAGAAAGCAGGTGAACAACATGAATTATGGAGGCGATGCGGCGGACCAGATCGTCCGGTATTCCCTGGACGGCGTGGACCACGGGCTCAGGCTTTCGGGTACGCTGGCAAAGCATCTGGCGGTATTTGTTGCCGCCGTATTAAAAGACCAGAAGAAAACGAGGGGCAAGACCAGAATGGTGCGGATGTTAAAGGAGAACAAGCCATTGAAGTTCTTCACTGTGCCATCTGACCGCCTGCGTGAATTCTGCAGTGAGGGCAGGAAACGAGGACTGCTCTATGTGATCATCCGGGATAAAAAGAACCCGGAGATGAGCGAGGTCATGGTCTTTGCCGATGATGCAGCCAAAGTCAACCGTGTCATGGATAAGATGAACCTTGATTTTGTAAGGAGCGAAGTCGGGGAAGCTGTCCATGAGGTAACCGCCGGAATGGAAGCACCGGAAACCGAAGCAGTACAGGAAACTGTGCAGATGCCGGAGGGCGAGGTGCAGTTTGAAATCAGCGATCTGGACGAAGCATTCCAGGTCGGTGACATGGACTTTTCTGAAGAGGAAAAGAACCAGAATCATCCCGAAAAGGAGTTTTCCGAACCGGAAAATTTTATCCCGGTGCAGGAAGAGGGGGAAGAGAATCTGTCCGGCTCTTCCTTGCACAGCAGAAATATTTCTACCGGGCAGGAAAAAGGGACTGATGCAGGGCAGAGGGAACAGGAGCGTCCCAGTGTCCGCCGGGAGCTGGAGAACATCAAACGGGAGAAAGCAGAGGAATCCCAGAAGCGGAGCCGGGAAAAGAACCGTGGACCAAGGAAAACGCAGAAGAAAGCAAGAAAGAAACGAAAGGTGAAAGCGAGGTAGGAGATGGACCTGACAAAATTTTTAGGGCAGGACTCGCAGGAGCAGTCCGCCCAGCGGTTATCGAAAGAAGAATATGCCGCACAGAAAAAGCAGGAGAGGGAAGAAATCTGGGGTATGATCGATGGAAAGGCACAGGAGGTCTTCCAGAATGGGGACTCCTTAAAAGGATTCCTTGATTTTATGGGACAGTGCAAGCCGCAAAGGACAGACAACCTGTTCCTGCTTTATGCACAGAATCCGGAGATCCGGCAGGTCAAGACCTTTGAAAAATGGAAGGAAGAAGGCAAGGTAGTCAAGACCGGAAGCAAGGGATACAACTTCATTGTCGGACAGGAATATGAAAAGGACGGTGTCATCCAGCAGGGGTACTCCATCCAGAAAGCCTATGACATCAGCCAGATCCGTACCAAGCAGCCGGAAGAGGCAGAGCCAAAGCCGATGGACCAGCTGATGGAAGCACTGCTGACCGACAGCGAGGTACGGATTCAGATCGCAGACAATCTGCCGGATAAGGTACAGGCACAGTACATCCCGAACAAGCGGACGATCTATGTCCGAAATGGCATGAGCGAAAATGCAACGTTCCATTCCATCAGCCGGGAGCTGGCCTGTGCATCCCTTGACCATCACGATGGAAGCTACAGCCGGGCAGGGGTATCGGCACAGGCCTATTGTGCGGCGTATGTGATAGCACAGAAATACGGCGTGGATGTCTCTGGTTTTTCCTTTGACAAGGTATGCCAGATGCAGGCATTCGGACAGAAAGATCCGAAAGAACTCCGCTCCTTTATCCAGGATGTAAAGAGTGCAGCCTATTCCATTGGCAAGCAGGTAGACCGCAACCTTGGCAAAAGCGAGCAGGAATTTATGACCGATGAATTTGCCATCCCGGAGGAAAAAACGGAGAAACCTGCCAAGAGCAAAAAGTCTCCGGAACGCTGATAAAAAGGGGCTTTTCCGGCTCTTTTGCAGTAGCTTTCCGGGAGGAAGTGTGGTATGTTGTGGTTGAGAAAAAAGAGGAAATAAGGAGGCTTGCCTATGACAAGAATGCGATATGTAAAGATGGACCGGATCATGAACCACATGCTGATCCATGCACTCCGGGAAGTGTTCCGGCAGGAAAAAGAACAGGGGCTTCCGGTGGATACCACACGGGATCTGGTTCTGAAGCTGGCAGAGCAGGAAGAGGGAAAGCTCTACCTGACAGAAGCCGAACACAGCAAATCCGTGGAAGCCTTAAACCAGCTCCGGGACACATACCTGAAAAACGGACGCTATTCCGATGGGATCGACAGCGTCCTGTTAAAGATCATGAAATCCAGATACCGCCCATACCGTGGAAGGGGAAGATGAAGAAAGGATGTGGTACAAATATACAGAAATATGACACAAGAAAGAATAGAAGCCATGCGGAGAAGATATCCGCCGGGAACCGAGGTCACGCTTAACAGCATGGAGGGGGAGAGCCACATGCCACCCGGCTTAAAAGGTAAGGTGGATATGGTAGACGATGCAGGGCAGATCCACGTAAACTGGGAGAATGGAAGTAGCCTTGCCCTCGTTCCGGGAGTGGACAGCTTCCACATTACGGACCTGCCAAGAGCAGAGAGGCCCAAACAGCAGCCATCCCGGTAACAAACAGCCGGAAGTCAGACTGGATGATTTGGCTTGCCGGACTGCCTGTCATCTGGTGGGTAGCAATCCTGCTTGCGGATGCCATCCAGCCGGGCAGGAATCTTTTCGAGCTGATGGAGGTTCTCACAGAAAAGCTGAACCATCCCTTCCAGTTTCATTATACGGAATATACCATCAAGTCGATGCTGGTCTGCACGTTACTTTACGCAGCTGGGATCGGCATTTTTTATTCCAGTCAGAAGAACTACCGCAGAGGGGAAGAACATGGCTCTGCCAGATGGGGCGATGCCCGGCAGATCTGTAAGAAATATAGCAAGAAGCCGTACTCCCAGAACATCCTGCTGACACAGAACTTCCGCATTAGCCTTGACACCCACAAGCACCGCAGATGTCTCAACATTCTCGTAGTGGGAGGCTCCGGTGCAGGAAAATCCAGAGGCTTTGCCCTGCCAAACATCATGCAGTGCTGCTGTTCGATGGTCATCACCGATCCGAAAGCCGAGCTGCTCCGAAAGACAGGCGGTCTGCTGGAAAAGAAAGGATATGAGGTGCGTGTCTTTGACCTCATCAATCCCGACACATCTTTTTGCTACAATCCATTCGAGTATGTCCACGATGACAAAGACGTGCTCCGTCTTATTTCCAATCTGATACAAAACACCACACCCAAAGGTTCCCAGTCCTCTGATCCCTTCTGGGAGAAGAGCGAAACCGCACTGCTTCAGGCACTGATGCTGTATCTGCTCCACGAAGCTCCGCCGGAAGAACAGAACTTCGCCATGATCATGGAGATGTTAGGCTCGGCACAGGTAAAAGAAGAGGACGAGGACTACGAGTCCCCTCTGGACATTTTGTTTGACCGTCTGGAGATGCGGGACCCGGACAGCATTGCCGTCAAGCAGTATCACATTTACAAGCAGGCGGCAGGAAAGACCGCCAAGTCCATCCTGATCAGTGTAGGTGTCCGGCTGGCAGCCTTCAATCTGCCGCAGATCGCCAAGCTGACCAATACTGATGAACTGGATCTTTCCAGCATGGGAGAAAGAAAAGTTGCCCTTTTCTGCTGTATCCCGGATGCAGACACCTCTTTGAATTATCTGGTAGGCATGATCTACAGCCAGCTTTTCCAGACGCTTTATTACATGGCAGACCGTGTGCATGGCGGTGCCCTCCCGGTTCCGGTCAACTGCATCATGGATGAGTTTCCAAACGTATCCCTGCCAAATGAGTTTGAGAAGATCCTGGCAACCTGCCGTTCCCGTTCCATTTACTGCAGCATCATCATCCAGAACATGAGCCAGCTAAAGGCTCTGTTCAAGGACTCCTGGGAAAGTCTGGTGGGCAACTGCGATGAGTTTTTGTACCTGGGCGGCAATGAAAAAGAGACACACAAATATGTATCAGAATTACTGGGGAAAGAAACCATAGACACCAACACCTACGGGCAGACCAAAGGAAAATCCGGCAGCTACTCCACCAACTTCCAGCAGAGCGGAAGGGAGCTGTTACAGCCGGATGAAGTCCGTATGCTGGATAACCAGAATGCACTTCTGTTTATCCGCGGGGAGCGGCCCATACTGGATGCCAAGTATGACCTGATGAAGCATCCCAACATCCGGTATACCGAGGACGGAGGTGCCGGCCCGTTCAATTATGCGAAAGCACCGCTGGCGCATGACGATTTTACATTTGACGAAACAAGATATGACGATTACGAACTGCTTCTGGATGAGGACATCATCGGGGAGCTTTTTTTATGGGAGGAATGCCAATGAATTTACTGAAAAATAAGAAACACACAGAAATCGGGAAAGAGACCGCACCGCTGAAGATGAAGAGAGGGCAGAAGAAACTGTTTGCTCTGTATGCAGTCATGGTACTGTCGATCTGCATTGGGGCGACCTGCGTTTATGCCGCAGGCGATCCGCTGACCGTAGTCAATAACCTGTCCACGTTTATCTTTTCCCTGATCCGCGCCATTGGCCTGATCCTGCTGGGATTTGGTATCGTGCAGGTCGGTCTGTCCTTAAAGAGCCACGATCCAAGCCAGAGGGCAAACGGATTTCTGACACTGGCAGGCGGTATCATCATTACCTTTGCAAAAGAGATCCTGGACCTGATCATGGGATAGGAGAAGAGTCCAGAAGGGGAGCCATGCGAAATGCCGGCTCCCTGCTCACTTTTGAGGATGGGAGGTGAAACTGTTTGAGTGATAACTGGATCGTACAGAATCTAAATTCTGCCTTGCAGACCTGGAGCGACAAGCTGGCTGAAATCTGGACACTGCTGACGCAAAGCCCGGAGAATTTCAAGGGCGGGGCAATCTGGAGCGTGATGACGAACATCAACGGTGGACTGAAAGCCATCGGGTACGGCCTGCTGGTTCTGTTCTTTGCGGCAGGGCTGGTAAAAACCTGTGGGAGCTTCACGGATATGAAAAAGCCGGAACACGTAGTGAAAGCCTTTATCCGTTTTGCACTGGCACAGGGAGCCGTTATGTCCGGCATGGAGCTTCTGACTGCGATCTTTTCCATTGTGCAGGGCATCGTGACAAACATCATGTCCCACTCTGGGATGGCAGGGGGAACCGTAACGGAACTGCCCTCGGAGATCGTGGACAAGATCGAAGCGGTGGGGATGCTGGAATCTATCCCTTTGTGGATCGTAACTTTATTAGGAAGCCTGCTGATTACGGTATTGTCATTTGTCATGATTCTGACTGTATACGGGAGAATGTTTAAGCTGTATATGTACACAGCCATCGCACCGATTCCATTGGCAACCTTTGCCGGGGATCCAACCCAGTCTGTAGGAAAGAACTTTATCCGTTCCTACGCCGGGGTATGTCTGGAAGGAGCCATCATCGCACTGGCCTGCATCATCTTTTCGGTGTTTGCATCAAGTCCGCCGGCCATCGGGGACACCAGCCTGTCCGCCGTGACCATTGTCTGGAATTACGTCGGGGAACTGGTATTTAACCTGCTGGTACTGGTCGGGGCAGTCAAGGCATCCGACCGTATCGTAAAAGAAATCATGGGATTATAGGAGGCGAAAAAAATGGAAGAACCAAAGACACTGAGCTACGACTGGCAGTATGGCCGGGAGGAATTATTTCTCAGGGTAGACAGTTACATGAGCGATGACAATCTCTATATCGGGCTTTACCATATGGAAGATGGATACCCGGAAAGCTTTGCAGACCTTACGGTAAACCTGCCTTTTGCTCCGCTGGGCGGTATCAATGAAGCCTATATCGACCACAATTTCAGCAAAGAAAAGCTTCGTTTTATAAAGCAGCATAAGCTGGGAACGATACAGCCGGATACCGCATCCTCCGGTTACTGCATTTTCCAGAGGGTTGCATTCGACCTGAAAAAACTGGCAGAGCTTGATCCGGAAGGAACAAAAAGATTTATGGAAAGAAATGGCATCCGGCAAAGGGATGTACCAAAACAGAAACAAAAGAAAAAACAGAGATTACAAAGAGAAAGGTAGAAAACAACATGGAAGTGAAAATGAATAAAGAAATCCGAGACTATCAGGAGTCAATGTTCTGGGGCTTAAGCTTCCGGCAGTGCTTATTTTCGGTACTGGCGATCCTGGCAGCCCTTGGAATCTATTTTGTCACCCGGAAATATGCCGGGGAACAGGTAACCGGATGGCTGTGCATCCTTGGGGCGGCTCCCTTTGCAGCCTGCGGCTTTTTTCGTTACCACGGCATGACGGCAGAACAGTTTGCATGGGTAGTCATTAAATCCGAACTGCTGTACCCGAAGCGGCTGGGATTTAAGTCGGAGAACCTGTACTTTTCCTGCATGGAAGAGAGCCTGCGGCTGGGTGAGAAAATGATGGGAAACGGAGCGGAACTTCTGGAAAAGAAGCGGACGAAACAGAAGAAACCAAAGAAGCGAAGAGGAAGGGGTGATGCCTTTGATTAAAACCCTGAGTCAGACACTGAAACAGGACAAGGAAAAATTTAAAGTACCGAAGTCTGTCCAGCAGGCCATCCCGATTCGCAAGATCTGGCCAGATGGTATTTTTCAGGTGGAGAGCAAGTATTCCAGGACATTCCGGTTTACGGATATCAACTATTCCATTGCCAGTAAAGCGGACAAGACGGAAATGTTCCTGGACTACTCTGAACTTTTAAATGCACTGGATTCTGGCTGTACGGCGAAGATCACCCTGAACAATCGTAAGATCAACAAGGAAGAGTTTGAGCAGTCCCTGCTGATCCCGATGAAAGGGGACGGTCTGGACGAGTACCGGAAAGAGTACAATGACATGCTCCTTTCCAAGATCTCCGGTACCAACAACAGTATCTACCAGGAACGCTATCTGACCATCAGCGTCCACAAGAAAAACATCGATGAAGCCAGAACCTATTTCGCACGTGTGGGAACGGACATCATCACCCATCTGGCCAAGCTGTCCTCTATTGGGGAAGAGCTGGATGCAGAGCAGAGGCTACAGATCTTCCGGGACTTTTTCAAGGCAGACGTTCCACAGAGTTTTCCATTTGACATGAAAGCCTTTGCGAAAAAAGGACACAGCTTCAAAGACTGGATCTGCCCGGACACGATGGAATTCCATAACGACCATTTCAAGCTGGGCGAGCAGTACGGCAGAGTCCTTTTTATGGAAGATTACGCCAGCTATGTAAAGGATGAGATGATCTCCGAACTGTGCAGCCTTGGCAGGAACCTGATGCTGTCCATTGATATCATCCCCGTACCGACAGACGAAGCGGTGCGTGAGATCCAGAACCGACTGCTGGGCGTGGAGACAAACGTCACCAACTGGCAGAGACGCCAGAATGCCAACAATAACTTTTCAGCCGTAGTTCCCTATGACATGGAGCTGCAGAGAAAAGAGACCAAGGAAATGCTGGACGATCTGACCACCAGGGATCAGAGGATGATGTTCGGCATCCTGACAATGGTACATATGGCAGACAGCAAGAAACAACTGGACTCCGATACGGAAACCCTGTATTCCATTGCGAGAAAACACCTCTGCCAGATGGCAACTTTGAAGTGGCAACAGGTCGATGGACTGAATACCGTCCTACCGTATGGCCTGCGGAAAATCGATGCAGTGCGTACCCTTACTACAGAATCCACCGCCGTCCTGATCCCGTTCCATACGCAGGAAATCATGCAGCCGGGAGGCATCTATTATGGGCAGAATGCCGTCAGCAAAAATATGCTGGTGGCAGACCGAAGGAAGCTGTTAAACGGCAACTCTTTCCGACTGGGTGTCAGCGGCTCCGGCAAGAGCTTCTCGGCAAAAGAGGAGATCGTAGACCTTGCCCTTTCCACGGAAGATGACATCCTCATCCTCGATCCGGAGTCGGAGTTTGCTTCTCTGGTGGAAGCCTTAAACGGAGAGGTCATCCGGATCTCGGCAACCTCGGATACCCATCTGAATGCACTGGATATGGATTCTGCCTATGGCAATGACCGCAACCCGCTCATTGAGAAGTCAGAATTTATCCTGTCCTTGTTTGAGCAGCTTGTCGGAGCCGGAAACCTTTCGGCAAAGGAGAAATCCATCCTCGACCGCTGCACCGCAGATGTGTACCGGGATTATATGAGGGGCGGTTACAAAGGGCAGGCGCCGACTTTGAAAGACCTGTACCGACAGCTCATGCTCCAGCCGGAGGAAGAAGCCAGAGGACTGGCCTTGTCTTCGGAATTGTTTATCAACGGAAGTCTGAACACCTTTGCCCAGGAAACCAATGTCAACACGAAGAGCCGTATCATCGACTATGATATTCGGGAGCTGGGTGAACAGCTGATGCCCCTTGGCATGCTGGTCACACTGGATTCTATTTTCAACCGTGTGATCCAGAACTGGAAGAAGGGAAAAACGACATGGATCTTTGCGGATGAGTTTTATCTGCTGTTCCGCTACGAATACAGTGCGGACTTTTTCTACCGCCTGTACAAGCGTATCCGTAAGTATTCCGGATTTGTAACCGGACTTACCCAGAACGTTGAGGAACTTCTGAAATCCGATACCGCCCGCCTGATGCTGGCGAACAGTGAGTTCCTGATCCTTTTGAATCAGGCCACCACCGACCGGGACGAGTTGGCGGCACTTCTGAATATTTCAGACAACCAGTTATCCTACATCACCAATGTGGGTGCCGGCCATGGTCTGATCCGCTGTTCCGGAAATCTGGTGCCATTTGAAAATTCGTTTCCAAGAAATACAAAACTGTACCGCCTGATGACGACCAAGCCGGGCGAAGCGTAAGAGCGGGACAAGCCGGGACTGGAGGTGAGAGATGAAGGATATCAAAACCAAAGAAGTTACAACAAAACCAAAGACCAAAAATCCTGCCTCCAGAATCCCCAAGGAGCTGATGCGGACGGCCATACTGGAGAGCAAGGAAAAATCCCAGACCATCGCAAATGCCAGGGACAATGACATGGGAGAACAGTCCCCATCCGAATATGCCAGTGGGAAAGTCACATCCGCAGAGGAATGGGCTGCAAGAAAGACAGGCAGAACTGTAACCAGAGCCGGAAAGACAGCCGCACAGACTTCCTACGAGAAGATCAAACAGAGAGCCGCTGGCAAAAAAGAAGCGGAGAAAGAAACCGCCAGAGGAACAGGGGACACACAGACCGCCAATCCTGCCAGCCGGGAAGCTCAGGAAGCACAGATCCGGGAAGTACAGATCCAGGAAGCCCAGCGGCAAAAGGTGGTTTCAGATGCCGTCAAAACGAAAGAGCAGAAGATCCGGGCTGCCAGGGAGACACCAAGAATCCAGAACAGACAGGAAATAGCAGAAATGAAGCAGCTCTCCATCCGAGAACAGAGCCGGAAGAAGGAAGCAAAAGATACAGTAAGGCAGACCGCCATCCGACAGAAACAGCCGGAAACCATTCGGATTAAAGAAAAACCAAGGAAACAGCCGGAGCCGAAAACCATACAGAAGCGTATCATCAAGACGGCTCCCCAGTCTGCGAAGATCAGCGTCCAGCCAGAGCAGAAGCTCCGTGCGGCCAGCTCCAACGCCCTGACAGCCCGGATGCAGAAGCAGATGGAACGAAGGGCAGCGAAACAGGCGGCGAAGAAAGCAGCCTTGCAGACTTCTGATGGAATCCGTCGGATACAGAAAACGGCAAGGGCAGGGGAGAATACATTCAAGGCAGCTAGGGCCGCCGTGGAAGTGGCAGCGAAAACCGTGCAGTCCATGATGGCTGCACTGGGAGCGGCCGGAGCGGTCATGGTTTTGCTTCTGGTTATCATGGTCGGGATCATTGGCGGTGCGGCATTCTCTGGAAACTCAGAGAGCAACGAAGCACTCAGCCAGGAAGTACTTTCCTATACGGCAACCATCCAGAAATACGCCAACCAGTATGGAATCCCCGAATACGTTTCCGTGATACAGGCAATCATGATGCAGGAATCTGGCGGCCGGGGGACCGATCCCATGCAGAGCAGTGAGTGCCCATACAACACCCGGTATTCCAACAGCCCGAATGCCATCCAGGATGCGGACTACTCCATACAGGTAGGAATCCAGTATTATGCGGACTGCCTAAGAGAAGCCGGATGCACCAGCCCACAGGACATGGACAAGCTGAAGCTGTCCCTGCAAGGGTATAACTACGGAAACGGGTACATAACGTGGGCGATTCAGAAATATGGCGGCTACAGTGCAGAAAATGCCCTGCAGTTTTCCAATGAGCAGGCTGCTTCGCATGGCTGGAGTGCCTATGGTGATCCAGAATACGTCCCTCACGTTCTGCGGTATTATTCCAGCGGCGGATTGTTTGCCGGCTTGTTTGGAGGCAACGGCCAGATCGTATCCGTGGCACTTACCCAGCTTGGAAATGAAGGAGGCCAGAAGTTCTGGTCATGGTATGGATTTGACAGCCATGTGGCGTGGTGTGCCTGCTTTGCCAGCTGGTGTGGGGATCAGGCAGGACTGATCGAGAGCGGCAAGATGCCGAAGTTCTCCCTGTGCGATGACGGAATCGCATGGTTCCAGAGCAAGGGGAAATGGAAGAGCAGAGGATACTCGCCAGCACCCGGAACCCTGATCTTCTTTGACTGGAACGGGGACGGAACCTCAGACCATGTGGGAATCGTGGAGAAAACTGAGGGAAGTACCGTATATACGGTAGAGGGAAACTCCAGTGATGCCGTGAACAAGAGAAGCTATGATATCAATAACGGAACGATCATGGGATACGGCATACTTTGAAAATTAATATGTTGACTCTTAGAGAGTAGTCAATAGTTTAGATTACCTTGACTAAAAAACAAATATAAAGTATTATGTGATTAGCTTCAACTAACTAGAAAAGGAGGGCGCACGATGACAAACCAATATATGACGAAGCTGTATCATGATCTGCTCTCCAACTCTCCGCAGACAGTGACAATAGATATTCCGGCTGATATGGGAACAGGTCAGATTTCACAGGTTGTTACAAAGCAAGGAGCTGTTGTATCAGACTGGAAAATGAATTATTTTTCAGATATGAATGTGCAGGGTGTAAGCTGCGAAGATTATATTCAACTTTTATTTTGCTTCAATGATGGCGTATCGTGGAATATTGCAGATGCGCGTCAAAGTGTCAGCATCCAGAAAGGCGAATCCTGCATTTATCGAGGACATGGTAAAATGGAATACTTGTGTTATTCCGGGAAGAAAGATTTTCTTTTCAAGAATATAAAAATTCCCATGCCCTATTTTCACAAAATTTTGAATGACTACTTTGAAGATAGTGAAATAAACGCTTATGAAAAGAAATTACTGACAGGAATTTCAAAAGTGAGCGTTACCCCGTATATGGAACACATTTTTGCGGAGGTAAAAGATTTTACGCAATATCGTGGCGGTTTAGGGTATCTATTTTTGGAAAGCAAAGTTTTTGAATTGCTGTCTGTGTACTTGAGTGAAGTATTGGAACTCAGTATTCTTTCATCGGGCTATATCAGCATTTCCAAAAGTGACAGGGACTCGATTACCGAAGCAAAAAGGATTATCGACAGTCAACTTGCTTTTGCGCCAAGCTGTGAGGAACTGGCGAAAAAGGTCAATATCAGTGTTTCCAAGCTGACAAAGGGATTTAATTC
>OGRT01000506.1_pt1 | contig 43051 bp, 42 predicted proteins | sample 1553581 | NCBI WGS metagenome assembly OGRT01 (sample SAMEA2580113, study PRJEB22360) | human gut metagenome | biome: human gut; feature: human-associated habitat; material: faeces | place: Denmark | collected 2008/2010
CATCTAAAAATGGGGAAAGTGTTTTTCGCCCGCCATCCCCGCCGATGCCGTTAAGGCGCGTCTCGATGCCGAACGTGAGGAATGCGCAGTTTAGACACCTGTGTTTTGCGTACTTGCCGTTCGCCGCGTTTTAGCCGCCGTACTGGGTCCATTTATTTGACAGTTGTTGCGGTTCAACGTACGATAAATACTGTCATTTGCTTTGTGATATGTGCTCATCTTTGATGAGTTTGTTTATATGTTTATCTGTATCCGACCCGCATAAGCTGCGCCCATATTACTCAAATGTCGCGAGCCGTTCGTAAGGACGGTTCGCTTTGTTGTGTAACGAATCCATAAAAAGGAGTGAGCATGCCTATCATCGCAGCGCTCGTTGGCATCGTTTTGGGTGCCATCGCCGCCATTGCCTACATGCGCACCGCCAAGCAGGGTTGTCTTCACGAGGCCGACGAAAAGATCCAGTCGGCTCACGCACAGGCTGAGTCCCTAATCGGCGATGCAAAGCGTCAGGCCGAGACCCTCAAAAAAGAGGCTCTGCTTGAGGCCAAGGAAGAGATCATCAAGAATAAGCAGGCTGCCGAGGCCGAGGACAAGCAGCGTAAGAGCGAGATTCGTACGCTCGAGAACCGTGTGATGCAGCGCGAGGAGTCCCTCGATCGCCGCAACGATGCCCTTGACAAGCGCGAACATCAGCTGTCCAGCCAGGCTGGCCAGGTCGAGAAGCGCTCCCGCGAGCTTGAGGAGCTCTGCGCCAAGCAGACCTCGGAGCTCGAGCGCATCGCCGACCTGACCCGCGAGGACGCTCACAAGGAGCTCCTCGACAAGGTTCGTGGCGAGGTTACCCACGAGGCCGCCACGATCATCCGTGAGTCCGAGCAGCAGGTTCGCGCCGAGTGCCACAAGACCGCTCAGGAGATCTTGTCCCTGGCGATTCAGCGCTGCGCCGCCGACCACACCGCCGAGGTCACTGTTACCTCCGTGCATATTCCGTCTGACGACCTCAAGGGTCGCATCATCGGCCGCGAGGGTCGCAACATCCGCACCTTCGAGCAGGTTTCCGGCGTCAACCTCGTGATCGATGATACGCCCGAGACCGTCGTGCTTTCGAGCTTCGATCCGGTCCGTCGCGAGACCGCGCGCGTCGCCCTCGAGAACCTTATTGCTGACGGCCGCATTCACCCTGCCCGCATCGAGGAGATGTATCACAAGGCCGCCGACTTGGTTCAGCAGCGCGTGCGCGAGGCTGGCGAACAGGCCGCCTTCGATACCGGTATCCACGATCTGCACCCCGAGATCGTTAAGACCCTGGGTGCCCTGCGCTATCGCACCTCGTTTGGTCAGAACGTGCTCCAGCATTCCCTCGAGGTTTCCGACCTGTGCGGCGTGATGGCTTCCGAGCTTGGCCTGGACGTTGTGACCGCCAAGCGTGCCGGCCTGCTGCACGATCTTGGTAAGGCTATCGACCATGACGTCGAGGGCCCGCATGCCGTTATCGGCGCCGAGCTCGCCCGTCGCTATGGCGAGAAGCCCGTTATCGTTCACGCTATCGAGGCTCACCACGCCGACGTTGACCCCAACACGGTGCTCGATGTTCTGGTCCAGGCTGCCGATGCCGTTTCTGCCTCTCGCCCCGGTGCCCGTCGCGAATCGGCCGAGAACTACATCAAGCGCCTTGAGAAGCTCGAGGAGATTGCCAACTCCCATGACGGCGTCGAGCGTACCTATGCCATGCAGGCTGGTCGCGAGGTCCACGTCATGGTTCAGCCGGACAAGATTTCTGATGCTCAGTCCACGGTCTTGGCTCATGACATCGCCCATCAGATTGAGGAAGAGATGGAGTATCCCGGTCAGGTGCGCGTCGTCGTGATTCGCGAGAGCCGCGCTGTCGATATCGCTAAATAACATGAACGACGCGAACGAGCTCATCTCATTTATCGCGTCGATGTCGGGGGAGGGCAACCTTCGCGTCGAGGAGAACCTTGGCGAGGGGTATGTCCGCCTCCGCGTTTCGGAGGCCGAGCGGCGCCAGGCAAAGCACGACATTCAGCATGTCGAGGATATTGTCATCGAAATGCTGCGCAACGCTCGTGATGCCGGCGCCGACAAGGTCTATCTCGCCACGACCAAGGAAGATGGCGTCCGTACGCTCGTCTTTCTGGATAATGGCTCGGGCGTGCCGCAGGATATGCAGGAGCGCATCTTTGATGCGCGCGTTACCTCCAAGCTCGAGAGTATGAAGATGGACCGTTGGGGCGTTCACGGTCGAGGCATGGCTTTGTTCTCGATTAAGCAGAACACCGACGAGGCGCGCGTTGTCGCTTCAGATGTTGATCTTGGCTCGGTCTTTAAGGTGAGCGTCGCTACCGACCGCCTTGGCGAGCGCGCCGATCAGTCCAGCTGGCCTCAGGCCGTGAAGGACGAGGACGGTCACTATGTCTGCGCCCGTGGTCCTCACAACATCATTCGCGCCGCCTGCGAGTTTGCCCTCGAGGAGCTGCGCGCCTGTGATGTCTATCTGGGGTCTCCGTCCGAGATCGCCGCGACGCTGCATGCGCAGGCGTCCAGCCGTCTCGATGCTTCTCGTCTTTTGTTTATCGATGACGAAGCCGAGCTTCCAGTGGTCGATCGCCTGGGTCTTGCTTCGGATGCGGAAGACTTTATCCGTATCTGTTCGGGTTTGGGCCTTGAGATGTCCGAGCGTACGGCGCATCGTATTTTGGCGGGCCAGATTAAGCCCGTTCGCGGTGTGACCGCACGCCTGCTTCGCGAGCGCGATTCGTCCTCACATGCGTCTGCTCCGGTTGATCTTGCCAAGGATCGTCGCGGGCTGCGTATCGCCAAGGACGACATGGCGCAGTTCTCGCGAGCAGTGGAGCGCGACTTTAACGATCTTGCATCGCGGTACTATCTCAACCTTTGCGGCGACCCCAAGATTCGTGTTTCGCGTGATCGTATTACTGTGACGTTCGATCTTGCCAAAGAGGAATAGCATCTTTACCGAGTCCGTTCGGTACGATACAGTTATTGCAGTTAAAATGTACTTTTAAACGCAGGAGTTTCTTCATGGATTGCCTGAAGGTATCAAGCAAATCATCGCCCGCGTCCGTTGCCGGCGCCATTGCCGGCATGGTCAAAGATGGTGTTCCCGTCAATATTCAGTGTGTCGGCGCGGGTGCCGTCAACCAGGCTATTAAGGCTGTGGCCATTGCACGCGGATTTTTGATTCCGACCGGGTTTGATATTTCCTGCGCGCCGGTGTTCTCCGATATCCTCATCAACGGGGAGTCGCGCACGGCCATCCGTCTTTCTATTTACGTTCATCAGATTAATCGAGCTGCTATGGATAACGTTGTGATGGACGACGTTAAGCCTGTGGCATAGCTTTTGCTTGCCTCGTTTCGCTCCCCATCGTTAGGACTTATACACATGGACCAGGGTTCCGTACGCGATATTATTGCCGGTAAAACTTACTTTATCCGCACCTTTGGCTGCCAGATGAATCAGCACGACTCCGAGCGCGTGAGTGGCCTGCTCGACTCGTATGGCTGCCTCATGGCGCTCGATCCGGAGCATGCTGACATTGTCGTGTTCATGACGTGCTGCGTTCGTGAGGCCGCTGACACCCGTTTGTACGGCCAGTGCAACTCTTGTAAGAGCCTCCCGCCTTCGCCCTCGGGCAAGCGTGTGGTCGCCGTGGGCGGCTGCATCGCGCAGCGCGACGGCGAGGGTCTGCTCACCAATGTCGATAATGTCAATGTTATCTTTGGCACGCATTCCATCGCGCATGTGGCTGAGCTCATTGCCGAGTCGTTCTTGGACGGCAAGCGTCATATTCGCACCAATGAACACGAGGACACGGATGCTATGAGCATGCCGTGGCATCGCGAGACCCAGTATCACGCCTGGGTCCCCATTATGACGGGCTGTAATAACTTCTGCACCTATTGCATCGTGCCGTATGTGCGCGGTCGCGAAAAAAGCCGTCCTTTCGAGGAGATTGTCGACGAAGTGACCGGTCTCGTACGCCAGGGCGTGCGTGAGGTCACGCTTTTGGGTCAAAACGTCAACTCCTATGGTCGCGATCTGTTTGGCAAGCCGCGTTTTGCCGACCTGTTGCGTGCCGTGGGTGATACGGGTGTAGAGCGCATCTTCTTTACTTCCTCGCATCCCAAGGACCTGCTGCCCGAGACTATCGACGCTATGGCCGAGACGCCTGCCGTCATGCCGCAGCTGCACCTGGCAGTTCAGTCGGGCTCGACGCGCATCCTTAAAGAGATGAATCGTCGCTATACGCGCGAGGATTATCTGGGGCTCGTTGATCGCATCCGCAATCGCATGCCCAATATTGCGCTTTCGACCGATATCATTGTGGGTTTCCCCGGCGAGACCGAGGAAGACTTTGAGCAGACGCTCTCGCTCGCCGAGACGGTCCGTTATGCTCAGGCCTATACGTTTATCTATTCCAAGCGCGCCGGTACTCCGGCAGCCGAGATTGACGATCCCACGCCGCATGAGGTGATTCTTGAGCGCTTCAACCGTCTGGTGAAGGTTATCGAGACCACGGCGCATGAGTATAACCAAGGTGAGCTGCACACCGTTGTGCCGGCGCTTATTGAGGGTACGAGCAAAAAGAATGACGCGGTGCTGCTGGGTAAGAGTCCTAAGAATCAGACCGTTCATGCACCGATTCCCGCGGGCTACACCATCGATCAGTTGATTGGCAAGATTGTCGATGTTGACGTCGACGTTGCCAAGACCTGGTATCTGTCCGGATCCGTTGTGGGCGAGCCGCGCTAATGATTTCTCCCGGGGCAGGCCTTTCCGCCGTTGCGATTGTCGGTCCGACCGCGGTTGGCAAAAGTGATGTCGCGGATCGTTTGGCGGCTCGTCTTTCGTCCGAAGTGCTGTCGTGTGACGCGATGCAAATCTATCGAGGTATGGATATCGGCACTGCCAAGATGGCACCCGAGGAGTGCACGGCGCCGCTACGCCTGGTCGATATTGTTGAGCCGGGCGTTGCATATTCTGCAGCGCTGTATCAGGCAGACGCTCGTGTACATGTTGAGCGTTTGCTGGGCGAGGGCCGCCTACCGGTGTTTTGCGGGGGCACGGGCTTATATCTCAAGGCCGCCCTGGATGAGATGGATTTTCCCTCAGGCGAGCTTGAGGACGATCGCCGCGCGGGGTATCAGGAGCTTGCCGAGCGCATTGGCGAGGAAGCGCTGCACGCGCTGCTTGCCGAGCGTGACCCCGAGTCTGCTGCGGTCATCCACCCCCATAATGTTCGTCGCGTGATTCGCGCGCTCGAAATGCACGATGATGGTGTGTCCTACGCGCAGCAAAAGTCGCAGTTTAGTGTTCCGCGCGAGCATTATCACGCTTTGTGGTTTGGGTTGATGCGTAATCGTGAGGCGCTTTACGAGCGTATTAACCTACGCGTCGATCTGATGTTTGAGCAGGGTCTTGTTGATGAGGTTCGCGGTCTTATGGACCAGGGGCTGGAAGATGCCCTGACTTCGATGCAGGCGATTGGCTATAAAGAGATTATCGATGCCCTTAACGGCGTGATTTCTATGGATGAGGCTCGCGAACTCATCAAGACGCGTTCGCGTCGCTATGCCAAGCGCCAGCTTTCGTGGTTTAAACGCGATGACCGTATCATGTGGTTCGATATGGACGAGTTTACGATCGATGAGGTCGTTGAAGATATCCTTCACCGTATCGAGGCGGTCTAATGGCTCGGTTTCCCCTCGTTCCAACGGCTCCTGCGCCCGAACGTGCCGTTCTTGTCGGAGTTGAGTGGCGCGATAACGCCTGGCCGCTCGATCGCTCGCTTGACGAGCTTGAGCGTCTGGCCCATACGGCTGGCGCTCAGTGCGTGGCGCGTTTGTCACAGCGTCTGGTTAAGCCCTATCCAAAATCGTTTATCGGCTCCGGTAAGGTTGAGGAGCTTTGCGGACTCGTGCATCGTATGGATGCCGATGTTGTTATCTTCGACGACGATTTAACGCCCTCGCAGCAGTCGTATCTGGAGAAAGCCGTGGGCGAACCGGTTAAGATTATCGACCGTACGGCGTTGATTCTCGATATTTTTGGCCTGCACGCTCAGACCCGTGAGGGCCGTCTGCAGGTGCAGCTAGCCCAATTGCAGTATCTGTTGCCCCGCTTGCGCGGTATGTGGAGCCATCTTGCTAAAGAGCAGACACGCGGCGGCATTGGTTCGCGCTTTGGTCAGGGCGAAAGCCAGCTCGAGGTTGACCGACGTTTGATTCGCAACAAGATTGCCGCACTTCGTCGCGAGCTTAAGCAGGTTGAACAGCGCCGCGATGTCCAGTCAAAGAGTCGTATCGAGTCGCCGGCGTTTCGCGTTGCCTTAGCCGGTTATACCAATGCCGGTAAGTCGACGTTGCTCAATCGCCTGACCGGGTCTACGGTGCTTTCACAGGACAAGTTGTTTGCCACGCTCGATCCGACGACGCGCTCGTATCGCTTGCCCGGTGGTCGTGGCATGACCATTACCGATACCGTTGGTTTTATTCAAAAGTTACCGCATGGTCTCGTTGACGCCTTTAAGTCCACGCTGTCTGAGGTCCTTGGTGCCGATCTGATCCTTAAAGTTGTGGATGCCTCTGACGAGGACTACGAGCGCCAGCTCGAGGCAGTCGATCGCGTTCTTGACGAGATCGGTGCCGGCGAGCGTTTGACGCTTACGGTGTTCAATAAAATCGACCTACTCGATAGCGTCGATCGCTTGAGTTTCCATCGTCGCTATCCCGAGGCCGTGCTGTTCTCGGCCCAGACGGGCGAGGGGCTCGACGATCTCGTCGACCGCATTGCTCGTGAGGCAGCTGCCACCGATGTGTTGCTTTCCGCTGATATCCCGTATCGCGAGGGCGCCCTCATCACGCTGGTTCATGAGCAGGGAACCCTTCTGCATGAGGAATATCTCGAGGATGGCGTTCGCATTGTGGCGAAGTTGCCGGCCCGAATCGCGCCGCGTCTTGAGCGCTATCGTACGGAATAAACGAGCTCTAGCACGCCTAGAATGACAGGCTGATGAAGTAGGTAGAACGGTAAGGCATGCCGACCGAGGACTGCGAGCGCCGGGATGGGATTGGCGTATGCCCATGCTGGCGCTTCGAGGCTTGATGCTTGTGCCGCTTGGGCAGCAAAAAAGCCGGTAAGGTACATAAAGACAAACGGAATGAGCGGATAGTAATCTCCCGAAACAAAGCCCGGGCCCGGGAATCCTAGCCATGCCAGGTAGGGGAGTGGGTAGACCGCCTTTGGAATGCCCCAGGTTAGGGCAAAAAGAACAAGGCACACTGCGATGCCCCACGAGCCCGGTAATTTTGTGAGTAACGGACGGGTGAGTGCAACCACCGCGGTGCACGCTGCCATGCAATAAATGATGCCAAAGTTTACCGAATCGTCGACTGACACCAGTGTAGTTGCAATCCATACGATCAAGGCTGCGGCTGCGTATTTGAGGGCGCGCTTACCGTTATTACGCGAGAGCGTGCACATCCAACCGGCGATAAACAAAAATACCCAGCTGATACTAGCGCGCCAGATATCCTGGAAAACCGTTTCGGTAAACCATGGCATATCCCATCCATATAGGTAGGCCAAATCGTAGCAGGCGTGGAAACCTGCCATCGATAGCATCGTAAACCCGCGGACGGTATCAAATATGGTGATGCGTTTTTGCATTACGAGAATCGGCGCATTAAACCGACAACCTTACCCAAAATAACGGGGTTCGTCGCATAGATGGGCTCCATAGTGTCGTTCTCGGGCTGCAGGCGCACGCGCCCTTGCTCCTTGTAGAACGTCTTGACGGTCGCCGAGCCATCGATCATTGCCACGACGATTTCGCCGTTCATGGCGCTCTTTTGTTCGCGAACGATAATGTAGTCACCGTTGTAGATGCCGACATTGATCATTGAGCTGCCGTGCACTTCAAGGATAAAGGAGCCCTGGTCTGTGGCGATTTCGGTCGGGATGGTAAATGTGTCCTCGATATTTTGCTCGGCCAGAATGGGAATCCCGGCCGCGACGCGACCGACGAGCGGCAGAGAGACCGTTCCGCGGGGCGCTGTGGGTTCATCGGATTTGGAAATCGAGACAGAGGATCCGTCCTCATCAAAGAGCTCTAGGGCGCGAGGCTTGGTGGCATCGCGCTTGAGCAGTCCTCGAGCCTCCAGGGCAGAGAGATGAGCATGCACCGTGCTGGGGGAGGAGAGGCCTACGGCCGATGCCATCTCGCGCACACTGGGCGGATAGCCCTTCTCCTGCTGATATTCCTTGATGAAGTCGTAAATCTGCTGCTGACGCTTGGTAATTTTGCGAGCCATCAGGGGATCCTCTCTGCCAATGTCAAACAAATGTTCGATTTTTGCTTGACAGGAACAACTGTTCGAAGATAATAATAACCGAACATTCGTTCTCGCGCTAGACATTTTTGTCCGCGCGGCTTGATAAAACTGTTCTCAGCAAAACACGTGAGAGGAGAACATGATGAACACAACGAATATGGTCCAGGGAAACCTCGCCCTTAAGCTCGAGGCGCCTGCGGCGCCGGCTTTCACGGTTGTCAAAGGCGGCCGATCTGGTTTCCAGACACTACCTGGCAAGCCCGTCCGCAGCCAGTGCGTCGCCACGACTTCGGCCCCCGTTGCCCTAAAGGTCTCGACGATTGTCGCCCTGGCCGTTGCGCTCACGCTCTTCTTTGTACTTGCTACTTCGATCTTCAGCGCTCGTCACGCCGCATATGCCGAGTCGGCTTCTAACGTTACCTATGAGACCGTCCGTGTTCAGTCTGGCGATTCCTTGTGGTCGCTTGCCCAGGAGCATCCGATTGAAGGTCTTTCCACGCAGGAGACCTCTGATATGATCCGCAACGTCAATCACCTGGAGCATGGCTCGCTCGATGCCGGTGCGCATCTTAAAGTTCCCGCACGTTCCTAAGATTTAAGTACTGTCGCATGGTACCCTTGTAATCGTTTTAGAGGAGGTACCATGCGCTGTCCTAAATGCGGCAAGGCACATACCCGAGTTGTTGATTCCCGCATGCAGGAATCTAATAACACCATTAAGCGCCGTCGCGAATGCTGCTCGTGCAATTATCGCTTTACGACTTTTGAGCGTTGTGAAGACCCTATCGAGGTCATTAAGTCAGACGGAACCAAGCAACGGTTCGATCGCAATAAGCTTCTGGTCGGTTTGATGCGCGCCACGATCAAGCGTGATATCGACACGAAAAAGCTCAACGAGATCATTGACGATATTGAGGTTGAGCTTCGCTCCCGTACGCTCACGGCCGTTACGTCCCATGAGCTGGGCGATATGGTTCTTAAGCGGTTGGCCAAGATCGATAAAGTGGCCTACATCCGCTTTGCCTCAGTCTATCGCGATTTCAAAGACGTCGATGAGTTTCTGCAAGAGCTCGACAAGCTAAGGTGATTTCATGTCCAACATTACCGTTAACATTAAACGTCTCGACCCAACCGTCGAGCTTCCCAAATACGCCCATCCTACGGATGCCGGTCTCGACCTCCGCGCCAACGAAGGCTGCACCCTCAAGCCCTTTGAGCGTCGTCTGGTCTCCACTGGCTTGGCCATTGCGCTGCCCGATGGTTACGCTGGCTTTGTCCAGCCCCGCAGCGGCCTGGCCATTAAGCAGGGCCTGTCCATAGTCAACACTCCTGGCCTCATCGATGCCCACTATCGAGGAGAACTCAAAGTCATCCTCATCAATCTAGACCCCACTAACAACCTCCAAATCAACAAAGGCGACCGCATCGCCCAACTCGTCATCCAAGAAGTCCCCACGGTCAACCTCGTAGAAGTAGAAGAACTAGACGAAACCGACCGAGGAGCCGGCGGCTTCGGCTCCAGCGGCGTCGCTTAGGGCGCTCATATCCCTCCCGCCTGCCTCTCACACATATCATTCCATGCTCAAACATTCTCGCTTCGCTTCGCTCACTGCGAAACTGCGCGTGGAACGATATATGGGCGGCTCCCGCCGAGCAGCGGACTTTCGTCTACCTGATATGCGCAGGTTTTCCGCCCCAGTAGAAGCGGCAGAAGGCTCGTTTGCGCTTTTGGGGTTTGCCTACGAGTTCCATGATGGCGACAGCGATGTCTTCGGCTGCGTGGGGGCGGCGTAGTACTTCGCCATTGATGAGCAATGCCTTGAGCGACTCCGGATGATCGTGGAGATGTCGCAACGTCACGATGAGCTCTCGTGCCGTGGTGACGTGCATGCTGGCGCCCATGCCGGTGAGCATAGTGGTGTTTGCCTTTTCCTGGCCATAGGACTTGCCCAGCAGGATCATCGGCAGATGTGCGCAGAGGCACTCGGTGACCGTGAGCCCGCCCGATTTGAGGATTGCCAGGTCGCAACCGTGCATGAGGGCCGCCATGTCGTCGACATAGTCCAACACCGTGACGTTCTCGAGTTTCATGGCATCGAAGAGCGTCTTCAGCCGGGTGGCATACTCCACGTCTTTACCGGGCAAAAAGACAAAGTGCATGTCTTCGAAGCTGCGCAGGAAGGGGAGTGTGTGGTCCATCGCCGCTCGGAAGCGGACGTAAGGCTGAGGCAAGCTGGCACCGGCCATTACCAGCACGACGGTCTTGTCGATGGGAAGGTTGAACTTGGCTAGCTCTTCCTCGCGATCGTAATCCGTGTCGAATCCGGCGCGAATAGGAATGCCGGTAATGCGAATCTTTGCCTCGGGCACCTTGCGCGGACGCAGGGTTTCGGCCATAAATTCGTTGGCAACACAGAAGAGGTCGGTGTCCTTGTGGGGCCACCAGCCCTCGACTTCGTAGTCGGTCGGTACGCAGATGACCGGATAATCGATACCCGTAATTACGCGAGCGCCCACGGCAACATTGGCTGCCGTGATGTGCGTTGCGACCACGGCTATGGGCCTGCGACTACGAATATATTCGTTGAAGGCAGGGAACATAATTCGCGACCATGCCGTGCCGCCACCCCAGAGAAGATGTCCCGTTAGCGTGTATCGCCAGGTCAGGTCGTAAATGGGGCGCGTGGCTCCCGTAAAAGAAGCCGCGGTCTTATTGCCGTCGAATTTAATTCGTCCAAAATCAAGGATATCGAGCACTTCAATCTCAACGTCCTCGGGGATGCCATTGGTGCCGCGGATGAGGTCGAATGCCTGCGCAATCGCATTTGCGGCGGCCTTGTGGCCCGAGCCGACCGAGGCGTGCACGATGGTCACGAGAGGTTTTTGCTGCGCCAAGAGCGTGGTTTGCTTCGATTGGGGAGCGCTGTGCGCGAGCAGGGGAGCGTCGTCGCTCGTCTGCGTCTGATCCATCGATAACTCCCCTTCGACGTTGTAACACGGGTTTATCATTGTAGTGCATGAGTGTCACGTTCACGTAAATTTGGGTATGAGCGCAAAGAACGACAACGTTTCGACGAGAGGACTCTTCATGACTACCGATCAGACAATCGATGTTGCGATTATCGGCGGCGGCCCTGCGGGCTATGCTGCCGCCATTTATGCGGCGCGCGCCAACCTGACGACGACTGTCCTTGAGCAGGGCATGTCTGGCGGACAGATCGCCACGTCCAACGAGATTGAGAATTATCCTGGCATTCCGCTGCTGAGCGGTGCCGAACTTGGTGAGCGGTTCCAACATCATGCTGAAGGCCTGGGGGCTCAGGTTGAATGGAGTATGGTGACTGGCGTCGATTACGATGCCGATGCTGCACAATTTACCATTCATCATGATGCGGGCGACACAACGGCCAAGAGCGTCATTGCGTGCATGGGCGCCACGCCGCGTCCTGCTGGTTTTGTTGGCGAGGATACGTATCGCGGTCGTGGCGTTTCGTATTGCGCGACGTGCGACGGCATGTTCTTTCGTGGCAAGCAGGTCTTTGTCATCGGCGGCGGCAATGCTGCCTGCGAGGAAGCCCTGTTCTTGTCAGAAATCGCCAGCAGCGTGACCATCGTGCTGCGTCGCGATCAATTCCGTGCACCCGAGGGTGTTGTGAATAAGGTGCTTGCTAACGACAATATTTCGGTTAGGTACCAAACTAGTATTGTTGAGCTTTCTGGTGAATCGATGCCCACGACAATCACGTTCAAGGACAATGCGACTGGTGAAATGCACACTGAGTCCTTTGAACCTGGCTCTTTTGGCATCTTTGTCTTTGCGGGCACGCAGCCACACACCGAGCTGGTTGAGCATCTCGTCGATCTGGCTCCGGACGGCGGCATTGTCACCGACGATTCGATGGCCACCCGCACACCCGGCTTATTCGCAGCCGGCGATATCCGCTCCAAGCGTTTACGCCAGGTTGTGACCGCCGTTTCAGACGGTGCTATAGCGGCAACCAGTGCATACGCTTTCTTACGCGGATAAGTACGATAATATATCTTATGTAAGGTTGTTATCTTTAAACAAAGTGGTTGGACGGTGCTTCAACGTGCTGTCCAACCACTTTTACTTAGCGGCTATGTGGTATGCAAAACTAGATAACCTAGAATACAATATAGAAAACGATCGGAGGCCTCTTATGAACCACGTCAAACATGTTATCCCGATGTCCGATACATCGGTCAGCATTAAGCCGGAGGATATTCAGCCGACGGTGCTGCCGGATGCATTTATTCAGTCCGATATGGTGGGTAAACTCAACGCGTTGAGTCTGCCACGCTATGACCAGCTGCCCAACGTAACGCTCTATCGCGATCAGGTTATTGAATATGTTGCGCTGTGGATGGAGCCGCTTTCGATTTGCGTAGAACAGCCCGTTATCACGCCTTCGATGATCAATAACTACGTGAAGGTCGGCCTCGTTCCTGCTCCGGTTAAAAAGCAGTATGGCCGTGAGCAGATTGCGCGTCTCATCGCCATTTGTATCTTTAAGCAGGTGCTGCCCATCGCTGCGGTCCAGGCTCTCTTTAATATTCAGCGCTTGAGCTACGACGCTCCGACGGCTTTCGATTATGTAGTCGATCAACTTGAGGCATCGATTCGTGCGGCGTTTTCCGTCGAGCAGACTCCCGTGCCCGATACCGCACATCAGGTTACGCGCGAGTCGCTGCTCGTACGCAGTGCGGTTTCGTCTTTTGTATCGAAGGCGTACCTGATGAGCTACCTCAAGTTCAATGGGTTTAATAGTTAACCGAGGTATAAGACGGGCGGGATAAAAGCCACTGGCTCTTTATCCCGCCCGTACGTTTGTCTAGTTGGACATTATCGGCCCGAAGCGACGCCCATGCCGTAGCCGATGATGAGGCCGTGCATCTCGGCATAGTATGAATCAAGCCCGTTGCAGGGCATGATGATAGTCTTGGAGCCTGGCCAGCGCTCCACAATGCGGCTGGCAAGTGCCTGGGCGCCTACTTCATTCTCGACGTGGTCGATGATGACCTCGCCGCCCGTGAAACCCTCGGCCTCCATGGTGTCAATAATCTTGTTGAGCATCTTCTTTTCGCCACGCGTGTGCCCAACGAGTTCAATTTTACCCGCTTCGCTCGCCGTGCCCAAAATGCGGATATTGAGCTTGTTGGCAATAACGCCGGCTGCCTTAGGAATACGTCCAGCCTTTGCAAGGTTCTCGTAATTACACAGGCTAAAGAGAATCTTGCTGTTCTGTTCCAAGCTATCGAAGTAAGCGCAGGCATCCTCAAAGGAGGCATCCGGATTACTTGCAAGATAGCGGTCGAACAGCAGGAAGATTAGATCCATTTTGCCACCTGCGGCTCGCGAGTTAACCAAATGAATCTGACGGTTGGGCTCTTCGGCAAGCACCATGTCACGTGCGGTAGCCGCGGCATTGTAGCTTCCCGAGACGCCCTCGGAGATAGGCATGCAGATTGTCTTGTCGGAGAGCTTAAAGAGCGCAGCCCACTCCCCTACGCTCGGGCAGGAGCTCGATGATGCGCTGGCTTCCGATTGAATGGCAACATTAAGCTCGTGAACATCGAGCGAGAGGTCATCGACAAATTCACGCTCCCCTACTCGGATCTTAAGGGGTGCAAATGCAAAGGTGGTATGAGGTGCGGTTGGCTGCCAATCGCGAAGATTGCAGCTCGAATCGGTGATAAGCGCCCAGCTCATTGAGGGTCCTTTCTATTTGTTCCTCAATAATTATAGCCGTCTTTCTCATCAATTGGACGGCTATCTAGTTTTGAATACTAGATAGCCGTCCTGATCCTAAGGCAAACAGTAGAGGCAAAAAGAATGGGCCTCGTGACTCAAGATCGCGAGGCCCACGTTCGTTCGCTGTATTAATAGATTAGTAGCGAACGAAAATATAATTGTTGTTCATGCCAGCGGCAACGGAGCTGATGATAACGCCCGTGCTGTAGTCGGAAGCATGGATCATCTGACCGTTACCAATGTAGATGCCGGTATGGTAAGAGTTAACAACGACGTCGCCAGGCTGGGGATCGGACACGCGGGTCCAGCCCATGAAGGTGCCCGTGGTGCCAAGGCGACAATAACGGCCGGTGAGGCAGTAGCTTACAAAGCCGGAGCAGTCAAAGCTGTTCGGTCCAATGCCGCCCCAAGAATAAGCACAACCGAGCTTGCTGTAGGCGCGCGAAACAACGGTACCACCGTCAACGGACTGGCTCGGTGCGGAAGGCGTCGGAGTAGGAGCGGGCGTCGAAGGCTGCGGCGAGGGAGCAGGAGTGGGCGCGGGGGTGTTCTCAGTCGTACCGCCGGTGTCGTTGCTCACCGTGGCCTTTTCGGCGGTGCTGGCATTGATGCCAGCCTGCAGTGCGGCGTTGGCCTCGGCCTCGGCAGCAAGCTCGGCCTGCAGCTGTGAATCCAGGGAGTTCACGACACTCTGGGCCTCAGCCTGCTGGGCGTTGAGCTCGTCGACCTTCTTCTGCGTCGCGGCGACGTTCTTCTCCTGCTCGGTCTGCTTATCGGTAAGCTGCTGCTTAAGGTCCTTGACCTCCTGAATGGTCTGGGCCTGCTTGTCGGAAACCTTGCCGTAGTAGAACAGACGGTTGAGCATGTCGCCCAGATCGTCGACGCCCGTCAGAACCTGAAGGAGACTCAGACCGCCGGTCTTGTACTCACCGGCAACGTAGCTCGAAAGCTTTGCCTGACCCTCGGCAATCTCTTGCTGCTTTTGCGTGATCTCGCCTGCAGTCTGATCAAGCTCCTGCGTCTGTGCGGAGAGTTCTTCATGAATTTGCTGAGTTTGGGTGCCAATCTGCTCGAGCTTGGTACGAGCAGCGGCAAGGTCGGATGCGGTATCGGCGTAGGCCGGAGCCACGAGGCCCAGGCCCAAAACACAAGCGAGGGTTGCCGTAGCAGCGCAGCGTGCCATGTTTCTGTGCGTGTTTGCTGTGCGCATGTAGCTTCCTTTCCGGTATCTAAGGGTAGCGGCTAGTCCACCGTTACCAGGCTAAAGAGCTCAACGTCCTCATTAGAAGGCGTGAGCTTCTTGCGCGGGTTGAGAAACGCAAGCTCAAGGATACAACCGTAGCCCACAAGCTTTGCGCCCATATCTCGCACCAGTTTACCTGTTGCCTCGACGGTTCCGCCCGTCGCGACCAAGTCGTCCAGAATCAACACGGTATCTTTAGAGCTGATAGCATCGGCGTGAATCTCGATAGAATCCGTTCCATACTCGAGCTCGTAGCTCTCGCTCACCGTCTTGCGCGGCAGTTTACCCGGCTTACGAGCGGGAACAAAGCCGGCGCCCAAGGCGACGGCCACGGGCACGCCCACCATAAAGCCACGAGCCTCGGGACCGACGACCTTAGTAATGCCCATGCCAGCAAAATGCTCGGCCAGGGCATCCACCATGGCCTTCAGAGCCTCGGGATTGCCAAAGAGCGGCGTGATGTCCTTAAAGACGACTCCGGGCTCGGGATAGTCGGGGATATCGACAATATGAGATTCGAAGTCGAACATGGCGTGACCTTTCATGGATTGCCGGGTGGACGGCGGTTATTTACCCGCGTTAGCAGACGAGCTATGCGAGGGGACGACGACCTTGGACGGCTGCACGAGCGACTCGTCATGCGCGGTAACCGCGGGAACGCTTGCCCCATCGCTTTTAGCCTTGGTGGATTCGGAACGCGCGATCTCCTCATCGAGAGCATCGATGTCAGCGTCCTCGACCACGGCGTTGAGCGACTCAAAGACTCGGTTCTTAAGGAGCGCGGTGTGCACACCCTCGGTGAGGTCGTGCAGCTTCTTAAAGGCGCGCTCGAGCTTGGCGTCGCGCTCGTCATCGGAGGTATCCATGCCGAGCATGCTCACGAGCACCTGCTCAAACATCGAAGACTCGCGGTTTGCCGACGATACGTACTGACGCAGGTTGCGCGGCTCAATGTGGAAGCGCGACAGCTCCGAGCAGTAACGGATAATCGGGAAATCTCGGCCATCGACGAGCTCACGGTTCTGCGGGCTCTTGATGATGCGGATAAGGTCGTTTTCGGCAAGGGAGCGGATAAACGAGATCTCGACGCCGAGCATGTCGGGGATCGTCTCGATGGGATGCAGCTTTTGCTTGGTCTCCTTGGGCTCCGTCTTAAGCGGAACATCGGACAGAAGACCCACCTCGTAAGCCAAAGTGGACAGGTCCGTTGCGTTTTCCAGTCGCTGCTTAATGACGTTGAGCGGCATGTAGCGGGTCTTCTGCAGGTGCAGGATGACCTCGAGACGGTCAACGTCTTCTTTGGAGTACTGGCGATACCCCTTTGGCGTACGATGAGGGGTGATGAGCCCCTCATCTTCTAGAAATCTAATTTTTGAGTTCGATAGATCGGGGTATGCGCCTCGAAGAAGGTTGACGACTTGGCCGATACTCAGATAGTTGCGTTCGGCCATTACCTACTCACCGGTTTCGATGCGCTCCGGCGTGCTCTCGTGGTAGATGAGCGTGAACGTACCGATCTGAACGGAAGAGCCGTCGTGCAGCGGAGCACCGTTGACGATGGCGCCGTCGACCCAGGTGCCGTTGAGCGAGCCCAAATCCTCAATACGGGCGCCCAGGCCCTCACGAATAATGCGTGCGTGGCTGCGCGAGACGGTCATGTCGTTGAGGAAAATGCCGTTCGCGGGATCGCGGCCGATGGTGGTCACGTCGTCCTCGAGCTCAAAGGCAGCTCCGGTCTGCGGACCCTTGACGATGGACAGAACAGGAGCGGTGATGCGAACGTTGGCCATAAGGTCGGGAACGGTGACATCGCTCGAAGGAACGCGGAAAACGCAGGTAGCGTCCGCAGTCTTATCGTTCTGAGGCATATTGTTAACCTTGTTGTCCATGACAACCCCTATCTAACGCGGCCACGCCGCAAAGAATGAACCGTACGTAATCATACCCCAATGAATCAGTCTTCGATTTCGGGGTTGAGAAAGTCGGTGTCCTCGTCCTCGGGATGCACGATGGCCTGTTTAATGGCCGCCCCGCCCTTAATGGAATAGATGACAGCGGTGAGCGTGGAGAAGATGACGCCGCCGTATACAAAGAAGATGCCGAGGGGCACCGAGCTGCCGTTGAGGCCCGGGAATGCCGTGTACGCGGCGGGCAGCAGATGCCAGCCGTCGATGACGGGGAATCCAAGCAGCATGAGCGAGAAGCCGGTCATGAGCAGCGCCGTGGCAATCTTGCCGGGAAAGACGACATCGATGGGGCGACGGTGATAATGGCGCACGATGAGCGAGCCGATACCCAGATAGATATCGCGACCGATGATGAGCACGCAGACCCAGATGGGAAGCTCGCCGCGGACTACCAGGCCCAGCACGCCGGTAAACAGCAGCGCACGGTCGCAGATGGGATCCATAACCTTGCCGAGCCACGAGACCGTTTTGGTCATGCGGGCAATCTGGCCGTCCATCCAGTCGGTTGAGGCGGCGATGGCATAGATCACGATGGCGACGACGCGGTTGTTGTCCGTCACAAACAGGTACAAAAAGACGAGCGTGAGGACCAGGCGCGTAAAGGTAATGAAATTGGAGATCGTAAAGATCTTATTCGACGGGTAATCGGAAGTGCCGATAAGCTCCTTTTTGATCTTCTTCTTGATGCCCACAGGACTCCCCCGCTGGTAAACGACAAAACTTTCGATACTATACCCGTTCTAGCGATGTCTATCCAGCGTAAGCATAGAGAGTCCAGACATATGGAGGACGGTATCGGGCGGGACAGTCGTTGATTCATCGTTGGTTAAGCAATTGATTATTAAACAAAAAAGGTCAGGCACTAGGTGCCTGACCTGCAAACTTCTGGTCGGGACGACTGGATTCGAACCAGCGACCCCTTGACCCCCAGCGGGGTCAGAATGACCCTGACCTGTGCTTATTTTGTTAAAACACGCGCAGATAGCGCAAGTAGCGCATTTCCGCATTTGTAAATTTTACCAGCTCAGCGCGGTCTGTCCAGATAGCATATTATCGGCTTCGAGGAGCGCGGTGCAGCCGATGATTTAATCAACGGGGGTAGGAGCCCCGAATCGTCGCCTCTCCGGGTTCCCGCAGGTGGGCCCGCCTGTTTCTAATCAACTGCGGATTCAGGAGCAGACATGCAGAACGAGAAATGCAGCAATAAAACCTTACGCGTATGCGGAGCCGGCGGCGTGAGGAAGAACAAGGGCAAATGGCAGGCTGTCGTGACGGTGGCCGACGAGATGACCGGGAAGAAGGTCCAGAGGACCAGGAACACCGGCGTGCCCTGCCTGAAGCAGAGCACGCGGGGAAAGGCGGCGGCGATGCGCGTCCTCGCGGAATTCAGGTCGGAGGTCGAGCTGGAACTCGCCGAGGCCGAGGAGGCGAGGGCCGCTATCGGCGCCGGGCTTCCCGCCGAACAGCGGGATGACTACGCCGCGCTGCCGCTCTCCGAGGCGCTCGAGAAGTTCATCGACTTCTGCCTGGAGATGAACAGGATCACCCCGACGACCCGCGACGACTACCACTACAGCGCCCTGCACATCGAGCGAGACGAGCTGGGTCTGGTCCCCGTGAACGAGGTAACGACCGACGACGTCAACGCGTGGTCGAGGCGCAGGATCGCCCTGGGCACGGCGCCGGACACGCTCAACAAGTCATTCAAGCTCGGCAAGCGGCTCTACGCCGTCCTGCTGAAGCGCAGCAACGACACGATCGGGAGGAACCCGTTCGACGGCGCCCTCGCGCCCAGGGTCATCGCCAGGCCCAGGAACGCGCTGCGCTCCGACCTCGTGCCGAAGCTCAACTCGGTGACCTCGATGATTCTGTTAGCGCTAATCTAAAATTGACCACTTTCGCAAACGCATCTCGCCGAATGCGCTAACGCGCTTTCGCCGACCCCGCTAACGTACTTTCACCAACTGCGCTAACGGAACTATGCTCCGATCGGGTATCCGACCCGGGAGGAGCGGGATATGGAGCGAAACGTAATGGGAGAGCTGAACGTCTACAGGGGGTCCGGCGCGAAGCCGAACTTCAGCGAGATCGCGAGGAGGCACGGCATGGACCGGCACACGGTCGCCAAGTACTGGCGGGAGGGCGAGTCCGCCGCCGACGGCAGGTCCGCGAGGGGCAGCGCCTTCGACCCGCTCGAGGAGGTGATCCGCTCGAAGGCCCAGCTGCCCGGGATGACCAAGATGGCCGTCTACGCGTTCCTGCGCGAGAGTCGCGGGGAGGGGCTGCCCGGGTACGGCGCCTTCACCGCCTGGTGCCGGGCCCGCGACGTGCCCTTCGGGGGCGCGGGCGGCCGCGAGCCGCACCCGCGGTTCGAGACGCCCCCGGGCAGGCAGCTGCAGTTCGCATGGGAGGAGGGCATGAGGCTCGTCGACTCGGAGGGCGAGGTCTTCGAGTTCAGCGTGTTCACCGCGACGCTCGGCTACTCCCGGAAGCACCGCTTCATACCGGTCAGGAGCCGCACGCTCGACGACCTGCTGTCCTGCCTGCTCGCCACCTTCACCCGCCTCGGCGGCGTCCCGGAGGAGTGCATCACGGACAACATGTCGTGCCTGGTGACCGTCTCGGGCCGCAGGAGGACCAGGCAGGAGAGGGCGTGGCGGTTCGCGCGGGAGGCCGGCTTCGAGCTCAGGCTCTGCGCGCCGCGCTCGCCGCAGACCAAGGGCAAGGACGAGTCGGCCAACCGCTTCCTGAACCGCCTGCTCGCCTACGGCGGCGAGTTCACCGGGTGGAGCGGCCTCGCCGAAGCGGTGGCCCGGGTCGAGGCCCAGGCCAACTCGGAGCCGAACCGCACCACCGGCCTGCCGCCCGACGCGCTGTTCATGCGGGAGAAGGAGAGCCTGCGGCCCATCGGGAACCTCCGGCTCCTCGAGTCGATGGTGGGCGACGTGAGCGTCCAGACCGTCCCGTCGACCATGCTCGTCAGGGCCGCCGGCAGGGAGTGGTCCGTGCCCAGGCGCTGCATCGGCCGGCGCGTGAGCGTCGTGGCGATGCCGGGCGGCCAGGTCGTGGTGAGGATGGCCGGCGAGGAGGTCGCCGTCCACGACGCCGCGTCCGGGCCGTCGAGGCCCATCAACTACGACCCCGACCACTATGGGCAGGCCCTCGAGGGGAAGCGGGGCCTGGCCGACGCGGACATCGCCGAGGCCGCGCGCGCCAACCTCGCGCTGCTCGACTCGCTCGGAGGGGCGTGATGGGCGCCGTCGCGGAGGGCAACCCCTCGATCAGGGCGCAGGCGAACCTCTCCGCGCTCGGGCTGCACGAGATGGCGGCGTCCCTGCCCGACTACGTGAGGATGGTCGCCGCGGGCGAGCGGGGCTTCGCCTCCGCCCTCGAGGAGATGACGCGCGTCGAGGTCGCCGCCCGGGAGGTCAGGATCACCAACCAGCGCATACGGTCGTCGGGGTTCCCCTACGTCAAGGGGCTGGCGGACTTCGACTGGGACTTCCAGCCGTCGGTCCCGCGCGCCGAGATCGAGGAGCTCGCGACCCTGAGGTTCGTCGAGCGGGCCGAGAACGTCCTGTTCGTGGGGAGCCCCGGCGTGGGCAAGACGCACCTCGCCGTCGCGCTGGGCATCGAGGCGGTCAGGGCGGGGCGCGAGGTCAGGTTCGTGGACTGCGCCCGGCTCGTCGAGGACCTGGAGGACGCCTCGTCGCGCGGCATCCTCAAGAAGAGGCTCAAGTACTACGCCCACTCGAGGCTGCTGATCATCGACGAGCTCGGCTACCTCGACGTCGGCAGCGCGGGCGCGGACCTGCTGTTCCAGCTGATATCGACGCGCTACGAGCAGCGCTCGACGATCATCACCACCAACGTGGGGATCAGCGGCTGGGGCAGGGTGTTCGGGGACGACGTGGCGGCGAGCGCGATCGCGGACAGGGTGTGTCACCACTGCCGCCTGGTCAAGATAACCGGCAGGTCCTACAGGCTGAAGGACCTGCCGAGGGACGGTCCCGTCAAGCCGTGACCGGAATCGGTGAAAATACGTTAGCGCAACCGGTGAAACCGCCTTTGCGCGAACGGCGCGCCTGTTTAGCGAAACTGGTGAAAAATAGATTGACGCTAACATCCCTCCAGGAAGTCGGCCCAGAACCCGCGCCAGTCGAGGTAGCGCTCGACCCAGAGCTCGGCCTGGTGCAGCTTCTCGATGCCCATGAGGTCGCGCGCGATGAGGTAGAGCTCGCGCCCCGCCTGGAGCTTCGGCCGCGTCGTCGTGTAGCGCTTGACCTGCGAGAAGGCGCGGAAGGTGCACCTCTGGACCCTGGTACGCGGCCAGGTCTCGCGCACGGCCTTGGCGAACCCGCTCCCGCCGTCGGTGACGACCACCTCGGGCGCCGGGATGGGCGACATGAGGGCCGACCACGCCCTCGAGTTCTCGGACCTGGCCATGTACCAGGAGACCACCCTCTCGCCGCTGCAGCATATGAGCACCATGAGGTCGCGCGCGACCCAGATCCCGTCGACGTAGAGCACGCGGCGCAGCTCGCCGTCGGGGACGAGTATGGGCCAGACCTCCCAGAACTCGGCCGTCCTGCGCCTGAAGGACCGTCCGCCGCCCGGCATCGCGGCCTGGGAGTCCTTGGAGAGGAGCCACCCGAGGAACTCGTCCAGCCTTGTCGCCGTGTCGTCGTACCTCACCGTCGTCGACGCGCCGCGGACCGTGCACCTCCACCGCTGGGACCCCGATGAGGTCCTGCCGTTGCGCTTGGTCCGACCGCCGCAGTAGGGGCAATAAACGGCCTTCATGGGCACCTCTTCCGAAAGGGTATTTAACGGTTTCGGAAAAGGTTATCTACCTGCGAGAACGATAGGCAACCGGACACACATTCTGTCCGAGCGGTTAAAAGCGGGAACGGAATTTAAACGGCTGAAAAAAGGGGCATCGACCTGCGCCGATGCCCCCAACGTGGACACACATTTTGTCCTATAAGCCCCCGGAGGAGTTCCGGAGCCAGCCCCTTGCGGCGTAGTTCCAATTTAAGCCGTCCAAGTTTTGGGGTGCAGTTCATAATCGGGGCGTTCCTGAGCGAGCCCGCAGGCAGCGACACGTCGCAACTTTCTAGCATCGTCGCGAAGGGGGCGAAACAGTTGCAATATCTGCATGTTATGGAAAGCCAGCTCGCAAGCATTAAGATTTCGGGGATTATCAGCGCTCACCACTATCGAAATTCGCAACTGCCAAATCAAAGCAATTGACCTCACAGGCTGTAGCAACATTTTAACTTTGCTCATCGAAAACACGCTCGTGTCCAAACTCAATATTTCAAGTTGTCCACACCTATACATGCTCTCCTGCACCAACTCGTAATTAACATCTCTCGATATCAGTCCGCACTCTCGACTCATGTCCCTCTCTTGCTACGGCAACTACATTGCGGACATCTCACCGTTCGAAGAATGGCTTAGAAAAAAGCCCAGCCGTCAGGGTTACTTCACCCCACAGAATTAGAAGGACGACAATGACCAACCCATTGCCATCTCCAGCTCCATGCTAGTCGGTCCCAAGAAATACGCAGCACCGATCAAACCAAACTTCGGAAACAATCGGGCGGTCCATATTGGATCGCCCGATTTCTTTTCATCAAACTGAAATTACCGAGAACATGTGCGTTGGAGACGCAGGAGGACGAAGCTACCCCAAGTCACCATGCGGTAGACAAGCGATGGATGCGCCACATGCTCAAAAAAAGCATAGTCGTCCTCGTCAAAGAAGAACTTCCGTTCATGGCAGGGAATATCAAAAAGCTCGAAGATGCGAGCTCGACAATCCCCGCCGAAGGCCCAACGGTTGCGCTTTCCAAGTACCGTGTACTTCCAGTGGCACATATGAAGCGCGTAATTTACGAAATTCCTGCCGCAGTCCTGCCAAAGGCCATGCTCCTTCAGGCCATCGCGAAACGAAAGAAGCGCGTCGAGCATGTAGCGATAGTCATCGTTGGTACCATCGCTCAGGCTTCCCTCTCGCGCTCTACGATAGTAGTAAAGCGTCTCGTCGAGGTAATACAGCCGTTCCGCGGCGCTCAACGCAATGTAGGTAAAGGGCATATCCTCATGGGCTCCCAACATGGGAAAACGAAGAGAAATCGCCTTGAGGTACTCCGTTCGATAGAGCTTATTTACGGTAAAGCCAACAACGCGCTTGTAGAAGTTATCGATATCGGAGGACCGGAACACAACGCCGGCAGGTACGAACTGTTTTACGACGGCGTTTGTGGGGGACGTCTCGCCTGTCTCGTTATCAAAGTTGTCCATATCAAAAATGACTGCATCGGTATCATGCTCGAGCGCAACCTGGACCAACTGCTCAATAGCGGTGGGAACGACGCGGTCATCGGAATCGACGAAACACATGTAGGTGCCCGAAACGCGCCCAATGCCCACGTTACGCGTTGATGCTGCGCCGGAGTTTTCTTTGTCGATCACCACGATTCGGGAATCGGAACCGGAACGCCGCCTCAAAATCTCGAGGCTACCGTCCCTGGACCCGTCGTTAACACAAATAATTTCAAGCTCACGGTAAGTCTGGCCTTGCAAGGAATCAAGCAAGGTATCCAAGTAGCGCTCGGAGTTAAATACCGGCACAACGATTGAGACAAGCGGTTTCGAATCGACGATTTTATCTACGGTCATACTCTGGCTCTCGATCATCTATTTACGAACAGCGTGCTTAATGAACGACGCGTACATATGGAAGCGAGAAATAACACCGTTTGCGCATAGGGTGCGCATGTGCTCCTTGAAATCTTGCGGAGGATACTGAACGGTAAGAGCGCGATCGCTAAAGAGCTCGGGATTCTCGATTAGCTCGTTAAGCTCGTGCCACTCGACATCCTGGAAAGCGGACCGCGCGAGATTGCCCGCCATCTTCGTCGCAGCAAACTCGCGCGACATGCGCTCCATGAACTCTGGCTTGAGGGAGGCATCGAGACGGTTATAGTTCCAGACGTACGTTTCGTACTTCTTGGAAGGTATCACATAGCGGAAGGCCCGCGCACGCTGCGGATTACGAGCAAGATGTTGCTCAAAGGAATCGTATTCATCGCAAACGCAGAACATCTTTGCACCGGACTTAACGGAAGACCCCGCGTTATCGACGCGATAGTTCAAAAATGCCTTGCGGGTGATCACCATGCGCTCCGCAGCGGTGAGCGTCTTAAGAGCGAAACCAGTATCCTGGAAGGAGGCGCCCGCCGTCTCGAGGAACTCAATTCCGTTCTTCTTCAAGAACGCTGCCTTGAAGACGGACGTCCAAATTGCAGGGCTACCGCGAAGAATGTCGGGGTGATTGACGGTGTCGAACGCAGATTCGTAAGGAGCATCGGACAAGTTCAGCACGTCCACCAGATCAAAGCGGGTGCCGTTTTCAGACATGTTCCAGTAATTCGAGCGAACCATATCCGCATCGTTCTTAACGGCAAGATCGTAGAGAGTCTCGAACATCTCGGGACGAGCACAATCATCGGATTCAACGATTCCGATGTACTCGCCCTTGGCATGGGAAAACCCGAGATTCATCGTATGTCCATACCCCCGGTTCTCCTTGGTAAGAACCTTAACACGCTCATCCTTCGCCTCATACTCACGCGCAATCTCGAGCGAGTTGTCAGTCGAACCATCGTTTACAACAATAATCTCAATATCCTTTAGCGTCTGAGCGCAAATCGAATCAAGGCAGGCGGGGAGAAAAGTGGCGACGTTGTAAACGGGAACCACTACAGATACTTTTGGGGTCATAACAGCCAATCTCCTGAACTACAGAGCATAAAACATTATAACTGAGCTCGAAGCCCTACAATTGAACTGCAGATTTCATCGAGCATTCGGGACATATTAGCAAGCAAGCCATCGGGCAGTTCAAGCATCTCAAGCATATAAGAAAGGACACGGTGATTATGCTCAACCGTCACGTCCCCCATCATAAAAACTACGCCAACCACGCTGGAGGACGAATCGCGAACTATCCTGCGACCGATCTGGGAGTTTCCAAACACGATGTCCTCGCGCAGCTAAACGGAAGCCACATCTACGCCCGCCGCCCTCAAGGTCTCGATCGAATACGCATCCCGCATAGAAATATGGTGGCATCTCCTTATCACCGCATCAAGGCGCTCGGAATATTCGGTTCCACGATTTAGGGTGGCGTTGGCGCTCAACCCCACGGCGCACACGTCTTTGCCGTACTTCTTTATCGCCTCGTTCAACCAAATGAAAAGGTTGCCCGTATTGATATTCTTGGGATCGTGGGAGGACTGCTTCTCATCCAGTATGGCACCACTAGTCCAAACCAAAACATTGAAATACTCGGAGAACTGACACAGCTCCCAAGTGGAACGAGGGCAGTGAATCAAGTCGGCACATGCGGGAAGCCTGCTGAAATCATAGCCTGGATCATTCCATAAAAGAACCGAGACGCGCCCCTGCCCTCAAGGTGCTGAAGCTTCGTGCGCATCATAAGTTCGTCTCCGCAATTGCTCACGCCATACCATCCAGCGAGCAAAATCCGACGTCCAACGTACTCACGGTTGGGGATTAATATTCAAGATTTCAATAGCTCGATCTATCCTGAAGGGAGTCTAGCTTCGAAATGCGGTCGCGCGCATCAACAAGCGCAGACTGTCTGGATGCTAAAACGACGTGCATCCCGGACAGACCATCCTTCGATTGTTGGGCGATGCAGCGAACATCCACCAATTCTCTACCCATCTGCTCGCGCACCATCCGGGTATCGTCTCTAAGCACATCCAGCTGCTCGCGGAGACCCAAGAACCGTTACTCGATATTGTGCGCTGTAGCGGGAAGCGCAGAGCGAAGGTCCGTTTAACACTCATGAAGAACAGCCTCAGATTCGTATAGGACACAGCCGCACGCAGAGCTAAAACGACACGGCCTCACGCAGATTCTATGACACCGCGGCTATGATGCTACTATATCCGATTACGAAACATCTAAACGCGAAGGTGGTCAACCAGTGGCTACAGCCAACCAAAACACCGTTCCCGTTCACGCGGAAAGCGGTCTCAAAAAAGACATTTACATCCTCAAGCAGCTTGTTGGAAAAGACTTCAAACTCAAGTATCGTCGAAGCTTCCTCGGCGTACTGTGGAGCGTTCTCAATCCACTCCTCATGATGATCGTCATGGCCGCAGTCTTTAGCACCTTCTTCGTTGGCCTCCGCGGCGAAAACATCGTAAACTATCCTCTTTACCTCATTTTAGGCAACATCACGTTCGGCCTCATGAACGACGCGACGAGCTCCTCGTTGACCTCGATCATCGGTTCTTCCTCGCTGCTGAAAAAGATTAAAGTTCACCGTGCGGTCTTCCCGATTCAAAAAGTTCTTTTCGCGCTCGTGAACTTCTTCTTTTCTCTCATCGCAGTCGCAATCGTAATGCTCTGGTTCCGTATCATGCCCACCTGGCACATCATTTGGCTCCCCGTTGGCCTCCTCCTGCTCATGCTCTTCTGCATGGGCGTTGGACTCGCTCTTTCCGCGCTGTCCGTATTCTTCCGCGATGTCATCCACCTATGGGGCGTAATCATGACCGCATGGACCTACGCTACCCCCTTGTTCTGGGATATCGCGATGATTAACGGCATGGGCCCACTCATGCAGACCATCTTGCGAGCAAACCCCATGTACGCGTTCGTCATGTTCATGCGTGACATTTTCCTGTACCAAAGGAGCCCGAGCGCCGCGGTGCTACTAAGCTGTGCCTTCTGGGCAATTCTCGCCATGGTGATTGGATATCTGATTTTCCATAAGACCGAGCACAAGTTCATTCTCTACATCTAGGAGCATATATGCCTTCCAATATCACCAAGAATGAAGACTACGCTATCGAAGTCAACGACGTCACCATGGTCTTCAACATGGCGTCCGAGCAGCTAAACAGCCTTAAAGAGTATTTCATCAAAATCATGAAACATGAGCTGTTCTTTGAGGAGTTCAAAGCCCTTAAGAATATCTCGTTCAAGATCAAGCGCGGTGAAACCGTCGGGCTTGTTGGCACCAACGGCTCCGGCAAGTCAACCATGCTCAAGGTAATTGCCGGCGTACTCGAACCCACATCCGGCAACTGTGTTGTCCGCGGCAACATCGCCCCCCTTATCGAGCTCGGGGCGGGCTTTGACTACGAGCTCACCGCCCGCGAGAACATCTACCTCAACGGTGCCCTCCTCGGTTACACGAGGGAGTTCATCGACAGCAAGATGGATGAAATCATCGAGTTCGCCGAACTTGAAGACTTCATGGACATGCCGTTGAAAAACTACTCTTCTGGTATGACCGCGCGCATCGCCTTCGCCATCGCTACCATCACCGAGCCCGACGTGCTCATCGTCGACGAGACCCTTTCTGTAGGCGATGTGTTCTTCCAGCGCAAATGCGAGAAGCGCATCAAGCACTTTGTCGATTCCGGAGACGTAACCGTCCTGCTAGTGAGCCACTCCATGGACCAGGTCGAGCGAATCTGCGAGCGCGCTATCTGGATTGAAAAGGGCACCATGCGCATGGACGGCGCGGTGGAGGACGTCTGCCAGGCCTACCGCGAGCAGTTTGCCTTCACCGACATTACCGAGGATACGCCCTATGCAAAGGAAATCTGGTGGCTCGCACGCCAGAAGATCTCTACGGGCTATCCCGACAGCACGTTCCGCCCCGACGTCCTCGTTGTACGTTGCGACCTGGCAGCGATGCTGTATCGTTACTCCGATGCACTCGACTACTCCCCTTCCAACGAGGACCGCGCACGGTACTCTGACGTGAACGAAAGAACACCTCACTTTGAGTCGATCATGTGGCTCGGCAACTCTGGCATTGCAGACGTTATCGCTAAAGACACGTTCCTACCCGACGCAAACGTCAAGCGCTCAGAACTCGCCCAGATGCTCTACCTCCTCGACGGCAAACCGGAATATCATCCAACCGCCCGTTCGAAAAACCTGTATCCGGATGTTACCGAAGACACACCTGGCGCTCTTGAAATCTGGTGGCTTGCATCGTCAGGCGTCTCCTACAGCAAGGAAGACGGCTCCTATGGACCCGAAGATGTCATCACTCGCCGCGACGTTGCCATCTTGTTCTATAGCCTGCACAAGGTTCGCGTCAAGCGCATCCAGGACGAGAAGGCGCTGAAAGCAAAGCGGAAGTACTAACGCCTGCAGCTTTCTGCTCGCTGAACAAAAACGCCTGGGTCCCAACTGGGACCCAGGCGTTTTGCTATCGCTAACGCCATCCTCCAACAGCATTGCGAACGGCAGGGACTCGATTTAGCACATACGAGACCCCCAAGCCCAAAAGAAAGATGATCCAGGGAAGAACCAGGCGTACGCGGTACGAAACCATGTCCCAAGAAAGTAAACCGACAAAAACCTCGCTTAACAGGAAGTTATGCATAAGATACACCCCGAACGTACACGATGAAACCTGCTGGATGAACCCCGTACCAATATGTAACCTCTCGAACAGGCGACCCCAGTCCACCGTCTTAAACCACACAAAGACGGCAACGGAGGGCAGCAACGCCGTGATGTAGTTGTAGTCGAACAAGGCGGTATCCACAACACCTTTGCCCTGCGAGCTTACCCACGTGTACGCATATCGAACGAAAAGAGCAGCTGCAGCCGCCGCGTACAGAACGCATCTATTCTTCGACCGCTCAAAGATACCCGAATCATCGTTCGCGAGAAGGTAACCGAGCACGGTATACATGACGTACCCGCCCGCCACGGCAAGACCAATCGAACTATTCCAAGGAATCCCAAACAGTTTAGCCGCAGGGACAAAAACTCCACTCAGCATCACGTAGCCGCCAACAAGATACCAAAGCGTGCCCGTATAGTCCCTCAATCGCGACAGAACTGGCATGGACAGGACCACGGCAAGCATGGCGAAAAAGAACCAATAGGTCCCGTCTATCTGCGCATTCATAAAGACCGTAAGAAAATGCCCCAACGAAGGAGCCCAACCCTCCGGCACGGGATTAAGAACGCCCCATACTTTAATGCAATACTGAAAAACCGACCAAACAAGGAATGGAAAGAAAATGCCCTTCAGTCGAGAGACTAGGAAGTCTTTGGTGCTCTTCCTATCGCGATACCCCATCGTCTTTGCACCTGAGCACATAAAGAAAACGGGGACCGCCCAATAAAAAAGAACCTCGACAAGAAGGGCTTGAGACCAGTGCGGCGTTTGCGGCCCCCAATGAACGATTCCGTTGCAGTGCAGGAAAACCACCGCCAGCGTAGCAACAATAGACAGCATGTCGAAGTATACAAATCGGCGTTTTCCCATTTAATCCTCTATCCATTTAAAGGCACCATTTTGACAGAATCATACCCTCTCAAAACACACCAGCGCAAATTCGCGGCCTTCAATCGGGCGCTACCGCAATAACAATGAGCCGCACTTTTGATGCGATGAGGCTCATCGGACAGTACATTTCGAACTTATTCCCTACCCCACGAGTCCCTTGTCGGACATGCAGTGCAGGAAGGCGGCCATGCCGTCGCGCTTCACAACCTCGAAGAGGCGGAACTCGGCGGCGCCGTCGGGCACGAACCATCCCTGGGCGTGTTTGTTAACGTCATGATTGCAGGTTTGGTCACATCCGTTTTCCGAATTGAGCACGAAAGTTATTCGGTTTTGAGCACGGCCACGCCGACCGGACCGCATGCCTTTACGTTGACGGTGCGTCGTACCGGCAACGAAGAAAGGCAGGAGGGAATGATCGACGTGGACAAGATAGAGAATATATGCAAGAGGGCGCGATGGGGCAGACGACGACCGCCGTCGCACGGGAGCTCGGGGTCTCCGAGCCGACGGTGCGGAAGTGCCGATCGATGGAGGACCTCTCGCGGCGGCCGGCGCCGTCGAGGGACCCGAGATTTCCGTCGCTGGAGGGGCTCACCGGAAAGATAGACTCCTGGCTGATCGACGACAACAAACACTGGCGCAAGCAACGCCACACCGCCACCAGGGTCTACGTGCAGTTGCGCGACGAGGAGGGCTACGAGGGCAGCTACTCGACCGCCAGGCGCTGCGTCCACCTCGAGCGCAAGCAGATGGCGGCCGAGCGCAGCCAGCGGGAGGCGGCCGGTCACCCGCTGCTCAGATGAGCGCGTCGAGCTCGCCCCAGCCCTCGAAGTCACCCTGGTACGCCATCAGCCTCGACAAGAACCGGTTCGAGAACTGGACGGCCCTCCTCGCGGGCGCTGCGTTGTTGGCCATGGTATCCTCCAATCGTCGGTCGATCGGAAGCCGTTTCCCGCGACACCCACACTACCTGGCAGTGGCCGTCTTCCCTGAGGTCCGGCAGTTTCCTATCAGTCGTCTGAAACGGCGACGCCCGCGTCGGCAACACCCCCGGGCCCTCTTCGGGGCAGGGGCAGACGGCTGTACGCGGGCGCCCGATCGGCGGCCCTTTCGGGCTTGCCCGCATCGTATCCGACACCGGGGAAATGCATCAACGGGGTATCGAATAGCTCATTTCTGACTGTAATGGGGTAATGCCAGCTTTCATCCGAAAGGATGCTCCTTCACCTCAAGTGCGTCTTCTGCGTCAATCTCGAAAATTACCGCTGCTCTTTCGTGCCGGATTCTCTGGATGCCCGGAGACGAGCTCAGCTAAAAGAAAACTTTGAGCGCTTTAACGCAATGCCACCAGGCCCTTCTTAGCCATCCTAGGAGGTAACACGGGTAACACGGTCATATCGCCTTCAATTTGTTGCGAAATGAAAATCCATCGATGTATGATAAATTATGTTTGGCTGTCCGACGGTATCCGCTTGACTTCAAGGGTGGTCACAATGCGCGACATTTTAAAACCGGCGCTTCGCATAGCTCTCTTGTTCGCATTGACAGCGATGCTTTCCCCGTTCTTCGAAATCCAAGCGTTCGCCGACATCCTCAATGAACCATTGGAGAATTCAGCCTCGGCTTTCCCAAAGGAAGCTTCTGGCAATTCAATCGCCGCTGTCAGTGTGGGCGATGCCTCTTGGGCAACGTGTGGAACTTGCGAATGGATGGTCGACAAAACTGGCACGCTTATAATAAGGCCAATAAATGGAAAAGAGGGCACCCTCAAAGATTTCTATCTATATCCCGTCCCTTGGAGTGGCAGGGATTTCATCTCCGTCTCCTTCGAAGGCAAAGTGGTTGCCCCCTCTGCGCGCCGCATGTTTGATTGTTGTTCATCTTTAGAATCGGCTGATCTTTCCGGCCTGGATACATCGTCCGCCAAGGACATGTCGAACATGTTCTGGCGCTGCTCGTCCCTTTCCTCCGTCAACCTCTCAGCTCTCGATACGTCGTCTGTCACCGACATGTCGAATATGTTTGAAGACTGTCGCTCGCTTTCGTCTGTCGATTTCCTCAGTCTCGATACATCATCCGTTGCAGTTATGTCGAACATGTTCAAAGACTGCTCCGCTCTAAAGTCGATCGACCTCACCAAATTCAAATCAGACTCGATAACGAATGCGTCGGGAATGTTTGCTGGCTGCTCCTCACTAAAGACGATAAAGGCTCCAGAGGGTTTTCCGCTTGCGCAAGCTCTGCCCCCTTCTTGTTATTGGCTCAACAGCGGCGACGGGGTCATCTATGAAAGCGCCGAAGTGCCATCCGGCCCGGCTGCAACTTACACGAAAATCAAGGCAGGGGCGACTGGTTACGTTTTTCTGTGTGGAACGTGCGAATGGTTTGTAGACGACGGGGGAGCGCTTGTTGTAAGGCCCATCGAAGGATTGGCATCCGGCGAGCTGAGGGATTGGTCGGCCGAACCGAATGCCAAATCGCCATGGGCGGCATTGCCCATCGTCTCGGCGAAGTTCGAGGGACGCGTGGTCGCACGCACAGCTACGGGCATGTTCAAGAATTGCCCATCTCTCAAGTCGATTGATCTATCTGGGCTCGACACATCATCCGTAAAGGACATGTCCGACATGTTCGATGGATGCTCATCCCTCGAATCCATCGATCTTTCAGGGTTCGAAAGCACATGCGCGATCAACGCAAGCTACATGTTTTGCGACTGCAGCAGCTTGAAAAGCCTCGATCTTTCCTTTCTCGATTTTTCGAACCTGGTCGATATGGATGTCATGTTCTCAGGTTGTTCGTCCCTCGAATCCCTCGAACTCCCCCGCCTCGATTCTCAATCACTAAGGGGGCTGACATCTACGTTTAGGGGTTGCTCCTCACTCAAGACCCTCGATTTGCGCAAAGTGGACGCCCCTAGGCTCTATGATCTCAATTGGACATTCGCCGACTGCTCGTCCCTGCAATCCATCGACCTTGCATCCTCTCGCTTTTCTCGAATGGAGAGCATGCACAGAACTTTCTACAACTGCTCGAGCCTGCAATCTGTTGATCTTTCGAACTTTTGCACCTCAAAAGTGACAGATATGGAATACATGTTCGAAGGATGCGGTAGTCTTAGGTCCCTCGATTTGTCCGGCATGGACACCTCAAACGTCTCTTCGATGAGAAAAATATTCGCAGGCTGCGATTCCTTGCAATCCCTCGTGTTGCCAAGTCACGGCCCTGGCTTGTACACGAAGTCAATGTTCTATTTCAGCTGCGGCGAATCCTTCCGCATGACCATCGGGCCAGATTTCGATTCATATGATGCCACAACAAACTCATATGCTTCGTTCCCATCAATTCGTACCGGTCAACACCTTGATCGTATCGTGACAGGAAAATGGGTGAACGTGAATACCGGCGAGGTGCTCGCCTCCTCCTCCATTCCAAGCTGTCAAGCCGCCACTTACACCCCTCAAGTGATTTATCGCAGCGCCGCGCCCTCGGTGAAAGTCTCAGGAGATCCCTGCCCTGCCGAATCATTGACCGCTACGGTTAGAATTGACGGCGATGCCCCTCCGTCGGACATGGAGCTAACCTATCAATGGTACGAAGCCGAATCAGCACAACCAGTAAGCGATGCCTCCAGAAATCCGCACTTTAAAGTTCCCGAGGGAGGGGGACGATACTATTGCATAGTCACTGACCCCCTCGACGAAAAAGGGAAAACCATTCAAACGGATGTGATCGCCGCGATTCACCCTTTGGTGGACCAATGGGCCTTCGATGAAAGCCACCATTGGCGCGAATGCTCGGCGTGCGGAGCTGAGGTGGAAAAATCTGAACATACATATGGCAAATGGGAGACCGTCAAGCGCCCCCTCGCTGGAAATCCCGGCATGAAAGAGCGCCGATGCACATCGTGCGGCTATCTTGAACAAAAAGTGATACCCGCAAATCCCTTTTCCGATGTCTACGAGAGCTCCACTCCGCACTACGATCACATTCAGTGGATTGCCGAGCACAAGATCGCGAACGGTTTTCCTGATGGCACGTTCCGCCCCTACGCCATCGTTGCCCGTGCCGACATGGCAGCCTTCCTGTATCGCTTAGCTGGTGAGCCCGCATTCGATGAGACGTCCGCTCCCCGTTTCTCCGATGTCTCCTCGTCCACTCCGCATCGCAGGGCCATACTGTGGCTGGCTTCGCGCGGCATCTCCAAGGGCTGGGATAATGGTGATGGCACATTCAGCTTCCGGCCGTACGCCAACGTCGCGCGCGCCGACATGGCCGCGTTCCTATACCGACTTGCCGGTAGCCCCAAGTATGATGAAACCGCGGTGACGAGTTTTAGGGATGTCCCTATGTCCGCCCCGCATCGAAAGGCGATTCTATGGCTCGCATCCTCTGGCGTTTCCAAGGGTTGGGACGAAGGGGACGGCATCTATAGCTTCCGCCCCTATCTCGGGGTTGCCCGCGCGGATATGGCCGCGTTCCTTCATCGGATGGATGAGTACGGTTTGGCGAAAAGGGCTTGACGCATGCGTAGCCATGCAGGGCGGTGATTATGCGATATGTTTGCCATCGTATCGCAGTTCTTGCCCAATGGTGCCCATTTGGCTCCTAAAACCCACCCAACCGCAAAAATGCGCGCAGATACATACCGAGGAGCTTGCTAAAGAAGGTTCTTGTGTTGAAACGCATCAAGGCAAGGGGTGGGGCGGTATTTCTGTATATAAATCCTATATACAATTTATATACAGAAATACCGATAAAGATATCAGGTGACACGAGGTTGTTGGCGGTGTTCTGACGGATTAATAGGGACGATCCTGTCTGGACGTCCAGAAGTATATACCCGTCGTGTCGGACTTCTCCAAGAAGGCTCGAGGTCACCATGCTCAACCCCATTCTCTTGGGTGTGACGGGCTAAGGTGACCTTCCGACCTGCCGTCTGGGAATGACAGACCACTCCGTCTCCTTCCGGTACAGTCGTTTCGGGATGCTTCGTATCGGAATCCGCCATCGAACGACCCTATGGCCATCCTCGTAGGCCACGTCTTTATGGCCGTAGATTTTCTCGACCTCCAGCTTGCGCATATCGTTTCAGCAGATCCGGAAGGGTTCCCCGTGAGACATCCATCCGGCTCATGGACGGGCAGCGTCTTGACGATCACATCCTGTCTTTTGTCGATGGGTGGCAGCGATCAGTTGTGTCACGAAAAGTGGTGTAGACCCCTCCAGGGCAGCCCGGGCGACTCATAACAACCAATCTTCTGCAGTATTGCCAAACCAAAAAGACTATAGCCGAGTTCAGGGCCCTACGATTGAACTGCAGACTTCATCGAGGAAGCGCCCGGCATTCGAAAGCAGCCCATCGGGCACACGCGGAACGAGATGTCCCTCAAGCAGCGCAGCAAAACGCTCGTCAAACGTTCCGTCGTCTAGACACGAACTCGCCATCAGAAGGCCATCTGACATCCCGAATAGTTCGGCAATATGCCTCATCTTGTTCCTATAATGCGGATGGTCATCCACGCACATGAATAGCGTCGGAATCTCAGAAGCCGCCGCGACGAGACAGGCATGGTATCGGTATGCGACCACTGCGTCGCACGAAAGCAACATGTTCTGACCAAGATCGTCGCTATAGGGCGCAATCTCGACACAATCGCTTATTCCAAGCTCCTCGCAAAGCTTCTTCAGCAGAACAGTGTCGAAGCTCCAGAAGTTGTAGAATGGTATCAACCTGACCGTAAAACCTTCACCCAGGCGAGACCGGAGTTTGTCAATAATTCTCGGTAGAACGCGACGATTGTGCTCGACGGTCACGTCACCCATCATAAGCACAACGCCGACGGTGTAGGAGGAGGAGTCCCGCATCGCTTTGGCACCGATTTCGCGATTTCCGAATACGATGTCTTCGCACAAACCAACTGCTGAAACATCAACACCCGCGGCTTTCAGTGCATCAATCGAATACTCGTCACGCATGGAAACATGGCGGCATCCCTGAACAACGCGCGACAGGCGGCTGGCATACTCGCTATTCGACTCAATAGACTCATTCGCACTCAAGCCGACGGCGAAAACGTCCTTCTGCCGCTTTAACATCTCCTCGCTCAGCCAAATAACGAGATTGCCGGTGTTGATATTCTTGGGATCATGGGAGAACTGTCCGTCGTCCAAAATCGCCCCGCCACCCCAAACGAGTGCGTCGTAGTACTCGGCGAGCTGACGCAACTCCCAGGTCGACCGCGGGTAGTGAATCTGATCGGCGCACGCAGGAAGCCGACTGAAGTCGTAATCAGGATCGTCCCACAACAGTACCGAGACGCGGACGCCCATACCCTCAAAATGCTGAAGCATAGTGCGCATCATGAGCTCGTCACCGCAGTTGCTCGCTCCATACCAACCGGCAAGCAAAATGCGGCGACCATTATACTCGCGATTAAGAGAAAGGTACTCAAGGTTGCAGTAGCTCGGCTTATCCTGAGCAGACTCAAGCCTCGACACGCGGTCCCGAGTCTCACCCAGGATGGACAGAGCGGCCTCCTGCGCAGCCTCTACCCTCTTGCTCGCAGATTGATCCTCCACCCTCTGCCGAATGGCCTCTGCCTCGCAACGAAGCTGACCCATCTCCTCACCAACGCAAGCAAACCTGTTTTCAATATTTCGCGTAGTAGGCGGGAGGACCGAACGAAGACCAGACTTGATGCCCATAGCTTGTTGCCTCACATTCAGTAATTGAGTAAATTAGCGCCGAACAGGGTGCGTCGCTTGTCCCGTAGATTCTATGACACACTAGCCGTGATGCTAATATAGCAGAATGCAAAAAAGCAGAATACAAAATCTCTACTTCGAAGGTGGTCATCCAGTGGGCATTGCCGACCAAAGTACAGTTTCAGCCCACATAGACAGCGGACTGAAAAAAGACATCTGCATCTTCACGCAGCTAGTTGGCAAAGACGTTAAGTTGAAGTATCGTCGCAGCTTCCTTGACGTGCTCTGGAGCGTTTTGAATCCGCTTCTATGATGATCGTAATGTCTGCCGTGTTCAGCACGTTCTTCGTGGGACTGCGCGGGAAGAATATCGTGAACTACGCTCTGTATCTTATCCTAGGTAACATCACCTTCGGCCTAATGGATGATGCGACGAGCTCGCCTCTAACCTCGATTCTCGGCTCATCTTCCCTACTCAAGAAGGTGAAGATACATCGCACGGTCTGTCCGACCCAGAAAGTCCTTTTCGCACTTGTTAACTTCTCGTTCTCAATTAAGCGCGGAGAGACTATGGCCACGCACGCGCAGCCGGACAGCTCCACGTTCCAAGCGAAGCAGGTGGGCGACGAGCGCTTTGCCCACCTGCCCACGCCCGGCGACGTCGTGGAAGGACAGCACGGGCACGGTTCATTCGCCTGGCAGCCGTCGACAAGTGCTTTAAGACCGGCATTCCGGCGCTGCGCCGCGGCATGAAGGATGCCCGCAGGATCATCAAGGACCCCAGCTGGAAGCCCATGCCGCCCATGAAGGACGCAGAGTAGCAGGAGCCTCATCGCCCCCTACAGCCGTTGACACACCGCGGCCACATGCTGCCCGTCAAACCCGAATCCCCAACGCATGCGGCCGACGCCAGGTCGCGGCACTCGAATCTCGTCGATGCCGCTGCGCTCGATCTCGAGCAGCGCCTGAACGGCCAGCAGCTCCAGGCCCAGCGCGTCTACACCGGGGTCGTACATCATGTTGATCGTTATCAGCGGGCGCTCGTCGAGCATGCCTATCGTGTCTGCCACGTCAAACACAGCGCCCGTGGGGAATATCTGGATATCCCAGCGATCCGCGCCACGCTTTCGCCTCGAAGCTGGATTGGTATAGCCCGGTAAGCCAAAGCAGAGGCCCTGCAAGAGCAGGTGATATGGCAGCGACGCATCTGGGTCAGTCGTACCGATTCCCGCGTCTCCAATCACATGGCACAGCGCTCGCCTCACCGCATCCTCGTCCCCACGGCACAGCCCGTCGCGAAACGCGTCGATATCTTGAACGTCCTCGGCAGCACACTCAAACCACTCAATAATTACCAGGCGCAGCACATGGTGAAGCTCGTTATTGGGCAGCCGCAGAGCACGACGGCGGTCGCCGTTTAGCGGCTCCTCAGTCATATCCGTCGTCAGAAAACCGGACAGGTACAGCGCCGTCCACAGATCATCATCAGACAAGGCGTTCGACTCCGCAGCGCCCAAACGAAGCGGAGCCTCAACGCATCCGTGAGCTTCGAGCAAATCGAACAAGACCGAAAGGCGGTCGAGATTCCAGCCGCCAACTACCCTACTCAGGCAATCGGCATACCCATACAGGTGCTCACGCATGGGCGGTGTGCAGCCTCGGTCCAGAAAGCCGATCACACGCGCAGGACTCGAGCAATATGTCCCGCCAAACCGGTATCCCTCGAGCCATTCACGCGCATCATCCAAGCATTCCTCGTATCCAGCATGGCTCAGCAGGGCCTGAACCTCAGCATCCGAAAAGCCAAACCACCGGTCACACCATGTCGAGAGCGGCGTCGCTAGACAATACGAGCAACCGCGCACAGAAAGTGCTACCTCGGCAGGGTCCGGACGCTCCCCCATCAGGCATGCCAGCCGCAACGAATCGCCCGCGGCGGCAATGGCGTCGAACAGCACGCGATCGAATAGCTCCGTCGGACCGGCGCCGGACGCGCCTCTCGCGTTCGAACGGTCCAACCACGCCGTGTCGTACCCATCAACGAGCAATACAACCTGCTCATCGCAGACCATCTCCAGCAGCTCAATGAGCACACCAAGCACCGAGTCAACCTCGTCCACGCTCGCCACGCCACGCGCAACGCGTTCGATGTGGCGCACCTTATCTCGAGCTAAATCCGGAGCCTCCAAGAGCGCCAGCAGGCGAGCGCACTCGCCCGAGAGAGCATCGCGCACGATGCCGGCAACAGCGGCGCCATGCCTCGCAGCGTCGGAAAAGTCCAGCGATATCACCGGATAGCAGGCGTACTCGTCCCGATAGCACCCGCCGTCCGCATCCCAAATCTGAGTATCGGCAAACAAACTCTGACCGGCGCGACCGACCACAGGACGCTCCAGAAAAGCCTTGAGCATCGACAAGTTCATGCTCTTGCCAAAACCCTTGGGTCGGCAGCACACCACAACGGACGCGTTACAGTCCAGCACATCGGCAATAAACATGGTCTTGTCAACCAGCATGCAGCAACCAAGAGCCTCCACATAGTCGTGCATGCCAATGGGCAAAACCGCATCGCCGGCACAGCCGATCAAACGCACGCCAAAGTCGGCAGCACAACCATTATTTGCCTGTTCAGACATCAAAACATCCCCCCCCATTTCGCAGCACGATGCCAATTGTAATGACCGCCTCGAACGTACTAATGTCGCCGCGCAAACATATCGGGCAACGGTAGCAACATGAGGCGTGAGGGGGCATAACTAATCGTTGCACAACAAAACAGGGCCCGATGCATTCACACCGGACCCCGTCCCGACTCTTTAGTTATTCAGCAACCGAAAAGCTACTCCTCGGAACCGTCCTCACCAGCAGCCTTATTCTGCTGATCGAGTTTATGCTTACCGCTCACAATAGACGTGGCGCCCAGCGTGGCCAAGCTTGCACTGGCAAGGCTCGCCATAACGATGAGGTCGCCCGTCTTGGGCATGTTACCGCCCGAGGCCTTGGTCGTCGTGGTGGTCGTAGTCGTCGTGGTGGTCGAGGTGACGTTCTTGTCGTCATACTTCTGAGCATCGGCGTCGGACCGTCTCGCGCCCGCATCGGCGGCATCGGAACCGGAACCCTGGTCAGACGCCCCCTCATCAGAAGAAGATCCACCGTTAATGCCCGCCGTCAAAGACGATCCAAGCATGGAGCCAAGCTGCTCGCTGGGAGAAGGCCTATTTTCCGTCGAGGAATCGCCGGCATTGGAGCCCTCGCTCGAACCGCCCTCAGAAGCATCGGAGCCAGAACCGTTAGAGGACCCAGCATCGGCAGAGGAATCACCAGCGCCGTTAGAAGCGCCCGTATCGGTAGAGCCAGAAGTCGAGCCGCCCTCAGCGCCGTCAGAGCCAGAAGTCGACGAACCACCAGAGGCATCGCCGGCAGCAGTACCACCAGACGTAGCCCCGCCGTTACCGGCATCATCGCTGCCCGTATCAGTCGAGGGCGCATCGGTATCGCCGCTATCGCCCGCATCGCCATCCGTACCAGGTGTCGGTGCGGCGGGAGCAGCCGGCGCCATGCTCGGACCAGGCGCCGGCGCGGGCTCAGGATCAGGCTCCACAGGCGTTGCAGCAGTGGCCTCGTCCTCGGCGATATAGACCAGGCAGTCCTTGAGCTCGTTTTTATAGCGATTCTTCCATCCCTCATGGTACTGAGGCTGACTCGAATACTTGCGCGCCACGTTATCAACCACGCTGTTCGAAAGCGCCGTCGCAAACTCGCGGTCGGTCATATCGTTGGAAAGATTCGCCCAACGGAAAAAGTCCTGGCAGCCACCCGTGCCGCACATATTGGTGATACTCCACACCATGCCCTTGACGCAGTCGGCACGACCGGAAATATCAATGCCCAGAGCGTTCTTAAGCCACGACTCGGTCACCGCATAGTAGGAGTTATACGCATAGGCATCCTGCAGCGCCGAGAACTCCGCCGGATCGGTGTTGTAAGCACCCAGGAAGGCATCCTGCGCGACGCGGCCCAGCTCGGTGAGCTGCCCGTTCGCGTACATGGGGTTGCTTCCGTTGGAAATCTCGCTGCCACGATCGATCGCGGCCTTAAGCATGCCGTACTTGGCAGAATCGTAGTTGTAGACCTGCTTCATAAACGGAATGAGCGACCATCGACGGTCGAACTGGTAATAACCCAGCGCGTTATAACCGTCGCCATACGAAAAGCCCTGGTTATAGTTGCCATGGCTCTCGTACTTGGTAAAGTACTTCATCTCGTCGGTCACGTTGACAAACGAAACACCCTGAACCGACCTCAGCACGCCCGAGAAAGACTGCTGGGTGTACAGGCCCTTATCGATATCGGTGGCATCCGAGGCAACGCCCGGCGTGGGCTCCTCGGCTATAGCGGTTGCGGGTGCGGCAACGGCGCCAAACGAAAGCGCCAGCGTCAGGCCCGCAACAATAGCGGAATGCTTGGGTTGCATACATCCTCCCTGCATTGGTGTGGTTAAAGTGCAGTTTGCAAAGATAGATTCAGTATTACAGCTCCCCGTTTGTTGCACAACAACCCATCGGTAAACGGCAACAACCCTCCGCGAAATCTTAAGGAATTAAACAAACTGGTCGTCGGGCACCAGAAGAAGCTCGCCGTATCGCTCCATCAGCCCGTCTCGCAACTGGCAGAAAGCGGGAATATAGACGTTCAAGATGCGCTGGATCAAATCTTGAGCGAGCTTGTTGTCATAGATATGTACGTTCGTGTTGCGGTCTCTGAGCATATCTAGCCAGGCCGCCTCATGAATGAAGTCGTAGAATCGGTAGGACTCCTTCAAGATGGCACGAGGAGACCCCGACGCGGCAAGCGTGGCACCCTCATACTCGAGCAGACGCTTAAGGAGCGTAATTGAGATACCGAAAACCTGCTCATAGATATACGCACATCCTGAGACAACATAGTCGTTGTCGAAATCTTGGAATCGAGCTGTCTCTAGCAGTGCCAGACGCGAATCAAAGGCTTCGTACGACTTCACGAAAGCCAGCCCCTACAGCTTAATGTCAAAGTTGATCTCGGGGACGGCGGCCAGGTCGGCCAGGGTCACGCCGTCGACGTACTTTTCGATCACGTCGTCCAGACCGCGCCAGAACTTGACCGTTGAGCACAGGTCGCTACGGGTGCAGCTGTTGTCGATGCCATCGCACGCCACCGGAGCCGTGCTGCCCTCGACGGCACGCAGGATGTCGCCGGCACGCACTTCGGCCGGGTCCTTGGCCATCATGTAGCCGCCGCCCTTGCCACGCACGCTCTTAAGCAGGCCAGCCTTCATAAGCGGACGAACCAGCTGCTCCAAGTACTTTTGCGAGATATGCTCGCGGTCGGCAACCTCGCGCAGGGCAATCTTGCCCTCGGCGTCGCCCAACGCCGCGATATAGATCATCAGTCGGAGGGCATAGCGGCCCTTGGAAGAAATGAGCATACCTACCCTTCCATAACGCTGGGGACAAGCACTGCCGATGAATTTGTCCCACAATCTGAAAAGTCGAGTGGATTAGTCGGGTTTTCCCTTGACTAACGCCGAACCCATAGTAACTTTATTCCGAGAAGATTCCTAGGGTTTCGTACACCCGTGAGTACACCATATACAGAGAGGAAGAGCATGAGCGCAAATCCGCTGCTTTCCATCGAGGGCCTCACCGCCTCTGTGGACGAGAAGACCATCCTCCACAACGTCAACCTCAATGTCGCCGCCGGCGAGACCCATGTACTGATGGGACCCAACGGCGCCGGCAAGTCCACCCTCGGCCACCTGGTCATGGGCGACCCCGTTTACACCGTCAACGACGGCCGCATCGTCTTTGACGGCCAGGACATCACCGAGCTCACCACCGACAAGCGCTCCCGCGCCGGCCTGTTCCTGAGCTTCCAGGCACCGGTCGAGATCCCCGGCGTGCCGCTGTCAAGCTTTTTGCGCGCCAGCATCGCCGGCCGCCCCGGCCTGGAGATGAAGGGCAAGGAGTTCCGCCGTCGCGTCAAGGAGCTCGCAGCCGAGCTCAACATGGATACCGCCTACCTCAACCGCGAGCTGGGCGTGGGCTTCTCGGGCGGCGAGAAGAAGAAGGTCGAGATGCTCCAACTTCTGCTGCTGCAGCCCAAGCTCGCCATCCTGGACGAGACCGACTCCGGTCTGGACGTCGACGCCCTGTCCACCGTCAGCCACGGTATGGACGCCTACCGCAAGAGCTGCGACGGCTCCATGCTCATCATCACGCACAACACGCGCATCCTGGAGCACCTGGACGTCGACCGCGTCCACGTTATGGTCAAGGGCCACATCGTGCGCGAGGACGACGCCTCGCTGATCCCCTGGATCGACAAGAACGGCTTTGAGACCTTCGAGCGCGAGGCCGCCGAGCAGCGCGCCCAGGTCGAGGCCGCCGCTGCCGAGCAGCAGGCGTAAAGGGGCGACGCAATGACCAAGAACCGCACCGAGGTCGCGGACATCGACCGCAGCCTCTACGACTTCACCTATGGCGAGGAGGGATTCGAGCGCCTCGACGCCGGTATCACGCCCGACATCGTGCGCGAGATCAGCGCCAAGAAGGACGAGCCGCAGTGGATGCTCGA